>Ga0228698_1000242_pt1 | contig 47275 bp, 71 predicted proteins | sample McNCre117_Aug_MG_FD_178015 | JGI IMG/M metagenome (GOLD analysis project Ga0228698, IMG submission 178015) | Freshwater microbial communities from McNutts Creek, Athens, Georgia, United States - 1-17_Aug_MG | ecosystem: Environmental > Aquatic > Freshwater > Creek | place: USA: Georgia... | reverse complement strand
TCCCTCCTCCGCTACCATCCACAGTCCAACACCAGCCCAAACCCACTGAAATCCCTCACGAATTCCGATAGGCGGGTCTAACACCGTCCCAGAGAAGCCCCTCAGTTGTTGGTATCGACCGTTGGTGTATGATCGCCCGGCGATACCAACAGGGGTAAAAATGCTCACGGAACTCGCCTGCCGCCATGCGGCCCCCAAACCGACCCCCTACAAGATCAGCGACTCCAAGGGCCTGCACCTGCTGGTCAACCCGAACGGCTCGAAGCTGTGGCGGCTCGCCTATCGGTTCGCAGGGAAACAGAAGACCCTCGCGCTGGGGATCTACCCGAAGGTCACGCTGGCTGACGCCCGCCAGAAGCGGATGGCTGCCCGCGATACGCTCGGCCTCGGCTTGGACCCGTCCATCGTCCGTTCAGTCGTCCCAGATGGCGCGACGTTCGAAACGATAGCCCGCGAGCATCACGCCATCTGGAAGGTCGGGAAGAACCTCACCCACGTCGAACGGGTTTGGTCCCGCATGGAGCGTGACGGCCTTCCGGTAATCGGACAGCGACCCGTGGCAGCGATCACCCCGCAGGAAATCCTAGCGATGGTCCGCAGGATCGAGGAGCGTGGGGCGCTCGACGTATCTCGCCGCCTGAAACAGAAATGCTCGGAGGTGTTTGCCTATGCGATTGCCACGGGCAGGGCGACCGTTGACCCCACGCTGTCGATAGGTCGGGCGCTCCGTCCGCGCCCGCGCGTGCAGCACATGGCTATGGTCGGTACTCGGTCCATAGACCCACTGGTCAAGGCTGTCTGGGCATACCACGGCGATCAGTCCACACAGGCCGCGTTGCAGTTCACACTGCTGACAGCAGTACGGACCAGCGAAACCCGATTCGCGCGCTGGGAGGAGATTGAGGGCGACCTATGGCGCATCCCGAAGGAACGGATGAAGATGGGCCGCGAGCATCTGGTTCCGCTCTCCCGTCAGGCGCGGGCAGTGATCGGCACGGGAACCACTGGGTTCATATTTCCGGGGCGCGGCGGGTTCGGGGTGCTGTCACAGACGGCGATGCTGATGGCGCTACGCCGGGCCGGGTTTGGCGGGCAGCAGACGGTCCACGGCTTCCGGCGATTGTTCTCGACTGTGATGAACGAACGCGGGTGGAACCGTGACTGGATCGAGATGTCGCTGGCTCACGTCGATGGCGGAGTCCGGGGCGTCTACAATGCCGCCGAGTGGCTGGCCGAACGGACGCGGCTGATGCAGGCTTGGGCTGACATCATACGACCGGACTACGAGGATCTGATTGGGTGATGGTGGTGTTCCCACAGGCTATATTCGAAACCGACGAGCCACCGCCGTTCTTCGTGGGAACGACCGCCGATTAACCTAACTGTCCGAGTCGTGTCAACAAAAACGTGAAACAGCCACCGAACACCCCCTTGCATTCAACAAAAAGGTGATTTAACTTCCTACCACGTCCACGGAGGCCCATGTGCAGTGCAAGCATTTCAGTTCCTACGATTGCCCGATGTCATGAAGGCGTCCGGGCTATCCAAGTCGGAAATCTACCGGCGCGTGGCCGAGAAGCGGTTCCCTGCGCCGCGTCCATACAAGGACGCCCCGACCAAGCGGTTCTGGCTCTCGACTGAGATCAGCCAGTGGCAGTCCGATCAACTCGGATGCTCGGATGAGGATATTCTGGGATGAGGTCGGCTGAACTGTATGGCTGCCATGGGAAGCAGGCATTCGCATCGTACCCAGAGGGTAAACGGGCAATTGACCGCATTCGGAAATACGATAACAACACTGAACCACTGAACCTATATAGGTGTTCGTGCTGCCCGAATTGGCATATTGGTTCGAAGATGCGAGGTAAGAAATGATTTGGTACGTCAATCTGTACGACGATGGTTCTATTGGACCGGCATATCCGCGTCCCGAGAGTGCCGAGTTCTGGGCTGGTAAGCATCGGGTCGCCCGTCTGCGGGTGCGGATGAAGTGACCGATGAATTCGAGGACCTGCTCGGCAGTCCACCGCCGCCTCGCAAGAAAACCGGACGACCCTCGCGCAAGGAAGCCGAGGAACGCCGTGTGGCGAAGCTGGAAGCCGAGGCACACCAAGCCGAGATCCGTAAGGCAGCCATTGGTCAGACCAAGCTGGACGAAGGTGACTTCCTGCTGCCGGTCGGCACGAACTGGCTGCATCGCGTGCTGCGGATCGACGTGCAGACGATCAAGAAGCGACTCGCGAATGTCCGTCCTGCGCAGATGCTGGGCGGTGGGCGTCCGGTATATTACTTCCACGAGGTTCTGCCGCATCTGGTGAAGCCTAAGTGGACGGCGGAACAGTTTGCCCGGTCACTGAATAAGGCCGACCTTCCGCCCGAAATCAATAAGGCGTTCTGGGACAGCCAGCGCAGCCGCGTGAAATACAAGATCGAGTCGCAGGAAGCGTGGGAGACGGAAGACGTTCTCCGCATCTTCGGTGATGCTGCGATGACGATCAAGGAAGTCCTGACCGCCTCGATTGAGGAGATGCGGATCAAGGCGAAACTCACCGACGAACAATCCAAAATGTTTGAGCAAACGATCAACGAACTGCGCGACGAACTGCGGCAGAAACTGGTCGAGATGCCTGCGAAATCCCGAACATCATCTATGTTTGAAAAGCCGATGTTCGGTGTAGCCGGGGAAGAGTTCGACCCCACGATCCCTGATTTTGATGAGGATGACGACTGATGGAAGACCAATACGAAGACGCCAACCGTTACGCCGATCCCGATTGTCCGGGATGCCGGGGTGGTGATGCTGTTCCTGCCGATGCCGAGTATTTCCTGTGCCCCGTCTGCAATGCCGAATGGTGCTTCGCAGAGGACGTGGGATAACCCGTGGTCGCAGCCAACCAATCCCTGCGCGACCGACTGCCATCATTCCGTACGCTCGAAGAGATGCTGGTTGCGGCCTCTGAGGCGATCCGACCACCGGAGCGCCTGACAGTAACGGAGGCCGCGCAGAAGTACGTCTACATCAAGGAGAAGTCGTACTCTGGGCCGTGGAAGGCGGATAAGACGCCGTATGTGTGTGAACCACAGGAGATCCTGACTTCGCTCGATCATACGGGCATGTGTTTTGTTGGGCCTGCCCGTACCGGGAAGAGCCAAATGTGGCTGAACTGGCTTGCTCACACTGCCATTTGTGATCCAACTGATATGATGTTGGTTCAGATGTCGATGGCCCGTGCGCGCGAGTTCAGCCTGTCTGACCTCGCCAAACTGATCAGGAACAGTCCCGAGGTTCGGAACAGGCTTGCCCCCGGTCGCCAGAACGACAACGTGTTTGATAAATCATTCACGTCAGGGATGCGCGCGACCATCGTGTATCCGTCGATCAACGAACTATCGGGTAAGACTTCGGGTCGGAACTGGTCGATGGATTATGACCGCGTGGATGACGACGTTGATGGTGAAGGCGATCTCTTTACCTTGATGAGCAAGCGTGCAACCACGCTCGGACGTTACGCAATGAACGTCGCGGAATCCAGTCCGGGCCGCCCAGTCACCGATGCCAAGTGGTTGGCCACGTCACCCCACGAGGCCCCGCCAACGGGCGGTATCCTGTCGATCTACAATACGGGCGACCGCCGCCGCTGGCAGTGGTGCTGCCCGCAGTGCAACGGCAAGTTCGAACCGGACTTCCACCTGCTGAACTATCCGAAATCGTCGGACCCTATGGAGTCGGCGGAACAGGTCACGCTGATCTGCCCGCACGACGGGTTCCCGATGACGCCCGATATGCAGTACGAACTGAACCTCGGTGGTCGTTGGATAGCCGAAGGTCAGCAGTGGCTGGAAGACGGCAGCATCGTCGGTCAGGCTCGCCGTTCGAATATCGCGTCGTTCTGGCTGAAAGGCCCTGCTGCCGGGTTCATGACGTGGCCCGAACTGGTCCTGAAATACCTGAACGCGATGGACCACTTCGAGCGCACGGGCGAAGAGACGGCGCTGAAGTCCACGACGAACGTTGACCAAGGGCTGCCGTATACCCCGAAGGCGCTGGAAGCCGGGCGACTGCCGGAAGAACTGAAGGCCCGTGCCCGTCCGTACAATCGCCGGGGCACCGTACCGCAGGGCGTTCGGTTCCTCATCACGACCATCGACGTTCAGGCGGGCGGGCGTCCGTCGTTCGTCTGCCACACATACGGCATCGCGCCCGTACAGTTGGAGGGCGGCGCGTGGTCGGCTGACATCTATCACGTTGATATGTGGAAGATCACGAAATCCCGGCGTGTCGATGAGGACGGTCATCCCAAGCTGCTCGATCCGGCAGCATACAAGGAAGACTGGCACCTCCTGATTGATGAGGTGATCGAACGGACATACGAACTGGACGACGGCTCCGGGCGTCAGATGCGCGTGAAACTCGTGGCCTGCGACTCCGGTGGTGCCGCCAGCACGACTGCCGCTCGCCTGAATGCCGCGCTCGACGGCCCCACGGTTTCCGTGACCTCGAACGCCTACGATTTCTGGCGCTTCCTGCGGGACGACGGACGGGGCTACCAGCAGCGGTTCCACCTGCTGAAAGGTGAGCCGTCACGTTCGGCTCCGTCGATCCATATCACCTATCCAGATAGCCAGCAGAAGGACCGCCACGCCATCGCGCGCGGTGACGTTCCGGTGTGGGCGATCAACTCGAACGTGGTGAAGGACCAAGCTGCCGCCCTGCGCGACCGCGAAACGACGGGCGGTGCTGTCCAATATCCGGTCTGGTATGACGACGAAGGCCGGACGGAGAACATCGACTGGTTGTACACCCAGCTTACGGCAGAAGTCCGACTGCCTGCGGGGTGGAAGAACACGGCCCGCAAGCGGAACGAAGCGTTCGACCTTCTGGCGTACTGCGTGGCGTTCTTCCAGCATCCGTCGATCCGGCTGCCACAGATCCGGTGGGAGAACCCTCCGGGATGGGCAGACGAGTGGGATCGCAATGACATGGTATTCGGTGAGGGCGGGCAACCCGTTGTTCCTGAACGGCCCGCAGATACGTCGATGGCCGATATTGCGGGACAGTTTGGATAATCACTTTTTTCGTGATATAGCCCGTCGAAAGGAGAACCTTCGATGCCCGGTCCCGCCAGCCTGACTCTGCGTGATATTGCCCTCCGTGACGCCGCTCTGCGTGTTGCCCTTGCTTCGACGTGGCCTGCGAACACTCCGTTCGATGCCCGCCTACTGGGTGACGTGGAGTTCCAGTTCACCACCGGGACTGTGACTGTTACCCGGTCGCTCGACGGAATTCAGCCCTATGTCAACTGGCCTGTCCTTGACTCCAAGGGCGCATATGGCAGTGGCACTGATAGCAACATTGCGGGGACTCCGGGCATCTGGTCGGTCGATGGCAGTGCCTATCTGACGTTCTCTGCCGATGTCACCGTGCGCGGGGGTTTCTGACCGATGAAGGACACCAAATCCCGCAAGCTGGCCGGACGTGTCACCTATGCCCGGTATTATCCGCCTGCCCCGACTGCATGGTCGGCAGCATGGGCCTGCACGACGTGGACCCCGGCTCCGTATGTCCATCGGGATAGCATGGCTCCGTACGGTTCGGTGGGCATTACGGCAGATGCGCTGTTCGATCTGTTCAGCACCGCGCGTTCGGCCCCAGCCAATACGTACTATGCGGATGCCGCCAAGGCTGACGACACCGGCAACGGGCTGACGGCGGGCACCGCGAAGAAGTCGATCCATGCCTGTGTCACGCTGGGCAATGCATCCGGTGCGCCGTTCAAGGTGATCGTGGCGGCGGGCAGTTACCCGCGTGCCAACAATATCAGCAACGGCAATAGCGTTTTCCCAACGCAGGATTGCTTCTTCGTCGCCAGTGCTGGGCGAGTCGTCACAGGCACTTGGGACGATTTCGCCAACCTGACGGCTGACGCGACGTACACGAACACCTATTCTGTTGCCACGAGCAATATCAACCGCGTCGTGGATCGGTTGGCCAGCGACCGCTACGGCAACATGCTCGACCTGATGAACGTGTCATCGCCAGCGATCTGCAATCGCACGCCGAACAGTTGGCACTACGACGGCACGAAACTCTACATTAACCGGGCCGATGGTGTTCTGGTCACGAACGCCAATACCCGTTACTATCGGTCGTCCACGGGCAACGCCAAGATCACTGCCAATATCAACATCGGCTTCTCCGTGGCCGATGCGTCGTCCATGTGGGCGTTCGAGGGCGGCAACACGTCGGCGTGCCTGAACTATTCTGCCCCGAGCCTCGCATCCTCGTTCAAGATCGTCTTGGCGAACAAATGCACATTCCAGTATGCGGGCGGCGTCAACGATACCGGCGCGGCGGGGGTGAAGATTGATAATCTTCACGGCGTTGCGGCGTTCTTCGAATGCGAGGCAGACGCCAACTATTCGGATGGATTCAATATTCACCGCTCGTCTGTGACTGGTGCCAAGTCGCACATGGTCACGGTCAACTGCACGGCCTATGACAACGGGCGCGCCCCCAGCACGTCCAACAATGGCTGGACCAGCCACGAGGATTGCGTAGGTCTGGACGTGGCTGGCATCTACCGCAACAACCGTGGCGGCACATTCCGGTCGATCAACACAACGCTGTCTTGGTTCGTCAATCCCATCGTCCGCGACGATCAGGGCGATCTGACGCAGGGCGGCGCGCAGTGGCCTGCGGCGTGGGTAGCCAACGACACGGCGAAATACTGGATCGACAGCCCGGTGTACGACATGCCCGCCACTGGTATGGTCTACAACGCGAGCGCGACTGCCACGATCTATTATCGTAATGCCCCGCCGCCCCGCAGTACGCTGACCGGCGCAGGTACGGTCACGACGTACTGATATGAAGGACGCAAAATCCCGCAAGCTGGCAGTCGGGCGCAGCACGTCGATCAACGTAAAGTCCTATGGTGCTGCTGGCAACGGCACCACGGACGATACGGCTGCGATCAACGCGGCCATCGCAGCGTGGAAGGCAACTATCTATACGTCCCCCACGGGGTATCTGACGCTGCCTTCCACGCTGTACTTCCCCAAGGGCACGTACAAGACGACCTCGGGATTGGACTTCACCGGCATTCGTGCCGAAGGCGGCACCATCATCTGTGACGGTGCGGTGATCGACGCCCACATGGCGAGTGGTGTGGCCATCGACTTCCTCGGTTCGCGCTCCCTCAAGGTGTATAACCTGCATCTGGAACAGACGGTGCAGAGTACCCGCCCCGATGTTGGTATGCAGATTGGTCGCAATGACATCCCCGTCTGTGATCAGCACCTTTTCGTCGGCCTGACGATCCGGGGGTACTTCACCAGAACGGCGCTCTATAACTTCGCCAGCGAGACGTGTACGTTTGACCATCCGTACATTCAGAACCTCGCCGTGGGCGGAAGCGGATATGCTCTGATTCAGGACGGCCTGAATCACTGGGGCGTCACGAGCGCGTTCATCGCGGTGACGGCGGCTGTCGATACCGTCGCCAGTTTCAACGAAAACACTTTCATCGGTGCAACCATCATTTCGAGTGCGCCGAACAGCGCCATCTGGATGGGCTGCACCTCACGCCATCGGTTCATTGCCTCATGGGCAACGGTTGCTGGCGGCGGCGCATCAGGCGTTGGGACCGGGCTGACCCTGTGGTCCAGCGGCTCGTATCCCACGACCGATCTGTATCTGGATCTGCACTTCGAGGACTACAACCGGATGGCCTATGCCATCACGCTTGACGGCCCCGCAAGCAGCACGCCGAATATCTATGGTCTGACGTGGATTGAAAATAACTCGCAGGCATATACGGCCTGTTTCACTCGCACGGGCAATGTGACGGGCAATGCAATCCTTCAGGGGTTCAACGCGCGCATGGGCTATCCGCATACGGCGGGCACCCCGATGTTCGATGACCCTACCAAGTACCGCACCACAGGTACGTACTCGGGGCATCCGTCCGGCATCGACATGAACCAGACACTCGGAACGCAGTTCTGGGGTACAGTGGAGCGCGGACAGAACGATGTCCGCATGGCACCAACGTCGCTGCTCCTGACGGGCGGCAAAGTCGCCATGGCAAACTATACCGTGGCTGTGAGCGGCACTGGCCTCGGCACTGGTCCAACCGTTTCGAACAACGGCACGGCTGCAATGGATATTACGGTCGGCACGTCGCCTGCCGCAGCATCGTTTACCGTCACGTTCGGCACAGCCGCAACGAATGGCTGGGTTGTCACCGGCAGCGACATCACCACGCAGTCGGCAACGGTGTACATGCTCAAGCAGATCGGCGGGACAGCCACTACGGCAGTCATGGCGATTTACGATGCAGCAGGCGCTATCGCCGCCCCGATTGCCGGGGATCACCTGCGTCTCATGGCGCTGGCCTATTGATTGGATAATCACGGTATTCGTGATATGTCCCGACGAAAGGAGATTGTTCGATGACCACCCCAGTGAGTCTGACTCTGCGTGATGTCGCGCGTCGGGCCGTTTCACTCCCGCTGAGTCTCGTGCTTCGGCTCAAGGCTCTGCTTCAGTCGTGACACCGAAGAAGTACGACATTACGATCCCGCAGGGGGCCACGTTCAGCCTGCCGCTCCAATTCAAGGACGGCGCTGGCGTGGCCCTCAACATGACGGGATACACGGTGGCCGCACAGGTGTGGTTGCCCGGAAATACCGTGGGCGCGGAATCCGAACTTACCGCGATGACAGTTACTTGGGTTGATCGGACTACGGGTCGATGCACGCTCTCGCTGTCGGCTGCTGAAACGCGCGCCATGACGAGTGACGGCGTGTACGACGTGCTGGTCACAAAGCCCGATACCACCAGCGACTACTGGTTACGCGGTGCAGCGAAACTGGAACGGGGCTATACCCGGTGACGGATTCGGTCGTTGTCATTGAAACAGATGCTGTCGTCGTAGTCCGGGAGACTGCGACTCCGGGCATGGTGAATGTCACCGCGACGGACGTATCTATCACCACGACCGAACAGTCCGTGTCTCTGGCACTGACTGCGCCCGTCGTCGGCACGGTCGAGGTTCACGTTCCGGGACCACAGGGGCCTGCCGGAAGCGGCGGTGGCGGTGGAAGTTCTGTCCGGTTCAACATCGCATCGCCCGCCGCAACGTGGATCATTCTGCATGGCCTCGGTCGGTCGCCCGGTGCACAGATATTCCTCGCAAGCGGGGAGTCCGTGATTGCGGACATCTTCTGCGACGACATTCATATCACTGTCACTTTCGCAAACCCCCAGACCGGGTATGTGATTGCGACGTAGCAAGGGTTTTCGAAGATGAAGGTAATGAACGGACTCGATCTTCAAAGCCAGAAGATCGTCAATGTCGCAGACGGTTCGGCAGTCACTGATGCCGTGAACAAGGGCCAGCTTGATGCTGCATCGCGTGGTATCTCGTGGAAGTTCCCGGTTCGTGCGGCCTCGACCACGAACCTCACCATAGCAACGCCGGGCGCGACCATCGACGGCGTGACGATGGCGACGAATGACCGTGTTCTGCTCAAGGACCAGTCCACCGCCTCTCAGAACGGCATCTATGTCTGGGCGGGCGCATCGTCACCGCTGACCCGTGCGGTGGATGCTGACACGTCAGGTGAATTGCAGCCGGGCACTGCCGTCACGATCACCGAAGGCACGACCAATGCCGATAAGGTCTACCAGATCATTTCGGACGCGGCGATCACGATTGGCACGACCTCGCAGACGTGGGGCCTGCTCGGGGGCACGGGTACAGCATACACCGGGCAGAATGGCGTCAATGTCACCGGTACTGTCATTTCCGGCGTGGCAGATCCTGCTGCACGGGCGGGTATTCTTGTCACCTCGGCGGGGTTTAAGGTCGATACCACCGTTGTCGCAACGAAGGTGTCAGGCAATCTCGGCAATGGATCTTCCACATCCATCGCTGTGACCCATAACCTCGGTACACAGGATGTGACCGTCAGCCTGCGTGAAGTGTCGTCGCAGGTGGCAATCCTAACCGATTGGGTGGCGACTGACACGAACACTGTTACATTCACGTTTGCCGTTGCGCCTGCCTCGAATGCCCTGCGCTTCATGATCGTGGGGTAATCTGGTGAAGACTCTTCGGGGGCTGGAACTGCCAGCGGGATCGACCGCCGACCTTACTGCACCAACTGCCGGGGCGTTGCTCTATGGTAAGCAGTTGGCTGGGAAGTCGGTGCCGATCATGCGTGAGCCTTCGGGTATGGCATATGCGCTCGCGCCTCACCCGATTCACCGAAACCTGCGGTATCTGCGGTTTGGTGCGGGCACGTCTGTCACTACACTGGCGCAGCAGGTAGGCGTATTGCCATACACCTGTGTCAGCGGTACCGCACCCGTCATCGTATCCCCAACAACAACGTCACCCGCCTATCGGTCAACGATTGCTACGACCTCTACGGCAGGCATTATCGCATCGTATCGCGTGACAAGCGGCGGCGTCATCATGGGGCAACCGTGGATGGCGTTTTTCCGGTTTGCCCTACCGACTACGAACCAGACCGCTTTTCGCGCCTTCGTCGGAATGCTCGATGTTACGACTGTTCCTACCAACGTCGATCCGGTGACAGCCTCGACGCCGGGTGGAATCGGTATGGCGATCAATGCTGCTGTGAACAGTCTCCAGCTTGTCCGCAATGTCACCGGCACGGCTCGTACAGCAACTAGCCTTAGTTCATTCTCTGCTTCTGGCCGGTATGTCCCGAACGATATTAATAATCTTTACGACCTTGTGCTGTGGAGCGACGGTACAAACGTCTATTGGCAGACATCTGTCACGGTTGGTTATGGCACCCCCGCCGATATTGGTACGGGTACACTGACTACGAATATCCCGACCAGCGGCACGATCCTCTATCCGCAGGCTTGGGTGACAAATAATACAGCGGCGGCGGTTCAGTCGATGGACCTGCTCCTGTGCGGTGTGGAAACAGACTTCTGAACTTCCCACAACTCAAGGTTGACATTACTTCAATAGTCAACTAACGGTTGTTGTTTCACGCGAGTCGTGATAATTCCGCATGGATGGCAACACTCCAAGAACTGCTGATTGAAGCACAGTCTGCTTATCACGATCTTCTGATCGGGAAGGCGGTTGCCGAGTTCCGTGACCAATCGGGCGAAGTCGTCAGATATTCGCAGGCCGACCGGCGCGAACTGAATGCCTATATCTCGGACCTCAAGGCCCAAATCGCCCAATCGACCGGAACCAGCCCACTTGGCCCGCTCCGGGTGCGGTTCTGATGCTGGACAATTACGACGATCTTCTGGGCGCAAGTCCGGTCGCGCCGCCCCCTGTCGCAGAACTGGTCCCCGCTGGGGCAGGGGGCGAGTCGGCCATCGGTGCTTACGAAGGCGCGACCCGGTTCAACCACCAGCTTCGTGACTGGACACCGACGCTCGGTTCTGCCGACCTCGACATCATCCCTGAGAAGGTCATCGGTGACGCCCGTGCGCGCGACATGCTGCGCAACGATGCCTTCGTGCAGGGCGGTGCATCGCTCCACAAGGACAACATCGTCGGGGCGCAGTTCGTCCTGAATGCCAAGCCGTCGTCGCTCGCGCTGTTCGGCGCGGTGGACGAAGAATGGGAAGCGGCGTTCCAAGAGGAAGTGGAAGAACTGTTCCACCTCTGCGCCGACAGCCCGGACAACCTGTTCGACGCAGCCCGGATCAACAGCTTCACGGAAATGGTTCGTCTGGCGGTCGGGATCAACGTCATGGGCGGCGAGATCCTTGCGACTGTCGAGTGGCGGAACAACGACGGTCGCCCGTTCAGCACGGCAATCCAGATGGTCGATCCCGACCGCCTGTCGATGCCGATGATGCCGTATGCTCTGCGTATGGACCCGAACATTCGGGGCGGCATCCGCAAGGACAACTACGGCGTCCCGCTGTCGTACTTCATCAAGAACACGCACCCGAACGACCTGAAGGTTCCATTCCAGAACCCGATGGAAACGTGGACGTGGACCGAAGTGCCTGCGCGCAAGCCGTGGGGCCGTTTGCAGGTCATCCATATCTTCTCGCAGATGCGCGCGGCACAGACTCGCGGCGTATCGGCCATGGTGGCTGCCCTGAAGGCGATGCATATTACCCACAAGTTCCGCGACGTGACGTTGCAGAACGCGGTGACGCAGGCCCTCTATGCGGCGGCAATCACGTCCGACCTCGACACGGAAGCCGTGTTCCAGCGCCTCGGCGCAGGCTCGACCGCCGATGACTATCAGGCCGCGATCTCGAACTACATGCGCGGCTATTATGGGGTCATCGGTGAGTTCGTCGGCAACTCGAAGAACCTGCATGTGGACGGCGTGCGTATCCCGCACCTGCCGCCCGGCACGAAGCTGGACATCATCACGCCCGGCAAGGGTGGTCCGCTCGGCATGGAGTTCGAACAGTCGTTGCTGCGGTATATCGCTGCCACGCTGAACGTCTCGTATGAACAACTCAGCCGGGATTACACCCAGACGAACTATTCGTCGGCCCGTGCTGCGATGACCGAGACGTGGAAGGCCATGCAGGCCATCAAGAAAGAGGGCGCTGATCGGTTCGCCACGCAGATTTACCGTCTGTGGCTGGAAGAGATCATCGGGCGCGACATGCTCAAGACGTTCCCCGCGTCGAAGTCAGCCATGCTGTACGGCAACGGCGACGGGACTCGGCAGATGCCGCTGAACATGAAGTGGGAGGCCCTGTCCCGCTGCGACTGGATCGGTGCATCGCGTGGCCAGATTGACGAACTGAAGGAAACGCAGGCTGCCGTGCTGCGCGTCCAGAACGGCCTCTCGACGTACGAGGCTGAAATCGCCCGGCTTGGCGGCGACTGGCGCAAGATGTTCCGCCAGATGGCGCGCGAACGGAAGATGGCCAAGGAACTCGAACTGCCGTTCGCCATGGACGTTCCGACCGACACGACGAACCAGATGAACGCCGCATCGGGCGCACCGCGTAAGAAGAATGGTGGTTCCGCTGAGAACCTGTTCCTCGACGCCCCCGCTGACGAACCCGAGGAGCGCCGTCCCAATGAGTAATCCGCTGATCGCCCGTTTTGCAGGCGAACCCGCACTGGTCGAACCGGCCCACGCGCAGAGGTTCGAGGCGAACCTGAATGCCGTGGCTGCGCATCCCCGTGGGCAGGAACTGCTGTCGGGCGAGTTCGCCACGGGTCAGGACTTCTGGTGTGAGGACGGCGGTTGGTGCCGCCCGTACACCGTGGCCGATGGTATTCTTCAGATCCCCATCAAGGGCGTCCTGCTGAACAACTTCCCGTATGCGCTCTACGATTGGGCGACCGGGTACGAGTATATCTTCGAAGCCTTCAAGCGTGGCTGCGCGGATTTCAGCATCGGTGCGATCAAGGGCATCGCGCTGATCTGCGATACGCCGGGCGGCATGGTCGCAGGCTGTTTCGATGCGCGCGACAAGATGCTCGCGCTGAAGGATCAAACGGGCGTTCCGGTGTGGGGCTTTGCGCATGAGTCTGCGTACTCAGCGGGCTACGCCATGGTCACGGTGGCCGACAAGATCGCTGTGTCCCGCACGGGCGGCGTCGGTAGCATTGGCGTTGTTACCGGGCATCTCGACGTATCGGGTGCCATGGCGCAGGCTGGACTGAAGTTCACGTACATTGCCAGCGACCCATCGAAGGTTGAGGGCAACCAGTACGAACCGCTTTCGCCTGATGCGAAGGCACGAATTCAGACTCGTATTGACGAGTTGTACGGAATCTTCGTCGCTGCGGTGACGGGGAGCCGTGGTCTGTCGGAGGATGCAGTCAGGAATAACCTGAAGGCATACTGCTACACGGCCACGCAAGCAGTATCCAATGGGTTGGCCGACATGATCGGCACCCTTGAGGATGCAACTGCCGCATTCGCGGCGTGTCTGGACGACCAGTCCGAAATCGAAGATGGAGATAACGAAATGTCCACACAGGACAGTTCGACGGTCGAACAGGCCGTCCACGAGCAGGCAGTTGCCTCGGCTCGTAACGAAGGCCACGCAAGCGGCGTTGCTGACACCAAGGCCCGCATCGGTGCGATCCTCGGCAGCGATGAAGCCAAGGGCCGTGAAAAGCAGGCGCACTTCTTCGCGTTCAAGACCGATATGTCGGCTGAAGACGCCGTGGCTGCACTGGCCGAAGCCCCCCTCGCAGCGGCTCCCGTGGTCGCCCCGGCTGCCGCTGCCCCGTCGTTCACCGAAGCCATGAACGCTTCCGACAACCCCAGCGTCAATGCTGGTGCTGAAACCGAACGTCCGAATCGCGTTGCTGCCGTGATGGCTGCCGGTGCGGCTCTCGGCATCAAGGGCTTCAAGCCCCAGAACAAGGAGTAAGCCGACATGGCGAACATCAACACCTCCTACAAGAACGCGGACGTTCGCGGCGTCGCTGCTTTCGAAGTCCTCGACACGTTCATCGACAGCAACCTCGTTGCCGGTTCTGATCCCGAAATCGCACAGCCGGTACGCCTGCTGCTCGCGTCGTCCAAGACGCTGGCGCAGTTCACCGTGGTCGGCTTCGATGCTTCGGGCAATCTGGTCCCCGCCGTGTATAACGCGACCGTCGCTTCGGGCGTCAAGGCCATCGGCGTTCTCGCCCACGCTGCGACCTCGGGCGTGTCGAACACTACCGTCTATGGCGAAGTGTTCCTCGAAGGCTGCTTCAACGCGGGCGCAGACGATGCTGGCACCGACAGCCCGCTCGTCTGGGATGCGTCGTTCGACACGCTGGCCAAGAAGACGACGTGGCCGGGTCTGCCCGTCTACAACGGCAACCCTGACCTGATCTTCCGCACTCGTCTGATCAAGGCGTAACCGGGTTCTGTGAGCGGCGGGCTTTCGGGTCCGTCGTTTCACTAAAGAGGTGAAAACACAATGACGACCTATGCAGCCGCCAATCCGTATGAACTCTGGACTTCCCACGAACTCCTCGGCACGTTCCGCGACGAACGCCCCGAGACGTGGGTGTTCGGTGACTACTTCGCCAACCAGTACCGTTCGACCGACGAATGGATCGACTTCGAGAAGCTGCCCGTGCGCAGCCGGAAGCTGTCGCCGCTCGTCAAGCCGATGGGCCGTGGTCACGGCGTCTTTACCGACAAGGTTCAGGGCTATCGCTTCAAGCCCGCGAACACCGTGGTCGAGGACAGCGTTGACCCGCTGCGCCCGCTGACCTTCCAGCCCGGTATCGACACGTCGATGCTGATGCCGACCCCGATGGACCCGATGACCCGCCTCGGACTCATCAAGGTCGAGATGATGAACGAGATGCTGATCTCGGTTCAGCGTCGTTGGGAATGGCTCGCTGCCAAGGCGATCATCGACGGCAAGGTCACGCTCAGCTACCGCGACGGTACTTCGGTCCTCGTGGACTTCCAGCGCGCTTCGGGTCACACCGTCACGCTGACTGCGGGCAGCCGCTGGGGCGACTCGGGCGTGTCGATTGTCGACTCGATCCAGTCGATCTTCGACACCATGTCGAACGCACAGTTCGGCGGTCTTCCGGTTCGCCTGTACATGGGCGGCACCGTGGCGGGCGTCGTTCGCAAGGACGCGGAAATCCTGTCGCACATGGACCGCTTCGTCGATGGCGGCACGATGCGCGTTGATCGCGGCGTGGTCGGCGGTTCGGGCACCCGTGGCAACGGCAAGGTCTACAAGTTCGGTGAATTCCTCGTCGGCGGCGCGAGCGGCCAGCGTGTCGAACTGTGGGTCAACAACGAAACCTACGACGCCGACGACGGCACCTCGACCCGTTACCTTGCCTCCAACGAAGTCGTGTTCTGCTCGACCCCCGAGGCGATCAAGGGCTACCAGTGCTTCGGCATGATCGTGGACAAGGACGCGCAGTATCAGGCGCTCCCGATCTTCCCGAAGAACTTCGAAACCGGCGAGCGTGTCAAGGTCGAGAACCTTTCGGCTGAGTCCGCTCCGCTGATGGTTCCGATCAACCCGAACGCCACGTTCAAGCTGACGGCCACGGCCTAACGCAAACCGGGAGGGTGGATCTTCGGGTTCACCCTCCTTTCCCTAATGAGGACTGACACCATGGCCGATGTTGCCCCCGCTTACGCACTCCACTGCATCAACTTCACCATCCAGCCCGACCAGATTTTCGTTCCGAACACCCAGCAGGAACGCGATGAACTGCTTGCGCTCGAAGCCATCCGTGAACTGTCGGACGCCGAGGCAACTGTGTTCGCACAGCAGCAGGCTGCCGCTGCCCCGAAGAAGGGCCGCACCACTGCCCCTGCCTCTGACGACGTGATCGGCTGAACCCGATGAGCCGCGCGCGTGACCAACGACGGGCGGCGAGGCTGGCACTGCACAAGGATCGTGCGGTGCCAGCCCTCTATATTGCTACGTCCGGTGCAACTCCCGTCCCTGTGACCGTCCGCGTATGGACCGAGTTCGGGGCTATCGGTCGAGCCATCGGACGGAATGCCGCTGAATGGAGCGAGCGCGAAGAAGCCAAGCCCAAGCTGATCTTCAGCACGTCCGAAATCACCTTCATCCGCAATGGTGCGATTGTTTCCGTGGAAGCCGGTGAGGCTTACAGCGTTGAACTCGCCAAGCCTGCGGATGATACGTCGATCACTGCGGAAGTCACGCGGCTGTCGGCTGCCGATGCGGCAAACCTTCCGGTGCCGGAATGAGCAGTCGGTACGACCCAGAGTACGTGATAGCGATTGAAGGGCTATCTGAACACCGCCCACTCGAAGCCATTGACCCCAAGATCATCGCCGCTGCATCGCAGATGTCCGTGAATAAGACGGCTATCCGTGCGCGTACTGCCTCCAAGCGGGCGATCATGGCACAGATCAACCTCAAGTCGTCGTATCTGGATCTTCCGAACCGCCTGTGGATCTCCAAGCAGGCAACGGCGGGTGACACGGAGGCTGTGATTACGGCCCGCAAGCGTCCGACCATGCTGGCTCGGTTCGTCACCAGTGGTCGTCCGGCGCAGGGCGGGAATCCGCCCACGCCCGTCACACTGTCGATCCATGTGGGCACCAGCAAGGAACGGCGTCGGATGTTCCTGATCCGACTGCCTGCGGGAAGTCGGGGTGGCGAGGATGGTCAGGACAACCCAACGAACTTGGGTTTGGCGATTCGACTGAAGCCCGGCGAAACGATTACCGGGAAGCACTCCTTCCGAAAGTTAAAGGGCAATCTATACCTTTTGTACGGGCCGAGTGTGGATCAGGCTTTCGCTACCGTCCGCGAGGACATCGCGCCCGACACTTCGGACTTCCTCGAAACTGAATTCCTCCGTCAGTTGGACCGCCTTTCATGACCGCTACCACGCCGTTCCGTCTGCGCATCCTCCACGCTGTTACGGATGCCATCAAGGAAATCACCCCGGCCAACGGGTACGTGTCCAATCTGGCCGACTTCGATCCGGGCGACGGTACGCCGATGAGCCGCGTCTACCGTGGCCGCGCATGGTTCGGTGACAGCGACCCGATGCCGATGGTGAGCGTGCTGGAAGGCTCGACGCCAGCGGACTCCGTCGAGGACGAACCGTTCGAGACGCAGGCGGGCGAATACAACCTGTCCTTGCTGGTGCAGGGGTTCGTCAATGACGACAAACTGAATCCGACTGACCCGGCATATGTGCTGATGGCCGACGTGCGCCGCCGCCTAGCTGCCGAACGGAAGCGCCGCTATCCGCTGGCGAGCGGGCGTAACGGCCTCGACCCGTTGGGACTGTGGACGCCGACTTCCCGCAACCGGGTGGTCGATCTGCGCGTGGGTCCGGGCGTCGTGCGTCCGGCTGACGACGTATCGGCGCACGCATACTTTTGGATCGTTGTCCATGTGCGACTCGTGGACCACGCTGATGCACCCTATGATTGAGGGCCAGAATACACTATAGTCGTGAACAATCAACAAGGAGTTGAATAGCAATGGCCATCTCGTACGGTAATCAGACCCTCGGTCGCGGCGAAGTCCGTTTCAGCCGCCTGAAGTCGGGCACGTATATTCCTGACGGTTTCCGTTATGTCGGCAACTCGACCAGCTTCGCCATCACGAACGCTGTGACGAACCTCGACCACTATTCGTCGGATCACGGCATCCGTGAGAAGGACAAGTCGGTTCCCGTGGAAGTCAACCGCTCGGGCAAGTTCGATCTGGACGACATCCAGTTGGACAACCTCGCGCTGTTCTTCTTCGGCACCTCGGCCACCGTGTCGCAGACCTCGCTGGTCGGCAGCGGCACCACCGAAACCCTGACTGCCGTGACGCCGGGCCTGTCGTATCAGCTTGGCATCTCCTCGACGCGCCCTGCCGGTGTCAAGGGCATCGCCAATCTCGTCGTCAAGGTGCTGACTGCCACCAAGGTCGCGGGCACGGACTACGTGGTCGATACGGCACGCGGCATCGTCACCGTCCTCGCTGGCGGCGGCATTGCTTCGGGCGACACGCTGCTCCTGACGTATGACCTCGTGGCCACCAGCTACGATCAGGTCATCTCGGGCCACGTTCCGGTGACTGGTGCGATCCAGTACATCGCGGACAACCCGGAAGGCGCGAACATCGACTACATGATGCGCTACGTCCGTCTGATCCCGAACGGCGACTTCGCCCTCAAGTCCGACAATGCGTGGCAGCAGCTTCCGTTCACCGTGGAAATCCTGCGCGCACCCGGCCTCGAGTCGATCTACGCCAACGGCCAGCCTTACACGGCCTAATAGGAAGACGGGGACCACCAAATGTCGAGCCTTACCAAACTCAAGCAGCCCACGCCGCAAGCGGTCGTTCAGGTTTCGGATGACGAAGGTTTCGTTGTCCGGGGCCTGAACCCCGTGGACGTGTTCAGTCTCTACTATCGTCATGCAGGCGAAGTCGGGGATCTGTTTCAGCAGTTCGTCACGATGGCGCAAGGTGGCGAAGGCGTTGATAGCGTCGATGTCGCCTCGGCCCTGCTGTCGGTGCTGCGGCAGTCCCCGCTGATCGTGGCAGAACTGATCGCACTGGCGGCAGGTGCGAAGCCCTCGGAAGAGAGCGACTGGTACGAGTCCGTTGCCATCGCGCGCGAACTCACATTCCCCGTGCAGGCGGATGCGCTCGAAAAGATCGGCAACCTGACGTTCACGTCGGAGATGCCGGTGGGAAAGTTCGTGGCGCTGGTCGCAAAGCAGGGAACAAGCGTGACCAGCGCGATCCAACCGTACCTCCAACGCTGAAGGACTGGCTGTGGGGCATTCGGCGCATGGTGAACATGCTGCTCGACCACGGCCATCCCGAAGCATGGGAATACCCACTGGGACTGGTGGACGATGAGGCGAGATTGGTGATCGACCGGCTGAACAGTCAGTCGATCACCGCCGCATTGGGCTTCCAAGCTGCGTATGTATCGGCCCGAGTCGAACGCGGTGAGGAAGTGATGCAGGGTTTCATCGCAAGTTTGAACGGAGAATAACCCGGTGGCAGGTAATAACTCGCGCGATATCAATCTAGTCATCAAGGCTCGGGATGAGGCGACCAGCGCGCTTCAGTCAATCTCGGCTGTCCTTGAAAAGCTGGGGGCGGGTGCGAGTGTTACCAGCGGCGAATTTGCCCAAGTCGCCAAGACCCTTGCCACGGTCAATACTGCTGCCGATAAAGCCGAGGCGTCCTTCAATAAGGTCGGCACGGCGATTTCGTCCAAGCGGGACGACCTTGCGCGCTATACTGCCGAACTGAAGGCCGCCCAGCGGACACTGTCGTCGCTCAAGAGTCCTGATGCGATTGTTGGCGCAGGTCGCGACCAGTCTACACGTCTGAATCAGATCAAGCAACTTGAGGCAGCCCTCCCTTCGCTTCAGGCGTCGATTGCTCGCACCAGCACGACGATTGCAGGTCTGGAAACCCAGCAGTCGGGAATGCGGTCGTCGTTGCAGCAGCTTGGTTCGGGTTCGCTCGCACTGGCTGAGGCGCAGGTTGCTGCCCGCCGTAGCATTGACGAGACGACTGCTGCCCTCGCCCGCCAGAAGCAGGCTGCGTCTGTTGCAGCGTCGGTGAATGCATCCACGGGCGTCACGGGTGTTCGGGCAACAGAAAGCACGGAGGTCAAGGCTGACGGCACGCGGAACGTAGCGACGTTCTCGGCACTGGCTGCCCGTGAGGAGTCGGCTGCCATCCGTGAAGCTGCCTTCGCACATTCGCTGTTCGAGGCGAAGGTCCGCGAGGGCGCGGCAGCGATGAAGGAAGCCGAGGTCGCCCAGAAGGCGCAGAACCTCGCAGGGGAAGCCCAAGCTGCCCGTGAAGCTGCCTTCGCACATTCGCTGTTCGAGGCGAAGGTCCGCGAGGGCGCGGCAGCGATGAAGGTCGAAGCCGACGCCGCCAAGGCTGATGCGCAGGCCGTCCAGCGTATCAAAGACGCCCTCGACCCCACAGCAGCGATCCAGCGGCAGTTCAACGCCTCGCTGGCTGAGGCAACCCGTTTGCACAAGGCCGGGAAGATCAGTGGGGAAGAATACGCTGCAACGCAGGCCCACATCGCAGCCGAGGAAAAGAAGGCTGTCGAGGGAATGGCCCGCAGCCGTGCGAATGCCCCGAAAGTCTCGCTGTTCGGCCTCGCGCCGTACGAGACGCAGAACCTTGCATATCAGATCAATGACGTTATCACCCAGCTTAGTTCGGGCACGTCGCTGAGTCAGACGCTCGCCCAACAGGGCGGGCAGATCTTCCAGATTTTCCAGAACCGGATCGGCCCGGCGCTGCTGACAATCGCACCGACGCTTGCCGTCATTGCGGCGGCTGCTACGCCGCTGGTCCTCGGCCTGATGCACGCTGCCGATGAGGCGCAGCGACTTCGGGACATCACGAATAACCTGACGCTCTCGGCGGACGGCGGGCTGTACGACCCCAAGAAGTTCGAAGAGTCGGCCAAAGCACTCCGTCAGTTCGGCATCTCGGCTGATGAGGCAGCAACGGCGTTCAAGCAGTTCGTTCAGACCGGACTTCCGCAGGATCAGTTCGCCCGGTTTGCGCGCACGGCGCAGGAAGTGGCTGACGTTACGGGCGTGAAGTTCGTGGACGCCATGAAGACCTTGACCGAGGCGTTTGGTCATGGGTCACAGGCTGTTCTGGACTACGATACGAAGGTCAATTTCCTCACCGCCAAGCAGCGTGATCATGTCATAGAACTTGCCAACGAGGGCAAGGAACTTGATGCCGTTGCGTATGCGATGGGGATCTACAACACCCATGCCGACAAGGCCGGGCAGAACCAGTCGGCGCTTACGTCCTCCACGCGGGCATTGAGCGGAGCGTGGCAGGGGTTCCTTGACTGGCTATCGCATACGACGATCATCAAGGGCGCTGCTGACGGAATTGATGCGCTGACCCGTAGTATTGCGGGCCTGCTTAACCGCATTAGCGGCGTATCTAACGTATCGACTATCCTCAATGACATTGCGACCGTTGAACAGCGCATTGCGGGTATGCGGGCGCAGAATGAGAACTTTGGTTTTGATGTCAATGGCGGCGCGATTGCAGCCAATGAGAAAATTCTGGCGGACCTGCGGGCCAAACTAAAGGATGCACAGGACGCCACCGCACGGAAGGAAGAGTTCTCCCGAACGTCTGACCCCGTTGGCAATCCTAATCAGTTTGCCCCGGCTGAACTGACACAGGAGTCCCAGAAGGGCCTGAAGGTCAATGAGGTGCTGACCCTCGAACAGAAGAAGCAAGAACTTCAACTGATCAAGCAGAAGCGGCATGAGGACGATCTGATCTCGGTGCGTGAGAAGTCGTTGCGTCTTGAGATCGCGCGTACCGAAGCACGGGAGAAGTATTCTAAGATTGGTGACGGTCATGCCGATACCACCGGCCTGATTAATGGCGCTGTGGCTGAGGCGCAGGCTGCGATTGATAAAGAGAATGAGGCCATCCAGAAGGCCCGTCTCAAGCGTATTCCCGAAAGCATTGAGCAGGGTCGTCGTGATCAGTTGGTCAACACGGCCAAGGAGTATGCGGGTCAGCAGGAGGGCAGTGCAAGCCTTCAGTCGTTCTTCAATAAGAATGGGATCAACGTCGATCCTACGATGACCGCGTGGTGTGCTGCATTTGTGAATGCCGTGCTTGGGACCAATGGACTCCCGAAGACGGGTTCGCTGGCAGCCCGGTCATTCCTCGATTACGGCACGTCGTCTAAGTCTGACCCAAAGAACGGCGATATTGTTGTCATGCAGCGAGGACGGAACACATCCCAAGGGCATGTGGGCTTCTTCCAAGGTTACGATGATAACGGCAATGTCAAGGTCTTGGGCGGCAACCAGTCCAACGGGGTGAATACGAAGTCCTTCCCTGCATCGGACGTTCTCGATATTCGCCGCGCACCCGACATTTCCAAGGTCTATGCCGATGAGCAGAAGGCATCTGAGGATCTTAAGAAAAAGCAGACCGAGTACAATGCTGAGGTACAGGCGGGAACTGATCGCCACCAAGACGTTGCCGAGGCCATGCGGATTGAGGGTGATATCGCCGGACGGCAGCTTCTGGACGCCCAGCGTGAACGTCAGGTCGTAAAGGAAATTGCCGACCTTCGTGAGAAGGCCCGGAAGGACGGAGTCGAACTGAGTTCGGGTCAGGTTCTGGCTCGTGAGGCTCAAATCCGCAATGAGTTCAATGCTAGCCACCAGAAGCAGTACGTTCAGGCTGATGTCGATCAGGCGGGCAACAAGCCGGGTGTAGACGCACTGGTTAGCCAGCGTGAGGCGATCCAGCGGCAGTTGGAGATTGCCCAGAAGGTTGGTGACACGCAGGGCTTCGGCGCACTTCAGACGCAACTGATCGGGATCAACGATCAGCTTCGGCAGATGGTAGATAATGCATTGAAGGCGCTGTCTTCCATGAGCGGCCCGGAGGCAGAGGCTGCCCGTGCCAAGTTGCAGGGCATCAAGTCGTCGGTTGTCGAGACGAAGAACCAGTTCATTGCGACTGGTCGGCAGTTCAATGAAACGTTCGCCAATGGCGTTGCTAGTGCGATTGACAAATTCGCGCAGGGTGTTGCGCAGGGCAAGAACGTATTCAAGTCGCTCCGTGATGCCTTCCTGCAATTTGCGTCTGACTTCCTCCGTCAGATTGCCCAGATGATTATCAAGCAGTTGGTATTCAACGCCATCGGTGGCGGTAAGGGCGACGGCAGCGGTGGCTTGGGCGGCATGATCTCAACTGCCATCATTTCGATGTTCCACAACGGGGGTATTGCCGGGTCTGCCTCGCAATCGAAAGCTGTATCCCCGGCGTGGTTCAACAATGCGATCCGCTACCACACTGGCGGCATCGCAGGACTTGCCCCAGATGAAGTGGCGACGGTCCTCAAGACAGGCGAGGAAGTCCTGACGACCAGCGATCCTCGCCACCGTGCAAACGGCGGCATGGGCGCATCGGGTGGCGGCATGGGGTCGATCAAGATCGTCAATGCATTCGATGGTTCGGAAGCCCTGTCTGCGGCGCTAAACACGAAGACTGGCGAGAAGGCCCTGCTGAACTGGGTGAAGAATAATCCGGGTGCGTTCAAGGCGGCTTTGGGCTAAAAGGATCAGATATGACAGCATATGCCACCGGAACCGCCAGCAACGCCGCTGCCCTGTTCGCCGCCCTCAAGACGTTCCTCACGATGAACTCCACGCTCGTGGCTGCGGGGCAGCAGTGGACGACTGCATGGACTGCTCCCACGGGCGCACCGAACACCACGGACATCGTGCTGAAAGGCCCCGGTACTGGTGGGACGGACAACATTTACGTCGGCCTGAGCCTCGACTCGAACATCGGCGCAGACAGCTACAAGCTGTGGTTGACCGGGATGACGGGCACGCTGCTGACGGCGAACTCGATCTCTGAACATCTATTGCCCAGCCCGCCCGTGGCGATGTACCTCGACAGCAATCCGATGACCTATTGGTTCGTCGCCAGCGGTCGTAGGTTCTCCGTGGTCGTGAAAATCTCGACGGTGTTTGAATCGTGCTATGCAGGGTTCTTCCTGCCGTACGCCCCGCCGACCACATATGCCTATCCGATGTTCATCGGTGGCAGCCGGGGTCAGGTGCAGACGGGCGGGCAGGACTGGCGCAGCACGTCAGACGGGCACACCCACTTCGTCAGCCCGTATACGTCGTTCTACGGGTATGCCGTGAATAACGAGTCGCCCGCATGGATGCTCGACCCGACCGGACAGTGGATCAGGTGCTGGAACAACGGCAGTGATCCGGGCAATCCCAAGGTGTTCATCGGCCCGGAAGCGTTCGGTGACGGCATGGGCGTGAACCGGACCACGGATGCGAACGGCGTCTGGGGTTACGACTCTGTTCGGCAGCGGATGGGTCCGTCGTTCGATGGCTCATATGCCCTGATGCCGATCACCCTCACCCAGCAATCCCCGGCAGACCAGACGTACGGCATCCTTGATGGCGTGTATCGGGTGCCGGGGAATGGGAACTCGTCTGAGAATATCATCACGGCAGGCGGTGTGAACCATCTGGTCGTGCAGAATGCATTTCGGACTTCGGTTGGGAATTATTGGGCGTTGGCGTTGGGCTGATGGGAAAGTAGCGACGATCTCCGTGATTACCTGACAGGTAATCAGCATCGCCGGTCGAAAAGTAGAACGCACGAGCGATCTCGTGCCTGCGACCCAGTGATTCCCGCATCTCAGTGAGATCCCGCCCCACAACCTTTACGGACAAATCCCGCATAAGGTTGCGCAGGATCTTGATTGCCTTAGTGGCAGGGACAGCATCTTCGAGTTCATCGATAGCACTCTCCAACTCATAGAAGCGCTGATCGCGGCGAGTAATACCCAGCATCGCATCTTCGCAGGGGCGGCAATAAGAACTACCCTTGGCAGCCGTATTTCGACAATTGATACACTCGGTCATTTCAGTCGCTCCCCCGATAAACAAACACCGTCCTGTCGTCAGGCGATCTGACATAGGTGTGCTGCCGGACGCGCGGCAACCCTGCGTTCCATGGCGGCGGGGGCTTCGATGTCACGCATATCGGGGCAGTCTCTGCGAACCGCACCGTATTCAGGATGGGGTCGTCAGAAACCTTGCCGTGCATCGGGCCACCTTGGAATGTGACGATCAGCATTTCACATACGCCCCGCAGGCATCGGACATATCGGCCAGTGCAATCGGTGCATCCGCGCCATTCCACCACTTCGCAGCAGCCTCGCGCGCCTCATCCGTGAGTCGGGCGGGGCATTCCTTGTTCGCGCACTGCGCCGCGCAATATGTGCGGTCGCGGAAACAGATCATTTCCACTGCCCTCCGAATTCAGGCGCGATGGACGTGGGGTTGCGCGGAACCCACACAAGTGTCGTTGCCCCATCATACTCATGGATGAAATAGACCTTCGTAGCAGTCCATGCGAACATCGGTCGGCAGTCTGCACCACCGTGACCGCAGTGGAATTCTTCATCCAGAACTGCCAGCCCTACCTCGGGTTCTACCAGAGTGTCTTCGGCGGGATGCGGGGTATAGTCGTCAATCCAGTCGTTATAGTGCCTCCCAAATACGATGCCTTCCAAAGTCTGGCCATCCGCAGCAACATCTTCTGTAAGCCATGTTTTGATATTCGCCATCACAAAATCACCTTTCACTTGAAACTCCATCAACACATACCGCCGACCCTAGCCTTGTCAACCAAATAGTGATACACCACGCGGCATGGCATGGCAGCAGAACACGATCACCTCTCTGGGTGACATTCCCCCGCTCGTGAGATCCTTCGCCACTACGGTCGGCTTTACGGTGGGCGGGACGACTTCGGCTCCCACGCTCAAACACCCGTCCTACTCGGGCGGTGCGACGTTCAGCCTGACTCGCGTGAACGTCAGCCCATATGACGAACTGTTCTGGACTCAGACCGACACGTCCTCGATCACCGGGACTGCGCGGCTCCGGTCGCCCGTTCGTGACAGCGGTACGCTCGCCCCGACAAAGGTGATTCTGTTCGCCGCGCTGACCCCCGCGCCGTACATGGTGATCGTGGTGGAATACGGGTACAACCTGTACCGCCACCTCTACATGGGCAATCTGGTGCCGTCGTCGTCCTTCACGGGCGGCGAGGTAATTTCCGGGGCGAACTTCTTCCAGTCGAATGCGGGCACCGACTATCCGCTCGACTACCGGGATACCCGCCACCAGCATCTGTTCTCCGCGCACCAAAGCTATTGGGCGAACGCCGACTGTGGCGGCACCCGGATCGTCCACGGCAGCAACCCGAATACGTGGCGGCGCTTCCGGGCGGCATCACTGTCGTACGGCGGATGGAACGCATTCGACGGCAACGAGGCCATCGGCGGCTTCACGGATGATGTCAACGACGGCTACGTGGCCCGTGGTCGGTCCAGCTACGCGGGCACGGCGATACTGACGCCCGTGAATCTGTATGCGGCCAAGGGTTCTGGTTCGACTGTCCAGTTCGCCCAACTCGGCCATCCCGCTGGCGTCCGTCTAGTCAACATGACCGACCTCGATCCCGACTCCACATTGACCATCGGGACGGACGAGTGGCAGTGCTTCCCGGCCTTCCGAAAGTCCACGTCCACGTCTGTCGCGCGCGGGGCCTCATGGGGGTCCAACGAGTCGAGCGGCATGATCGGCTACGCTTACCGTAGGGCATGACGACCGGATATATCCTCCCGACGACGGAATACGCAGGGCATCCCTCTGTCGTGCATCCGTCTGCCCAACAGACATGGGTTGCCCGTGATCTGCTGGCGACGTTCGGCGGGACGTTCGGCAGTTCGCAGCCGATCAGCATCCGCTCGCTGTCGCGGACGGGTCAACGGTCGGCATCGTTCTTCGAGGACTACTACAACCGCTTCCACCTGCTGCCTGCGCACCTCCGCTATGGGTCGGTGTCGGGCGTCGTGACCAAGGTGGCCGTGCTGTGGTCGGCATGGACAGTTTCACGGACCATCGACTCGATTGCGCAGAGCGGCCTTACCGGGGTCACGCTGGTCGGACATTCTGCACCTGCCGTGATGCCCCCTCTGTCCACACTGACGTACAACGTGAAGGTCGGGGAGAGCGGGCCTGCCGACATTAACGGCACGGTCACGTACCACGCAGACAACGGGCAGATTGTCACCCTGACCGTCACGGGCCAGCGGTCGCGGCTGTGGCCGTTCGAACCAACGTGGTCCGGTAGTGTCGATATCACCTATGCCTACAAGACCGACGTAACGGCATCTCGGTCGGGCAAGGAGCAACGCCGCGCTCAGCGCATCACGCCGCGCAAGACGCTCGATTTCTCGATCCTGCTGGAAGGCGACGAATATCGGGCGATGAACCGGCTGCTGACCAAGTGGTCGGGCAACTCGATCATCATGGCTGATCCGACACGGTTCGTCACAGTGCTGGAAAATCGGTCTGACGGAAGCGTCGAGGTAGACTCAATCCCGGACTGGTTGGCAGTCGGGCGAACGGTAATCATCGACGGTGCGCAGCGGGTCATCTCGGCTGTCGATCCCGTGGCGTTCACGGGTGATACCATCACCTATCCAGTCGGCACGGCCATTCGCCCGTCTATCGAGGGTCTGATGAAGATCCCGCAGGCCGTGACGACGCCGACCAGCGCTGTCGCACAGGCGAAGATCAGTTTCAACGTCACCCCGGCGTCTGAACCCATCACCGATTTCGAATGGCCGATTGACCTTCACAACGGGCGCGAGGTGTTCACGCTGCGTCCGAACTGGGGGCAGACCGTCAGCAACGACTGGTTCCGCCAGATCGAACAGGTGGACTTCGGGCGTGGGGTCATCCAGACGTTCCGGCCTGTCGCATTCGCTACGCGGACCCAGAAGGCCACGTATCTCTCCTGCTCGGCCACCATGGCTGACGACATTCGGCGGATGTTCGACCGGGCCAAGGGCAAGCGCGGCGAATTCTATATGCCGACGTTCGAGCAGGATCTCACCCCGCTGAACAACATCTCGGTCGGCACAGACACGATCACCGTGGCCGGGACCGCCACGTATGACGATTATGCCGACGATACGGTGAATCGGGCGGTCTGCATCCGCACGGTCGATGGGCGACGGATCTACCGCAGCATCCGGTCGATGTACGTGTCAGGCGGAAATACCGGCATCCAGTTTTCGCAGGCGTTCCTGAGCGACATTTCCACGGATGAGATCATCGACATTGCGTGGATGCCCGTGCGCCGGTTTGCCAGCGATGAACTGACAATCGAGTGGGTGACGGACAGCATCGCGCAGACCAGCCCAGCGATCATGACGCTGGAAGACCTTACACCCGAAGGCAATGCCCCCACATATGACGAGGCGGCGCAGTGGTTCCTTGAGGCATGGGGGCAGGCGTTCATCCCGACCATCGACAGGTTCGATGACCTCGTGAATTTCGAATTCGCGTTTGGCCCCCTGATGTTCACCGATGCGCCCGATAGGTTCGACTATCTGGTGAATGACCGTTACCCGGAGATCGCATGACGTACGCCGCATATGAGGGCAGCCGCACTCTCGGCGCTCCGATCAACCTGTACAAGTTCACCTGCGGCACACTGGCATTCCGCTACACCGACCATGAGTTTGCCGTGGTGTTGGCAGGTGAAACCTTTGTTCCGATTCCCATCGACCGTGGCAAGATCACGGAGTCGGGGACGATGGACAAGAAGACCATGCAGGTGGGCTTTCCACATACCGTCGAGATCGCTAACCTATTTCTGGCAGCCCCGCCGTCCGACATCGTGACGCTGAAAGTCTGGGGTGGCCATGCCGACGACCCGGACGGAGAATTCAAGGTCGTCTGGACTGGCCGCGTGCTGTCCTGCTCACGGAAGAAAACGACTGCCGAACTGACGTGCGAGCCAATATCCACGTCGATGAAGCGGAACGGGCTGCGGCGGCGCTATCAGTTTGGTTGCCCGTTCGTTCTGTACGGCCCGGACTGTAAGGCATCGAAAGCCGCGTTCTCCGTATCGACCACTGTGGCAGCGATCTCGGGAAGCCGGATTGCCCTGCCCGCTGGATGGACCTCACGCGATCCGGCGAAATATCTGGACGGGCTGGTCGAGTGGACGAATGACTCGGGCAACAGAGAAGTTCGCACGATCAAACGGGTCGAAGGTGATGGGACCACCCTGTTGCTGTCGTACATCCCGCGTGAACTGTATGTTGGACATACCGTGTCTGTGGTGCCGGGGTGCAACCACAAAGCCGGGATCGCAGCGCAACCTGACGGTGACTGCGGCCCGGTCTTTGGGAACATCCTGAACTTCGGTGGGCAGCCGTGGATTCCGTTCAAGAACCCGATTGGGCTGGTGAATAACTATTATTGATCACGAGCGGCGAGCATGTTGTCTGCAAACATGAAGGCATCGCCCGTTAGTGTTCCGGTACGGTATGACCAGTTATCAGCATTCACTGCCTCTGCGTTAGCGAGTAACCCCGTCAGCGCAGCCATGGCGAATTCGTCGCGCAGGGTTTTTGTGAAGGCCGTGGACCATCCCTCAACCTTCGCCATGGTGTTAACGCTGGCGAGCGGCTCGGGTTCAGCAGGGCGATTGCGGACGATGACGACATGGCGAAGGCCACTCCATCTAGTGCCGTCAGGGCGGACAATCAGTCGATCACCATCAAGGGTCTGCCAATTTTCTAGGATCAAATGGTAATTGCCCGTAATAAGATCAGGGTTATGAAGGGCTGTGGGGTCCAATATCATCGGCGTCCCATCCATCAGTTCGAGCGGCTTGGTCCAATCAATCATCACAATTCTCCACATTCCGCAGCACCGGCAGCCACGAGTTCGAAGTACCATCGGGCGAATAATCCCACGCATAGACGGTATTCAGTGAATCCCCGTGCGGGAACCATTTTCCGATAATATGCACCTTCCACTCCCCGTGGGGAATCTCCCCGACAACCCTACACGGCATCGCCACCGGATTCCGCACATCCGGCACCGTCTCAATCGGCTTGGTCCAGTCGAGCGACGGACCCGGAACATAATCAATCATCGCAAAATCCCTTCGACTTGAAACTCCGTCAACACATACTACCGAGTCTGGCCTTGTCAACAGATTCGTGATACGTCACCACCATGGTGTTCCAATTCCTCGTCGCACTTCTCGTCGCCGTCGTCCTGAACGTCGTGGCGTATCTGCTTATGCCCAAGCCGAAGCAGCCCAAGCCTGACTCGGCCAAGGACGCAGATAACCCGACTGCGGAGGCGGGGAAAGAGATACCCGTGATCTTCGGGAGCGTCACGATCAAGGGCATCAACGTCCTCGATTTCTGTGACAAATCCATCCGCACGTACGAGATCGAAGCATCGTGATTGCGCGTCTCGGTACTGCGGGCGTTCTCTTGTCAGGGGTATTCTGGTGGCTGCTGACCCAGTGATTATCACCATTCAGGACATTCGGGATGCGGGGATCTGCGCGTCCGGTGCGCGCCGCTGGTTCGAAGCACATGGACTCGACTTCCGCGACTTCATGGAGAACGGCATCTCGGAAGATGCAATGCTCGCCACGGGTGACGCACGGGCGCAGGAAGTCGTGAACCGAAAGCGGAGCCTGACCGATGGGTAAGGGTGGCTCGGCCAAACAACAGGTCAACGAATACAATATGTCCATCCACTTCGGCATCTGTGCCGAGATGGACGAAATGACGGGCTTCTACGTCGGTGAGAAGCAGGCGTGGGCAGGTCACGTCAGCACGCTCTCTACGTTCTTCGTAGATAAATCCAATCTGTTCGGTGGACCCAAGAAGGAAGGCGGCGTCCGGGGGTATGTGACGTTCCTACCGGGCGGCCCTACGCAGCAGATGCCCGCCGACCTCGCAGCACGCCGAGGACTGACGCCGACCACACACCCGGCATATCGGGGGCTGGCGAGCGTCTATTTCACGGGATCGGGCACAGCCACGGTTGGAACGGTATCCCCGTGGAATGCCTACTACGCAACCACGCGCTCCGGTTTCTACTGGGGTGCAACCCCGTACATGCAGGGCGTCTGGATTCAGGGCAAACGGGCACCCAAGGGCCTCGACTCCCAATATGCGCTGCTCGGCACCCCGGTTTCCGTGACGATCAACACGGCGACGTATCTGGCCACGGTGGGCGGAACGTCGGCCACGCTGACAGACTCCATCCCGACGACCATAGCCGGATATGCTGTCCGGCTGTCGCGCGCAGTGACGACGACGCACGAACTCTCGTGGACCGTGGCGCTCGATAGTACCGTTGTCACGCTCACGCTGAACAAGGTGGTGGACGGCATCACGCTTGGCGGGTGGACGGTCGATTACGGTGCCGAGACTGGCCGAATCGTCGGTGAGTCCGTGACGCTGGCAGGTCTAACCGTGACGCTGATCGGCGGCGTGATCGGCATCCAGTTCGGCAGCGTGGGTACCGACGCCAATCCGGCCCACATGATTTACGAATGCCTGACGAACCAGACATGGGGCATGGGCGCGACGGACGACGTGATCGACCGTGCGAACTTCGAGGATGTCGCACAGACCCTCTTCCACGAGGGCTTCGGCCTGTCGATGCTGTGGACGCGCGAACAGTCTATCGAGACGTTCATCGGGGAAATCCTCGACCACATTCAGGCGGCGATCTTCCTCGACCCGGAAACCGGGAAACTCACGATCAAACTGCTGCGGGAAGACTACGCGCCCGATACGCTGCCGCTGATCACACCCGATAATGCGGTGCTGGATAACTTCCAGCGCAAGCTGTGGGGCGAGACGATCAATGAAGTCGTCGTGACGTGGACGAACCCGACGAACGAACAAGAAGAAACGATCACCTATCAGGATCTTGGCAACATCACCGTCCAGTCTGGGGTCGTATCCGATAGCCGAAACTATTACGGCATCCGCTCGGCCTCACTGGCCAGTCGCATCGCCATGCGGGATGTTCGGCAGTCCTCCGCCCCGCTTGCCAGTGCCGAGGCCCTGCTCGACCGGGCGAACTGGAACCTGAAGCCCAGCTCGCTGGTCCGTATGACATGGCCCGAATACGACATTGAAAACATCGTCATGCGCGTGACGAATATCGACTACGGCAAGATCGGTGAACCCGACATCACCGTGACTCTGCTGGAAGATATTTTCAGCATTGACGAGGCGACGTACAGCGACTCAGCCCTCGGCGGCGGCATCTCGGGTGCTCATGATCCGACGCCGATGGACCTCACCAAGATCATCACGGCCCCGGCCTATTTTACGTCTCGCTATCTGTCGGCGGGCGATGCGGCGGCGCTGGTCTATCCCGACGTGTACGCGAGCATTCTCAGCGCCACGTCGAACACGGATGCCTCCTATTACGAAGTGGTCGGGCGCACGGTCCTACCGAATGGCGACACCGTATCGCAGGAGCGCGGGACCAAGGGGCTGCTGGGCTATGCCGTCCTCCCCGACGCACTGGCAGACGAGGCCACGACCACGCTCACCAGTTTCCCGACCGTCCTTGGCGGTGTAGCACCGGGGCCTGCGACCTTCATGTTCATCGGGAATATCGGTGAGAAGATCCAAGAGATCGCCCTGATCGAATCGCGTGATGCGACCACGGGCGTCTGGACCATCGCACGCGGGGTTCTCGATACGGTGCCGCGCCCGTGGCCCGCGAATACGCCCGTCTGGTTCTGCGACATTCGGAACAACTTCTTCGATCCGACTGCCCACAGTGCGGGTGAAACGGTCGCGTACAAGCTGCTGACGATCACGTCGCTCGGTCGGCTCGAAATGGATGATGCCCCCGTTCAGGGCGCAACACTGACTGCACGGCCCCATCTGCCGCTGCGCCCGGCCAATGTGAAGGTTGCGGGCGTGGCTTTCGGGGCAGTCGATCTGTCATCGTCACCGCCATCCACCGTCGTAGTTACGTGGTCGAACCGCAATCGAACTATGGAGGATGGCACAATAGTTCGCTGGGGTGAGGCGACCATCGTGCCTGAAACCGGGCAGACGACGACGATCAGGGTCATCCATACCAACGGAACTGTGCTGGCCACCCACGCCGGGATCGCCGGAACGTCGTTCACGCTGCCTGTAAGCGACTGGGGTTCGGAGATTGAGGCCGACGTGCAGGTTGTATCCGTGCGCGACGGTCTGGAATCGCTGATGGGGGCGACACGCCGCGTTCGGGTGGCCCCGGCAGGATACGGTGATTTCTACGGTGATGACTACGGCGGCACGGTCACGATCCCGCCAGCGGCCCCGCCGCCCGTGGTCGATCCTGATCCCATTTACACATGGACCGGAGGCGCATTCCCGCCCCGCTGGAATTTTGGTTAGGAGTTTCCTGAATGACTGCTCGCACTCTCCCCGGCCTCGGGCTGACCGGCTTCTGGGATCTTCATGCCGGGGGCTGGAAGGATGCCATGGACACGAACCTGCTGACTCTGTCGGCACTGGTTCAGTTGGTCGTGAAGTCCTCGACCACGGCGCTGCCCGGCAGCCCGATCAACGGTGATATCTACATCGTCCCATCGGGCGCAGGCACGAACCCCAACAAAATCGCCATCCGTGACAACGGGGCGTGGGTCTATCTGACGCCGACCACGGGCATGGAAGCCTACGCCATCGACAGCGGTGCGAAACTGCGCTTTGGCGGCTCGACGTGGGCTGCCACGGGCGGCTCGACGCTGGTGGCCAAGGACGAAGGTTCGGTCGTGGATAGCGCGATCACGTCGTTCGACTTCGTGGGGGCTGGTGTGGCCACGACCACGGATGGTTCAGGCCATGCGACGGTGACGATTCCGGGTGCCACGGGTGGTGGCGGGGCTACGCTGGAAGGTGCGTTCACCGCACCGCCTGCTGCCTCGACGTGGACCAAGCAGAACTTCGATAGTACGAAGACCCATCTGGTCGATTTCAGCAGCCCCTGTTCCGGCGTGCGGATCTATGAAGACGTGTATGCCTACGGTAACGTCAACAGCATCCGATATGCCCTGAAGGCGATCCCCGGTGCACATTGGGACGTGAAGACCCGGCTGCGCCGCCACACCCGCCTGACCTCATATATGTCGTGGGGACTGGTCGTCCGGGACTCCGCGAGCAGTAAGTCCGCGATCCTCGGTTTCAGCAATGAAGCCAACGGTATCACCGCTGTTCAGTTCACGAATGACACGACGTACAGCGGGTTTTCCAGTTTCGGTGGCAACCAGATGCCGTGGATGTCTGACATCTGGCTCCGTATTACCTACGACGGCACGGACTGCACGTTCTGGCAGTCGATGGATGGCGTCTATTGGACCGTCGCCAAGAAATACACGGGCACCGGCCTGTGGGGTTTCCTGACGAATCCTGCCACGCATATCGGCTTCGGGTACAATACGAACAATAACGGCGGCACTGATCTGGGACAGGAACTCGATCTGCTATCGTGGTCAGCGGTTGCCCTCGCGTAACCGGCGTGGTAAGGATCACGAAATTGGTGACGGAGCAAGTACGATGGTGAAAGTCCTTACGTATATCAAGGCCCGCCTCAATGAGCGTTCGACGTGGGCCGGTGTGGTCCTCGCCATCACGGGCGGCGCGGCTCTGTCCACCCCGTATTCGTGGCTCGCCATCGGTGCCGGTATTCTGGGCGTCCTTGCCCCGACCACGGGTGCCGCCGAGTGACCTCCCTCAAGAATGCCGGTGCGTTTTACGACGTGCTGCGCAAAGATCGTCTCCTCGGCCCCACGCTTACGCAGGCCGAGGTTGACGGCGTTGGCACGATCCTCGGCGCTGCCGGGGGTGCCGACTGGCCGATTGCATGGGCAGCCTACGCGCTCGCCACGGCCTACCATGAGACGGCGCACACCATGCAGCCGATCAAGGAGCATGGCGGCGACAGTTATTTCTTCCGCATGTACGACCCCAAGGGCAACCGGCCAGCAGTGGCAGCACGGCTCGGCAATACGGAACCCGGCGATGGTGTGAAGTTCTGCGGGCGTGGCTATCCGCAGGTCACGGGCCGCACGAATTACGCCAAGGCCGACAAGTTCCTGAACCTCGGCGGCAGACTGCTCGCTGACCCCGACCTGATGCTGGACTCGTCCGTCGCCGCCAAGGTGATGATCGCATTCATGGAAGCTGGGTCGTTCACCGGGCGCGGCTGTTCGTCGTTCCTGTCGGGCAAGACGATCAATTCGGTGCTGGTCCACGGCAACTTCTGGGGCGCGCGGGCGATCATCAACGGTCATGACCGTGCCGACGACATCGCAGATTACGCGGTCGGGTTTCAGGCAGCGCTGCTCGTGGGAGGCTGGGCATGAATATCCTCGCAATCGCTGGCGGCGTCACGTCGGTCGTCCTGCTGACGGGGCTGATCGTTGTCGAAACGCAGAACACCCATCTGGCTCGGCGGCTCCAAGAGCAGACCACGCTGGCAGCCCTGTCTGCCGCGAATACCGAAACCTGCAAGGCTGAGATCGTCCGGCAGAACGCGGCTCTCAAGGCGCAGTCTGACGCGGACGCTGCCAAGATCGCAGACATCACCCGCGCGTACACGTCGGCCAGCGCCGCACGGACGGCAGCCGAACGGTCGGTCGGTGCATTCCTGTCGGTTCCGCCTGCCGGACAGACGCTGCTCGAACGCTACGAGTCCGTGGATGCGCGCGTCATGGAGGACTTGAAGTGAGACTGCCTGCAATCCTCCTGCTGCCGATGGCCCTCGGTGCCTGCTCGACTCCCGTGCCCCGTACCGTCCTGACGCCCATTGAGACGTACATTCCGGTATCCCGGTCGTGCCTGCCATCGAACGTCCAGCCTGCCCCGACGTATCCCGACACGGATGCTGCGCTCCGGGCTGCGCCTGATGGGGCAGTTCGCTATCAGCTTGAACACGCCGGTCGGAAGCTGCGCATCGCGCGTCTGAACGAACTCGAACCGATTGTGGCAGGGTGCAAATGACTTCAGACGTGGCGTACCAAGCCCTCACCCTCGCCCGTCAGGCTAACCGCGACATCGAAAAGCACGAGGACATTTGTGCTGAACGATACGACGGCATCAACAAGACCATGGATGAGATCAAGTCGATCCTGAAGTGGGCCGGGGGCTTCGGCTTTACCGTGATTATCACGTTGCTGGGCTTCCTCGCCCACGCGCAGTTTGACGCCAACGAGGCAGCGATGAAAGCCCTCGCGGCCAAAGTCGAAGCCCAACAGCAGGTTCGACCGTGACATATGGCAAAAATAGATCCTGCGCTGAAGCAGTGGGCGTCAGACGCACAGGCCCGGTACGTTGACGCGGTAAACGAACACGGGACACACAAGGCTGCCGCTGCGGCGCTCGGTGTGAATCTGCGGACGCTCGAACGCGCACTGGTTGCGCTGCGCCAGAAAGTCCCCGCCGCCCCGAAGTCCGTTCGCCGCTGGCTCCTGACTGCCGCACAGGATGATACCCCGATCCACGAGGCATTCTGGGCGAACCTGAACCACTACGCCATGACCATCGGTGCAGAACTGATGGTCGGCGGGTTCACCTACCAGAAGGGTCTGTTTGAGGACCACGCCAGTCGGTCGGCGGTATTCGCGGAATCCGTGAGGCCCTTCCTGCGGCACGAAAACGAAATGCTTGGCCCGCTGCTGTTCGCGGCCAAAATGAATATCCTCCCGACTGCTGTTCGCCCGCTCTCCGGGCTTGAGACGTACAGTCGAGGTGCGTGGGCTGTGTTCCCCCATGCCAAGACCCAACTCGTGTCTGTTCCCGCGCTACCGGGCGGTCGGCCCGCGCAGGTGATGACGACCGGGGCTTGCACGCTCCCGAACTACATCGAAAAGAAAGCCGGGCTGAAGGCCGAGTTCCACCACACCATCGGCGCGACCATCGTGGAGGTGGACGAACAGAGCCGCGTGTTCTGCCGCCAGATCGGCGCGGCGGCGGATGGCAGCTTCCAAGACCTTGATGCGGTGGTACGGAACCGTACCGTGACGTTCGGTAATCGGATCGAGGCCATCTGTGCGGGCGATCTGCATATTGAGAAGGCCGACCCCGAGGTGTTCATGGCGTCGTTCGGCTATGACATCGAGCGGCAGGAAGTTACATCTGAAACTTCTCTCGTGCATACCCTGCGCCCACGGCACGCCGCATGGCACGACATTCTCGACTTCACACCCCGGAATCACCATCGGCGCGGCGACCACCACTTCGCGTTCAGGATGCTCTGCAACGGGTCCGACCACGTGGAAGACGGTGTTCGGGCATCTGCACGGTTCCTGCGGGCGATGGCGTTCGACTGGATGACGGGCGTGATGGTCGCGTCGAACCACAACGAGGCGCTGGTTCGCTGGCTGCGCGAGGCCGACCCACGGCTCGACGTGACGAACGCCCGCTATTGGTGCGAACTGAACGCGGAACTATACCGGCAGATCGAAACGGGCCGACCGGACTTCGACATCATCCAATGGGCGCTATCCCGTCATGACCCGCTGGGCCGTGCGCTGGACGACGTGGTGTTCGTGCCGCGCAACGGCTCATACATGGTCTGTCAGGCGCATGGTGGCATCGAGATCGGGATGCACGGCGACGAGGGGCCGAACGGTGCGCGTGGCAGTGCGCTCGGGCTGACCCGCGTGGCGATGCGTATGAACGTCGGCCATGCACATTCACCGGGCATTCTGGACGGCGTGCATACGTCGGGCCTGTCTGGCCTGCTCGACCAGAGTTACAACAGTGGGCCGTCCGGGTGGTCGCACACCCACGGGCTGATTTACCCGAATTCCAAACGAACGCTCGTGACTCTCATCGACGGGAAATACCGCGCATGACCACGCTGCACGCATCGCTCCGCTGGCTGCCCATCAAGACTGCCCCGCTGGCAGTACGGGAGATATGGGGGCGGAACTCTGCTGGCAAGCTGGTGGTCGAGGCTGTCCCCGTGCTGATTGAGGGGCTATCAGTCGATGCGCGTCTGGTTCCCGTAGCCTATTGGGCTGCCGGGGACTACGAAGATCGGTGGCTGGATAAGAACGGGAACGCGGTGGAACTCACCCACTGGCGACCAGTTCGGAAATAGCCGTACAGAATCCGGTTTCGACGCCGCCGAATACCGCTTTCAGCGTCATGTCCTGCATGATCTTCGTCAGCAGCAGTGGATCAGACTCATCCCGCATGTACTGGACGACGTGGATCGCGTAGTCCCGTCCGGTCTGGCAGTCTCGCCCCCACTGCCCTGTGCGAATCGGATGCCAGTATTCCAGAACCTCGCGGGTTCCGTCATGCCGGATAAGGTGGCGCGCGCAGCATTTGTTTGGGAAGACAACGACATCGCCGTCTTCGCGCGTTTCAATCTTCAGCATATCGTCCCCTGAAATATGCGTTGGCAATGCGTATAAAATCGACAGCGTGACTCTAATCGGTTAAATCTGACGGTTAACCGATTACGTCTGCGAATTCGTCATGGCTGAATTTCCCTGTCTCATTGCCCCAGTTGTGCCAGCCATCCCGCCGCTCGCGTGAGAACAATTCGACATACGGCCCGCCCACGAGTCGCTCGATTCGAGCATAGCGTTCTTCGGGCTTACGGCTATGCTCGCGTTTCGGGGCATAAATAATGCACTCTGTTTCCATAAGTTGCCGAACCCCGGCTTCGATGCGGGACGGACGGCCTCGACTGAACAACAGACTGTATTCGACCTGTTTGCGTACCCACTTGCCCATGCTGATTGGTCGCACAGCAGGATCATGCTTGCCGGTCTTCACCCAGACAAAGCCGTCCGATTTGAACGTGAAGCCCCATGCACGACCCAGTTCAATAGCTTGGTCGAGGTGGCTGCCGATCACCCACATGTTGAGCAGGCAGTCTTTTGCCGCCAGATCGGCCACGGGGAGCGCCTGCATCTCTGCGATGGTCATCACAGGGTATGGGGCTTCCTTGGTCCTGTGCGGCGCGCTGGCGGTGCCTGAATAGGATGTCCATCCCCAAGCCGGATCTGCTTCGATGCAGCCGTAGCCGTTCTTGAGCAGGCCAGCAAACGGCCCGCTTGCAATAAAACTCATCCCAACAAATCCTCAAAACTATCGGCAGCAGCGGCAATGGCGTCTTCGAGATCCAACTGCATATCGTCTTCTGAGATAATTAGCCGGTCGGGCACATGGGCAACACGCTGTCGGAGCGCTGTGCCGAGGGCTTCGATCACGTCGCCCGCCGTCACGCACGTCCAGCCCTTCGCGGCTGTCTCTTTCACGTTGGCCTGATACCCGGCTGCCGTGCGCCACAGGTTGATCTGGATGTTATCTTCCGTGGCCAACTGGCGGATAGACTGTTCGAGGCTCATTCCAGACCCAGCGCGGACATATACGTGTCCAGCAGCATCTGCTGTTCACGGCGGTCGTCGGCCTGCATCTTCCGAAGCTGGATGATCTTCCGCATGATCTTCACGTCATATCCGACAGCCTTGGCTTCCAGAAAGACATCCTTGATGTCATCCGAGATGCCCTTCTTCTCTTCGGTCAGCGTTTCAATGCGAGAGATCAGCAACGCCAGCCGCTCATCCGTGTTCGATATGCTCATCTTCCGAATCCCCTTAAACGTTACGACTCAACCATACGGTGATTCACACCATGGTCAACAGCCTTCTGCGGCCCAATGTCAGGGCCATCGACACGGAGGCGGGCGTGCGCCCCGTCTGGTCGGCAATATCGCCCACGGACAGCCCACAGGACACACCCCGGAGCGCATCGGCCTGCGACGGCCCCAACGTCTCGAACTTCTGGCGCAACTGATCGAGCCACACCGTCAGTTCCTGCGTGGCAGGCGTTTGGCGCTCGTCAGCATCGGCATTCCATTCGACCACGGCAAACCCTGTGGGCCGACCGCCGCGCGTCCTGTGCAGGCCATCACGCAGCAAGTGGTAGAACGCATTCCGGGCGATCCCCAGCAGCCACGAGAACACGTTTTCCCCGGCTGCTGACCACTTCCGCCACGCGATCAGAAACGCATCCTGCACCACGTCTTCCGGGTCGATCCCACGGTCTTCACACCAGCGCCCGGCATACCGGAGCATCCCAGTTCGGTGCTTCCGGTATGCCTCTTCGAAAGTCATTACAGGATGTCCATTTCAGCCCGGATGTCGGTCGCGCGTGCCCGATAGTGGATGGCGATCATCCGGTTCTGGTCCTCGTTGCCGCCCATCTCAGTTTCCGCCAAGTGGTCGTGCGCGTCAGCCAGAGTTTCGAGCCAGTGGGCGACAGATTCGCCCCGTTCATCCGCTGTCATACAGTCTCCGTTTTCGTGGGGGACCACGTAATAGGTGAAAACGCGATGTCCGTCATCACCGAATCCACCTTTGCCCGCAAGATTTCGAGCGAACCGTCATTCACGATCACATAGTCCGGGTTCAGGCGATCAACCCGCTCGCTATCGTGGACACCCCACATGATCCCGAATGTACGGTGTAACCACCGCCCGAATGCCCCCCATCGGAATGCCGCAGGCCCGGTGCCGGGGCGTGTCACGAGAATGGTGATTCCGTGGGAACGACGAATGGCGTCTTCCTCGTTCGGGAAGCGCACGGAGTCGTTCATGTCGGCCTTACCTTCGGCCTGTAGGGACCACAGGCTTGCCCAGAGGTCGGGATGCACCTGCTTGCGCCCCCACTCGGTTCCCAGCGTGATCTGTGCCCGGCGTGACGTGACGCCGAGACATGGGATAACCTGCTCTTTCAGGCTGCCCGTCAGGTATTCCGTGATTTCCTCGGGTGCCATCCCGAAGTCGGTCAGGAGCGACCGCAGCATCCGGCGCAGCGGCTCTGCAATGTGGCGCTTCTGGTAGCCGTAACGGCTGGTGATGTAGTCGGCCACGGTGGTCTTGCCCGAGCCTGCGTATCCGCTGATACCGATTGGTGGGGTCGTCATGCCGCAGACACTCCCAGCTTACGGTATGCCTCGATCACACAGCGAGCCTGATGCTTGGCATCGTCCAACGCGTCGTGTTGTACGCCTTCGAACGGAAGGTCGATCCCGCCAGCGGCCTCCCAGATCGTCCGGCAATCTCGCGGGGCGCGGTAATGCCACGGGGCGGTCTGCCCGGCAGCGCGGTAACAGGCACTGAGGATTGCCTCATCGAAATGCGGACCATGCGCCCAGAAGGTTGCATATTTCCCGTCAGGCTGATGGCGCGGATCACGTTCGGTCCACCAGTCGGAGAACTGTGCCAGACCCCACCACAACCCAAGTACCCCGACATCAAGCCGCTGGCGTGCGACATCACTCTGGCCGGACCACCACTCAGCAGTGGCCGGATCACGAGTCAGCCCGATGCCACCACCCCCGGAAACATTCACATAGAACTCATCACCCAGAGTCCCGGCAGCAGGATCGAACACAACTGCGCCGATGCTGCGAATATCAGATCCGGGGATGAGTCCCCACGTTTCCAGATCAACCATAATATGTGTCATATCAAATCCTCATAACTGAAACCGGACAGCCCACGCGCCAGCATTTCTGGCGCTCCAGGGACCATGATTCCTGACTTCTCATAGGCATCGGTCAGCGCGGCAATCACTGTATTTCCCCGACCGTCTGCCCGGTGGACGAACACCCAATTCTCGCCGCGCTTTTCGGTGGTGAACGCCGTGCATCCGAATGCCCCACGGCCTGCGCGTTCGATGTGGTCGAAACACAGGGTTGCCCGTCCGCAGAGCCGGTGGAATTCCTTCCATTCGGGCAGCTTACGGGCAGCCTCCACCAGTGGGTCGATCTTCCACAGGAGTTCGGAGCGCGGGCTATAGGACATTCACGATGGTCGCTATGATGACGGTCCAGAGGAGCGTCGGGACGCCGAACAGCATCAAGGCCCTCATGCGAGTTCCCCCATGATGAGATCCTGAAGGTCCGGGAACTCTGCGATCAAGATGTCCCGGCAACCCTCGGCTACCTCGCGGTGTTCCTTCTGGGTCTTCCGGTCGCAGCGCAGAAAGATGTAGTGCAGCCAGCTTCGGAGCGTACCCGCCATGAACATCCGGGTTTGTGTCATGCCCTCTGGGAGAACGGCACGGGCAACTTCCTTGGCAATGCCATGATCAAGGGCGGCTTGATATATCGCAGTACAGTTGCGTGCGACATCGGCCTGTTCCTCCTGCCACCATTGGGCCAGATTGAGGTCATCCGTTTCCAGCGAGTTCTGCCGATCCTTCGTATCCTGAAGCCGTGCTTCCCGGAATATCGGAAGATCATCAACCTCGGCATACCGCTGGCTGAACTCCTGAAACGAAAACGAACGATGGCGCAGAATCTGGCGGGCGATGTCCCGCGTGGTCGAAATCTCGATTGTCAGGCTGACCATTTCGAGCGGCGACCATTCCTTCCGGCGCACGAGCGACCGCAGCAGTTTGCCGCCCGTCTCGTGGTTCAACTGGTTAGCAGTGGATGACACCCGTGCGCAGTATGCCAACAGTTCAGCAGGACCGGGAACGTCGGAAATCACGGGTTTCGTGATGCCGATCAGTCGAGTGTTCATGCGTCTTCTCCAAGGTACATATGGAGCGGACGGGCGACATCCCGCGTCATCAGGGCCATGATAGCATCGACCGCACCTTCAACGACACCTTTGAAAGTCGAATAACCCTCAACCTTATGTGCATCTACGAACGGCCTCAAATACTCCCGCGCCTCATCTCTCGTCATCACAACTTCCCCTTCAACCATTGCCGCGGCGAACGACCATCGAACGTCCGGCGCAAAACATATTGTCGTGCAATCGACACGATAGTGAAAATCAGCGTGATCTGAATATTCAGACCAATCGGCATCGGAATGCCATACGCCCCGGCGACCAGTTGCCATGTGATGAGCGACAGCACGAAACCGATGGCCGTGTTGGTCAGGGATTCCATGAAGCTGTCCATGCGGGACTGCTGGTGGTGGACTGGCGGATTCCCCCACAGCCCAATACACGTACAGTCGGACTCCCGCTGATCGACATGCCAGAGGCAGAAATCACGGTGATCACTGTGCATCCTTCATCCCCCTGATCCAATCAGCTACAGTCCCTTCGTATCCCCCGCCGATGGCCTTCCGGGCATCTTCGAGTTCGGGGTAGGCATGGACAGCCGCGTAGATCCGGTTTGCCACGAGCAGTTCTGCCGGGTTGCGGCCACCGTTTCGGGCGATCTTAGTGCGGAATTCCGTGACGGCCTGAACCGCTTTGTCTTGGATGTTTGCGGCCATGGTTAGTGCCTTGTCTTCTGATCGTCAGGCTGATCGCCCGAATTACTGTCGAGCAGGCGGTGCAATGCGGCTGCCGCCATGCCCAAGGTTTCCGCGACCTCCGTGGCCCCGTCGAGCAGGGCCATCAGAAGCTGCGTGGCGGTCGGCTGATCGGAGTCATCCATGGAAGAAACCTCCTGCATTCAGCAGCCCGAGAATTGCCGCCAGAATGCTGATCTCCATGATCGCAGCAAGCCCAAGCGGCACTCCCCGTTCATGCGATTTCATTGCCCCAGCGCCTGCCCGGATTCCGAACCACGCCACCAAAATCATCTGTGGAAGTCCCACGGTATTTCCCCTTTCGATTCGACAATCAACAATAACGTGATTCATCGTCACGTCAAAACTTTTTACCGCCCTCGGCAGCCCGATTCTCCGGGCGGTGGTCGGCCCGCTGCGCATTGAATGCCCGCTTCTCGGCAATTGCGCCCATCAGATCCCATTTGTAATCGTCTGCCGCTGCCTCGACGACCCACAGTAGGCGCACGAGTGACTGGCATCCACGATCATCACGCCCCTTGCGGAATCCTTCCATCGCTTCCGACGTGATCCTGTGCATCAGGGCCAACCAGTCTGCGAACATCATACGGCGCGGAATCCCTTCGACCGGATAAACATTGACCCCGTAATATCCGAGAATATCGAGAACCCGGATGGCGACATCTGCCAGTTCGACTTCCGACATCTTCCGGTGGGGTAGCTTGTCATCCATCTTCCAGCCGTCGCTGCCTTCGTCAGATTCCGAGATTTCCGAATGCACGAGGCATAGGAGTTCTCCGATATTCCTTGGTTGGGTTACGCCGTCGATCTGTTTCCACCAGCCTGCGGCGATATTTGCGGCGTGGATTTCTTGGGCGAGTCCTGCGAATGTCATTGGGGTATATCCTTTGTTGGGAACATGAGAGTGTGCATTATGTGTATGTAGTCTGCGATGGTGTCGAGGGCGACCGCTACTTGGGCACGGAGATCGCGGATTTCGGAGGCTTGGGCCTCGATCAGATTGGCAGCAGGCGGTCCGTCCGGGTTGATCCACTCGTACATCGTGCTGCCGGATATGCTGTAACTGCGCTGTGCCCTGAGCAGTTCCACGGTTGTTCGTATAAGCTGCTCACCCTCTGCCTCTGCTAGCTTGGCGCGGAGGGCGCGGATTTCGGCGGCGGCTCGTTCAGCGACATTGCCAACCTCGTACAGCTTCTCAATCTGGCGCGGGGTGAGAATATCGGCATGGTTATCAGCAATTGACTGCGGCCAGACGTACAGGCATTCCAGCCTCTCGGGTAGATCATCCATCACACATCCTCCGGGTAGCTGGTGACGCGGTAGCGGGCGACCATCCGCCAGCTTTCTCCTGCCCGGACGACGCATTCACAGTGGTCATGCGCTGCCGTGCGCTTACCCCGCCAATAATGCCCCGTCCCCACGGGCAGCGGGCATTGCGCAGAGCCGTCGTGTTCGATCCATACGTTTAGGGGTGGGAGGGTCATGGCTTTACCCCCTCCCATGCGTGGTAGGCGTTCCAACCGAGGCGCTGTAAACTGCGCGATCTCGCGGATGGGGGTATCTCGCCTTCCCAGTCTGGGTAGGGCGCGCCACATTCAGCACTTTCCCAACCGAACTGAAAATCTTCGGTTTCCTGCATTTCTATGAGGGCATTTCCGATCTTACTCATGGCTTTGGCTCCGGTGCGGGTGGGAGGGGCATCCAGTGGGAGGGGCATAAATCCGGTTCTTCTTGAACGACTACTCCGTCGTCGGTATTCCAGTCGCACCAGTCTTGTGTTCCGCTTTCCCAATCGCCTTCACCCTGCCAACCCCATGAACCTCGGATTACCAAGTCACGGTGCGGGAAGTAGAGTAGAATGTCCGTTCCATCCTTCGGCGCGCTCTCGATCCCCTGCCACCCCGGCATTGCGGCGATGGCGGCGCGGGTGTTCCATGCGGCGATGGCGGCGTCCTTAGTGGATCGGATGATGTTAAGTTCGCACCCGCCTTGATCTTCGTCGCAATGGACCATCCAGATATTAGGCGCGGCATCTTCTGATACACCGATAACTGACGCATACGTCGATGCCTTGACGCCCTCACCCCCACAAAACGGGCAACTGTGCATCGGCGGATTAGAGGCGCTACAATCACCGGGACAGCGTGGGCACCCTTCTGCCGTGTGCAGCGCAAGCGCGTGGTGCAGTTTCATCGCCACACCCTGCCACCCCGGCATTGCGGCGATGGCGGCGGTTGCCTCAGGTATCCATTCTTCCCAAGGCCCCGGCTCATAGTCGAACAGACTATTCGACGCGTCGGCCTCTGCTTGGCGCTGCTTGTCCCATACGATCTTGATTGCCCGCGCCACTCGCTCGATCAGTTCATCAGTCATCGGGGTTCCTTTCATGTGACATTCGCGCGAACAGCCGCGTCCTTGGCTTCCAGTAGCTTGCGGAGCGCCACGGTGCGTTCGGCGTTGCGGGGCAGCGTCTCGACAATGTGCCGTGCCAGATCGCAGAAGGGCTTGGATGCGCCTTGCAGTACCGGCGGCAGGTGCGAATAGTGAAAATAATGCAGAATCGCGTCGGTGGTCAGTTGCTCGGCGGTAAACTCTGCCGGGGCGGGGTGGATTGCATTAGTCATTGAACAATTCCCTTCTCTTTGGTGTGTTCGCGCCCATCCATGCTGTGATGGACCCATACGCTAGGATCGTCCTCGTCCTGCGTCGGCTTGCACCAACACTTGCGCGAGGTAATGTGGGGGCGGAGATCATCCATTGGAACAACGTGCCAGCCATCATGTGATGCGTCGGTATGCGCACTCACTGTTCGGGGTTCCTTTCGAGGTAGGCGCGGAGGGCGAAATCGAGGTTCTCAATCGCGTCGAGGTGCTGCTTCTTGACGGCGGTCAATTGCTCGATCCGCTCGGACACATGGAACGCCTCGTTCCTGTCGCCATCGTTGTAAGCCTCGGCCTTAGAACGACTGAACACACCTGCTTGGGCGATGTCGCTTGTATAGCCACAGGCCCGGCCTTCGATGTCCCGGCGATGCCATGCCCGGTGATAGCGCGACCAGATCAACCATTCCCGACTGTCAGGTTCGGTGTGGCGCAGCTTCTTCACGAACTGCCCACGCCAGTTGCGCTTTACCCTCTGCGCATCCGTCAGGCCGGCGGCTAGTGTGGATAGGTCGGTCATTGGATCAAATCCTCCACGCCCCGACCACATACAGAGCATTCCAACGTAAGGCTGATACAGGCCCCACACGGCGGACTGATATGACAGGAGCAGTTCTCGACTGGTGGGCAAATTAAGTGACCCGGGCAGGGTGTATCTTCGTCGTCTAGCGACATAAGGGGGCAACCTTGGCCTTCAGTAAAATCTCGTCCCATCACTTCCACTCCATGCCGCGACGGAAGCAGGCGAGGGCGGCTTTCATGGTCGGCCCGTTGTCTGCCTCGCCCGATGCAACGGAAGCCGCAGTCATACGGAAATCGTAGGCTCGATACGCCTCCGCCACGATCTTACGTACCTCCACTAGCACCGGATCGACCGGGCGCGGCTCTGTGCGCTGGATGCGGCGGGCGAGGGCTTTCAGAGATTCGGAATAGCAGCCGCCGAGGCGATACCTCGTCCCATCTACTTCCTCACACGCCATCTTCATCGCCTCTTCCCACGTCATGCGTTCGTTCTCAGGAATATTCATCATTCCGACTCCCGACCAGTCCCACGGCACAAATCCAGCAACACCGTCCGATATACTGCCCAAAACTCGGGTGCATCGGAGTCCATCGCAGCGATCTGCGCATCACTGAACCGCCACCACTGGCTGAGTGCGTGGAATTGGCAGCCGATTGCCATCGTGTCGTCAGCGATAGTCACGGGCCAACGGAGTCCTGTCAGATGGAGCGGTGTTTTTGACGCCGAACCGGACACCCGCGCCGAACCGGACACCCACGCCGAACCGGACACCCGCGCCGAACCGAACACCTGCGCCGAACCGGACACCTGCGCCGAACCGAACACCTGCGCCTGATCGGACACCCACGCCGAACCGGACAGGCTCAGGTTATCAATCGACTGTACGT
>Ga0228698_1000241_pt1 | contig 47290 bp, 39 predicted proteins | sample McNCre117_Aug_MG_FD_178015 | JGI IMG/M metagenome (GOLD analysis project Ga0228698, IMG submission 178015) | Freshwater microbial communities from McNutts Creek, Athens, Georgia, United States - 1-17_Aug_MG | ecosystem: Environmental > Aquatic > Freshwater > Creek | place: USA: Georgia... | reverse complement strand
CTAGCCCAGGCTTCGCCTGCTTTGACGCAGGGCTCCATCAGGACGATTTGCCACCCTGGCCGCGCATGACCGCCATCGCCGAGGCGATCAGCCCCGACACCTCCGTCAGGTTGCCGGGCACGATCATGGTGTTGTTGGTCTTGGCCAGTGCACCGTAGGCGTCGATGGCCTTTTCGGCCACCTTCAGTTGCACCGCCTGGTCACCGCCTGGCTCGCCGATGGCTGCCGCCACACGTCGGATGGCGTCGGCCGTGGCTTCGGCCAGCGCGGTGATGGCTGCGGCCTCACCTTGGGCCTTGTTGATGTCTGCCTGTTTCTCGCCTTCGCTGCGGGCGATGGACGCTTCGCGCTCGCCGGTGGCAATGTTGATCTGCTCCTGCCGACGGCCCTCGCTGGCGGCGATCAAGGCGCGCTTTTCGCGTTCAGCGGTGATCTGGGCCTGCATGCTGCGCAAGATTTCGGCAGGAGGGGTCAGGTCCTTGATCTCGTAGCGCAGCACCTTGACGCCCCAGTTCAGGGCCGCTTCGTCCAGTGACAACACCACGGCCGCGTTGATCTGGTCGCGTTCTTCAAAGGTCTTGTCCAGTTCCATGCGGCCAATCACGCTGCGCAGCGTGGTTTGCGCCAACTGGGTGATGGCCACGATGTAATTGGACGAACCATAGCTGGCACGCATGGCATCGGTCACCTGAAAGTACAGGATGCCGTCCACCGTCAGCTGGGTGTTGTCCTTGGTGATGCAGACCTGGCTGGGCACATCAAGCGGGATTTCCTTGAGCGAGTGCTTGTAGGCCAGGCGATCAACAAATGGCACCAGGATGTTGAGCCCCGGCGTGAGGGTGGTGTGGTACTTGCCCAGACGCTCGACCACCCAGGCGTTTTGCTGCGGCACCACCTTGATGGCGCGGATGACGAAGATGATGGCGATGACCAGCAGGATGACGACGATTTCCATGACTTCCTCTTGACGATGCGGGTATGGGGCCAGCGCGCTTCAGGCGCGTTCAACCAGCAGGCGGTTGGTTTCAATGGCTCGGATGATGTGTTCGCCGGCTGCAGGGGCGTCGGGCCCGGTGTATTTGACGTCCCACTGCGAGCCGCGGTAGGCAGCGCGTGCGGTGCCGTCGGCGCGCCAGTGGCTGATGTGCACACGGCTGCCCACATCCAGGTTGACGTCGGGGTTGGACGAAGCCGGCAGGGCGGGGTGGGCGCCTTGCCGGCGGTGCCAGGCGAAGGTGGCTCCACCGCCCACCACCGCAGCCGCCAGGATTTGCGCCTGGAGCGACAGGCCCAGATGCCCGGCCACCGCGCCCGCGCCAGCCCCGACAGCCAGCATCAACAGGTAAAAAGTGCCGGTGGCCAACTCGGCCGCCACCAGTGCACCGGCCAGTACCCACCACCAGGTGGCAGCGCTCCAATCCATCGTGATCTCCAGGGCTTGAGAGGGCTTCAATCAGGCGCAGTGTAGGCCCGTCATCGGGTTGACCCGGATCGCCTCTACACTTCGCCCCTCGTCGGGTGGAAGAAGCGGCTGGTTTGCCTTCGCTGCCCTCATGATCCAAGGTTTTTCGGTCCAGCCCGCAAGCAAGGCGCACACGATGCAGCATTTCCGTTTTCCCATCGTCATCATCGACGAGGACTACCGCTCGGAGAACACCTCGGGCCTGGGTATCCGCGCCCTGGCGCAGGCCATCGAAAAAGAAGGCTTTGAAGTGCTGGGCGTGACCAGCTACGGTGACCTGAGCCAGTTTGCCCAGCAGCAAAGCCGGGCCAGCGCCTTCATCCTGTCGATCGACGACGAAGAGTTCACCCCCGGCCCCGAGTTGGACCCGGCCGTGCTGAACCTGCGCAAGTTCATCCAGGAAATCCGCTTCAAGAACGCCGACATCCCGATCTACCTGTACGGCGAAACGCGCACCAGCCAGCACATTCCCAACGACATCCTGCGTGAGCTGCATGGCTTCATCCACATGTTCGAGGACACGCCCGAGTTCGTGGCGCGTCACATCATCCGTGAGGCCAAGAGCTACCTGGACGGCGTGGCGCCGCCATTCTTCAAGGCATTGGTTGACTACGCACAGGATGGTTCGTACTCGTGGCACTGCCCCGGCCATTCGGGTGGTGTGGCGTTTCTGAAGAGCCCGGTGGGCCAGATGTTTCACCAGTTTTTTGGCGAAAACATGCTGCGCGCCGATGTGTGCAACGCGGTGGACGAACTGGGCCAGTTGCTGGATCACACCGGCCCGGTGGCAGCCAGCGAGAAGAACGCAGCGCGGATCTTCAATGCCGACCACTGCTTCTTCGTCACCAATGGCACCTCCACCAGCAACAAGATGGTGTGGCACCACACCGTGGCGCCCGGTGATGTGGTGGTGGTCGACCGCAACTGTCACAAGAGCATCCTGCACAGCATCATCATGACCGGCGCCGTGCCGGTGTTCATGACGCCCACGCGCAACCACTACGGCATCATCGGCCCGATCCCGCAAAGCGAGTTCACCCGCGAAGCCATCGAGCGCAAGATTGCCAAGAACCCGCTGCTCAAGGGGGTCAACGCGAAGCAGGTGCGTCCGCGCATCATGACGCTGACGCAGAGCACCTACGACGGCGTGCTCTACAACACCGAAACCATCAAGGAAATGCTGGATGGTTATGTGGACACCCTGCACTTTGACGAAGCCTGGCTGCCGCATGCCGCCTTCCACAAGTTCTACGGCAGCTTCCACGCCATGGGCAAGAGCCGCCCGCGGCCCAAGGAGGCCATGGTGTACGCCACCCAGTCCACCCACAAGCTGCTGGCTGGCCTGTCACAGGCTTCACAGGTGCTGGTGCAGGATTCGCAGACGGTCAAGCTGGACAAGCACCTCTTCAATGAAGCCTTCCTGATGCACACCAGCACCTCGCCGCAGTACGCCATCATCGCCAGCTGCGATGTGGCCGCGGCCATGATGGAGCCCCCGGGTGGCACGGCTCTGGTGGAGGAAAGCATCAAGGAGGCGATGGAATTCCGCCGCGCCATGCGCAAGGTCGACAAGGAGTTCGGCCGCGACTGGTGGTTCAAGGTGTGGGGCCCTGACAAGCTGGCTGAAGACGGCATCGGCCGGGCAGAGGGCTGGACGCTGAAGGCCAAGGACAAGTGGCACGGCTTTGGTGATCTGGCGCCAGGGTTCAACCTGCTCGATCCGATCAAGTGCACGCTGATCACCCCGGGCCTGGATGTGTCCGGCAAGTTTGCCAAGACAGGCATCCCGGCTGGCATCGTCACCAAGTTTCTGGCCGAGCACGGCGTGGTGGTCGAGAAGACAGGGCTCTACTCGTTTTTCATCCTGTTCACGATCGGCATCACCAAGGGCCGCTGGAACACGCTGCTGACCGCGCTGCAGCAGTTCAAGGACGACTACGACAAGAACGCGCCGATGTGGCGCATCCTGCCCGAGTTCTGCCAGGCCAACCCGCGTTACGAGCGCATGGGCCTGAAGGACCTGTGCCAGGCCATGCACGAGGCCTATGCCAAGGGCGACATTGCGCGCCTGACCACCGACATGTACCTGTCCGATCTGCAGCCGGCCATGAAGCCCAGCGATGCCTTCGCGCACATCGCCCGGCGCGAGACCGAGCGGGTCGACATCGATGCCCTGGAAGGCCGCATCACCACCGCCTTGCTCACGCCATACCCGCCGGGCATTCCCCTGCTGATCCCGGGTGAGCGCTTCAACCGCAAGATCGTTCAGTACCTGAAGTTCACGCGCGAGTTCAACGCCCAGTTCCCGGGCTTTGCCACCGATGTGCACGGCCTGGTCGAAGACGACGATGGCAAGGGTGGTCGCCGCTACTACGTCGACTGTGTGCGCGACGGCGATTGACGGCCGCGCAGCCTGATCTGCCCACAAAAAAGGCCGACTTCGCAGTCGGCCTTTTTGTTGGGGGCGGGCTGGATCAGCCTTCGGGATTGCCGATGGCCACGTGGCTGAAGCCACCGTCAACGTACATGATCTCGGCGCTGACGCCGCCAGCCAGGTCGGACAGCAGGAAGGCCGCGACATTGCCCACATCCTCGATGGTGATCGGGCGACGAATGGGCGTGGTGGCGGCAAATTCAGCCAGCAGCTTGCCAAAATCCTTGATGCCCGAGGCAGCGAGCGTCTTGATGGGGCCGGCCGAAATGCCGTTGACGCGGATGCCCTTGACGCCCAGGCTTTGCGCCAGAAAGCGCACGCTGGCTTCCAGCGATGCCTTCGCCAGGCCCATGGTGTTGTAGTTGGGCACGTAGCGCATGGCGCCCAGGTAGCTCAGGGTGATCAGCGAGGCGCCGGTGCGCAGACGGGGCAGGGCGGCCTTGGCCATGGCCGGGAAGCTGTAGCTGGAGATTTCGTGGGCAATGCGGAAGTTGTCGCGCGACAGGCCATCCAGAAAATCGCCGGCGATGGCTTCGCGGGGGGCGTAAGCGATGGCGTGCACAAAACCGTCAAACTGATCCCAGTGCTGGCCCAATTCGGAAAACAGCCGCTCGATCTGGGCGTCTTCGGAGACATCGCAATCAAAGACCAGCTTCGAGTCAAACTCGGCAGCAAACTCGGTCATGCGATCCTTGAATCGTTCGCCCTGGTAGCTGAAGGCCAGCTCGGCCCCTTGCTGATGACAGGCCTTGGCGATGCCGTACGCGATCGAGCGATTGTTGAGCACGCCTGTGATCAGCAGGCGTTTGCCGGCGAGAAAACCCATGGGTGATTTGTCCTTTGCTTGTCAATTCGGTCGCTGCGCCGCAGCGGTGGTGGATTCTCGCACGCACGGGCACTTGACGAGACCCCGCTATTGCCCGTATGAGGTAAGCGCGCTATAATCCTATCTTTCGCTGATAGAGCAAAGTGGGCGGACTTTCCAGCCCATTTTTTTTGCTTGCTCAACTTTCACGCGGGGTTTGGCCGAATCGGGCAGCTTGCCTGGGCTGAATCGGTGTGGACGTTGGGCTAGCGTGCTTGAGCGAGTCACATTGGGGTTGTTGGCGTCGGGTTGGTGTTGGATTGACTGGTACTGAGCAAAGAACGATGGGTTGGCAAGAGTCGCTGGAGCGCACCGTCACGGGTCTGGGATACGACCTGGTTGACGTTGAGCGTTCGGCGGGTGGCTTGCTGCGCGTGACCATCGATCGTTTGCCGGGCCAGGTCTACAGCACGGGCCCGGGCGAGTTTGTGCTGGTTGAAGACTGCGAAGTGGTGACGCGCCAGTTGCAGTACCTGCTGGAAGTCGAGGCCGTTGATTACGCGCGGCTTGAGGTGTCGTCGCCCGGGCTGGATCGGCCGCTGACCAAGGTGGCAGATTGGCAGCGGTTCACCGGTGCCGAGATCGAGATCGCCTTGCGCGAGGCCTTTCAAGGTCGCAAGAAGTGGCGGGGCGTGCTGGCGGCCGGTGCGGATGACTCGTCGTGGCGATTGGAGTTGCCTGTCGTCAAGCCGGTGTCCAAGACCGCACAAAAGAAGGCGGCCAAGGCCGCTGCAGCAGGTTTGATTGATTCGGCAGAGCCGGCACAACAAGTGCTCGATTTTCTGCTGAGCGAAGTTCGTGAGGCCCGCCTGGTGCCCCTGGTTGATTTCAAGGGTCGCCGCGGGCAGGCGCAAGATGAAGAATCTGCGTCCGGGGTAGATAAGACAGACGGAGGTCAAGACTGATGAACCGCGAAATGTTGATGTTGGTGGATGCGATCTCCCGCGAAAAAAGCGTGGATCGTGATGTCGTGTTCGGCGCGGTCGAAGCCGCGCTGGCGCAGGCCACCAAGAAGCTCAATGGCGGCGAAGTGGATATCCGCGTGGCCGTTGACCGCGAAACGGGTGAATACGAGACCTTCCGCCGCTGGTTGGTGGTGCCCGACGAGGCCGGCCTGCAAAACCCCGATGCCGAAGAAATGCTGTCCGATGCGCTCGACCGCATCGCTGACATCGAGGTGGGCGATTTCATCGAAGAACCCATTGCTTCGGTGTCGATCGGCCGCATCGGCGCCATGGCAGCCAAGCAGGTCATCCTGCAGAAGATCCGCGACGCCGAGCGTGAAACCCTGCTCAACGACTTCCTGTCGCGCGGCGAGAAGATCTTTGTGGGCACGGTCAAGCGCCTGGACAAGGGCGACATCATCGTCGAGAGCGGCCGTGTGGAAGGCCGTCTCAAGCGCAGCGAGATGATTCCCAAGGAAAACCTGCGCACCGGCGACCGGGTGCGGGCTTTCATCGCCGGCATCGATCCGACGGCGCGTGGTGCCCAGATCATGCTGTCGCGTTCGGCGCCTGGCTTCATGACCGAGCTGTTTGCGCAAGAAGTGCCCGAGATGGAGCAGAACCTGCTCGAGATCAAGAGCTGCGCCCGTGATGCCGGTTCGCGCGCCAAGATCGCTGTGGTCTCGCATGACAAGCGTGTTGACCCCATCGGCACCTGCGTGGGTGTGCGGGGTTCGCGCGTCAACGCCGTCACCAACGAGCTGGCCGGCGAGCGCGTCGACATCGTGCTGTGGTCGGATGATCCGGCGCAATTCGTCATCGGCGCGCTGGCACCTGCCAACGTGCAGTCCATCGTTGTCGACGAAGAAAAGCACGCCATGGACGTGGTGGTGGACGAGGAAAACCTTGCCATCGCCATCGGCCGCGGTGGTCAGAACGTGCGCCTGGCGTCCGAGCTGACCGGCTGGCGCATCAACATCATGACGGCCGAGGAATCGCACGCCAAGCAGGCGGTTGAATCCGATTCGATCCGCAAGCTGTTTGTCGAGAAGCTCGACGTCGACGAAGAAGTGGCCGACATCCTGATCGCCGAAGGCTTCTCCAGCCTCGAAGAAGTGGCCTATGTGCCGCTGCAGGAAATGCTGGAGATGGAAGCCTTCGACGAAGACACCGTCACCGAGCTGCGCAACCGCGCCAAGGACGCCTTGCTGACGATGGAAATCGCCCGCGAAGAAAGCGTCGAGGAAGTCTCGCAGGATCTGCGCGACCTCGAAGGCCTGAACCCCGAGCTGATCGGCAAGTTGGCCGACGGCGGCGTGCACAGCCGCGATGACCTGGCCGATCTGGCTGTTGATGAACTGGTCGAGATGACCGCCATCGACGAAGCGTCGGCCAAAGCACTGATCATGAAGGCGCGGGAGCACTGGTTCACGGCTTGATGCCTGCCTGCCAGCTCACCTGAACCATTTCGCCCACCCGCACCGCACCGAAGTTTCGCAAGGAAATCCACACATGGCCGTGACGACCGTCGCCCAGTTCGCAGCCGAGCTCAACCGTCCTGCAGGGACGCTGCTCGAGCAGCTGCAGTCTGCCGGTGTCGCGAAGAAGTCTCCCGACGACGCGCTGACCGAGGCCGACAAGGAACGCCTGCTTGACTACCTGCGCAATGCGCACGGTACCAACAGCGCTGACCGCAAGAAAATCACGCTGACGCGCAAGAGCACCAGCGAAATCAAGCAGGCCGACGCGTCGGGCAAGGCGCGCACCATCCAGGTGGAAGTGCGCAAGAAGCGTGTGTTCGTCAAGCGTGATGAAACCGGTGGTGCCACCGAAGAATCCGCAGCGGCCACCCAGGCCGCTGAAGACGCTGAACTGCGTCGTCGCGAAGACGAGGCCAATGCCCAGGCTGAGCGTCTGCGCGTGCAAGAGGCCGAAATCGCCGAACAAGCTCGCATTCGGGCCGAACGCGAAAAGGCCGAGCGCGAAGCCGCGGAAGCCGCTGCCAAGGCTGCGGCCGAAGCCAAGGCTGCGGCTGAAGCCGCTGCCGCGCGTGAAGCCGCCGAAGCGGCCGCCAAGGCTGCGGCCGTTGCCATCGAGAAGGCGGCTGGCCCTGCTGCAGCCCCCGCAGCGCCTGCAGCTGCGCCGGCGCCTGTCGCCGCCGCGCCCGTGGCGGCTGCACCGGCGCCTGCCGCTGAACCCGCGCCCAAGCCCGGCATCCGCATCGTCAAGGCTGGCGAAGCCGAAGCCGCCGAAAAGGCCGCCCTGGCCGCCGTGGCCAAGCGCCGTCAGGCGGCCGAGTCTGAAGCTGCTGCCATCCGGGCGATGATGAGCGCACCCAAGAAGGTGCTCACCGCCAAGAAGCCCGAAGAACCCAAGCCCGCACCGGGCAAGGAGATCTCCGGCACCATCCACAAGACCAAGCCCGTTCCGGGCGCGGCGCCCGCAGCGGCTGGCGCAGCCAAGCCTGGCGACAAGAAATCCGTCAAGAGCGAAAAGTTGTCGTCCAGCTGGGCTGACGACGCCGCCAAGAAGCGTGCCGCAGCTGGCAAGGGCCGGCCTGAGGCCGGTGCAGCCGCCAACCGCCCGGGCTGGCGTGCGCCGCGCGGTGGTCGCCGTGGTGAGCGTGATCAGAACAACCAAAGCAACTTCCAGGCACCGGCCGAACAGGTCATCCAGGAAGTGCACGTGCCTGAAACCATCAGCGTGGCCGATCTGGCGCACAAGATGTCGGTCAAGGCCGCCGAGGTCATCAAGCAATTGATGAAGCTGGGTCAGATGGTCACCATCAACCAGCAGCTCGACCAGGAAACGGCCATGATCGTGGTCGAGGAAATGGGCCACAAGGCCTTTGCCGCCAAGCTGGACGACCCCGATGCCTTCCTCGAAGAAGAGCACAGCGCCACGCAGGGCGAATTGCTGCCCCGCGCGCCGGTGGTCACCATCATGGGTCACGTCGACCACGGCAAGACCTCGCTGCTCGACTACATCCGCCGCACCCGCGTGGCCGCTGGCGAAGCCGGCGGCATCACGCAGCACATTGGCGCCTACCACGTCGAAACGCCGCGCGGCATGATTACCTTCCTGGACACCCCGGGTCACGCGGCCTTCACGGCCATGCGAGCCCGCGGCGCCACCGCCACCGACATCGTCATCCTGGTGGTGGCGGCCGACGACGGTGTGATGCCCCAGACCAAGGAAGCCATCCACCACGCCAAGGCCGCTGGTGTGCCGATCGTGGTGGCCATGAACAAGATCGACAAGCCTGACGCCAACATCGAACGCCTGAAGGGCGAGCTGGTGGCCGAAGAAGTGGTGCCCGAAGAATTTGGCGGCGACGCCCCGTTTGTGGGCGTGTCGGCCAAGATGGGTACCGGCATCGACGAGCTGCTTGAGCAGGTGCTGCTGCAAGCCGAAGTGCTGGAGCTCAAGGCTGCCAAGGACGCATTGGCCAAGGGCCTGGTGATCGAAGCCAAGCTGGACAAGGGCCGCGGCCCCGTGGCCACGGTGCTGGTGCAGACCGGTACGCTCAAGCGCGGTGACGTGGTGTTGGCGGGTTCTTCGTATGGCCGCGTGCGCGCCATGCTGGACGAAGACGGCCGCGCTGCCACCGAAGCTGGCCCGTCGATCCCGGTTGAAATCCAGGGCCTGACCGAAGTGCCGCAGGCCGGTGATGAATTCATTGTGCTGTCGGACGAGCGCCGTGCCCGCGAAATCGCCACGTTCCGCCAGGGCAAGTACCGCGAAGTGACGCTGAACAAGCGCCAGGCCGCCAAGCTCGAGAACATGTTCGACAACATCGGCGAAGGCGCTGCCCAGACGCTGGCCCTGATCATCAAGGCCGACGTGCAGGGTTCGCAAGAAGCCCTGGGGCAATCGCTGGTCAAGCTCAGCACGCCCGAAGTCAAGGTGCAGATCGTGCACGCGGCAGTGGGCGGCATCAGCGAAAGCGACGTCAACCTGGCCATCGCGTCCAAGGCGGTCATCATCGGCTTCAATGTGCGTGCCGATGCCAACGCCCGCAAGCTGGCCGAAGGCAACGATGTGGACCTGCGCTACTACAACATCATCTACGACGCCGTGGATGAGGTGAAGGCAGCGATGACCGGCCTGCTCGCCCCCGAGCAGAAGGAAGAAGTCATCGGTGGCGCCGAGATCCGCACGGTGTTCGTGGCCAGCAAGATCGGCACGGTGGCCGGTTGCATGGTCACCTCGGGTGTGGTGCGACGCAACGCCAAGTTCCGCCTGCTGCGCGACAACGTGGTGATCTACACCGGCGAGCTCGATTCGCTCAAGCGCATGAAGGACGATGTGCGCGAAGTGAATGAAGGCTTCGAGTGCGGTATCAAGCTCAAGAACTACAACGACATCGCCGAGGGCGACCAGCTGGAGTTCTTCGAGGTCAAGGAAGTCGCACGCACACTCTGAGGCGGCTTGCTCCTGACTGCAAACCCCGCCCACCAAAAAGTCGGCGGGGTTTCTACTTGGGGCCACCGGACAAACCACCATGCGCCACAAACGAGCCATACCCAACCGCAGCCTGCGGGTGTCAGACCAGATCCAGCGTGACCTGGCCGAACTCATCCGCGATCTGAAGGACCCCCGCATCGGCATGGTCACGATCAACAGCGTGCAGGTCACGCCCGATTACGCCCACGCCAAGGTGTACTTTTCGCTGCTGATTGGCGACCCCACCGAATGCGCCGCCGGCCTGAACGAAGCCGCAGGGTTCCTGCGTAATGGCTTGTTCAAGCGGCTGCAGATCCACACGGTGCCCACGCTGCATTTCCAGTTCGACCGCACCACCGAACACGCCGCCGAGCTGTCTGCGCTGATCCGCGAAGCCAACTCGACACGCGCCAAGGAAGACTGAACACCGTGGCCCAGGCAGCAACCCGCACCCGCATCACCCGTCGCCCTGTGCACGGTGTGCTGCTGCTGGACAAGCCCCTGGGTTGGTCCAGCAACGACGCCTTGCAAAAGGCGAAGTGGTTGCTGCGTGCTGAAAAGGCAGGCCACACCGGCACGCTTGACCCCTTGGCCACCGGGCTGCTGCCCTTGTGCTTTGGGGCCGCCACCAAGTTCAGCCAGGTCAGCCTGGACGCCGACAAGGCCTACCGCGCCACCGTCAAGCTGGGCGAGCGCACCAGCACCGGCGACGCCGAGGGCAACGTGATCGAGACGCGGCCCGTTGATGTCACGTCTGAACAACTGACGGCCGCCATGGCGCGCCTGACGGGCACCATCGACCAGGTGCCGCCCATGCATTCGGCCCTGAAAAAAGACGGCAAGGCGCTTTATGAATACGCCCGTGCTGGCGTCGAGGTAGATCGCCCGGCCCGCCGCGTGACGATCCACGCGATCACCCTGGTTGAGCAGCAGGGCGACACGCTGGTGATCGACGTGCGTTGCAGCAAGGGCACGTATATCCGCACACTGGCCGAAGACCTGGGCCAGTTGCTGGGCTGCGGTGCCCACCTGTCGGCACTGCGGCGCACCGCCAGCGGTGGCCTGACACTGGACGGCACGGTGACCATCCCCCAACTGGAAGCCCTGGCCGACGCCGAACGCCTGGCGCTGCTCCAGCCCGTTGACACACTGCTGTCGGATTGGCCCCGTATAAGCCTGGACGACGACAACGCGGCCAAGTTTCTGGCAGGCATGCGCCGCCGCCTGGCCCAGCCCGACGCACCCGCCGTGCGCGTGTACGGGCCGTCGGCGCAGGCGTTTCTGGGCAGCGCCCACATCACCGCAGGCGAGCTGATTGCAGACCGCCTCTTGAATCCCCTGGAAGTGCAGGCCCTCTTACCCGGCACGCCTGCCCACCTGGCGACCCAGACGACCCTGGCCGCCGCTTGAATTTTGATTGACCCCTAGACCATCATGAGCCAACAGATCCGCAACATCGCCATCATTGCCCACGTCGACCACGGCAAGACCACCATGGTGGACCAGCTGCTGCGTCAAAGCGGCACCTTCGCCGAACACGAGAAGGTGGTCGACACCGTGATGGACAGCAATGCCATCGAGCGTGAGCGGGGCATCACCATCCTGGCCAAGAACTGCGCGGTCAGCTGGGAAGGCACCCACATCAACATCGTCGACACCCCCGGACACGCCGACTTCGGCGGCGAAGTCGAGCGCGCCCTGTCGATGGTGGACGGTGTGCTGCTGCTGATCGACGCCCAGGAAGGCCCGATGCCGCAGACGCGCTTCGTGACCAAGAAGGCACTGGCCCTGGGCCTGAAGCCCATCGTGGTGGTCAACAAGGTCGACAAGCCCGGCGCCAAGCCCGATGCCGTGATCAACGCGGCCTTCGACCTGTTCGACAAGCTGGGCGCCACCGACGAACAGCTCGACTTCCCCGTGGTGTACGCCTCGGGCATCAACGGCTGGTCATCGCTGGAAGAAGGCGAGCCCGGCGCGCAGTGGGGCCCCGACATGTCGGCGCTCTTCAACACCATCCTCAAGCATGTGCCCGCGCAATCCGGTGACCCGGAAGCCGCGCTGCAGCTGCAAATTTCGGCACTGGATTACTCGACCTTCGTCGGCCGCATTGGCGTGGGCCGCATCAGCCAGGGCACGCTCAAGCCCGGCATGAACGTGGCCGTGATGGAAGGCCCGGAGGGCAAGGCCATCACCGGCCGAGTGAACCAGGTGCTGACCTTCCAGGGCCTGGATCGTGTGCAGGTGACCGAAGCCGGCCCGGGCCACATCGTGCTGATCAACGGCATTGAAGACATCGGCATCGGCGTCACGGTGACCGACCCGGCCCGCCCCGCGCCGCTGCCCATGCTGAAGGTGGACGAGCCCACGCTGACGATGAACTTCTGCGTCAACACCAGCCCATTGGCCGGCCGCGAAGGCAAGTACGTGACCAGCCGCCAGATCTGGGACCGTCTGCAAAAAGAGCTGCAATCGAACGTGGCGCTGCGTGTCAGCGAAACCGACGAAGACGGCATTTTTGAAGTGTCGGGTCGCGGTGAACTGCACCTGACCATCCTGCTCGAAAACATGCGCCGCGAAGGCTATGAGCTGGCCGTGAGCAAGCCGCGCGTGGTGTTCCAGGACATCGGCGGCGTCAAGCATGAGCCCATCGAGCTGGTGACGGCCGACGTCGAAGAGCAGCACCAAGGCGGCGTGATGCAGGCCCTGGGTGAGCGCAAGGGTGAACTGGTCAACATGGAGCCGGACGGCCGTGGCCGTGTGCGCCTGGAGTACCGCATCCCGGCCCGGGGCCTGATCGGCTTCTCGAACGAGTTCCTGAACCTCACGCGGGGTTCGGGCCTGATCAGCAACATCTTTGACGGCTACGAGCCGCACAAGGGTGAGATCGCCGGCCGCAAGAACGGTGTGCTGATCTCGATGGACGCCGGTGAAATCTTCACTTACGCCCTGGGCAAGCTCGATGACCGCGGTCGCATGTTCGTCAAGGCCAACGACCCGGTCTACGAAGGCATGATCGTCGGCATCCACAACCGCGAAAACGACCTGGTGGTCAACGCCACCCGTACCAAGCAGCTGACCAACTTCCGCGTCAGCGGCAAGGAAGATGCCATCAAGATCACGCCCCCGATCGAGCTGACGCTGGAGTACGGCGTCGAGTTCATCGAAGAAGACGAACTGGTCGAGATCACGCCCAAGAGCGTGCGGGTGCGCAAGCGCCACCTGAGCGAGCACGATCGCCGCCGCGCAGCGCGCGAGTGATCGCCCGCGCGCCCGCCTGAGCCGCCACCATGCGTCTGACCCATTCCAGGGCTGTCCTGTGGATGGTGCTGGTCACCCTGATGTGGAGCCTGGCGGGCGTGGTGTCACGCCACTTGGAGGCCGCCCGCAGTTTTGAGGTGACGTTCTGGCGCAGCGCCTTCAATGCGCTGGCCCTGGCGCTGGCGTTGGGGCTCATCCGGCGCCGCGCCTTGTGGGCTGACCTGCGCCGTGGCGGTTGGCCGCTGTGGGTGTCGGGCTGGTGCTGGGCGGTGATGTACACCAATTTCATGGTGGCACTCACCCTCACCACCGTGGCCACCGTGCTGGTGACCATGTCGATCGCGCCCATGGTCACGGCACTGTTTGCCCGTGTGCTGCTGGGGCATCGCCTGCCGCTGCGCACCTGGCTGGCCATGCTGGTAGCCGGGCTGGGCATCGCCTGGATGTTCGGCCAGCAAGCCATGCAAAGCCAAGGCTCGATGCTGGGCGCCCTGGTGGCCCTGGGGGTGCCCATTGCCGGCGCCATCAACTGGACGCTGCTGCAGCACCTGCACCAGCGCCGTGCCCAGGTGGCCGATCAGGCCCCATCTGACATGCTCCCCGCTGTGCTGCTGGGTGCGCTCATCTCTGCCGCCGTGACAGGGCCGCTGGCCTGGCCCTTCAGCGCCACCACGCATGATCTGTCCTGGCTGGCGTTTTTGGGCGTGGCCCAACTGGCCATCCCCTGCCTGATAGCCGTGCGCCTGACCCGTGTGCTGTCGGGGCCCGAAATCTCGCTGCTGGGCTTGCTGGAAGTGATCTTCGGGGTGCTGCTGGCCTGGCTGGGGGCTGGCGAGGCGCCATCGCCTTTTGCGCTGCAAGGCGGTGCGCTGGTGATGCTGGCGCTGGCCGCCAATGAGTGGCTGGGCCTGCGCGAGCGACGGCCGCAACCGGGCTAGGGAGAACACCCGCCCATTACGCTGGCGGCCGTCCTAGCATCTGGCCATGAAACAACTTGCCGGGCTGGACGCCACCTTCCTGCACCTTGAGACGGCCGAGATGCCCATGCATGTGGGCGCGCTCAATGTGTACGAATTGCCCCTGGGGCACCGTGGCAGCTTTGCAGCACAACTGCGGCGCCATGTGGCCGAGCGCCTGCCCCTGGTGCCCGTGCTGCGGCGGCGCTTGTGGTGGATGCCGCTGAACTTGGCCAACCCGGCCTGGGTGGACGCCCAGCCCGACCTGAAATACCACGTGGTCAGCGTCAAGTTGCCGCCGTCGGCCAGACACGGCGATGGCATGGCCGCGCTGGAAGCCGCTGTCAGTGAACTGCACCCGCAAAGGCTGGATCGCAGTCGGCCGCTGTGGCGCTTTTTTGTGCTGGAGGGCCTGGCGCCCTCGGCCGATGGCCACAAGCGGGTGGGGCTGTATTCGCAGTTTCACCACGCCGCTGTCGATGGCCAGGCCGCGGTGGCCGTGGCCCAAGTGCTGCTGGACACCTCGGCCGAAGGCCGCACCATTGAAAAGCGGCGCTCCAGCCGTGCCAAGACCTATGAATTGAGCATGGGCCAGATGCTGCGTGGCGCCATCGCCAACGAAGCCCAGCAGGTGGCCGGCATCATCCGCGGCTTGCCCGCCACCGTGGGCACGCTGGCCGATGCCGCCGGCACGGTGCTGGGCCGCATCGGCCTGCCCAAGGGCCAGGCTGGGGCCGGCGCGGGCAAGGTCAGCAACGTGGCCCTGGCGCCGCGCACAGCGCTGAACCAATCGGTGACGGCGGGGCGCGCCTTTGCGGCCGTCAGCCTGCCGCTGGCCGATCTCAAGCGCCTGGCTCGCCTGCACGAGGCCACGCTCAATGACCTGGTGCTGCTGCTGTGCAGCACGGCCTTGCGGCGCTACCTGGCCAAGCAGGGCAAGTTGCCCCGCAAATCGCTGATCGCGGCGGTGCCCATCTCCCTGCGGGCCAAGGGTGACACCAGCTCTGACAACCAGGCCTCGATGAGCCTGGTCAGCCTGGGTACCCACCTGTCTGACATGGGCGCGCGACTGGCCCATGTGAAGGCGGCCACGGCCCGCATGAAAGAAACCATGGGCAGCCTCAAGAGCATCCTGCCCACCGATTACCCGTCCATCGGCGTGCCCTGGCTGATGGAGGCGGTGACTGCGCTATACGGCAAGGCCAAGGTGGCCGACCGCATCCCGCAGCTGGCCAACGTCACCATCAGCAACGTGCCTGGGCCGCCGGTGCCGCTTTACCTGGCCGGTGCACGCATGGTCAGCAATTTCCCCACGTCGATCGTGATGCACGGGGTGGGCCTGAACATCACCGTTGAAAGCTACGACCAGCAGATGGACTTCGGCATGATGGCCGATGCCCAGGCCATGCCCGATGTGCGGGCCCTGGCCGACGCCCTGCGCATCGCCTTTGACGACCTGAGCCTGCTTCAGGCGGCCAGTGACGAGGCCGAGCCCAAGCCCAACCTGATCGACGCCGGCAAGGCGGTGGCCGGCCAGGCGCGCCAGCGCTTGAGCAGCGGCCTGGGCCAGGTGAGCCAGGCGGTGGGGGCCATGGTGGGGCAGGCTGTGGGCAAGGCCGTCAGCAGCGCGGTGCAGGGCGCCTTGCCCAAGCCCAAGCGGCGCCCGGCAGCCAAGGCCCCTGCGCAGGCGACCAAGCCGGCGCGCAAGGCCCGCGCATGAAGCTCAGCGCCAACGGTTTGCAGATCGAAGTCGATGACCAGGGCCCGCCCGGCGGGCCGGTCATGTTGCTGATCATGGGCCTGGGCATGCCCTTGACCGGCTGGCCCGATGAACTGGTGCGTGATCTGGTGGGCCGGGGTTTTCGCGTGATCCGCCTGGACAACCGCGATGCCGGCTTGAGCCAGGGTTTTGAGCACACCGGTGTGCCCAACCTGATGGCGGCCTCCCTGCGCTACATGCTGCACATGAAGGTGGCCAGCCCCTACACCCTGGCTGACATGGCTGCCGATGCCCTGGGCGTTCTGGATGCACTGGGTGTGGCGCAGGCCCATGTGTGCGGGGCCTCGATGGGCGGCATGATTGCGCAGCATCTGGCGGCGCAGCATCCGCAGCGGGTGCTCAGCCTGGGCCTCATCATGACCACCTCGGGTTCACGCAAACTGCCGCAGCCCCGGATGGCCGTGCGCCAGGCCATGCTGGCGCGGCCACGCAGCGCAGCGGTGGACGATGTCGTGGCGCACCTGAGCGCCTTGCTGCAGCACATCGGCAGCCCGGCTTGCCGGCCTGACCCCCAGGCGCAGGCCCAACGCCTGCGTGAAATGGTCCAGCGTGGCTGGCGGCCCGATGGCACCCTGCGGCAGTTGTCGGCCGTGGCGGCCGACGGTGACCGCAGTGCCTGGCTGCCGCGGATCCGGTGTCCCACCCATGTCATCCACGGGCAGGCGGACCCGCTGGTGCCCCTGGCATGTGGTCAGGATCTGGCGCGGCGCATCACCGGCGCCACGCTGGATGAAGTGCCAGGCATGGGGCACGACTTGCCCCTGGCCCTGCTGCCACGCATCGCAGAGGGTTTGGCACGCAACGCGGCCCGTTCAGGCTGAATCTGCCCAAGCCCCAAAGGCGGGGACAATCAGCACCTTTACGTGATCGCCCGAGGGCGCCCTGATCGATGTCCGTCCAATGGTTTCCGGGTCATATGCATGCCACGCGCAAGGCGATTGCCGAGCGCATGAAGCTGGGCATCGATGTGGTCATCGAGATGATGGACGCCCGCCTGCCCGGATCGAGCACCAACCCATTGCTGGCCGAGCTGACCGCCGGCAAGCCCGCCTTGAAGCTGCTGAACAAGCAGGATCTCGCTGATCCGACCCGCACCGCGCTGTGGTTGGATCACTTCAATGCCCAGGCCGATACCCAGGCCATCGCCATGGATGCCGGTGAACCGGCACCGGCCGCCAGGCTGGTGGCGGCCAGCCGCGAGTTGGCGCCCTTGCGCGGGGGCATGACCAAACCACTGCGCATCCTGATCTGTGGTGTGCCCAACGTGGGCAAGTCAACGCTCATCAACACCCTGGTGGGCAAGAAGGCCACCAAGACCGGCGATGAGGCGGGCATCTCGAAGGTGGAGCAACGCGTGGCGCTGGCGGCCGATGCCTACCTGTTTGACACACCCGGCATGCTCTGGCCCAAGATCATGGTGCCGCAAGGCGGTTACCACCTGGCCGCCAGCGGGGCGGTGGGCCGCAACGCCTATGACGAACAGGAAGTGGCCATTGAGCTGCTGGTCACCCTGCAGGCCGCGTACCCCCAGCAGGTCACGGCACGTTATCGCCTGACGGGCTTTGAGGCCATGAAGCCTGATGAGTTTCTGCCTGCCATCGGGCGGTCCCGAGGCGCGGTGCAAGCGGGCGGCAAGGTGAATGAGCAAAAGGCCGCCGAGGTGGTGCTCAATGATTTCAGGGCCGGCGCCCTGGGGCCGATGACGCTGGAAACCCCCGAAGAATTTGCACTGTGGACCGAACAGGCCCTGCAGGCCGAGACCGAGCGCCTGGCCCGCAAGTCGGCTCGCAAGACCAAGCGTTGAACGCAACTTCCTGGTGTCTGCGGCCTGTCGGCGACTGCGGGCACCTGTGTGATTGAGCACCCATGACAACCTCACCCTGGCGACTGAGCGTGGCGCCCATGCTCGATTGGACGGATCGCCACTGCCGCCACTTTCACCGGTTGATCACCCGGCACACCCGCCTGTACACCGAGATGGTGACCACCGGTGCGCTGCTGCATGGTGACGTGGCCCGGCACCTGGATTTCAACGAGACCGAACACCCGGTGGCTTTGCAGCTGGGGGGCAGCGAGCCCGCCGACCTGGCCGCTGCGGCGCGCCTGGCCCTGCAATGGGGCTATGACGAGGTGAACCTCAATTGCGGCTGCCCCAGTGACCGCGTGCAGCGTGGCGCGTTCGGCGCGTGCCTGATGGCTGAAGCCGGCCTGGTGCGCGACGGCGTGAAGGCCATGCTGGACGTGGTGGGCCACGCGATGCCCGTGACCGTCAAGCACCGCATTGGCATTGACCGCATCGAGCGTTACGAGTTTGTGCGCGATTTCGTGGGCACCGTGGCCGAATCGGGCTGCACCGTGTTCATCGCCCACGCGCGCAATGCCTGGCTGCAAGGCCTGAGCCCCAAGGAGAACCGTGAGGTGCCGCCGCTGCGCCATGAACTGGTGCACCGCCTGAAGGCCGAGTTTCCGCAACTCACCATCGCCATCAATGGCGGCATCACGACGGCCGACCAGATCCGCGCCCAATTGGCGCTGGTGGACGGTGTGATGGTGGGTCGCCAGGCCTACCATGAGCCCGCCCTGATGGCCGATTGGGACGCGCGGTTTTGGGGGCAAGGCAGTGCGCCGGACGTGAATGAGGCCTGGCGCGAGCAAATTGAGGCCGACATGGTGGCCTATATGGACCTTCAGCGTGCGCGGCACGGCGTACCCTGGAGTCACGTTGCACGCCACATGCTGGGCCTGTGGAACGGTTGCCCTGGTGCACGGCGCTGGCGTCAGGTCTGGAGCGACCACCGGCTCAAGGGCTTGCCGGCGGCAGAGGTGTCCCAGCGGGCCGCTCTGGCGCGGTCTGGTTCGACAAATGCTGCCGCTCACACAGCGCGGCAGGGGTGAAAGTGATGAAAATGTTGCTCAAGCTTGAGGCAGTGGTTCCGAAATTCCGGTGAGCCTGCTCAGCAGCCGCGTCAGGCAGTGGCTACTGGTTTTATCATTTAATTTGTCAACAACCTGGTTTGAACGAGGTTTCGCGCGTCATGCTTGCAAAATCCGGAATCCTGAAGACCCTGGCGCGCGTTGCCTGCGCAGGCTTGGTAGCCTTGTCTGCGCTGCCCAGCAACGCGGCAGATGAGAAGGGCTACCGGTTCTCGCCGGTCAACCAGTACGGTATCAACCTGACTGCCGCCTACTGGAACCCGATCATCTCCTATGTGTCCGAGAAGAGCGGTGTGCCACTCCAGTTGAAGATTGGCCGCACCTCGGCTGACACCACGGCCTTTGTGCTGGCCCAGGAGGTTGAGTTCGTCTTCACCAATCACCTCTTCAGCCCTGAGCGTGAGCAGTTGGGCTGGAAGGTGTTTGGGCGCCGCCTCACCCCGCCGGTCAAGGGGCAGATCGTGGTGCCCACTGATTCAACCGTGACCGATCTATCGCAGCTCAGTGGCCAGGAGGTGGCCTTTGCGGGGCCCGAAGCCCTGGTCGCCTACAAGATTCCTTACGCGCAGCTGCTGGCCAAGGATGTGAAAGCCAAGCCGGTCTTTGCCGGCAACATGGATGCGGCCATGGCGCAGCTCTTCAATCGCAAGGTGGCCGCGGCAGGTGTCAACTCGCAACTGGCTGAAGGCTATGCGAAGCGCGAAGGCAAGAGCTACCGGGTGTTGTGGTCTTCAGGGCCACTGCACGATCTGGCCCTGATGAACGCATCGAAGGTGCCCGACAAGGACGTCAAGGCTGTGGCCAAGGCATTTCTGGGCATGCACAGCGACCCCAAGGGCCGTGAGATCCTGGAAAAGGCCTCGCAGCAGGTGGGCCTGACCGCAGAGGCCTACTTTGTGCCGTCCGATGGCAGCGAGTACACGGCGTACCGCGATTTCTACCGCACGGTGCCCCCGCAACTGCGTTGAGGACAACGCTTGTTCGCTCGCCTCACCTTCTTTCCTCGGTCGCTGGTCGGCCGGGTGTTTGCACTCTACACGGTCACCTTGCTGGTGTTTGTAGGGGGCGGGCTGGGGCTGTTCTACCAGTTTCAGTTCAGCGGTGAGATCGAGGACGCCCAAAACCGGGCCGAGAACCTGGCTTCGGTGATTGTGCCGACCATCTCCGACAGTGCCGTCATCGGTGACGACGACACCATCGCCAAGACCTTGGAGCGCGCGATCTCGCACAGCAGTTTCGCGTCGGTGGCGTTCATTGATCTGAAGGGTCGTCAGGTGCGTGCCGTGCGCACCGATCCACCTACGCTGCAGGCCCCTGAGTGGCTGGTTGACGAGATTCGCAACCGTCTGTTCGACACGAATCGCCCGATCAATGCTGGCGGTCGGGACTACGGTGTATTGCGCCTGACGCTGGCCCCCGAACTGATCGCGGGCGAACTGTGGCGGCCGGCCCGCGCGGCCATGTTGCTGGGCGTGTTGTCGATCGTCCTGGGCCTGTTCCTGATTCGTTGGCCCCTGGTGCAATGGTTGGGGCAACTGGGCAAGCTGCGTACGCTGGAAGAGAACCTGCTGAGCGGCGAAGGTGGTGCACCCAAGCCGTTGGACGACAACGCACCAATCGAATTGCGCCAGACCTTTGCTGCACTGAATCAGGCGGCAGAAAACCTCCAGGCACAGCGCGAGCAGGCCGCCGTCACGCTGGGTTCGATCGACGATGCCGTGCTCACCCTGGACGCGCATGGCAAGGTGATGCTGGCCAACCCGGCCGCCAGCGTGCTGTTTGATACGCCTTTTGAAGGTCTGCTGGAACAGGACATCGTGCGCCTTTTGCCCGAGGCCTTTGAAGGTCAGGGGGGATTCAATGCCTGGCGAGGCAAGCGGATTGATCTGGTCACCTCGGACGGCCAGAAGCATGTTTTCGACACCACGCTGTCGCCCATTCTGGGCACCACGGGTGAGGTGATCTGCTATGTGCTGGCTTGCCGCGACATCACCGAGCAGCACATCCTGGACATGCGCCTGCGCAGTGAACTGGCCACGCGCCAGACGGCCCTGATCGCTCTGCGGGGCGTCCTGGAGGGCCTGACCAGCCGAGACAAGTTGTCGCGCAACAGCTTGTTGCACAAGCGCCTGGTGCCGGGTTTGCAAATGGAAGCGCCCGAGTCTGAGCGCTCTGACGATGACATCGAGGCCATCTCGTTGATGATCTCGGGCCTGGTCTCCAGCCTGCAGGAGCGCAGCGAGCAGCTCAACGCCATCTTTGCACTCAGCCCCGATGGTTTCGTGTCGTTTGATGCCCGGCAGTGCGTGAGCTATGTGAACCCGGCGTTCATGCAACTGACAGGGTTGAGCGAAGCCGATGTGCTGGGCCATGACGAAGGCACTTTCTCGGAACTGCTGAGTTCTCGCTGCAGCAGCGAAACCCGCGCCCATCTCCCCAGTTTTGCCACCATGCGCCGCGAGGCGCGCGACGAAGACGATGGCACGACGCGACGCGCGGTGATCGAGGTCGAGCGTCCGATCCACCGGGTGCTGGAAGTGGGCCTGCGGGTGAGTCAAAGCGATGTGATCTCCCAGGTTTTTCACCTGCGCGACGTGACGCACGAGACCGAAGTGGACCGCATGAAGAGCGAGTTCCTGTCCACGGCGGCGCACGAGTTGCGCACGCCGATGTCCAGCATCTTTGGCTTCTGCGAGTTGCTGCTGGTGCGTCAGCACACCCCCGAGCGGCAGAAGGACATGCTCAACACGATTCACCGCCAGACCAAGCGGATGATCGCCATCCTGAACGAGCTGCTCGACCTGGCCCGCATCGAGGCCCGGCGCGGCGCCGACTTTGTGCTGGAAGCGGCTGACCTGACGGGTTTGCTGCGCGACGCGGTGAGCGATTTCAGGCCGCCGGGCGACCGCACCGCGCCTGATGTGAGCATAGGCGTCGCAGCGGCCTGGGTGCGCATCGACCGCAACAAGATGCACCAGGCGCTGAGCAATGTGCTGTCCAATGCCTACAAGTATTCGCCGGATGGCGGCCCGGTCGAATTGAAGCTGCTGCAGCGTGGCCAGATGGGCACCGACGCCATGTGGGGCATCGAGATCCAGGACCACGGCATGGGCATGACGCCTGAGCAGGTTGCCCGGATCAGCGAACGTTTCTACCGGGCTGATGCGTCTGGCAACATCCCCGGCACGGGCCTGGGCATGAGCATCGTCAAGGAAATCGTCACCCTGTTGGGCGGCAGCATGGATGTGCGCAGCGAATTCGGCCAGGGCACCTGCGTCACCCTGTGGCTGCCGGTTGCACCCGCACCACTGGCCAGCAGCGTCGCGCTGTTGGAGGCCGTGGCTGTGCCAGCCACACCCGCCTGATCAGGCCCTGGCTGCCCGGGGCGGCCAACTGGCCATCAGCAGGCCCGCCAGTGACAGCGCCATGGCCAGCGCATGGGCCAGCGTAAAGGGTTCATCCAAGGCCAGCACGCCCACGGTGGCTGACGCGATGGGCAGCATCACCGTGAACACGCCAGCGCGTGAGGCCGGAACCTGCTGCAGGCCTTTCATCCACAGCCAGACAGTGAGCACACTGGCCGCCAGGGCATAGCCTATCAACAGCAGCCACAGTGTCGGGGTGATGCCGCCAAACCCGAACTGGCGGGCTTGCCACAGGCCCAGCGGCGTGATCAGCAGCAGACCCCAAAGGTTGATCAGGGCACTGATACGCTGCGGCGACAGTGCGGCGCTCAGGCGTTTGCCAATCACGACATAGGAGGCTTCGCACAGCACCGCCCCCAACAGCAGACCATGGCCCACCCAGGCCGCCCAGGTCGGTTCCGACGTCGCTTGCGAAGGATCGGCATGACGCGCCCAGGCCAGGCCGGCCATGCCGGCAACGGCCAGGCCGATGGCGCCCCCAATGCGCAGGGATGGGCGCTCGCCCAGCCACCACCAGCTGAGCAGGGCCACGGCGGCGGGCATGCTGGCCATGACCACACCGGCGCTGACCGCTGACGTGAGCGACACGCCGCCCAGCATGCACACTGAGAACAGCACATTGCCCAGCATGCTTTCCCAGAACAGCAAGTGCTTGTCTTGGCGCGACAAGGGGGCCTCATCACGGGGCTTCTTCAGCCAGGGCAGCATGGCCACAGCGGCCAGTGCAAACCGCAGCCAGGCCAGCAAGAAGACAGGGAACACCGCCACCAGCCAACGCGACAGCCCCACGTAGCTGCCCACCAGAGCCATGCTGGCCGACAGGCACAGGTAGGCCCGCCAGGGCACACCGCCCAATGGCTTCACGGCGTCAGAACGCCGCGGCGTAGCGCTGCATTTCCCAGTCGCTGACGTGGCGGGCGTGGTCGATGAACTCTTGGCGCTTGAGTTGCAAGAACTGCTCGGTGAGCACTGGCCCCAAGGCAGCCTGGATCACCTCGTCGCGCGCCAGCGCATCCAGTGCCAGGCCCAGGTTTTGGGGAAGGATCTGGATGCCGCGTTCGTGCAAGGTTGGCAGGTCCAGCGCGAACAGGTCGTCGGTCACCGCCTCGGGCAGACTCAGTTGCCGCGCGATGCCGTCCAGGCCTGCCGCAATCATGGCGGCACTGGCCAGGTAAGGATTGGCGCTGGCATCGGGCAGGCGCCATTCAAAGCGGCCCTTGAGCGTGCGAACCAGTGCGGTGCGGTTGTTGGGGCCCTGCGCCACATAAGCCGGTGCCCAACTGGTGCCCGAAAGCGATTCGCCCACCACCAGGCGCTTGTAGCTGTTGACCGTGGGGGCTGCGATGGCACACAAGGCCGCCGAATGCGCCAGCACGCCGGCTGCGAACTGCTCACCCAGCGGTGACAGCAGGCGGCCGCCGTCGATGGCACCATCGGACTGGTGCGGCACGAACAGGTTGGTCGCGTTGCCATGGCGGTCACTGGGCGAGCCGTTCCACAGCGAGATGTGAAAGTGCATGCCGCTGCCCGGCTGGTTGGCAAAGGGCTTGGGCATCATCGACAAGACCATGCCCCGCGCTTCGGCCAATGCGTGGGCCGCCTGTTTGAACAGCATCAGGTGATCGGCGCTGGACAGGGCCTCGTCAAAGCCGAAATTGACCTCGTACTGGCCGTGGGCGTCCTCGTGGTCCAGTTGCAGCACATCCAGGCCGGCGCTTTCCAGGGCCTGCTGCAGCGCTTGCAAAAAATCGCGCTGGCGCGGCAGGCTTTTCAGGTCGTAGCTGGGCTTGTCCAGGCGGTCGATGTCATCGGCAGGCACCCATCGGCCGGCCACTTGCTTGAGCAGAAAGAACTCGGGCTCGATGCCTGTGCGCAGGTGCCAGCCCTTGGCCGCCAATGCGGCCACCTGGCGCCGCAGCACCTGGCGGGGGCAGGCCTCAAACGGCTGGCCATCCACAAAACCGTCGCACACCACCCGCGCATAACCCGGCAGCCAGGGCAGGGCGGTGGCGGTGCTGGCGGCGCCGCGCGCCCAGTATTCGGAGCGCGGCCCGCAACGTGGCAAACCGGTGCCCGCGATCGATGGCCCGGAAAAGCCGGCGCCATCGGTGAGCAGGTCATCCAGGTGGGCCAGCGGGATGTATTTGCCCTTGGCCACGCCGTGGATGTCGGTGAACTGCGCGATCAGCGTGTGTACGCCTTGGGCGGCCAGTCGTTCCCGCAAGTCTTTCATGGTGGGCTCCGTCAGGGGTGATCGCAGTCTGGTGGCGCTTCAGTCGATGCGCAGCCAGGTGGTCTTGAGCTCGGTGTACTTGTCAAAGGCGTGCAGCGACTTGTCGCGGCCATTGCCACTTTGCTTGAAGCCACCAAAGGGTACCGTGATGTCGTCTTCGTCGTACTGGTTCACGTGCACCGTGCCCGCGCGCAGCGCACGCGCCACGCGGTGCGCACGGCTGACATGGGCCGACCAGACACTGGCCTGCAGGCCGTAGGCGCTGTCATTGGCCAGTGCCACGGCTTCGGCTTCAGTGGCGAAGCGCTGGATGCCCAGCACGGGCCCGAAGATCTCTTCGCGTGCGATGGTCATCTGGTTGGTGACGCGGTCAAACACGGTGGGTTCAACGTAGTAACCGCCCGTGGCCTGCATCACCTGCCGCCCGCCTGCCGCACACACGGCGCCTTCGGCCAGGCCTTTCTCGATGTAGCCCGTGACGGTGCGCAACTGGGTGTCGTCCACCAGGGCGCCCATCACGGTGCTCGCATCCAGTGGATCGGCCGGCGCGTACCGGGGGGCCTCGGCCACCACCCTGGCCACGAACTCGTCGGCCAGGCGCTCGTGCACCAGCACGCGCGACGGGGCGTTGCAGCTTTCGCCCTGGTTGAAGAACATGGCCCCGGCCACCGTCTGCGCGGCGCGCGTCAGGTCTTCGACGTCATCGAACACGATGAAGGCCGATTTGCCACCCAGTTCGTTGTACACGCGCTTGAGGTTGCTGCGGCCCGCGTACTCGAGCATGCGGCGCCCGGTGCGGGTGCTGCCGGTGAAGCCGATGGCGTCCACGTCCATGTGCAGGGCCAGGGCTTCGCCGGCCTCGTGGCCCAGGCCGGGCACGACATTGAACACGCCGGGTGGCAGGCCGGCCTGCACGGCCAATTCGGCCAGACGCATGGCGGTGAGCGGGCTTTTCTCACTGGGCTTGAGCACCACCGAATTGCCGGCGGCCAGGGCCGGGCCGAGCTTCCACGCGGCCATGATCATCGGGTAGTTCCAGGGTACGATCGCGCCGATCACACCCATGGCTTCACGCGTGATCAGGGCCAGCGCGCTCCGGGGTGTGGGCGCGATCTCGTCATACAGCTTGTCGATGGCCTCGGCATACCAGTGGATGCAGCGGGCCGTGGCGGCCACATCCACCGTGCGGGCGTACTGGATGGGTTTGCCCATGTCCAGGCATTCGAGCAGGGCCAGTTCATCGCCAGCGGCCAGGATGGCATCGGCAAAACGTTGCAACACCTTCTTGCGGGCGGCCGGGGGCTGATGCGCCCACCGGCCGTCTTCGAATGCATGGCGAGCCGATTGCACGGCCAGCTCCACGTCGGCGGTCTCGCCTCGCGCAACCTTGCCCAATGTGCGCCCATCGATGGGCGAGAGGCAGTCGAAGGTGGCACCGCTTTGTGCGGCTTGTCGCTGGCCATCGATCAGCATGCGGCCGTCTATCTGCAGATCTGCTGCGCGTTGGTGCCAGGTGGGAGTGGCTGTGGTCATGGCGTTGGGAGGGATTCGGGATGAAAAAAAGGCTGGGTGCGCGGCACCCAGCCCTTTCGGGGTGGGTGTGGATCAGAAACTCACGACCACCGAGGTGCCGAACACCTGGTTGGACTTGCGGTATTCGCCCGATTTCACATCCAGGAACACCGGCAAGTTGGCGTGGTCAAGGCGAGCCTCGGCCTTGAACGTGGTGTTCAGGTTGTAAAGGAAGCTCATGCCCAGCGACAAGGCCGTGCGGTTGGCACCCTTGCTGCAACCATCGTCGTAGGTGCTGGATGCGATGTCGCAAGTCAGGTTGCCTGAGGGGCCGAAGCCATTGCGTGAATCGGCCACGGTGTAAGTCAGCAAGCCACCACCGTTCTTGGTGTTGTTGACGTAGTCGAAGCGACCGACAACTTCCCAACGGGGGATGAACTTGTAGGCCAACAGGGTGGAAAGGCCCCACCAGCGTGAATCTCGCAGGTCGCCGGTGGTCGGGTCGGGCATGATGGCCGCACCCTTTTGACGGCCGAAGCTCAGTTGGCCCTGCCAGGTGAAATCGCCGCGGATGAAGTAGGCGTCGGCCTCGATCAGATCCAGGCGCGAATCCTTGTAGCTGCCGCAGTTGACATCGGCGCAGTCCGCGAAATTGACGGCCTTGCCGTGCACACCCGCTACGCCGAAGCCGTTGAACTCACCCTTGGAGTAATCGATGCGGTAGGCGATGACCGGGGTTTTCTCCTTGGCGTTGCGCTTGCTGGCGTTCATGTTGGCGAACAGCCATTTCACGTCCCATTTGCCACGGATGTATTCCATGCCGGCGCCGGTGTAGGTGGTGGGCAGGGTGAAGTCATACAGCAAGTTGTGGGTGATCAGCTTGTTGAGCGTGGCCTGCTGGTATTCGTAGCCCGACCAATCGGGGATCTGCCCGGCCAAAAAGCGGGTTTGCAGATCACCCAGCGGCACCATCACCGAGGCTTCCTGGATGATGGAGTTTTCACCGATGACGCTGCCGGTGCCACGGTTGGGGGTGAGCGTCAGCCGGTAGCGCGTGCCGCCTTCCATCTCCTTCTGGAAATCGATGGTGGCAGCGCCAAAGTACGAGTTGTCGTAGTTGTAGCCGTCATTGGCCACTGGATTCAAAAATTGGAAACCAGCGCGATGCTGGCGCTTGTTGATCAGGTAGGTCGGATCAACAAAGCCGCTGATCTTGAGCATCTTCAGCCCTTGGGCTTCGACCGCGTCTTCCAGGGCTTCGGTCTTGACCGAGATGCGGTTGAAGTCCTGCTGCTGCTGCTGCGTCATGCCCCACTCGGCCTCTTTGGGCTTGGCGGCATCGGCCGCCTTGAGCTTGGCTTCCAGGCTCTCGACGCGATCACGCAGGGCTTTCAGCTCCTTGAGCAGGTCTTCGTTGCTTTGCGCCTGGGCGCCGCCGGCCACGGCCATGAGCGCGGCCGCGGCCAGGGCGCAGGGGGTGCGTGTGATGCGGATCATTCGGAACTCCTTGGGTCGTGTCGTTGTTGGAGAGGTCAGGTCAATCAGCCGGCGTCGCGTTGCGCGGCATTGATTTCGGCAGCGCGGCGCCGTTCGGCGCGCGCGATCCAGAGGCTGCCCACGGTGACAAACACCGCCACCACGGCGATGATGACCGTGGCCACCGCGTTGACGCTGGGGCTGGCGCCCAGGCGAGCGCGTGAAAAGATGACCAGCGGCATGGTGGTTGAGCCGGGCCCCGACAGGAAGGCCGACACCACCACATCATCGAGCGACAGGCTGAAGGTGAGCAGCCAGGCCGAGGCCAGGGCCTGCAGGATCAGCGGCAGGGTGACCAGCGCAAACACCTGCTGCGGGCGGGCACCCAGGTCCATGGCGGCCTCTTCAAGCTGCGGGTTCAGATCACTGAGGCGCGCCTGCACAACCACGGTGGCATAGGCCATGCCCAGCAGCAGGTGGCCCAGCCAGATGGTCATCATGCCGCGATCAAACACCGGTGAATCGGTGAGGCGCTGCGCGGCCACCAGGAGCAAGAGCAAGGCCAGACCGATGATGACTTCGGGCATCACCAAGGGCGCCGTGACCATGCCCGAAAACAGCGTGCGGCCACCAAAGCGCTTGTACTTGACCAGCGTGAAGGCGGCCAGCGTGCCCAGCACCACCGACGCGGTGGCCGACATGAACGCGATCTTCAGCGACAGCCACAAGCCGTTGAGTATCTCCTGGTCATGGGCCAGCTTGACGTACCAATCCAGCGTGAAGCCACCCCACACCGTGGGCAAGGGTGAGTGGTTGAACGAGTACAGCACCAGCGTCACGATGGGCAGATACAAGAAGACGAAGCCCGCCAGCAGCCAGGCCCGGCCAAACAGCCTGGCGCCCTTGGCACCGGATATCGACAGCATGGCGCTCATCGTCCGCGCTCCTGGGCTTCAGCCTGGTACTTGTTGAAGATGGCCAGGGGCACCACGATCAGCAGGATCAGCACCACGGCCACGGTGGAGGCCATGGGCCAGTCGTTGTTGCTGAAGAACTCGTCCCAGAGCACGCGGCCGATCATCAGGGTCTGGGGGCCGCCCAGCAACTCCGGGATCACGAATTCGCCCACGCAGGGGATGAACACCAGCATCGACCCAGCAATGATGCCGGCGCGCGACAGCGGCACCGTGACCAGCCAGAAGGCTTCGAAGCGGTTGGCGCCCAGGTCAGCGGCGGCCTCCAGCAGGCGCAGGTCCATCTTGGCCAGGTTGGCGTACAGCGGCAGGATCATGAAGGGCAGGTAGGTGTAGCTCATGCCGATCACCAGCGAGAACGGCGTGTTCATGAACTTGCCGGGGCTGGCGATCATGCCCAATCCCGCCATCAGCTGATCGAGACCGGTGTGGATCAGGAACTCGGCTACCAGTCCGCCTTCACCCAACAGGCCCTTCCAGGCGTACACGCGCAGCAGAAACGATGTCCAGAAGGGCAGCATCACCAGCATCAGCAGGGCAGGCTGGATGCCTGGCTTGGCGCGGGCCATGAAATAGGCGAAGGGGTAGCCGATGAACAGGCACACCGCCGTGGTGATGGCCGCGTACTTCAGGCTGGAGACATAGGCCTTGAAGTACAGGTCGTCGGTGAAGACGGTGACGTAGTTGCCGAAGTTGATGGTGACCTTGCGGACGCCATCCACCACGCTGAAGATGTCTTCGGGGCGAACAGCCCCCATCACCGACACGCTGTAGTTCACGACGATGGCGAACGGCGCCAGGAAGAACACCAGCAGCCACAAGTACGGAATGCCGATGACAGCCGTGCGCCCGCGCGCCAGTGCCAGCAGCCGCTGCGGCCAACTGCCGTGCTGTGCGGGCGCGATGAGGCGGCTCATTGGGTGAGCACCACGTGGGCGCTGTCTGACCAATGGGCCCACACCACATCACCGGTGTTCAGGGGGTCTTCGCGGTGGCGCTCGGCATTGTTGACACTGACCTTCAGGCTGGCGCCGCTGGCCAGGCTGAGGTGGAACACCGTGAAACTGCCAAAGTAGGCGGTGGCACGGATGGTGCCCTGCACACAGTTGTAGGCGCCACCTGGGGCTTCACGCGAGAGGGCGATTTTTTCGGGGCGGATGGCCACCGACACGGCCATGTCCAGGCTGCCGGTGATGCCGTGGCCCACATGGTGTTGGCAATCGGCGCAGGTGATGACGCAATGGTCGGCTTCGTCAACGGTGAGCTGGCCGTCCATCAGGTTGACGTTGCCGATGAAATCGGCCACGAAGCGGGTGGCCGGGGTCTCGTAGACATCGGCGGGTGGGCCCACTTGCAGGATGCGGCCTTCGCTCATCACCGCGATGCGCGTGGCCATGGTCATGGCCTCTTCCTGGTCGTGCGTGACCATCACGCAGGTGACGCCCACATCGCGGATGATGTTGACCAGTTCGATCTGGGTTTCTTCGCGCAGTTTTTTGTCCAGTGCGCCCAGGGGCTCATCGAGCAGCAGCAATTGCGGGCGCTTGGCCAGGCTGCGCGCCAGGGCCACACGCTGCTGTTGACCACCGGACAACTGGTGCGGCTTGCGCTTGGCGTACTTGCCCAATTGCACCAGCTTGAGCATGGATTCAACCCGTTCAGCGATCCTGTCCTTGGCCATGCCTTCACGGCGCAGGCCGAAGGCGATGTTGTCCCACACCGAGAGATGCGGAAACAGGGCGTAGGACTGGAACATCATGTTGATGGGCCGCGAATAGGGCTCCATCTCGGACAGGCTGACGCCGTCGAGCACGATGCGGCCGGATGTGGGCGTTTCAAAACCGGCCAGCATGCGAAGCAGGGTGGTCTTGCCACAGCCCGACGAGCCCAGCAAGGCGAAGATCTCGCCCTTGGCTATGTCCAGGCTGACATGGTTCACGGCCTTGACGCCGGAAAAATCCTTGACCACGTCCTCGACGCTCAGGTACGCCTGTGTCGTCAAATCATCACTCCTGTTGTGGGCGACTGGCGCAGGCCCCACGGCCCGCGCCAGATGCCATCAGACGCCCGTCTTGAAGGCGGTGTAGATGCGCGTCATCGAGCGGCGGATGTCGTTGGTGACCGCCTCGGGCAGGGCCATCTTCTTCATCTCGGCCTCAGGCGGGAAGACGGTGGGGTTGCTGGCCACCTCGGGCTTGATGAACTTGCGCGATTCCTTGTTGGGATTGGCGTAGAACACCTTGTTGGTGATGGACGCGTGCACCTCAGGGCGCAGGATGTAGTTGATGAACTTGTGCGCGTTGTCGGGGTGCGGTGCATCGGTGGGGATCACCATGGTGTCAAAGAACAGCACGCCGCCGGTCTTGGGGATCAGCGCCTGGATGTTCTGGCCGGTCTTGCCTTCGATGGCACGCTGACGGGCGATGTTGATGTCGCCCGACCAACCCAGCGCCACGCAGATCGAGCCGTTGGCCATGTCATTGATGTAGCCCGATGAGCTGAACAGCGTGACGTAGGGGCGGATGCGCTTGAGCAGATCAGGCACGGCCTGAAAATCGGCCTGGTTGCGCGTGAAGGGGGGCTTGCCCAGGTAGTGCAGGGCAGCCGGCACGATGTCGGTTGGCGAATCGAGGTAGGACACGCCGCAGCTCTTGAGCTTGGACATGTACTCGGGCTTGAACACCAGATCCCAGGCGTTGTCGGGCATGGGCATGCCGCCCAGCGCGGCCTTGACCTTGTCGACATTGATGCCCACCGTGGTGTAGCCCCACAGCCAGTCGATCATGTACTGGTTGCCCGGATCGAGCTTGGCCAGCGTGGCCTCGATCTCGGGGTCGAGGTTCTTGAGGTTGGGAATCTTGCTCTTGTCGATCTTGCGCAACAGGCCGCCGTCGGCCTGCAGCTTGCCCCAATATGACGACGGCACCACGATGTCATAGCCTGTCTTGCCGGCAACCAGCTTGGCATGCAGGATTTCGTTGTTGTCGTAGTTGTCGTACCGGACCTTGATGCCGGTCTCTTTCTCGAAGTTCTTGATCGTGTCGTCTGCGATGTAGTCAGACCAGTTGTACACGTTCAGGACTTTTTCTTCTTCGGCGCGGGACAGGCCCGAGCCCAAGGCCAGCAGGGTGGCCAAGGCTACCGTGCCCAGTTGGGCCAGCGATCGACGCAACGTCTTCATGAAACAACCTCCGAGAAAAGAAATGGCACAGGGGATGGCATGAGTCTAGCCAGTGCAGACACCGCCGCAGATCAGGGGAAGCGAAGGGGCCATCGACTGGATACACATGGCTTGATCAAAGCCAAGCCTCGCGGTGGGCGTCGGCCAGCGTCAAATCCAGGCAGCGGCGGATCAGGCCCACCATGTCGTCAATCTGATCGCGCGTCATCACCAGCGGCGGCGCAATGATCATGCGGTTGCCCACGGCGCGCATGATCAGGCCGTTGCCAAAACAATGGCCCCGGCACAACATGCCAATGCCCACGCTGGCATCAAACGGCGTCAACTTGGCTTTGTCCTTGACCAACAAGAGGGCCCCCATCAAACCTCGCGTTTCGGCATCGCCCACCAAGGGGTGATCACGCAGCGCTTCGTAGGCCTTTGCAAGATACGGGCCCACATCATCCCGGACATGCTCCACCAGCTTTTTCTCGCGTATCAGCTTGATGTTGGCCAGGGCCACGGCGCAGGCCACCGGGTGACCCGAGTAGGTGTAGCCGTGTTCAAACTCGCCACCTTGCTCGATCAGCACCTTGGCCACGCGATCACCCACCATCACGCCGCCCAGCGGGATGTAGCCGCTGGTCACGCCCTTGGCAAAGGTCATCAGGTCGGGCTTGAAGCCCATGGTCTCGCAGCCAAACCAGTTGCCGGTGCGGCCGAAACCGCAGATGACTTCGTCGCTGACCAGCAGGATGCCGTACTGATCGCAAATGCGCTGGATGGCGGGCCAGTAGGTGTCGGGCGGGATGATGACGCCGCCGGCACCCTGGATGGGCTCACCGATGAAGGCGGCCACCTTGTCGGGGCCGATGGCCAGGATGCGGTCTTCCAGCCACTTGGCGGCCACCAGGCCAAACTCATCGCGGCTCATGCCCTGGCCATGCTCCACCCAATAGGGCTGATCGATGTGGGTGATGTCGGGAATGGGCAGGCCACCCTGTGCATGCATGCCGCTCATGCCGCCCAGCGAGGCGCCGGCCATGGTGGAGCCGTGGTAGGCGTTGTGGCGGCTGATGATGACCTTGCGATCGGGCTGGCCCAGCACGTCCCAGTAGCGTCGCACCATGCGCACCACGGTGTCGTTGCCCTCCGAGCCCGAGCCCGTGAAGAACACATGCTTGAACTGCGGCGGCGTCACCTCGGCCAACACCTCGGCCAGCTCAATGGCCGGCGGCGTGGCAGTCTGGAAGAAGGCGTTGTAGAAGGGCAACTCGCGCAGTTGGCGGGTGGCGGCCTCCACCAGGGCTTCCTGGCCATAGCCCACGTTCACGCACCACAGGCCGCTCATGGCGTCGAGGATCTTGTGGCCCTCGCTGTCCCACAGGTAGATGCCTTCGGCACGGGTGATGATGCGTGAGCCCTTGCGAGCCAGCGACTGGAAATCGGTGAAGGGATGCAAAAAATGCGCCGCGTCGGCGGCCTGCCAGCTTTGGGTGCTGCGGGGGGTGGTGGTCATGGGGGCTCCTTGTTGTCGTCAGGCTCGGGTGTCAGACATGCAGCAGCAGGTGCTCGCGTTCCCAGGGTGAGATCACCTTCATGAACTCGGCGTATTCGATTTCCTTGACCTCGGTGTAGACGGTGATGAACTGCGAGCCCAGCACCTCGTGCAGGTCGGTTTCATCGCGCAGCAACTGCAGCGCTTCGCCCAGGCTGCGCGGCAGCTGGAAATCACCCAGGTAGGCGTCGCCCTTGCATTCGGGCGTGGGTTCAAGCTGATTCTGGATGCCCAGGTAACCGCAGGCCAGCGTGGCGGCCAGGGCCACATAGGGGTTGGCGTCGGCGCCGATCACGCGGTTTTCAATGCGCCGGGCCTGCGGTGTGGCCAAGGGGCTGCGGATGCCCACGGTGCGGTTGTCGGTGCCCCACTGGATGTTGATGGGTGCCGCGGTGAATCTTGCCAGGCGGCGATAGCTGTTGACGTAGGGGGCAAACAGCGCCATTGCCGCCGGGATGTAGCGCTGCAGGCCGCCGATGAACCAGTAGAACTCCTTGCTGGCCGTGCCATCAGGGTTGCTGAAGATGTTCTTGCCGGTCACCGCATCCACCACGCTCTGGTGCACATGCATGGCGCTGCCGGGCTCGCCGGCAATGGGCTTGGCCATGAAGGTGGCGTACATGTCGTGGCGCAGCGCGGCTTCGCGCACCGTGCGCTTGAACAAGAACACTTCGTCGGCCAGGCCCAGTGGATGGTCGTGGAAGAAGTTGATCTCCATCTGGCCCGCGCCCACCTCGTGGATCAGGGTGTCGACGTTCAGGCCCATCTTGCCGCAGTAGTCGTACACATCCTCGAACAGCGGGTCGAACTCGTTCACCGCGTCGATCGAATAGGCCTGGCGCGAGGTTTCAGCGCGGCCGCTGCGCCCGATGGGTGGCTTGAGCGGCATGTCGGGATCGGTGTTGCGGGCCACCAGGTAAAACTCCAGCTCGGGCGCCACGACCGGCTTCCAACCCTTGGCGGCGTACAAGTCGCACACCTGGCGCAATACCGAACGGGGCGCAAAGGGCACCAGCTTGCCGTCCTTGTCGTAGCAGTCGTGGATGACCTGTGCGGTGGGATCGACCGCCCAGGGCACCAGGCGCGCCGTGGTGGGGTCGGGCTGCAGATGCATGTCCAGGTCGGTGGGGCTGATGACGTCGTAGTAGGGGCCTTCTTCGGGAAACTCACCCGTCACGCCCATGCCCACGATGGCCTGGGGCAGGCGCATGCCGCGGTCTTCGGTGAATTTTTCGCGGGGCAGGATCTTGCCGCGCGCCACACCGGTCAGGTCAGGCACCAGGCATTCGATCTCGGTCACGCGTTGCTCGTTGAGCCATTGCTCCAGATCGGCAAAATTGAAGTTTTCTCGGGTATTCATGGGTCACCAGGAATCGGTCTTGTTGCAAGGGCCAGCTCTTTTGGAGGCTGGCTGATCCACAGCGGGGCAGGGTAGGCCCGCTAGGGCACGACATCGGGGTGAGCCGCCTTGTGGCGATCACGGTAGGCGCGAACGGCGGTGCCAAAGGCCTGCAGCAGCTTCATGGAGATCGGGTTGCTGGCGGCTTGCCATTCGGGGTGCCATTGCAGGCACAGGTTGAAGCCCTTGGCCTCGGCCATCGAGAAGGCTTCCACCAGGCCATCGGGTGCGCGCGCTTCAACGCGCAGGCCGGGGGCCAGCTTTTTCACGGCCTGGCCGTGCAGCGAGTTCACGGCAAATCGCTTCTCGGTGAGGATCTGCGACAGCACGCCACCGGGCACCACCTCGACATCGTGGGCGAAGTCGTATTGCACATGGGGCGGCTGGCCGCTTGGCGCGCGGTGATCCCGATGGGGTTGCACCTCTTGCACCGCCTGGTGCAGCGAGCCGCCCAACGCCACATTGGTTTCTTGCGTGCCGCGGCAGATGGCAAACAGGGGCATGCCACGCGCCAGCACCTTGGGGATCAAGGGCAGGGTCCAGGCATCACGGTCGGGGTCAAGGGGCAGTGTGTTGTCGTGCACCGCTTCATCAAAGTGGCTGGGGTGCACATTCGAGGGTGAACCGGTGAGCAGCACGCCATCGGCCAGATCCAGCAGGGCATCCAGTTCTTCGGCTTGCGCCGTGGGCACGATCAAGGGCGTGGCGCCGGCCAGGCGCACCGCGTCGACGTATTTCTTGCCGGCGATGTGGAAGGGGTGCTCACCCACCATGCGGTTGCAGGCGGGCACCAACACAAGGGGTTTGCGGGGCAGGCTGCTCATGCGAGGGCGTCCTTCAGGCGATACCAGGCCATGCCCAGCACCAGGGCAGGCGTGCGCAGCCAGCGCCCGCCCGGAAAGGCGTGGTGGCGGATGCGGGCAAAGGTGTCAAAACGCTGGGCATCACCGGCCATGGCTTCGGCCACCAGCTTGCCGGCCAGCCCGGTGAGGGCCAGCCCGTGACCGGAGAAACCCTGCAGGTAGTAGACGTTGGGCTGCCCAGGCAAACGGCCGAAATCGGGCGCGCGGTTCATCGAGATGTCGACAAAGCCGCCCCAGGCGTGGCTGACACGCGTGCCCGCCAGTTGCGGAAAGGTTTTGGCCATGCGCTGGTGCATGCTGCCGGCCAGGTTCATGGGCGTGGCCGTGCTGTAGCTGACCCGCCCGCCATACAGCATGCGGTGGTCAGCGCTGAAGCGAAAGTAATCGAGCACAAAGTTGTTGTCGCACACCGCTGCACCACAAGGGATCAGCGATTGCACCGTCTCGGGGCTGACTGGATCGGTGGCGATGATGTAGGTGCCAACAGGCATGATCCGGTCTTGCAAGCTTGGGGCCAGCCCTTGCAGGTACACGTTGCCCGCCAGCAGCACCTGTTTGGCGGTGACCCGGCCCTGTGCCGTGCTCAGGGTGACCGTGCCTTGACCGCTGATGGCGGTGACGGCCGAGTCTTCGTGGATGTGCACACCCAGGCCGTGGGCGGCACGCGCCAGGCCCAGCGTGTATTTCAGCGGGTGCAGATGGCCCGAGCGCGCATCGTGCACGGCCGCCTCGTAGCGGGGGCTGTTGATCCAGCCCGGCAAATCGGCCTTGGCGATGGGCTGCATGGCATAACCGTAGTGCCGCGCCAGGTGCTCGGCACCTGCCAGCAGGCTGCGGGCCTTGCCGGGCGAACAGGCCACGCCCAGGTACCCGTCACGCCACTCGGCGTCAATGCCGAAGCGTGTACAGCGCTGACGGATGAGATCCAGGGCTTCGACCGACATGTCGAACACCCGGCGTGCCTCAGCCAGGCCCAGCTGGGCTTCGATGGTGTCCTGGTCGCAAGCCAGACCATGGATGGCCTGACCACCGTTGCGGCCGCTGGCCCCATGACCCACCTGTCTGGCCTCCAGCAGCCGCACGCTGAAACCCCGGTCAGCCAGCTCGATCGCTGCAGACAGGCCCGCCAAGCCGCCGCCCACGATGGCCACATCACAGTGCGCATCACCCTGCAGCGCCGGATAGCGTGTCTCCCGTACGGCCGTGTCAGCGTAGTACGAGTGGCGCGTGAGTTCGTTGTCGGCGCTCAGGAAATGCATAAGGTCGTGCGCTAGGCAGTGTCCTTGCGAAGTGTTGCGGGGTCTGCGACCTGCGCCAGTCAGGCGTGGCGGCGGATGGCGCCGCGCACGGTATCGACCAGTTGGTCAATCTGGGCGCGCTCGATGATCAGCGGCGGCGACATGGCAATGGTGTCGCCCGTGGTGCGGATCAGCACGCCCTTGTCGAAGCAATCGAGGAAGACATCAAAGGCCCGCTTGGCCGGGCTGCCCGGGATGGGGGCCAGCTCGATGCCGCCTACCAGGCCGATGTTGCGGATGTCGATGACGTTGGGCTCGTTGCGCAGCGAGTGAACGGCTTCGGCAAAGTAGCCTTGCAACTGCGTGCCGCGCGTGAGCAGGCCTTCTTCTTCGTAGGTGGCCAGGGTGCCCAGGCCGGCCGCACAGGCCAGCGGGTGGCCCGAATAGGTGTAGCCGTGGAAGAACTCGATCAGGTGCTCGGGGCCGTTCATGAAGGCATCGTGGATGCCCTGCTTGACGGCCACCGCGCCCATGGGCACGCAGCCGTTGGTGATGCCCTTGGCCATGACGATCATGTCGGGGGTGACACCAAAGGTTTGTGCGGCAAACGGGTTGCCGGTGCGACCAAAACCGGTGATAACCTCGTCGAAAATCAGCAAGATGCCGTGCTGGTCGCAGATCTGGCGCAGCTTGTTCAGGTAGCCCTTGGGCGGCACCAGCACACCGGTTGAACCAGCCACGGGCTCAACGATGACCGCGGCGATGGTCGAGGCATCGTGCAGCGCGATCAGGTTTTCAAGGTCGGCGGCCAGCTCTGCGCCGTGCTCGGGCTGGCCCACGCTGAAGGCATTGCGTGCCGGATCGTGGGTGTGGCGGATGTGGTCAACGCCCGACAGCATGGTGCCGAACATCTTGCGGTTGCCCACCATGCCGCCCACCGAGATGCCGCCAAAGTTGACACCGTGGTAACCCCGCTCGCGGCCGATCAGGCGGGTGCGCTGGCCTTCGCCGCGCACACGGTGGTAAGCCAGGGCCATCTTCAGGGCGGTTTCAACCGATTCACTGCCCGAGTTGGTGAAGAACACCTTGTTCAGGCCGGCCGGTGTCAGCTTGGCCAGCTTGTCGGCCAACTCAAAGGCCTTGGGATGCGCCATCTGGAAAGGCGGGGCGTAGTCCATCTCGGCGGCTTGCGCCTGGATGGCCTGCACGATCCTGGGTCGGGCATGGCCGGCATTGACGCACCACAGGCCCGCCACGCCGTCCAGGATCTGGCGGCCGTCGTCGGTCCAGTAGTGCATGCCCGACGACTTGACGAACATGCGGGGCGACTTCTTGAACTGCCGGTTGGCAGTGAAGGGCATCCAGTAGGCGTCGAGTTCGGGGGTGCTCATGATCGGGCTCCGGGGCAAGGGGTTGGCACAGGACACCACGCCGCTTCGTGGGCGGTGTTTCTCGTGGACCAGTGTAGGCAGGCTGCGGCGCAATGTGCTTGCGCTTTGAGGGGTGGGCAACCCTATGAAATGGAATAAGATGCAGCCAAGTCAACGATTTGCCGCATAAAATGCGAACGACTGACAGAAAGCCGCAACTCGATGCGATTGATCGACAGATTCTGGCGGCGCTGCAGGGCAATGGCCGGCTGTCCAATGTGGAGCTGGCCGAGCAGGTTCACCTGTCGCCTTCGGCCTGCCTGCGCCGTGTCAAGCAACTGGAAGAAAGCGGCGTCATCGGGCAGTACGTGGCACTGCTCAATGCCAAGGCCCTGGGGCAGCACGGCACCTGCTTTTCCATCATCAATCTGCAGACCATGAACGACGCCGTGCTCAAGGCCTTTGAGCAGGCCGTGCGCGACGAGCCCGAGGTGCTTGATTGCTTTTACGTGGCCGGCAGCAACGATTACCTGATCCGCTTCAGCTACCGTGACGCGGAAGACCTGGAGCGCTTCCACACCCAGGTGCTGATGCGCCTGCCGGGTGTGGAGCGATCCAACTCGATGCTGGTGTTGCGCACGGTCAAGAAGACCACCGCGCTGCCGCTGTGAGGCCGCGTTGGCGGAGCCTGTCGGCACAGGGCCTGCTCAGGCAGTCGCCTTGGCCGCCGCCAGGCGTTGCTGCTGGCTGATTTCTTCAGCGCCCAGCACGGCCTTGGCCTCGGGGTAGATCAGCGATTCTTCCAGCGCGATGTGGTCGCGGTACAGCTCGGTGAACACCAGCACCGCAGCGCGCAGGCTGTCCAGCTCGTACCAGCTGTAGCCCTGGGCCACGGCCTGCAGTTGCGGCGCCAGCTCCAGCCAGTCTTCCTCCAGCCAGCCGTGGTCTTGCTGCAGGCGCAGCACATGCTGGATCAAGGTGGCGTCACCCTTGCGGATCAGCGCCGGGAAGATCAGCGTTTCTTCGTCAGCATGGTGTTGGCGGGCCGACTCGGCGAAGAAGGTGCAGATGGCCTTGGCCGACTTGCGCGCAGCCGGGTCCACGCCATGTTGATCCAGGTGCTCGATCAGGGCCGACAGATCGGCCAGCACGGTCATCATGTCGTGGTGCGTGCGGTCGAGCGCCTCCAGCGGCGGCAGGGCGGGCGCTTGCTTGCGTGAAGGACGGCTGGCACGGTGGATAGCGGCTGGCGTGGTCATGGTTCACCTTTGAATGAAGACTTGGGGTGAACCCTATTAAACGCCTGGCGTTTCGTGAGATTTTGCGCAGGATCAAGCGTCGCGCGGCTTGATCTCAAAGGTGCTTCGCGCCACCTGGCCACACAGGTAGGTCCATACAAAGTGGGCCGCCGCATTGCTGGTGAGTTCAGCATGGTCGTAGGGCGGTGCCACCTCCACGCAATCCATGCCCACAAAAGGCAGCATGGCCCACTCCTCGAGGAGCGTGAGCACCTGGTTGGTGGACAGGCCACCTGGCTCGGGCGTGCCGGTGCCGGGGGCGTAGGCCGGATCCAGGCAGTCGATGTCCAGGCTCAGGTAGACGGGGGGCAGGCCATGGGCGGCCAGCCGATCACGCACGGCCTGGATCACGGGTGCAAGCTGGTCGGCCGACACCCGCCCGCGCAGGTCTCGCGCCGTGAAGATCAGGCCGCCCTGGTCCTGCACGTACTCGCGCGCTTCGCGCACGCCTGCCGAGCGGATGCCCACCTGGATGGTGCATTCGGGGATCAGCAGGCCTTCCTGCAGGGCCTCGTACACCCAGGTGCCATGGCCGCTGGGCTCACCAAAGTGGTCGGTCCAGGTGTCGCAGTGGGCGTCGAAATGGATCACGGCCAAGGGGCCCTGGTTTTGCTTTTTCAGGGCGCGAAGCAGGCTCAGCGTGATCGAGTGGTCACCGCCCAGCCAGGCCACATGGTGCGAGGACAGCAAGGCCTGCGCCTGGGTTTCCAGGGCTTGCCGCATGGTGTCCAGGCTGGTGTTGGGCAGGTGCAGGTCACCGGCATCACCCAGCACGCCCGCCAGATCCACATTGAAGTGCGGGTGGGTGGCGTCGCACAGCATGTGGCTGGCTTCGCGGATGGCGCGCGGCCCGAAGCGGGCACCTGGCCGGTTGGTGACAGCGCCGTCCCAAGCCACGCCTGCAATGGCGAAACGGTGCTCAGGCGTCAGCGCCGGGGTCTTGATGAAGGTGCTTTGTGATTCGAAGGCAAAGCCGCTCATGGTTGCTGCTGGGTGGTTGGTGTGGGGGCCGGGCGACGGGTGCCGGGTATGACGCTTGCATTGTGAAGCCAGCGCTTGCCCAGGGCTTCGGGGTCATACCCATCGGCGGGCGCCTGGGGGCGGCGGAAATTTCATGATGAGAAAGCGTAGTTTCACATTGCAAAAAATGACCATGCTGCAGCGCAGCAGATTTTTTCATGTTCATGAATTGCGTTTCGCATCATGGAAGCTCAACGCCAAGTCATTGATTTATATAACTTCTATCTTGTGTCTTATATAAGACATAAGTGTTGGCGGCCGACGCTTTGGCCGTTAACCTTGAGTCCATCAAGTGCTCGTGTTCTTCCTTTCACACCTCTTCAAGGAGTTTTCCTGTGACCAAGCTCACCCGTGAACAACAAATCGCCGCGCTCGAGAAGGATTGGGCCGAGAACCCCCGCTGGAAGCTCGTCAAGCGTGGCTACAGCGCCGCTGACGTGGTGCGTCTGCGCGGCAGCATGCAGCCCGAATACACCCTGGCCCAGGAAGGCGCCAAGAAGCTGTGGGACAAGGTCAACGGCGGTGCCAAAAAGGGTTACGTGAACGCCTTCGGCGCCATCACCGCTGGCCAGGCCATGCAGCAGGCCAAGGCCGGCCTGGAAGCCGTGTACCTGTCGGGCTGGCAAGTGGCCGCCGACGGCAACACCAGCGAAACCATGTACCCCGACCAGTCGCTGTACGCCTACGACTCGGTGCCCACCATGGTTCGCCGCATCAACAACACCTTCAAGCGTGCTGACGAAATCCAGTGGTCGCGTGGCATCAACCCCGGCGACGAAGGCTATGTGGATTACTTCCTGCCCATCGTGGCCGACGCTGAAGCCGGCTTTGGTGGCGTGCTCAACGCCTTCGAGCTCATGAAGAACATGATCGCCTCGGGTGCCGCTGGCGTTCACTTTGAAGACCAGTTGGCCGCTGTGAAGAAGTGCGGCCACATGGGTGGCAAGGTGCTGGTGCCCACCGGCGAAGCCGTTGAAAAGCTGATCGCCGCGCGCTTTGCCGCCGACGTGATGGGTGTGCCCACCATCGTGCTGGCCCGCACCGATGCCGAAGCCGCCAACCTGCTGACCAGCGACCACGACGCCAACGACAAGCCCTTCCTGACCGGCGAGCGCACGCAAGAAGGCTTCTACCGCGTCAAGAACGGCCTGGAGCAGGCCATCAGCCGTGGTGTGGCCTACGCCCCCTACGCCGATCTGGTGTGGTGCGAAACCGGCGTGCCCGACATCGGCTTTGCCCGCGAGTTCGCGCAGGCCGTGCACGCCGCCTGCCCGGGCAAGCTGCTGAGCTACAACTGCTCGCCCTCGTTCAACTGGAAGAAGAACCTGGACGACAAGCAGATCGCCTCGTTCCAGGAAGACCTGTCGGCACTGGGTTACAAGTACCAGTTCATCACGCTGGCCGGCATCCACATCAACTGGTTCAACACCTTCCAGTTCGCCCACGCCTATGCCCGCGGCGAAGGCATGAAGCACTACACCAACATGGTGCAAGAACCCGAGTTTGCAGCCCGTGAGCGCGGCTACACCTTCGTGTCGCACCAGCAGGAAGTGGGCGCCGGTTACTTCGATGACGTGACCACCGTCATCCAGGGCGGCAGCTCCAGCGTCAAGGCGCTGACCGGCTCCACCGAAGAAGAGCAGTTCCACTGATCAGGTGGAAGGCATGAACCCGCAGCCCTGCGCGGCGGGTTCTGCAGCGGGCGGCGGCTGATCCTGCTGCCTGTGAAAAAGCGGCGCCACTTCACAGTGTGCGCCGCTTTGCGTTTTGGCGGGCGTTGTCGACGCCGCGATTCAGGCACCGCGCTGCCGGCGCAGCACCAGCAGGCCGAAGCCGCCGGCGCCCAGCGCCGTTGCCAACAACCAGAACGCAGAGGCCAGGTGTGACAGGGCATTGCCCAGATCACGCAGGGCCCAGGCCGGCATGCCCATCAAGATGGCCAGCACATCGGCAGACAGGGTCAGGTGATCGGGCAGCGGCGATGTGGTGATCAAGGCCTGGCGTGACTCATCCATCAGGCGGGTCAAGGCCGTCTTGAAGACATCCTGACCCAGGTAGTGATCCAGCAAGGGCACGCCGGCAAACAGCAGGCCCATCACCACCGGCAAACCCCAACGCTTGAGCCAGGCCGAGGCCGCCATCGTCAGCAGGATCAGCGGCGACAGCCAGGTGAGCGCCAAGGCCACCCCCAGCACCAGGCGTGTCAGCAGTGCGGCCAGGCCCAGCAGCATGGCCGGCCAGGGCTGGGTGAGCCAGGCCACCGGGCCCTGCATCACGATGGCTGCCGCAGCCGCCACCAATTGCCCACCCACCAGCCCCGCCAGCAGGGCGGCCACAGGCAAGAGCAGGCTGTGTGCCGTCAAGGTGGCACCGACACTTTGGGCATGCCCCACCGGCAGTGACAGCCAGAACTCGATCGAGCGGTCTTGCACATCACGGCGGGCCAGGCCCGGCAGTTGAAAGCCCACGGCCAACACAGTCAGCGCGAAAGTGATAACCATCACAATCAGGGTGATCAGCAAAGTTTGCAGAGCCGGTGCGGCGCGGCGGGCGTCGGCCAGGCTGATGTCATCGCCGTTCAGCTGGATGTGGGCCGAATTGCCCAACAGAACCAGGCCCAGTGTCAGCACAGTGGGCACGCTCAGCAGGATGAGCCAGCCCAGACGGTGTTGCAGCCACTCGCGGCGCAGCAGGGTGATGAAAGTGTTCATGGTTCAGACTCCCTGGGTGCGGCTGATCTCGGGGCGGCGGGTGAGGGCAACAAACAAGTCCACCAGGCTGGGCCGCAGCCGCTGGCCCATGGCCAGCACATCAGCCGGTGGCTTGCCATCAAACAGGGCTGCCTGGCCCCCTTGCACGCGGTAGCGCAGCAGCGGATGCGCCGCCGCGATGGCATCGGCGGTGGCGGCATCGTGGCCCAGGGCCACAAAGCGCTGCTCCAGGTCTTGCAGGCTGATATAGAGCACCAGCTGGCCTTCGTTGAGCATCATCACGTCCGACAGCAGGGCTTCGATCTCTTCGACTTGGTGCGTGCTGATGATCACCGTGCGTTCACCGTCGCACCATTCGTCGATCAGCATCTCGTAGAACGACTTGCGCGACAGCACATCCAGGCCCAGCGTGGGTTCGTCCAGGATCAGCAGCCGGGCATCGATGGCGGCCACCAGGGCCAGGTGCACCTGCACCACCATGCCCTTGGACAGGTTCTTCACCTTGTCGTCCAGGCCCACGCTGGTGCGGCGCAGCAGGGTGCGTGCGCGCTCTGCTGAAAACCGCGGATGCAGGCCGCTCATCAGATCCACCAGCTCAGACACCCTGGCCCAACGCGGGAGGATGGCGACATCGGGGATGTAGGCCAGCGATTGCAGCAACTCGACCCGTTGCGCCCGCGGATCCAGCCCCAGCACGCTCAGGCTGCCCTGGCCCGCGATCAGGCCCACGATGGCCTTGAGCAGCGAAGTCTTGCCGGCACCGTTGTGGCCCAGCAGGCCCACGACGCGGCCCTTGGGAATGTCGAAACTGAGGTTGTCGACGGCGCGCTTGCTGCCGTACTGGACCGTCAGGCCCTGTGCGCGCAGCAGCGGCTGGTCGGTGATGGTGTGGCTCATGGGTTCTCCCATTGAAGTTGTTCAGCGCCCAGGCCCAGGCGGCGAAGGCGGGCCCGCAGCACGGGCCATTCGTGTTGCAGAAAGTGATCGCGCTCGGCCTGGCGCAGGCGCTGCAACGCCCCCGGGCGCACATACAGGCCCAGCCCGCGCCGGTTCTCCAGCAGGCCTTGCTCATCCAGCGCCTGCAGCGCGCGGCTGACGGTCAAGGGGTTGAGCAGGTAGTGGCCGGCCAGTGCCCGCACCGAGGGCATGGCCTGCCCTTCGGCGATTTCGCCATCCAGCAGACGGGCTGCGAGCCTGTCAGCCAGTTGCTGGTACAGCGCTTGTTTGTCGTTCCAGGCTTGCATGGTGGCGCCCAGGTGTGTTGGTGATGCAGCACACCATAACGCCCCGGCTCAAGCCGTGCACCGCCCTTGCGACAGACTGCAGCGCTGCGCGATGAACGGCGGCGGCCTTGGCCACCGCCCGGGTTTCAGCGCAGGCCGCCCACGTAGCGCCGGCCGGGCTCTGCGCGCACCAGGGGCGCCGGTTCACGCACCTGCGCGCGGGGCACGGGCGGCTGCGGAAACAACGCCAGCGCCAGCTTTTGCGCCCAGTCGTGCAGTTCGGTGTGTTCGCTGCGCAGAGCCAGCGCGATGATTTCGCGGGCATACGTGGCGTCGCGCACCAGCCACTCCACATCGGTCACACGGCCGTGTCGGCGGCGCAGTGCCACATGCAGGTGCGCGGCGATGGCCATCTTCTCGCTGTCAAGCATGGTGTGTTCTCTCTGGTGCGGGCTCATTCAACACGTTCGCCGTGCTGGGCCAGATCCAGCCCCAGCTGCTCCTGTTCGCGACTGATGCGCAGGCCCAGCAGGCCTGTCACCAGGACCAGGATCAGCAAGGTGCCCAGGCCGCTGAATGCGATGGTGACCACCACCGCCAGCAGTTGCTCGGCCAAGGAGCCCGACACGCCACCCACCAGCGGATCGGCCAGCACACCGGTGAGCAAGGCCCCCACCAGCCCGCCCACGCCATGCACGCCAAAAACGTCCAGCGAGTCATCGGTGCGCAACCAGCGCTTGAGCCCGGTGGCGCCCCAGTAGCAGGCCAGGCCTGCCACGGCGCCAATGCAGGTGGCCGCACCAGGCCCCACAAAGCCCGAAGCCGGCGTCACGGCCACCAGGCCAGCCACCGCGCCGCTGCTCAGGCCCAGCACCGTGGGCGCGCGGCGCACTGTCCATTCCACCAGCATCCAGCTCAGGGCACCGGCGGCCGCGGCCAACTGGGTGGCCAGCATGGCCATGGCCGCGCGGGCATCCGCTGCGCCGGCCGAGCCGGCATTGAAACCCATCCAGCCTACCCACAGCAGGCCCGCGCCGCACAGGGTGTAGGCCAGGTTGGCTGGCACCAGCGGCACCGTGCCATAGCCTGCACGCGGCCCCATCCAGCGGGCCGCCACCAGGCCGGCCACGCCGGCGTTCAGGTGCACCACCGTGCCGCCGGCAAAGTCCAGCGCGCCCCGGCGGGCCAGCCAACCCTCGGGGGACCACACCCAGTGGGCCAGCGGCGCGTAGATGCAGATCGACCACAGGCCAATGAACCAAAGCAGTGCCGCAAAGCGCATGCGCTCGGCGAAAGCGCCCACGATCAGTGCAGGCGTGATGACCGCAAAGCTCAGCTGGAACATCGCGAACACCGCTTCGGGCACGGTGGGTGCCAGCGCGTGCACGCTGACCAGGTTGTGCAGCTTGTCCACCCGCACACCCGCCATCCAGACGGCGCTGGCATCACCCAACCAAGCCGAGCCTGGCGCGAAAGCCAGGTTGTAGCCCAGCGCCCACCACAGCACGCTCACCAGTGCAGCAGTGGCCAGCACCTGGGCCATGGTGCCCAGGATGTTCTTCTTGCGCACCATGCCGGCATAAAACAGCGCCAGGCCTGGCAAGGTCATCAACAGCACCAGCGATGTGGCGGTGAGCATCCAGGCGGTGTCGCCTGTGCTGATCTGTGAGGTGGGCACCATTGCCGGTGATGCGGTAACCATGAGCGTGTCCTGACTGCTTGAACTGCGGGCTCAAGCAGCAAGAAGCGCGCCACATGGTTGACCCGCTGCGGCCGGGCAGGCCCCATGCCGTCAGAGGGACCCGTGCAGCATCTGCAGGTAGTCGTCGCGGGTGGCGATTCGGGGGTTGGTCTTGTGGCAATGGTCGGCCATGGCGCCGTCGATCACTTTCTCGAAGAGATCGGGCGTCACCCCCATGGCCGCCAGGCCCGTGGGCAGGCCCAGGCGGGCGTTCAGCTCGCGAACGGCATCTGCCAGTTCGGTGCCCTTCGCATCGCACGACGGCAGGCCAATGGCTTGGGCCATGCGTTGCAGGCGTCGCTCACGTTGCATGCTGTCGGCGCTGGCATTGAAAAGGATGACCGCTGGCAAGAACATGGCGTTGAGCGTGCCATGGTGCAGACGTGGGTTCACGCCACCCAGGCTGTGGCTGAGTGAATGCACGCAGCCCAGGCCCTTTTGGAAGGCCATGGCGCCTTGCATGCTGGCGCTCATCATGTTCCAGCGGGCCTCGCGGTCTTGCCCATTGCGGGTGGCGCGCTCGATGTGGGCCCAGCCGCGTGCCAGGCCGTCCAGCGATATGCCGTCGGCAGGGGGATTCACGGCCGGAGCCATGAAGGTTTCCAGGCAGTGCGCGATGGCGTCCATGCCGGTGGCGGCGGTCAGGCCCGGCGGCAGGGCCAGCGTCAGGTCGGGGTCGAGGATGGCGGCCTTGGGCATCAGATGCCAGCTGTGAAAGCCCAGCTTGCGGCCGTCGTCGACGATGACGATGGCGCCACGCGCCACTTCGCTGCCGGTGCCGGCGGTGGTGGGCACCGCGATCAACGGCGCCACCGCTTCGGTGATCAAGGGGCTGCCGCCTTCGATGGTGGCGTAAGTCTTGAGCGGGCCTTCATGGGTGGCCATGATGGCCACGCCCTTGGCCAGATCGATGGACGAGCCACCGCCCACGGCAATCAGCCCATCACAACCCTGCGCCTTGTAAAGCGCCGTGGCGGCCCGCACACCCGCTTCGGTCGGGTTGCTGGGCG
>Ga0228698_1000240_pt1 | contig 47472 bp, 66 predicted proteins | sample McNCre117_Aug_MG_FD_178015 | JGI IMG/M metagenome (GOLD analysis project Ga0228698, IMG submission 178015) | Freshwater microbial communities from McNutts Creek, Athens, Georgia, United States - 1-17_Aug_MG | ecosystem: Environmental > Aquatic > Freshwater > Creek | place: USA: Georgia... | reverse complement strand
CTCCGCCGCCGCCGCCGCCGCCCTCGCCGCCGCCGCCACCGCCTCCTCCGCCGCCTGTGTTCGATTACTGCCGTCGAGATAATGAATGGCCCAGGAGTCCCAGATAGGAATCGGTATGCGCGTAGGTAGACTCAGGACCACATAGATTGCCCATACTGCGCGTTCGTAGGATGTAAAGATTGGCACTGGCAGTTCGCGGACCAATCGAAGATTTGAGACGCCGATCTTCAAGCCGTCTGATCGCCAGATCCCCGCCGCGTCGGCCTCAAAGAGTCGAGGCGCGGCGATACCCGCGTGAATCGGATTCAGCAGAATCGCCAGATCAGGATCGGCATATGCATGGAGCCAGCGATCTGTACAGAGCGGCCCGGATCCGGGATTGACACCTGGCACGACGACCCACGTATCAAGTTCCCAGGGAAATGTCTTGTGGGTCTGCATGGCCGCATCGGTCAGCTTGAAGACACGCGTCCCTATCGGGACTGGACAAATTTCGAAGGCCCGCATCAGCACACTCCCGTCGCGCCGAGCGCCACGAACTTCTGCCGGCAGTCGTTGATATGCGTGGGATCGGCGCCGCGCACGCCGCCGTAGATGTAGTACTCGAAAACCCGGTACACGTACGGGCCGCCCGGGCTCGTCTCGGCCAACAAGAATTGCGGGGCATCGGCTGCGAACGGCGCCCCCGGATCGTCACTCGGCGGCTGCACAGCGGGCCGGTGATACGCGGGACCGAGGTAGCGCGCAAGAATCTGCCAGACCGTATCGTCGAAGCGATCATCGTCAAACTCACCGAGGATCAAGTCGTAGCCGCGCATGGCGCCGCCCGGCGCGTAATCCGCGCGACCGCCGCCAACCAGCGGGTACCCCGTGCCGTGCTCGATGCCCACATACCACGCCCCAGCCGAACGAGCCGTCGTGGCAAATTGGGTGATCTGCACTGGCCAGCCATAATGGCTAATCCGCAACTAACCGTATATCAGCTGGGGTGTACTCACGCTGACGAATGACTTCCCAAGCACCCTTACCAAGAGGATTGAGCAGCACATCCCCTTGTCGTACTTGAATGGGATTTGCCGGATCGAGCATGATAGGCGCGTGCTCTTGGTGTCGCAGTTCACACGGGTGTAACACCAACAGAATCCGTCGTCCGTCCGGTTCCTCGAAGTACTCCATCGCGGGAAGTCGTACATCAGTCTCTGACGCCAGTACCTCATGACAATGCCCAGTGACCTCTCCGTGCGCGAGAATCACCCGTCCTTGCTCTTGGAGATCCTTTACCGTGACTGGCTTCACATAGGTCTTCATTTGCTCACATCCTCCCATCGCTGCCGGTTCATAATGAATTGGGGGGCCGGACTTCTACCGGCAACCTCTCGCTGACCAAGCGAGGCTCTAACTTTTTGAGCTACCCCCAAAACTGACCCTATGCGTACACCGGCAGTTTGGAACTCGCCGGGACACCCGTCCCCACCTTGACCGTACTGATAAAGTTCTGAATCCTCAATCGCGCAAAGATGTCCTTCCCACAGTGCTTGCACTGGACAATGTGCTGCGAGAGGCCAGTCTCTTTATCCTTCGGGAAACTTGCCATGCCAATAAACTGAGACTTCTTTTCATCACAGTCCGAACAGCGGCCCTCCCAGCGCGTCGTCGCCTGGTAGATACGCCCCAGGGTCTGTTCGAGCAGGTTGGCATAGACGACATTTTGTTCCGCACCAGACTTGCCCGCCATCAGAGGACCAGGATTGATCCCATGAGCACGAAGGTAATCCCCCATGCTGGTCCCTTCACGGTACTTGTTTCGTTTCGTGTCAATCCACCTCCGCTCCCCCCGGTAGCCGTTCGCCCCGTCAACAGTGGCGTTGGTGATGACACTCCCATCGATGATGGCGAGAAGCGCCCCTTCCTTATCAGCGGTCAGCACGATGGTGTCCCGCTCGCCGGTAGAACCCGGAATCGCTTTGATGTTCGTGGGTACCTGGAAGAAATACTTTCCTTCCGCAGGCGGACGGCGGTACTCCCCGCTGTCCTTGTAGCCGTCCCAGTCGATTGGGGCAGCGGGGTTGAGAGAGAGACTTGAGATGTCAGCCATGCGTTGTGTACTCCTGAAAAAGGTGACCGAGTGTGTACTAGTGTCAGTCTGCAATGTGTGTGCCTAGTGCGTCGTTTCCTTCTCATCCCCCTCATAGGGGACTTCCTCCACGATGACCCGTTTGATGCTCTCTGCCATCACCACCCAATTGTCACGAAGCATCTGCTGAGAACTGCGTGGTTTTCCTCCCTTGCGGGATTCGGCGATGTGGATCACACCCAAGGTGATGAACATACGATAGATAATGGCGGTCACCTCCACAGAGTTCAAGTCTGGGAGGACTAATAAGGCGGTTAACAACCGTTCGCTGATGTCTCTGAGCTTGGGAGTGTTCGGATCCGCAGAGCTGATCACTTTTGCACCTTTTTCATTTCCTCAGCCCTTGCTGCCTGCTGACGCTTGGCTAGTAACTCCAAGGCCAGCACCACATCAGCAGGATCCAGGATCTGAGGCACTGGAGAACTGTCTCGCCCACCCAGCGGAATGCGCGCATTGGCCAGCACCATTGCCCCACCAAAGTTCGCGTCAGACTGACTGACCATGTACAAGAGATGCCGTGTCGGACTGCCCATCTGTGTGGCCTTCACCAACGGGAAGGTATACTTGAACCAGCTTGGAGCTGCTGTTATCAGTGCCTTTCCAAACAGATCAGGACCAGCAATGGGAGCCCGCGTATCTTGGTCCTGATCCAATCGGCGCATGCCGGCAGTCCAGATCAAATGCCCTGGCAGGGATTGGGACACTTTGATCAGATCCTCTAATCGAGTCTGCACCATGCCATAGTGGGACTTGTCCAGGCTGGCCACATGCAGAGCGTCTTCCCCTGACCCAATGTCATTGATGAATGCCTTTGCCCCAATGCCCACTTGGGTGGGATCCGCGTGAGAGGTGCGAATGCGTTGACCCAGCTTGTGGCCAATCTGGGTGGCTGAGTCAAAGGCATAACAGCCAATTTTGGGGTCCAACCCCGATACCCATGTGCGGTCCTTGACGACCATTCCCCGTGCCGCCCGTTCCGACCAGAGAAATGGATCCATGTCCGGTGTGTCACTGTGAGCGCACACTTGTATCGTTCCAGCGTCTACAATGGGGAGGATGGAGTCAAGCCCGCCATAGTCCCCGGTGTACAGCCGCGTCAAGAGCCCCGTCTCCTGCCGCAACCTGGAGGCGAATAAACCGATCTGGGTGGTTTTGCCGCTCCCTGTCAAACCCGTGAGCAAGATGGTGAGTCGCTTGAACACCCCAAAGATGGGTACGAGGACATCAGCCAACCTAATCCTCCTGTCTGAGATTGATCTTTGCCGCGATCACTTTGTCCCGTGCGGCATCCCCACGAGGCTTGAGGGGATGCGGTGTCGGTGGAGCATTGGGGTCAGGCACGGGAATGGAACTCACGGCAATCCCCGATAGGTATGCAGATTGTACACAGCGGCCCCTGCGTGAATCCCAATTATCGTCCATTGCAATGTTCGAGCCAGCTTGGGACGGGTGTGATGCAGTCGGTCCAGGACCAGCCAACCCACAATCGCTTGTGTAGCCATCACGCCATCCAGGACGTACGGCTGTTGAGATCCCAATAACTGTTCATGCCCCCCACGAGCCACCGCCAGGTGGGTGGTCGTCGCGTCCGCGGCCATCGCCGCAATCCACGCCGCGAGCACTGCCTGTGTCAACATCATAACCACTGCCTCACTTTCAGATCGACCACACACCGCGCCGCGAATTGTTTCGCGGTGCCAACAATCCGCAACCCGTCTGGTGTCCGTGCGCGGCTCAACGCCACATAGAGCATGTGAGGGTGGGCAAAGAACCGATCACGAAGATCGACTTGTACCTGATCAAGGCTGAGCCCTTGCGCCTTGTGAACGGTACTCGCCCACGCAAGTCGTAAGGGCATGTACGCCACACTTCCCACACACTGACGCTGTTTGCCTGCACCAACGACGTTATCACGTGTCGCCATGGTCACTTCCACAATCTCCCCGGTACGCACAAGCTGTACCACTGCCGAGCCAGCCACTTGATCCTGTATGATCCCCAGGTCCCCATTGACATAGGTAAAGGCGGATGATCTGGGCTCCCGCTTGTTTGCGAGAATCATCACCAACGCTCCCACCTTCAGCGACAGATTGTGCGGGATGTGCTTCCATTCTGCACGGGGGGTTCTCCACTTCGTACTGGTAAACTCCAACACCCGCCCTGGCAGCTGTTCCAGCTTGACGGCATTGTACGTATCCACCTCAACATTCCTGGCCTTGAGCGTGGTCCCGTCAAAGGAGGACAGCGGGGCAGAGGACAGTCTGTCCCCAAAATAGGACAGAGCGGTGTGGTGGTCGCCCCTGCGCACGGCGCCCAGGGCCTCAACAAAGTCCCGGTCTGTTTGGCGGTAAATCTCAGTCAGGTGTGTGACGTGTGGAGTCACCTGTCCCCATTCCTCGGATTCAAACGCAAAGGGCTCGTTGATGGGTGGGAGCTGAGCAAAGTCTCCCACGAGTGTGAGTGTGATGGGCCGGGATGATCCCAGATTGACCGCAGTGATGGCTTGTATCAGGTAGGTGAGTTGAGTCCCACTCAGCATGGAGACTTCATCCAGCAGGAGATGACAGACACCGTGGTCTCGTAATGACCGCAAGCGTGTATGGAGTGTTTTAGACGTGAAGATCCGCGCCAATTCGTGGGTGTCGAAGTATCGTAGCAGGGCGTTGATCGTCGTCCCCCCACAGTTGACCGCAGCGATGCCAGTCGTCGCACACAACACGGCAGTGGGATCCTGATCAGCCTCTGCATGGATACGGAAGGTCTTGCCCGTGCCTGCCGGGCCGGTGATGAAACTGAAGACCGACATTATGCCTGCATGGGCGTTGGGATCAACGCGATGAATGGCTCCTGGTGGCTCGTATCCCGCTCCTCGTACAACCCACTACCCACCGGATCCTCTCCTATCCACGGCGTCCAGCACGCATCCCGGTAGCTGCATTTGGAACCAAACCCGGGTTCGCAGGCACGGAACGTGTGGGGAAAGAGATCGTCCAGGCTGTCCGTGTACTGTTCGGTGGAGGCTCCCATGAGCTGACGAAGGCGGGCCGCGTGCACGCGCACCTCCCGCAAAAACACCTCGACGAGTTCATTCCTGATGAGAATCGGGGGGGTCAACCCATACTGCCCTTCCAACACCTGTGGACACTCATGCTGTATGTGCTGCACCCACGGCCCCAGCCCCTCTGTCAGTGTCCATGTGGGGAACTTCTCCCAGCCTTTGTAGGATTTCGGACGCTCCACTTGGTACTGATCCGGGACCACACCGGGACTGCCTCGTCGTACCCATCCCCAAGCAAAGGGGCTGGCCTGGGTTCCATCATAACTATTCCGATACCCTTTGGACAGACCCAGCACGAGACAGCCAGCCAGGGGAATGTGGAGGGTCTGTTCGGCCGCGCGAAGGCCACTGTGGACTTGTACAGCCGTGTTCCACTGCCCCAACCATCGGGCATCAAACCGCGCGGAGGTGGTTTTGTACTCGACGTACCAGTACTCTCCTGTCGTGCGGTGCTGGATGATCAGATCGGGGCGGGCGACGAAGTACACGTCATCCCCGAGCGGGAGCACACATGGGGGTTCCACATGCGTGACACGGTACTCCTGCATGAGCTTCGGCCAGAGGGAGATCATGAACCCCCGCATGGAGCCTTCAGCAATAGCCCCCCATTGATTCGCGTCGGCCCCATTTCGGCCCAAGGAGGTACACAGCGTACGTACCGTGGTCTGGACCATACGGTACGCTGTCCCATCATCGTGCTGGGCCAGGTTGGCCAGCGCCTCATGGATGATCGTCCCATACTCCAAATCAAAACTCTGTCCAACAGGCTTGATCCCCGCACCGCCGTGCATGTATGCCCAATACCCAGCGCGGGGACACGTCCAGAACGATTCCATGTGAGATTTGGAGATAAGGACAGGAGTCATAATTTGTGAGAAAGCGTCTTGCAAATCCAACGCCACTGGCACCCCCGTTGCAGCATGGTAAGATCACGCATGTCCAATCCGCTCATTCCTGGGTGGTGTGACCGGGGCGCCATCACACTACTCGCAGGGGCTTCCCACGCAGGCAAGACGACACTACTGGGCCAGCTCCTGTGTGGGCTGAGTACAGTACCATCAACATGGCTGGGTGTCCCAGTACAAGGACACCTCACAGTCGCGTATGTCCTCGCAGGAGATGCCAAGCCTTGGGAGGATACCGCCGAGGTGTTTCACGATTTGCATGCGGTGGTGGATCCGCAACGACTCAGCACCTCATTGGAATATCCTACCCATAACCCCCACACGTCCATCGACCTGCTCCTCACAGCCCTGGACCATCTGCCGGCATCGGATCTGTACATCATTGAGGGGTTGACCACGTTCATCTCCCCGATCAATGTCAATCACTACCATGCCCCACTTCAAGGGCTGAAAGAGTTAACCCGCTGGGCGGGACGACAGCACGCCGCCATCCTCGGGACACATCATGTCGCCAAGCTGGATGGAGGCAACAAACCACGACGACCGCTCGACAGGGTACTAGGCACCACGGCGCTGGTCGGGAACGTCTCACACTGTGCAGTCCTGGAAACGCCAGAGGAGATCCGACTGCCCACCTATCGCATCACGGTGTACCACCGTCGCGCGAAGACCCAGACGTTGTACCTCACCCGTGCGGACCGTCCAGCGGGTCCGTTTGAGTTAGTCGTGAGTAAGGATCCGCTCCGGGAGATATTTCTGGCCGGCATCCCACACGCCCCCAATACGGTGCATATCAAAGCCTTGTACACGCTGGCCCCCTCCGAGGACAAAGCCAAGCGGTGGGTGGATCAGCTCCTGGACGAGGGATTGATTGCGCGCGGTGGCCGGGGCACCTACTCTCAGCTGTAACGCTTCCTCGTAACTGTCTACACTTCCTCGTAACTGTGTACATAGTGGCGGTTGCCGCGGTTGCCGCCACGGTCGTCACAGACCGCCCGACTGACAATTTTTGTCACATGCACTATATATAGGGTAGGGTAGTGACGGAGGTGGAAGTTTGCACCTAACTCACCTAAGTCCAATGTTCTCCTAAGGTTCCTAGGTGCAAACCCTCTGCACCTAACGTGCACCTTGCACCTAAGGGTGCAGGAGTGTGAACCTTAGGTGCACCTTAGGTGCAACCCCTTTGCACCTAGGAACTTGTTGTATCCACTGGAGTTAACCTCCATAGGTGCACACTTCACGGGCTCTATAAGGGGTGTGGTTTTGTGTCTTTGCTGTCATAGGTTCCCTGATGCAGTTGATCCACGAAGGAGGACTACAGACATCGGGCCGTTTCAGGGGCCATCCAACCGTGGGACGACCACACTTCGGGCAGATGGTTACTTTTGTAGGCGGGGTCACAAACATCTCCTGTGCTTTGCCATCGCCCTGCCCTGCTCTGTAAGCGTCACATAATACTCTCCGTTTTCACGTTCAATCGGCTTCCCGCAAAAAGGACAGAATGAATATTCATGGGCAATTGGCCCATAACAAAAAGAACAAGTTTTCATACATTCTCCGTGCTGAAGTAGCGTCTATGTTCTCAAGGTTGTCCGATTGGCCCTGACCTTGACCCTGACCTTGACCTTGACCCGGTTCATCGACGGGCGATCCGTTCACTCACGTCTGAGGCTGTCTCAATGCACTGTCGCCACAAACGGCAGACGTTTGGCTCTTGGACATGTTTGACCTGCTTCGCATACTTCAGTTGTAGCACGTCAGCTAAGTACTCCCGATAGACCTTGAGCGCATCGAGGACCACCATTTGTTCTTGGGAGGTCAGGAAGATCAATCGACGGTGAGTCATGGTCCTCTCCTATATTGTCGCCAGAAACGTCGCCACGCAACAGCCTGCGTGTGTCGTCTCTCTTCGGGGTGGGTAGCGTCAGTGTTCCGTGCTGTACCAGCCAGTCAATGCCTTGTTGCACACGCTCGATGCCAGTCGCGCCGTTCAGTCCGCACTTCTTAGCAATCTGCTCCACGGACATGCCGGCCGCTGCCAGCTTGCCGATGCGCGCGTTCTTGTGATTCATGAACTTGACTCCCACGCATAGACGGATTTGGGTTCTTCACTCATACATGCATCCTTCCGAAAAACCGTGCGCGGCCGCAATTCTTGAGGGGTCATATTTTCTGGGCGCTCCTCAGTAGCGAAACTTGAACCGTAATGACGGAGTCAAGTATATAATTCCCCTATGTTAACAGTCTCCACGCTCGTCCACAATTTCAATGTAGGGTGCAACCGCAATCAGCCACGCCACCCGGACGGCCGGCGAATCAAAGACCTTCACCTTGATCGGGCCGGTCGGTGACCAGCGATAGCGGATGATGGACAGGGGCAGTGGATAGGGTGCCATCATCCTGCCTCCTTCTCGGACCGATCCAGTCCGTCATGCCTACACCCCAATTGGCCGCACTCTCCACAATACTCTTCGCGATCGATGGGTGTCAGATCCTCCGGATCGACCACGATCCGTTGATCGTCGCCGATCATCGTGACCACAACGTGACCTGTGCGGTTCTCGCAACCGGACCATTCGGTATCCTCGTCCGGAACGGTTTCCCACCCACGGGCATGGAAGGCCACGCCCTGATACCCTCTGACCCTGTAGGCATCGGCTGGGAAGGCCTGATCGTCTGATTCGTAGTGGATTCGATGATGTTTCATGACTTGTTCTCTCCTTTGTCATTACGCCGCCGGTTTTGAGATGAACGCGATCACGAGCCAGGCAAGGACAACGAGGATGATCATCATACGGCTACCCCCTGCGTGTAAAGCGAATCGATCCGGCCGTCGTCACACTGGTCGCGCGTCAGGATGTAGAGCGCACACCCACGCGGATCGCCTTGCACATACGCGCGCAGGGCGTAGGGCTTGCCGGTCTCTTCGTCGCGCTCAATGCAGCCGTGATCGGTGCCGCATTCCCGCTCGTGCCAACGGTGCAACGTGAGACTGATTCGGCGAAGCGCGTCGGTATCCCCACGACTGACGCCGAGCGCCATCAGTCGATTCTGTGTCGCAGTGATCTCCATGGCTTCGCGTTTCGTCATAGAACCTCCTTATGACGGAAACGAACGCGCATCACGTCGGCGTAGGACTGGAGATTGCCCCGGCCAATGTTGCGTCGATACTGCGGAATGTCATCTACTCCACCGTCTTCCGTACAGTCACGAACAATCAAGGCTTGGTCGGCGTCCGACAGATCATGCCAGTCCTGGCCGAAGTTGTAGCCAAGCGCGAAGCGTAAATCATTGCTCTTCATGACGAACTCCGATCTGCCGCGGGAACAAATCCCTGTCGCCGGCACGCATGGAGGGCGGCTCGAAGGTCAAGAATTTGTTGCCGATATTCTGCCGTCCGTGCCGCGTTTGCCGCCCATGCCGCGCTTGCCGCCCGTGTTGCCGCCCATGCCGCGCTTGCCGCCCGTGTTGCCGCGCTTGCCGCGCTTGCCGTCCGTGTTGCCGCGCTTGCCGCCCATGCCGCGCTTGCCGCGCTTGCCGCCCGTGTTGCCGCGTCTGCCGCCCATGCCGCGCTTGCCGCCCGTGTTGCCACCTCTGCCGTCCGTGCCTCGTCTGCCGCCCGTGCCGCGTTTGCCGCCCATGCTGCCGCGTCTGCCGCCCCTGCTGCCGCCCGATTTTCGCCTGACAACCATCTTGCCGCCCACTGCTCAACTGCTGTGACCCCGCACGTCAGGGCATGAGTCGTAATCGCGCGCGTCAGGACGGCGACCTGCCAGCGTGTCAAACATGTGGTAGACAACGTCCCAGGACGGCAGGCCATCCAGACCTTGTGCTCATCGGATAGGTCAGGGAGATCAAGGATCTGCTGCAGTGTCAACGTGCGGCGGCTCCCGAAATGCCGCCGGATTTCAGTCTTCGATAAGCACGGCCGATGTTTCAACACGGCCGCGATTGTCCAGGAGGTTTTGGTGTTCATTGTTTGTCTCCCGCACCCCAAAAGGGCGAATACGCAAATGGCACGTCATACCAGAGGGTGTTCGTGATCTGATCGACAAACACAGTGACGCACGCACGGCACGTGTAGGACGCAAGAATGGCTCGACTCTCGGCCGTCACGTGGACATACAAATCGCTGTTATGCTGGGGCTGGGGCGCCCCCCTGCACAAAATCGGACGCACCGAAGACACACAGATAAGCCGACTCTCAGGAGTCGCAGCCTTTCGTGCGTGACGTGTGCAGAAATAGAGGTAGTACACCGTCATACCAATGTGACGAACACTTTCGAGCGATGCGCGGCGTCCGCATTCATGCCACCCTCGGCGAACAGATCCGATCTCAGCACAACACCGAGGTACGTTGGCTGTTGTCTTCATATATCCTCCGGCCGGTCGATCCGGCGAACAAGACCCCACACCCAGACGAACACCACGTCAATCGCGAGCCAGGCACCGACGACGACAAGGGCGGTCAGCATACCCTCACCTTCCGGCCAGACCAAAAGAGCGGATACGCAAATGGCACGTCATACCAGAGGGTGTTCGTGATCTGATCGAGGAGCACTCCTGCTGCGATAAGTTGATCGTAAATACTCATGCTGTCCTCCTACCTCGACAGTCGTGACCAGACGATGCCAAACGCGAACGACGCCGCTACCCACGCGAGCAATACGACAATCACTGTATGTAACATCTCAGCCTCCATGTGAACACCGACACCCTCCACGGTGGTGGGACAAGCCAAACACACAGTCACGACTAACATAATCGTAATTACGCCGCGGCCTGGAACTGTCTGTCCCATGCACCATGTCGGCCAACCACCCCGCATACCGATAGTCCCCACAATCGTCATCGAAGTCGTCGGAGGTGCGTCCGTGCCAGTCGCAGAGTTCCCCGCCATCGTCGTCGGTCATTACGAGCGCAGATGTATCCTCAATCATGATATCCTCCTGGCAACCAGTACGACTTCACCGTTCTGTCGGGTTATGGGAACAGCGGATCGGATCAACGTTCAATCTTTGTAACTGCACCTCTCATGCCGGCCCATCTCCCCACGAGCCACAATGAATACGAACGGTGTATTGGGCATCCGGCTCAATGGAATGCATTCTACTGAACCACAAGCGCAATAGCCTAGACTGCCGTAAACGACTGCCAGCGAGAACGATCTCTACGCATTGCGACAGGGCCGTTCCGCGCCAGAACTCAATCCGCGTGCAATACATATCTATTCTCCTGCCCAGAAGTAGGCACCTTTGATGCCAGTTCATTTCCCCACCACCGCACACCGCATGCCAGGTTTTTCGCCCCACTGTGTACCGTTTTAGGGCACATCATGCTTGTAAACCACAGAAGTCAAACGACTTATGACGAATGTCCCATTATAGAACACTCTGTCCATAATGGGACAGTCCAATAGTCTAATACAATTTGGCATAAGGAGACATCCTTTCCCCTGTATGTATGAAATGTGAGCGCAGGACACTCAACCTAAATGTGAGTGGGGGACACTCAACCCAGTGCGGGGACGACCGATATAACGTGGCGGTTGCCGCGGTTGCCGCATGCCCGCCTCAGGCGAGCTGCCTCCAGGACACTCACGTACGACATGGTATGTGAGCGGAGGACACTCAACCTAGCACGACATTGTGTGACATTGTATGACACTGACCACCTGGGGGGACACCGCGCGGGGAGGGAGTCAGCGCAGTGGAACGGGGTGACCTCACGAAAATTTTTTCCCTTAACCCGTACATCAACAAGCAGTTAGCGCAAAGCCACACTCGCCAATATTTCGTTTCCCAGTTTACTGTCTGACACACCACACCCTAAGTAGTGGTACGAGCAGCACTTAAAGGATGAAAAAGGCTGTGCGGGAGTTACGGGTATTTCACCGTATCTTCGCCTCCAAGCCCCAAAAGTGTGTGTCGATAAAGCGTTGCCAGTCAGGATTCCACGAGTGCATCCAGACCTCATGATGCCAGGACCGTTGCACTGCACACCACACCCTAGTCATCATCATCGATCACCAACCGCTCACACAGCAGGTTGAGGATCTCCCGCCCCACATGTTCACAGATCACTTCGTGGTCAGGAGTCTCGGTATGCTTGAATGCACGACGTATCCCGAACGCGGCACCTTCCTCCACACAGGCCACCAGGACCGGATAGAGCCTGGCACGAGGACGGGGTTTGCGTGTGGGCATGAGTGGAACCTACTTGGGCCGCTCGTCTCCGCACAGCGGAGATTCGCGGAGCAGCTGACGGAGGCATTGATCAGCCTCATCACAAGTGTGACACAATCCGGTACGAATGCCTGTGGGTTTATGGTAGTACTCAACCTGCACAGGCTGACCGTGTTCATACTTACAATACGTTGAGAGATCCGCTGGAGCAATTTTCACTTGAACACCCGCAGGACGCGAAACTCTGGTTCGGGCAAATCAATGGGCGCATTGATATCGCCCCCGTCCCAGTGACGGCTTTCCAGCAGCATCCACACCATCCCATTTTGCGCTCCTGCATTGAGCAGCACAACGCCATCTGGAAGGGCGTGGGTATGACACTCCACATAGTGCTTCCCGGAGGTACAGAGGTACAGATACGTCATCGCCGGCAGGGTGAGCAGTCGTACGCCCATTACGTCCGCTCCGGCCGCCGCCAACGAAACGTCACAGCGACATGCCCACAATGGATGGTCGTGAACCAGGCAGAGCGTTGACAACTCCAACTGGTTTGTGAAAACCAACGCACTTGCAACAAGGTGCGGGGGGTGCAGATTAGGTCCATTTCTTCTCCAAGCAGGCATCACAGAGAGGGGTCACACTTCCGGTGGGAATGGTGACACCACACGTTGTACAGAAGGTGGGCAGCACACCCCGTGCCATTTGTCGCCGTCGCCGTTGGGCTGCCTGCGTGCCGTCATGAGGGAGCCATGCGGCCCGCTCCACAACGATTTGGCGCTTGGTGATGGGATGCTCCACGGTCTTGTCTTTGGTGCGTAAGGGGCTCGTCATCAATATTGGCCACAAAGAATTGCATGGTTGCACGAACTGTGCCATACTACTCTTCGGAGCCGATGTCTCACGCCAACCCGCCCACACCTCCCGGTGTTATGCAGCCCGTGCCCCCTCCTCACGAGGCCGCGCGCATGGCGATAGGGGTGTTGGCTCCTCTTTCTCCTCCCCTTCCAGCAGTGAATGGCTTCCGAGGCATGGTGTCCATCCCAGTTCCCGCAGGCACGCTCATCTCCAAGCGGGAAGCCCGCCTTCGCCGGCAGCTTGCTAAGGCCATGGCGATGCGGAATGCCGGGTCCACGTGGGAGGACATTGGCGCACGACTCCACCGCCACAAGGATACTATCCGCATGGCGATCCGCAATGCCATTCGTCGCGGGTGGATTGAAATCGCCACGACGTCCACAGACGAGGACACACGGGATCTCCTGCTCAAGCCCAAGGTGGTGCGCAATTTGAATAAGCTGTTGGATGATGAAGATCGAGCTGCCACACTGATGGCGGCAAAGGGTTTGGGGGTCTTCCAAGACTACTCCGCAAACAAGAACGGGCAGGCTGCACCCCAGGTGCTCCAGATCAATATTGCCATGCCCACGGGACCAACCCCCCGACTTCCCCCGGGAAGTTGTGGGGGCACCCCGGCCATTATAGAGGGATTGACCCTCGAACAGGACTAACATGAATTTCGCTGGCTGGCTCAAACTCGTGGAACAGATCGCTCCCATCGCATTGTCCGTGACGCCGCTCGCTCCTATTGCCCCCTTTATTGCTCTGGGCATCAAGACTGCTGAACAGATTCCTGGAGCCTCCGGAGCGGATAAACTGGCCCTGGCGACGACCATTGCGCAATCAGGGGTTGCCGCAATCAACGCCCAGGCAGGGCACCAGGAAATCGATCCCATGCTGGTCAATCAGGCCATCGCGCAGGGGATTGGAACAGTCGTCGCCGTGGTCAACACGGTCCACGCAGCCCAGGCGGAAGATGCGGCGGAAGTCCCCAAGTAATCATGTGTGGTCCTTGTTCAATCGCGGGTGTTCCATCGGACGATTGACGGCATTCCGACCGCGGATGAAGTCAACACCCTCATTGATGGTGTGCAATCACAGGCCAATGTGTTCATGGCGACCCTCGCACCCGATCATGTTCTCGATTATCACTCGCACTTCGCGCAGGCGGGCAAGTACGGCCCTCTGACGCATTATCAGATTACGATTGTGTACCTGACCTCGTAGGTGATCCATGAGTTTACTAACAGCCTCCGTTCGTGAATTAACTGATGCGCGTGCCCTCGATGTCTCCGTGGTGGATGGGAATGGGGATCAACTCACTGGGTTTGATGCCTCCCGCCCAGCGACAGCCACACTGACATCTATCGCGTCCAGCATCACGTCTGTGACCATTCTTGCGTCCAATCCCGCACGCCGAAAATTTCTGATCGTGAACGAATCCACGCGGGTGCTCAAGCTCGCATTTGCGGCCACGGCCACGGCCACCGCGTACTCCATCTTGCTTGCAGCCAACAGCTTTTATGAATCCGAACTGGGGGGCTATACCGGGATCATTACCGGTCTCTGGGCGGCAGTCAACGGGAACGCGCGGGTCACGGAAATTACCACCTAATGGCATGGGGAGTGTCCTCGTTGAGGAACATCGTCCCTCACGGGAGCCGGTCAAGACGCATGTGGATAGCCACGGGTGTGCTTGGGCCATCCACATCAAAGGGGAAGGATACCTCGTCATGCGCGTCCGGCGCAGTGCCACCCAGTTGAGTGAAGGGGTGGCCTGGTTCGATGAGGGGACGGTTCAACGCGCTGCGGACATTGAGGAAGCGTAATGCCTATCAGCAAGTACTTCAAAGGGTCCGGGACGAAGGTCATGGCGTCCATGCAGAAGCAGTATGGGGCCAAGAAGGGGGCGCAGGTATTCTATGCGACCGCCAACAAGCAGGGTGCCACACCATCGATTGAGGGGTTGAAGAAGTAATATGGTGGTCAGCTTCGGCCACGCTCGGGCAAAACCTCCTCAGGTTGATCGCGTGTGGGATGTGCGGGATCTCTCCCACAACTTCACAGATCCCGCCGTCAAGGCCCGGATTGATTTCATCACTCGTATGTGCCTTGAAACTCCAGGAGACATTGCCATTGGGTGTCAGTGGGGTCAGCACCGCGCTCCCTACATCGCCGAGGAAGTGGCGCGGCGACTCAAAACAAGTGTGAGACACCGGGATCGCGTCCCTGGAATTGCGAGGGCCAGCCGTGTCCTGACAAAGGTTCTGGCCAAGTTGTGAGTAAACGCCTTCCGCCGTCTGTGGGACAGGATCTCAAAAAGCCTCTCCTGTACAACCCCTATCAGATCGAATTTCAAAAAGCGCGTCGGTTGCGTTGGTGTTATGCCTGTCAGCATGTAGGCAGTACCAATCCATCAAATGGCGGCATCTTCACCTGCGACCACTGTCACACTATCTATCATGACACGATTTCCGCCCCTCGATACTACCGCTGGCTGGGAGTGTTCAGTGGACGGCGCGGCGGCAAGTCGCTCATCGGCGCACACGCGGCTCGGGAGGAAATGCAGGTACCCAATACCCTCGGATGGGTCTGTGGGCCGACCTTCAAGATTCTCCACGATGCGACCACTCCCACCCTCCTCAAACTCATTCCCCCGGACTGGGTGGATGATTGGTCTGAAGAACACATGGAGTTGCGCCTGACGAACGGGTCGGTGGTGCAGTTCAGGTCACTGGATGACCCTGATCGCGCTAGAGGCCAGGGGGTCCATTGGGCGTGGTTCGACGAGGCCGCATTTATCCCCGAGCAGGCGTGGAACATCTTTCGCCCCTCCCTCTCAGAGCACCGGGGCGGAGCCTTCTTCACGTCCTCGGTGAACTCCTTTGATTGGACCTACGATCGCATCGAAGTCCCCGCATTGGTGACACACAAGCCGGGATTCTGGGCCTGTAAGTACAAGACCTCCGAGAACCCACTCATTCCACGCGAGGAAATCGAGGAAGCCCGCGCGACGATGCCGGAATGGATGTTCAAACAGGAGTATGAGGCAGAGCGACTGACGGCAAGCGGAGCCGTGTACGGAGGCGCGATTGATTCACAGATTCTTGCGGATGATCAGGCCATCCGCACACTCATCCCCGAATGGCCCGCGATCAGTCCTGATCGTTTGTGCGTGGTGGGGTTGGATTCCGGTGCTGACCATCCATTTGGTGCGGTGCTGCTCGTGGCCACCGAGAAGGGACTGATTATCGTCGCTGAGTATCTCGAACGTATGGCCTCATACACCACCCACATTGCGGCCATCAAACGCACCATGACGCGCATGGGCAGTCTCAGTCCCCGCTGGGCTGCGAACCGCAACGAAGCACAACTCCGGGTGGAGTTTTATCAGCACGGGCTGAGCGTGTGGCCTGCGGAGAACAACCAGGAAGCGGGCATTCAGCGAGTCCATGCGTGGCTGGCTCCTCACCAACTCTGGTTTGCCTACACCTGTCCGAAAACCATCGAGCAAATGCGGCGCTACCGCTACGCCGACCCTCCACCAAACGGCGAGAAGCGCACGAAGGAGCTGGTCTACAAGAAAGATGACGAACTTCCCGATGCCGTGCGATATGCGTTGATGACCTGGCCCACGCTCCCAAGCCCACCACTGGCAGACAAAGGACGAGACTGGACACAGGTACCCGAGAAGGTCCGCATGGACATCGAACGGATGCAGAGGTACGGCAAGGACGAACGCGATCTGACTCCGGTGGATGAAGGATACCCCTTGGGCAATTTCCACGATACCGTCGTGGAGGAGTTTAGCCCCTTTGGAGGACAGTTTTGGTAATTCGTCCACTTTCGAGTACAATAGCTAAGCGGTAGGAGGCTCTCTCTATGTTTGTCGCCCGTCGGCGGTACATCAACGCCCTCAGCCAGCTTCGTGAGCAACGGTCTCTGCGAGAAGCTGCGGAGCGTCAGAATAAAGTCCTCGAAGTCAACCTTGACTGGCTGCGCGCCCAGTACAACCAGGCCCAGATTGAGCGATCGGCGTTGTTTCAGCGCGTCACAGGGCTCAGTCTTCCCACCATGGCCATTGAGCGGGCCAAGCGGGGAGACATGACACCCGATTTTGGGGCCATGCCGTCGTTTGAAGATGCAGGGGATGAGGAAGCGGGTCGTTTGGGCATCCGACATGCGGAAGATGGCACACTTCAGTACACCAAGTAGGATATGAATGGCTGAATCCTCACCTGCCGACCGCGCTAACTCTCCCACCACCTCCCCAGACGCGGTTCCCCAATCTCCTCCCACATCCAGCATCGGCAAGTCCGATTCCGAGCTGCATGACCTGTTCATCAGACTGCGCCGGGAGTCGTTTGACCAACGATGGATTTTTGAACGGCAGTGGTTGCGAAACATCTACTACGTGTTGGGCCGTCAGTGGATCTTTTACAACACAAAAAGAGGGGAATGGCAGGACAAGCGGCTGGCCAAGTGGATTCCCCGGCCCGTCACCAACAAAGCCAAGGAAATTGTCCAAACCATCCGCGCCATGTTCACCTCTGTCAAAATCGGGGTGAATGCGCGACCAAATGGGGAGGATCCCGCCAGTGTCGTGACGGCCAGCGTGGCGGATGACCTCGCCCCCATCCTCCATGAGGAGCACGCGATGAACACCGTGCTCAATGAGATGGATTATTGGTTGATCGTCACTGGGAACAGCTTCCTGTACACCTACTGGGACCGCGATCCCAAGTACGGCGTGCTTCAGGTCCAGTTTGAAATCTGCAATAAGTGTGGAGCCGTCAGTTCCAGTGACGACATCCTCAGCGCTGGCCAGCGATGTCCTGAGTGTGGACAACAGGACTTCCGGCCGGCGATTGACCCCACAACGAATCTCCCTCGGATCGAAACGTCGCCGCTCGGGCGGGGGGTCACCCAGGCACTGTCCCCACTGGAGCTGGCCTTCCCCACGTCCATCCCCCGATGGGAAGATGTTCCCTACGTGATCCGCCTCCGATGGCGGGACAAGCTGTACTACGAGAATCACGCAGAACTCAAGGCACTCGTCCCGAAGATTCGCTGGGTGAAGGCACCAGCCGATCGTTCACTCCAAATCTTCCGCTCGCTCCCGCTGCAAAATGATCTCGGTACCGCACCACTGACATGGGGAGCCGGGCCACAGTCCACCGAAGCTGAGGGCATTGCGGAGTACGAACTGTGGATGAAACCGAACAACGACTTTCCGGAGGGCCTGGTCGTGCGCTTCGTGGGGGATGACGACCCTCAGGTGCTCCACATCGAGAGTGAAAACCTCCCAGGGCCGCTCCCCTACCACCACGCAAACGGTCACCCGCTGTTTCCCTTTGCTCATGCCGCGTATGAGCACGTGGGGGGCAGGATTCTCGGCAGTGGCGCCCTCGATCCGGTCATCCAGAAGTTTGACCAGGTCAACCAGCTGGACAGTCTCATCCAGATGATCATCCAGCGCATGGCCAATCCAGTCTGGCTGGAACCCAAGGGTGCGGAAGTGGAGAAGTTCACTGGGGAGCCTGGGTTGGTCGTAAAGTGGAATCCTCTTGTAGCTGGGGGAAATGCGAAGCCCGAGCGGATACCCGGTGAAGAAGTGAATCAATCGCTGTTTGCGATTCGCGAACAGTACTTGAAAGACATCGAAGAAGCGACTGGCACGTATGACATCCTAAAAGGTGCGCGTCCGACCGGGGTGGAAGCCTTCTCAGCATTACAACTGCTCGTTGAGCGTGGGCAATCGCGGTTTGCCAATGCGTTTCAAGCCCGTGGGGATGCGTATCGTTCATGGTTTGCCTCGGCGCTCGAATTGGAGCGCGAATTTGGCCCGGATACTCGAACCAAGGCCGTGCTTAGTCCCACGCGCCAGTACGCCTTCGAAACCTTCAAGAATGCGGACCTCAGTGGCAGCGTGACTATCATTGTTGAGGATGGGACGAATACTCCTAAGACTTCCCTCGGGGAACGTGCGGCCATCGAGCATCTGAATCAACTCGGGATGGTGAATCCGCAAGACCCGGATCAGCGGTACGCCATCTATCAGAAGTTTGGACAATCGCGGCTGGCTCCGGGCATGGATGTTCAGGTACAAGGGGCGCTCCAGAAGCAGGAAGCTTTTGAGAAATGGGTGACCAACGGGGGTCCGGCACAAACGCCTGATCCAACTCATCCCACCTATCCTTTGCGATGGCTTCCCTGGTATGACCCCCAGATCCACCGGCAGGAATTTCTGAAGTGGGCGAACTCGGATCGGGTGCGCCAACTGTTACAGATGCAACCCTCGTTGGAAGGATTGCTGACGGCACACTTGCAATTGATCGATGTGGCGATTCAGGAGAAGCAGATGGGACAACTCGATCCCACTGGGCTTCCAGTTGCTCCATCGTCTGGAACAGCACGTCCCGGTCGTGCTCCAACACCCATACCCGGCGTTCCAGGTCAGGGAGCGGGTCGGGCGTTGGCGAACTCAAACCAGAACTCGGGGGCGCTGGCGGCGCTACCGGGAGGTCCGGCCATGCAAGGACCGCAGGCCCCACAGTGATCGCTCCGTCCTCAAGGGCACCCAGCACCCCAAGCGCGGCATGGAAGGCCTTGGTGAGATTTTCCTGATGGACCACTGTAATACGTCCGGCGGTCACCGATACCGTACTGAGCACCTTATCCACAGCCGCACACAGGGTCTTTAACGCATTGATTTCAATACTGGACATTCCAATCTCCCTAGACTACTCGTCGCCGCGTATGGCAATCACGACAGATATCATACCTGGCATTGAGGTCGAGTTGCCAACAATGCCACCCCACCCAACAACGACACACCATCCACCAGCGCACTTGACCCCCTGTCCTCATTCGGTTACACTATCCGTGTGCCATTTTGGTACACATCCGCAGACCTACCTGCGACACCACTAGGACGTGCCCATGCCTGACACTGCCGTCATCGCTGAATCTCCTGCCGGGACTCCTGCAACATCCGAGCCAGCGCAAGGGTCAGCCCCCCAGTCTGCACCTTCCAGTACCAGTACCTCCGCTGCACCCGCCAGCGCACCAACCGGGCAGTACACGTACAAGGAAGATCGCACCAACTGGGTTCCTCCGCATCGGCTGCGGGAGGAAACTCAAAAACGCCAATCGCAGGATCAGGAACTTGCCTCCCTTCGTGCTCAGGTCCAACAGGAGCAACAGCGCGTTCGCGTGCTGGCCGGAGTCGAGACGCCTGACAAATCTGCCGCCGACCAGCAACAGATCCTTGAAGCCCTTGTCAAAGTCGCCCCTCAGCTTTCCCCGCTGCTCCGCCTCTCTCCTGATCAGGTGGAGGAATTTTTTGGCTCCATCGACAACGCCAAGCAGACCAATCAGCACGTCTGGACCAACTACGGCAACCAGACGCTCAGCAACATTTGGACCAAGCTTGGGGAAGTCAGTGGAGGTGCGTTGACAACTGACGAACAGGAACAGGTCCGCGAGGACTTCATCCAGTACCTAAGTGCCAGCGACCAGCGCCGGGAACGGTATGAGGGAGGCGACCCCAAGGTGATTGAGGAATTTGTCAGCCGGATGTCTCGGTGGGTGGATCGCGGGCGGCGTCTGAGCACGTCCACCACAGCACAGCGGGTGACGAGGCCAATTCCCTCGGGCCGGGGCGGAACCGCTCCGGTCACCACCACCCAACGTGCCAAGATCAAACCCGGCGATTTCGATGCTCTGCTGGATCAAGCCACCGGCTATCTCCAAGAGCGCGGGATCGGCCTCTCCAACGATAGGTAATCCATGTTCGGACCTTCACTCTACCAATTCAACCTCCGTGCCCAGATTCTTTCTGGCGCCGAGGGGGTCCTGTTGGTCGGCGCGGACACGACGGTCCTCGACGGCCTCCTCAAGGATGTCTTTGAGGATTTCATCGCGGAAGCGGTGAACAACAAGTTCCCTCTCAAGGATGTGTTCAAGACGGAAAAAGTGCCGTGGGCGGGGGGTCGTGAGACCATCCACGCTGCGCACGTTGGCCGTTCAAACTCTGCCATGGCCTCTGGCGAAGACGGTGCGTTTGCCGTAGCCGGAGCCCAGAAGCATGTCCAGCTCCGCATTGATCAGCGCAAAATGATGGGCCGGGTCCGTATGACCTGGGAAGCGATGGAGGACACGACTCGTAGTGAGGCGGCCTTCCGCTCCGGCAAGAAAGACGAGATGACCCGCCTGATCGACGACTTCGCCAAGCGTGAGGAATTTTACCTCGCGACGGACGGTCGGGCGATCTTCGGCATTGTGTCGGCTGGTGGCACCACGACCACGGTGTCGATGCAGAATCCCGGCAATATCACCAACACGTCGTTCGGCAACCGCTTTGTGCTCTCAGGCATGGTCCTCGCGGGAATCAATCCCGCAACGGGTGCGGTACGTACAGGCACACCGGCCGTGACTGCGACCAGTTCAGCGGGTACCACCATTACGGTCGATGTGGCGCCCACTTGGTCCACAAACGATTACGTGGTCCAGGCCGCGAACACATCAGTGACTGATGTCCTCGACACGTCGTATGAAAAGGCGTTTTGGGGCATTTGTGCATTGGTGGATGATGGCACGTTCCGCGACAACTACTTCGGGGTGTCGCGCGCCAGCTATCCCAACTACAAGTCCTATGTGAGTGCGGCCACTGGGGCGCTCTCGCTGGACCTGATGCAGCGCGTGGCGGATATCGTCGATCAGAAGTTGAATGGCAAAATCGACCTGATCGTCTGCCATCACAGCACGCGACGGCTGTACATCCAGTTGCTGGAAGCGGATCGCCGCTACATGGGCGCTGCGCTCCTCAAACCAGATGGGGCCACGGCGGCATTCAAGCAGGGTGATCTCACGGTCGGGGAAGTCCCGATCAAGGCCATCCGCACCGTCGGTCTTGACCAGATGTTCTTCCTCGACACCGGCAACTCTGGGTTTGTACAGTACGTCAGCGAGCCCGGCAAGTGGGTGGATGAGGACAACCGCATTCTCGTGCGTGATGGGGTGGGCAGTTCGGCCCGCCACGCGTTCGAGGCGTGGTATTTTGTGAGGAAGCAGTACTACTGCCGGTACCCGGCGTACAACGCCAGACTCGACGGGATCACTGGACAGACGTTGGTTGTTGTCAGAGACGAGTAATTCCAAGTCCTGGGGGTCGGTGGCCAGTACCCACCGACCCTTGGGCAAGTTTTCGGGGGGTACAGTACTTTTATGGGCATTCTGGGTTTGAACTCCGATACGGTCACCCTGATCAACCGCTGCGATAAGGATCTCTCCGGCATGTGGGATGGTCAGTCCCGCCTCTTCAAGGCCAACAGCAAAACCCACGGCATTCCCCGCGAGGCGGCGGGAATCATTCTTGGCCAGCATCCCGTGATGGGCAGTGAGGATTTCTACGATCCCACCTCGTTTGATTCGTTGTTTGGTATTGAGGGCGAAACTAACTGTGACCCGCTAGAGGTGGTGAACGCCCCGCAGCGCGTAGACCTTGGTCCACAGAAGGCACGGCTACACGGGTCGAAACAGGTGATTCAGGTGATCCCCGCACGCGGCGCCAGCGTGTTTGATGCACGTGCGGACACAGGCGTGGGGCATGTCAGCGTCATGGCGGAGCGCCCTGTCGCACAGCACTCATGACCAACTGGATTCCCGACATCAACCGTTGCAAGTTGTCAGCACCCCCGGAGTGGTGGCTGAAGGGATTAGCGGACTTTGATGCGGATCTTGTGCTCATTCCCTCCCGGCAGGAGATGTTTGTGTACCGGGTGGCACGGCGGGCGACAAAAAGTCAGGGAATTGGCACGGCGGTCATTGCGGCGGTGGATCGACAGGCCGATACCGTGATGCTCGCACAGCATCGGCTCGTTCCAGTGACGACCATCCGAACGATGGGAACTTGGTCTTATAACAACCTCTACCAGCTCACGCACACCTTAGCCGATCGTGACATCTGGCGACATGGGGGAGCTAGTAAAGTCGCAGAACGACTGGACATGAACGATCAGCAGGAGCGTATGAAGGTGGATGCCACCATCGCGGCTGATGCCGATTACCGGGCGCGCGACGCCTGGCGGTCACTCCAAGCCCGAACCGGCCAGCGGGTGTTACATCCTGGCCTGACACCACGTCCCAGCGAGCCAGCCCCATTACGCAATTCCGCGTAAGGGGTACGTTACATGGGGTAGCGGGCGATCAAGCGTAGCGTGGTAAGGATAGAGTCTCATGGCATTCTCAGGCGAATCCGCACAACTCACCTGGCAGCGCGTCAAGATGTTCTTGGCCCTGACCGGGGCGTCTCCCCTCGTCGTTGCCCAGTTCAAGGCGCTCAAGTCGTCCTTGGCGCAACTGGTGGCTGGGGGATCTCCCAAACTCCAGTTTGTGTACCTGGACAAGACGACCAACAGCTCAGGCGACGGCAACGCGGATCAGGTGATCTGTGGTGGTGCGTGCCGACTGTATGGGTTGTACTTGAAGAAGAACACCGGCACCACGGCTGGGTACAACAAGATCAGCAATCATGCCACGGCCGTACAGGCGCAGGGGGAAATTATCCTGGCGAGTACGGCGGCGTCTGAACAGTGTGTGTACGTCAACCATGTGGGGAAAGACTTCACCACCGGTGCGACGTATGCCTCTGATACGACGTACAACGGCACCACGCGGAGCCTTCTGGTCGATTCCAGTGATGGCTTTGCCATCATCGCCGCGGAATAATGCGCAGGGCTGAGTAGGGCCTTCACTTCATCGCACCCCAGGATGGGCTCAGGGCTACTCCCCTGAGTCCCCAGTGGGGTGGAGTACATCACATGCCTGTCCGTAAAATTCGTCGTGGCGCCGTTGAACCTGTCGTCGGTGGTCCTGGGTGGAATACCCTCCGAGTGGATGCGACCACCGATACCCTCCGTATCGGGACTGGTGTCTCAGGAACCACAGAGAAGCAGATTGTCGATACCACGTCTACACAAACCCTGACGAATAAGACCATTGCCGCACCGACGGCGTTTGTGGATGGAGCGAGTGGAACCGCCATTCAAAACGCTGCCGACGCCACCAAGCAGGTCAAGTTTGACATTTCCACCCTCACCGCCGGTCAAACCACCACCCTCCAGTTCCCCGACACGAACGGGACACAACTGGTCCTGACCCAGACGGCGACCCAGACCGGCATTACCAACAAGACGTTCACGTCTCCGACCATTGCGGCCATTACCGGCGCGTGCTCGGTCGGTGGATCGGTCACCTCGAACGATGCCACCACACCGTCCTTCATCCTGCCCACTGGCAAGACCAACACGGGTACCGTGGTGGTGAATGGCAAGACATCGGGCAGTCTGACCGTGACGACGGCAGATGCGACCGCACAAGCGGTCACGGTATCGGCTGCGGCTCAGACGGCTGGCGCCTCGACCCTGACCATTCCCGATCAGGCAGGCACGGCACGCAACTTTGTCTTTGACACGCTGATCCAGACCCTGACCAACAAAACCCTGACCGCTCCACTCTCCACCTTGCCTGCATTTGGTGTGGCAACGGGTGGTGTGGGGTCGGAAACCATTGGCACCTTCTTCAAAACCGGCCTGACGGACGCTGCGGCGACCCAAATCGCCGTGGTGACAATACCCAACGCGGTTCATGGGGGTATTGTGGAAATCGAAGCCCTTGGAGTCCTTGGGGACGGCGATTCTTGTAGTGTGGCAAAGTATCAGGCTGCCTTTAGTCGAATCACCGGAGCCAATGCACTCAAGGTGCTCTCCGCGGCTGTCACCGAAGCGCATACGACAGGCGCAACGGCCAATGCCACGACCACCATCACGCTAGGAACCGTTACCGGTGCCGTTGGAGCATCAAATACCTTCGCCATCAATATCACGGTGACCCGATCCGCAGGCGCGTCCACCAACCATGTTGGGGTCGTCTCCTGCAAATTGCTGAACGCCTTCGCGTCCGGCTTGTCGATCGCACAAGGCTAATAGGTGAGGCATGTCTGACGGATATCGTCGCCAACGCGTCATCTACCAGGATGTCAGTGGGTCGCTGGTGGTCACAACGGCCACCACGACCTCGATCTTGGTCGCTCTGAAGGCGAATTACACCACGTACGTCCAGCGCATCGACATTCAGGTCACCACCGGGTCGGCCACGACCTGGAGTGTCCGAGATGACAACAGTACTGTTGTGGACTTGACAGGCACCCTCGATGTGTCCACAGCCCCGACGCATTTCCAGATCGATCTTGGCCCCATCGGTGTGCCCATCACCCAAGCAAAGAATCTCAAGCTGGTGATTGGGGCTGCAGGAGCGGCTGGGACGGTCTCATGGGACGGGTACCAGAAACTCACAGGCGTTGCAGGAGACCACTAAATGCGCCCATTCTGGTGGTTTGCGGTTGGTGTGGTGATTGGACGGCTGTTGCTCGTTCCTATCCTCGCTGACAATTTCCTGGCCAACGGACGGGACAGTGTGTCGGGCCTGCCCGTCCCCATCCAAACAGATGGTGCTAATGCACTGAAAGTGACGGGTCAATGATCAAACTCCTGCAATCGGGAGGAGCCGTGCTCGCAGGTATACTGTGCGCACTGCTCCTCTCCATTCCCGTCTCTGGCCAGAATCCCTCCCTCCTGTTTGGTCAATCCAGTGGGGTAGCTCAGGTCGTCAAATCGACCAGCAACGCCCTCTGGGTCTCGCTGCAAGCTGTCGCTAACGTGTTTACCGTGACACGCAATGCGTTAGGCACCACATCTACGGATGGTGTGGTGGTGCAAAACACCACAGCGGCGACTGGCGGCGTTCCTGTACAAATTTCTCCGAGAGTCAAACTGTGTGGAACGGCAGACAATACCTCAGCGGGGGATGTGAGTGAAACTGACTGTTTTATTGTGGAAACCTTGCCGGCAACCGTCGCAGGTGCAACCACCGCGCAGTTCAACGTCAGTTCGTCGATCGCGGGCGGCGCGTACGCAAACAAAATGTCGCTGACGAGCGGCGGGAAGGTGACGTTTGCCGGTTCCGTGACATCGCCTAGTATTGCTTTAGGAGGAGCAGGACAAACGAATGGGGACGTGCGGTTATCGTTAAATGGAGCGATTACATCTGACAATGGTTCTGGTGGAACCGCTTCTTTACTATATCTTAAGTCTGGTACTAATGTGATTACAATCGGTGATAGCGGAAATGCTATGAATTTAATCACATCAATGTCTTTGAATGGAACGCCCGCTATTTCGAGTACTGCGCCGACAATTTCATCGGGATTCAATACCACACCAACGATTACAAATGGTACAGCTTTTTCTTTTGCCATCAACACTGGAGCAACTCCTGCGACCAATACTGGAGTCATCGGTTTACCGACTGCAACTAATGGCTGGAGCTGCGCTGGACAAGATTTATCTGATGGTGGTTATGTGAATCAGGTAGCATCAACTGTAAGTAGCGCATCATTTAAGTACTACTCTCGAACACTTGGTACTGCTATCAATTGGCCAGCTTCGGCAACCATTGTGTTTCTTTGTGGCGGTCGATAATAAAGTATCTTTTCGTGATAGATGCTGGAACCTGACGCGTGCGTTCTCTCCTTGATCTCATCCATGATGCGAACAGCGGAAGCGACACCATTTACTTTCCGCTCACTAGCCTGGAGCATCTCAGAAATGGAGACTGGCCCCCGGGGCCTGTAGGCCCTCAAGGACCGCCCGGTGCGGGCATGATTTGGTTGGGGGCATGGAATGGGGCGGCCACGCGCATTCCCACCGGCAACACCGGCACCTTTGCCGCATAAAAGGACTTCACTGGCATGGCCAGCAACAAACTCTCTCGCTTCGGCCCGGTCGCCCTCAGCAACACGCTGACGACCAACATTCTCAACCCCGCGGCCGCAGGATCAGGCACCGGGTACACCCCCACAGCCTCCTATATCATCTTGCGGCATGTCCGCATCGTCAACAAGACCGGAGGCGCGGTGACCTTTAGTCTGTACATCGGGGCGACAGGCGCCAACGCCGCCGGTACGGAGTTTATCGGCACGGCATTGTCCGTTGCTGCGAATTCCGCCTACGATTGGTATGGAGCGGTTCGACTGGATGCGGCCGACTTTTTGGTTGGCGGCGCCAGTGCGGCAACCTCTCTGACCTTCACGGCAGAAGGCGAAATCGGCTTGTCGTAATGGCCACCACGTTTGCTGCTCTGACGACCAAGATTCGATTCCACCTCATCGAAGCGTCGGCCGTATACTGGACCGATGCGGAGATTGCGGGGTGGTTGTCGGACGGGTGTCAGGATTTGTGGCGGGCGATCAATGATCTCCATCAGGAACATTTCTGTACCATTGACATCACCAACGTCACGTACGAGATCGGGGCGACATCGCTCGCTGGTGTGCCGGCCGATGTGTACCGCGTCCATCTGATCGAGCCCCGGGACACCACGATCAACGCGGCCACCCGTAACATCCTCTTTCAGCCGCGCGACTACAATGACGCGAACTTCATTTACGCGCGCAGCCTTGACAACCAGGATCCCACACAAGCCCAGATTTTCTATTACTCCATTATCAATGCAGGACCGCCTGTTGGCACACCGACGGTCGTGGTCGCTCCTAAATCCACGGCCCAGATCCTCTTGCGGGTGATGTACGTTCCCGTCCTCGCTGCGCTGGACTCCTCCAGTACCAATCCCATTCCAGGCCAGTCAGACAATGCGCTCGTGGCGTGGGGTGTGGCCTATGCGCGTGCCAAGGAACGAGAGGATCGCAGTCCTGACCCTAACTGGCTCGCCGTGTACGCCACTGAAAAGCAGAACATTCTCACTTCCCTGACGCCCCGGCAGGATCAGGAACCTGATATTGTCCCGGGGGTGTTTGAACCGTACCAGTTATTCTAAGGATCATCATGGCCCATTCATGGGGACAACCCCACGGACAACTCACATCAGCCGCAGCCGACACGCCCCCAGCGCCCTTCCGCGCCAAGATTGCCCGCGAGAAAAAGGCGGGAGAGACCAAGCACGCGCCGGCCGGGCCTTCCAGCCATCCTATGCACAGTGAAGGTCGCCGGGCGGCGGGCAAGGACCAGCGGGGGCGGGCCAAGGAAGCGGCAAGCATCACCGGCCTGAAGCGGGCGTTTTCGTCCATGTCTGCGGGTGGTAAGGGTGCCGCAGGAGCCAACTTCGGTCCAACGACCGGGATGGGGCCGGAATCCAGCGGATTTGGTGGATAGCCCATGCTATTCTTGTGGCGGTTCTTCAGCCATCTGTGGCTCGCGGGGTCGCTCCTTGCGCCGGTCCAACGTCTCACCTTTGATGGGACAGACCAGGTGTGTACGGCGTTCGCCATTGAGGCCACGACCTGGGTCACGGCCCACCATTGTCTGACCACGGGAACCACGATGCGCATCCACGACCAAGCCGTGGACATTCTGGGGGAATTTCCCGACGCTGATATTCTGGTGTTGGAAGGCCCCAATACGCAGTTCTACCCCCTTGCGGCGGTGGATGTGCAGATTTCCGGTGCGGTGACGGTGATTGGGTACCCGTATGGAGTGGGACCAGTCACCACGCATGGCATGAAGGCGGCAAAGCCGTTGGAGACTCCTCTGGGTCTGCGGACGCTGTACGCTGTCTCGGTCAGTCCTGGCAGTTCTGGCAGCCCCATTCTCAATGCACGCGGTGAGGTGGTGGGCATTGTGGAGGGTGTCACCCCAAACAATGCCCTGACGGTGGGCATTCCCTACGATGTCACCGTGATGACGCTTCAACCCTTCCAGTAACCCATGCTCATCTACGTGCGGCACGGCGATACGGCCTTCAATGCTGGGGGTACTGAGGAACGGTTGCGGGGATGGTTACCCGTTCCCCTCACCCCCAAGGGCGAACAGTCCGCTAACCGTGCTGGACAGCGGCTACGGGGACTGGAACCGAACACGTTTGCCACCTCTGACCTCCATCGGGCCGCACAGTCCGCACACATCATCGGCCAACAGATCGGCCAACCGCCTGATCCTGATCCCGCCCTTCGAGACTGGAACACCGGAGACTTGGCTGGCCGGAAGTTTGAAGATGTCAAGGAGACGATTTTCCACTTGATCGACCATCCGGACAAGTCTGCTCCCGGCGGAGAATCCATCAACGAGTATCTGACCCGGTTCATCCCTGCCATGCGGACCAAGGTGGAAGATCCAGGAGTCCACCTCGTGGTCGGCCACGCGCGTGGGGGAATGGTGCTCCAGGGCATCGCATCTCCAGAAGGAGGAGTGGGCCAGGATCTGGACAAGCAGTTCCTGAAGACCCGCCCCAACTTCAGTCCGGGGGACATGCTGACCTTCCAGCCGACGTGGAAGATGAAGGTATTGAATGGCCACCAGGATCAGGAGCAGACCTGATGGGGGGCCAACTCAACGTGTACAATCTAGGGTCCAAGGGCGTCAATGTGGACACGTCCCCCCTGCACCTGGAGGACGGGGAGCTGACGCTGGCTCAGAATGTTATTCAGGATCCGATTGGGGGAAAGGGAGGGATTGTCAACCGGCCTGGACTTGCGGCGTTTAGTGGGAGCGCCGCCGCAGGGACGCTCGTAGGCGGGATTGGCGTACCGCTCTCGCAAGTGACGGCACATACGACATACATTGGGCGTCAGAACGCCGTTGGATGGTGGAAGTCCACCTCGGCGTTCACTACGACCGCGACACTCGTGTCGCTGCCAGCCCGAGCAGCGGATACCACCGACTTCACCAGCGATACCTATGAGGGCATTGCGGGTTGCTTTCTGAATGGGCAGTTCTACTACCCAGCCACTGGCTACTTGATCGGTACCGCCAATCCCTCCATTCGTGCCTTTGACGGCACGACTGACGTTGAAGTCGCACGGGTGGCTCCCCCGCCTGCCAATGGGTACACGATCTCCAATTATGGGATTGTCTCCATGATTGCAGCCAATGGGGTTGTGTACTTCATCACTCGGGATGGCGCCATTGCGACCCGTACTGGACGGGTGATGCAGCTCACACCAGCGACTGGTGTCGTCACCCAGCTTGGCTCCGACTTCACCGTGGCGAGTGGCCATACCCCTCAGTGTCTGTGTTGGCACGCAGGGCGTCTGTGGATGGGTACCTATGTTATCGGTGCGGCTGCCGCTGCCCATGTCTCGTACTTCCGTCCCGGTGTAGATACCGATTGGACGACGGAACACAATACCACCACCTGCCGCGCTGTCAGCGCCTTGACATCCTTCAACGGTGAATTGTACGTCGGCCTCACACAGGCTGGAGGAACGGCGGCGACCATTGAACGGCGCAGCTCTCTTGGCGCATGGACGGCTGCGGTCGATACTGGAGCCACGACCAATGAGGGAAATACCTACTCTGCTGGTGTGGTCATTGGATCGGCCATCTACCACGCCTATGTCGATGCTCTCGTACCCTCTATGGTCATCCGCAAGTACGACGGATCGTCATGGACCACGGCATTTACGGCGGCAGGGACCAACCGCAATCGTGTGGCTGTTCTCTCCACATGGAACAATATCACGTACGCGGCTGGCGGGACAGGGGGCAACCCCATCCTGCTGAGCACCCCTGATGGGACGACCTGGACTGATCGCAGCAGCAGCCTCGTGAATGCCGGAGCGGCATACGTGGTCCCGGCGATATTTGAGATTGGATCCTGATGTCCTTTACGTTATTGCAGGCGGGAACAGGGCTGCAATTGGTCACCAGTGCAGGAGTGATGGGATCTGCCTTGACACTGCCCACGAATATCACCCTGGACAGTACCAAAACCCCCCGGTTTGCCGTGTACGGGAAGTATGTGGTCATGGTGAACAGTCCCAGCCGCCCGCTGATCATTGACGGTACGGGAACGGTGCGGGTATTGACACCCATGCCCCCTAGCAGCACGCCCACACTGACGGCTACTGGGGCTGGTACCCTCTCTGGAACGTACACGGGGGTGGCTCAGACTTTTGTGGTCAAGGATAGCAGCGGAAACATCATCAGTGAGAGTGGGTACGGACCTGCCGCCACAGGGTCAGTCGCATTGAACAATAACTTTCTCAAAGCAGCCAATCTCACCCTGTCTGGAGACACCGTGACAGGCAGCCGCCTGTACCGTCCTACCACCCAGGGGACGATCTTGTTTCAATGGGTGGATCTGGATGGTAACACGCAAACCTCCGTGCAAGACGATACGAGCGATGCCGGAATCAGTCTCGTCGCTGCCCCAGTGCGAGGATCAGCCCCAGACCTGACCTTGATCGCGGAATGGCGCGCACGGCTGTTTGGGGTGAGCCGCACCGATGTGGATACCCTCCGCTGGACTGAGGCTGGTACTATGTACGCATGGGGTGCGGCAAATACGCTGCCTATTCCCCGCATTGGTGCTGACACACGAGGTATCACGGCGTTTGCTCCCCGCAGGGAATTTCTGGGAGTGGGACGGCGTAATCTGCTTCAAGCGATTGTGGGAACCAGCAACAGCGATTTTCGAGTACTCAAAATCAGCGACAATGTGGGCATTGAGTCTCAAGAGTCTGTTGTAGTGATTCGGGATACCGCCTTCTTTCTCTGGAAGGATGGGGTGTACACCTGGGGTCAGGATGGCGTGCAGTGTATCAGTGATGGCAAGGTGCGGAACTGGTTTGCTACGGATACCACATTTAATCGAGCTGTGTTCAACACCAGTTTTGCCCACTATGACAGCGTGAGGAATAAGTACAGACTGTTCCTGGCCGCAGCGGGTGGAACGACCATCAATCGCTGGGTCGAATACGACCTCACCGATAAAACCTGGTGGGGGCCGCACCGGACAAGTGCGTTCTCCCCCACGTGTGCCGTTGTGGTCCCGAATGCCAACGATACCCTGGTGCCGATGATTGGAGGGAGTGATGGCAATCTGTATCAAGAACAGGCCACGCGTACCGATGGGACCTCCACCGCCATCAGTTCCAGCTGGACCAGCAAGTTCCATGATGGCGGCACCCCTCATGTCGAGAAGTACTGGGATTTTCTGACGGTCTTGGGAGTTGTCCAAGCCGCGGGCACGGTGACGGTGACGCCCACACTGGGATATCTGAACAGCACTCCTGGCTCCTCTTTCACGTATGATCTGACCAAGGGCCGTCACCGTATTCGACGTCTCGGGGGTCCGGGGAAACTTGTGCAACTCAACTTTGCTCATGCCACGGTGGCCCAGGGCTGGTCCATCCTGGGATATGAGATCCCCTTTTTCGAGCTTGGGATTCGGTGATGACCGCCCGCGCGAAGCCCTATACCTTCTCTTGGCCCCTCACGCCGGATCAAGTCGAAGGGATCGACGAGTCTTTTCAGATCCTCTTTGATGATGTACGCAATGGTGCGCTGGGACTGACCGCTGCTCAGCTTCTGGCACTGCTCCAGACTGGGACGAACATCACCATTAGTCTTGCTGGGTCAAAGATCGTCATCTCTGCCACTTCCAGCTCACAGGGGTCAGGCCTCGATGGAATGGATGGAGAGGACGGTGTGGGTCTTCCAGGGCCACAAGGGTTGCAAGGGTTGCAAGGGTTGCAAGGACTCGCAGGAGCACCAGGACTCATGGGTCCTCCTGGAATGGACGGTAATAGCGGTGATGAAGCGACCAATTTTATGGGGTCACCAGTGCGCGCCCTTGGATGTGCCGTATACAAGAATACAACACAATCCATTGCCGCTGCGACCTATGTCGCGATTACATGGGAGGTCAACAGTTTTGATACCGGTGGCATTCATAGCACCTCAAGCAATACCAGCCGATTTTATGCTCCACTCACCGGGAAGTATATTGTACAAGGGTCGGTGGGGTTTATCACCAGCGGGTATACGACCACGGCGTTTAGTCAAGGACAAATAGGGCTGAAAATTCGCATCAATAATACGACTGATTCTCCGGGCTCTGGGATATTCATGCCAATTGCTAGTGGACTGAACTCACTGAACCAATGGGCCTTTTGTCTCTCTGTTGTCGATTTGGTGGCCGGAGACTACATCGAAATCTACGCCTATCAATTGAACGCGCTGGATAACACGAAAGCCATCAATGTCTATGGTGACAACACACCGGCAAACTATGTCTCTGGCGCTCGATTTATGTGGCTCGGGTGATGGGGCTGTCCATCAGTGATGGTAGTCGAAGCAGAAACATAGTACAATGTCAAGTGCAAGGATTATGCCATGTTGTTAGATGTCGGATCTAAGGCCAAGCCCAGTCTTCAGGGGTTGTCGTCAACGTCGGACTTCTTTCCTGGCGGTGGTGGTGGGTTTGGCGGCGTGCCTGCCGGTGGTTCGCTTGCCAGTGCTGGGTTTGGCGGCGTGCCTGCCGGTAGTGGGTATGGCGGATCGCTTGCCAGTGCGGGGTTTGGCGGCGTGCCTGCCGGTGGTGGGTTAGGCAGAATGCCTGCCGGAGCCCAATCCATTGCGGGACCGTACAAAGACCCCACAACCGGAGCGTCCCTGGACTATCCACTTGCTGGGGTGCCACCAGAACAGCAGTATGGGACCACTGCCGCCAAGCAAGCACAAGCCGAAGCTGAAGCCGCCCAAGCGGCCTTGTCCAGGCAGCAGGCTGGACAGGGACTTACTGCACAGACACAATCGGAACAGGCTGCCTCTGCTATGGCGACACAGCAGGCCGCCAGTGCCGCCGCTTTGCAGGCTCAGCGCGCAGCTGAGGCCCAGCAGGCATCAGAACGCGGATTCAATCAAGCGTCATCGTTCCTGTCTGCCACCCCTCAGAGTCAGTACGGAGCCGGGGGGCCGAGTGGCCCGAGCTTAGAAGACGCACAAGCGGCAGCATTTGCCCGTGCAAAGGATACGGCTGGGGCACTGGCTCGTGCCAGTCTGACGGCACTGAGAGAATCGGCCGCGAGTCGAGGAACCTTGGGCGCAGGGTTTGAGGGGGTCAGTGAAGCACAGAATGCCATTGCTCCGGCCATGAACACCTTGGGCAACCTCAACGCAAGCCAGCTCAGTGATGCCTATGCTGCGGCACAGCATCGTGCTGATATGCAGCAGCAGGGCCAAATTGCTCAACGTGGACAGAATCTGGGCATGGCCCAATCGATAATGGGCCTGAACAGGCTGTACTGATGCCCAGCAAGTTTTTGCCCAATCAGTCTACAGGATACAATGGACTGACCGGATCCCCTGCCCAATGGAAAGAAGGCCCTACCACAGGAGGGGAAACAGGCAGCGGCATGTGGGTAGACGCTCAGGGACAACAGATTCGAGATGATGCTATTCGTGCAACTGCACCTGATGTCACAACCACGACGAATGCTCCAAGCGTTACGGGATTGACCTCCAGTGCAACATCTGGTGTGGCGGGAGGTACGAGTGGAGGGGAAGACAGCACCCCAGGGGGAGGACCACCAGAAACCGTGGGAGCAGAAGGTACACAAATGTTGGCGGGAGCAGGAGGCTTGCGTCCAGGACTAGGCCAACGCATTTTTCCCCAATCCATTCAGGCACTTCAGGCAAGGATCTACTAACGTGCAAGCCATCAACGCTCTCCGCATCGGCCGGCCTGGCACGAATCTTGCTTTGCCGCGCGATCCTTCGGAGCCGTCTGATCCCTTGGGTGAAAACATGGCGTTAGCTCAACGAGCGCAGGATCGGGCACATGAATATTATGATCCGCTTGTGCAACAACTGGGCGTGGCGGGTGCCGAAGCCGCCCGACAGGCGTACTATGCCGAACAACAGGATCCTCAAGGGTTTAATGCACTCAATCAGGCATTGTATGAGAAAGGCGCTCGGGTCACCTCCGCTCCTGGACTGTCATCTTCCCCCATGGGCCAGCCGTCCACACTGTTTGCTCCCGGACAAACCAGTGCCGTACCCACTCCACCATCCATCAGCGCACTTCGTACCCGACGCGGCTATCCCGTTGGCGTTTCTCAACCCACACAGGAGATGCGAGGATCAGCATGACCGGGCCAGCATGGATTGCCTCTCTGACCGCTTCCAAGGGGCCTGGAACGCGCGCATTGGACGGGAGGCTCGGAAGCCCTACCCCGCAAACAATGGGGCCTCCTGCGCCGCCTAATGCCCTTGGACGCCCAGCCTCGTGGGGAGACAGTCCCGCGCAAGGTGGCACCACCAATGGCCCTGAAAGTGGATCGGGTGTTGGTAGTGTGCAGCCAGAAGCCATTGCGAGCATGTACAGGCAGGGGGGCATCAGTCCTGCAAGACCCATGCCAGCGTCCATCAGTGGCCTGTATAGGCCTGTAAAATCCATCCCCAGTCAGTCCGGGCAGTTTAAGCCAGGCGGCGGGGGTAGTATGGGACCATTTTAATATGCCTGACTACAGCGCCCTACAGAACATCCTGAATCCCACTCGGAAGGTCATCACCGACCCTACCGAAGCGGTGTCTACCCGGCAGGGGATGATTCCCTCGATGTCTCCAGAGATCGCGTTAGCGTCCCTGCGCGATCAGCGGAAGGGAGAATTGGAGGAGGCACACATCGCGGATCCTGGTAATACGCGTCTTGCCGGGTTATTGGGGATCCTCAAAGGGGATATCGCCAGTGATCCTTCTACCGGGGACGCCGCACGGAAGATCCACCAAGCCTACACCCAGTATGCGGATCCCGAGGCGACCTACACTCGTGAACACGTCGCGCGGGATGTCACGGCGGCCGAACAAGCCAAAGCCCATGCAGAATCATACGGAAAGGCGACAGGCAGTCAAGAAGCGGAATTGTCCGATCAAGGACAGGCTGTCGCCCAACATACCCTTGAACGCGCACAGACACTGAAACAGACACCCGTTCCCGTTCCAGGTCAGTACTCATTTCCACCAACCGGCAGTGCGGGCGGTGTGGGTGGTGTGGGTGGTGTGGGTAGTGTGGGTGAGACAGGTGGTCTGCCTCCCAATCTCAAACCCCTCTCTCAAAAAGAATCCGGATCGTTGGATGCACTCCACACCGCGGCCCCGCTCATTGGAGAACTGGAACAAACGCTTGGACAGGGTGATCAGGGAGGCAATGCCTTCTCTAACAGGTTGGCGTACTATGGGTACAAGGCGGGCATGGCGCCTGACACCATTCAATCCATCCCGGGTGTCAGTCCACACACGAACAAGCGTATTCAATTGGCCGGGTTGCTCCGCATTATGGGCGCTGCTCCGTACATGGCCGGCTCTCGCAGTTTTCAATTGCTCAAACAAGCTGAGGAGCATCTAACCGATCCCGGGGCAGCAGATGCACAAGTGTCGGCCCGGTTGCAGGAATTGAAAGCGTTGTGGCCTCGACTGCAACAGGAATTGATTCAGGCCCACATCTCTCCGGGGGCTCCCATCAACTTCGCTCCGTATTCATCGAGTGAATCGGATTGGCAGGATGTCAAGTAAATGCCTACACCGGGTCAAGTACAACACAACAGCAAAACTGGCGAGTACCGTCGGTGGACGGGGGACGCCTGGGAATCCCACCCACCCGCACCGCCCGTTGCGGAAAGTGAGCCAGGGACGTGGTGGGGTGGGTTTACCAAACACCTCCTGGAAAAAGAACCCGCCACGCTCGCAGCGTTGGGCGGGGGTGCGGCCATGGCGACCGGCGGTGCGGGATTACTTGGTCCGGCAGCGGTTAATGCGATCACGGCTGGAGCCCCGGCGGCCTCCATCGGCCTACAAAAATTATCCCAATTGCTGTACGGGGATCCAGTAGACCCATTGTCTGCGGGGGATGTGGCCACAGCGGCGTCTGGACCCCTGAGCGCGTATGGGGGCCCAGCGATCGGTCGAGTCGCGGGGCGCGTTGGTGCCTCTCCTGTCGCACAAAAGATTATTGGAGCGGCCGGCGGAATGTTGGCTGGCGGGACCGCGGGCCAAACCGTTGGACATCCCTTCTTGGGCGCCATGTTGGGAGAACAAGCTGGGCAACGCAGTGCTCCATATGTCGTCGGTCCAATCGCGCGGGGGGTAGAGTCAGTCGCTAGTAAGATCCAACCCGGTATTGTGACCCGATTGAAGGAGATGTGGGCGCCACAGCAGGCAATGGCCAGTACTGTGACATCCCCAGCAGAAACCGCAGCACTCAAGCTCAGCATTCGCCCCAGTCAAGAGATTCCCTATCGTGCGGGTGGATCAGTTCAGCCACTGACTCCGGAACCCCCATCGATTCAAGCGTTGAAGAACGCCGAGACGTTCGGCCGTGCCACCAGAGTGGGCGGACGGTACGGTCCAGAATCCACACCCCAACCCCTTCCTGGTATTGCTCGGCGTGGTGTGGAAGTGAGGCAGGCCCTTGAAGGGGAGCAACCCACAGGTCCTCGCTCCGCCAATGATATGTGGGCAGGGGGCACGTATGATCCAATTCTCCAGCAAGTGGCCAACAACGCTCCCATGAGTGAGATTCGCCCGGTGGCTCAGGATATCTGGGAGAACCAGGTCAATCAGCAGGCACTGGAACCCAGTATTCAAGTCCACGATCTTCTTCGCCGACAGGCAAAGAACCCTCCCGGCCCCGAATCCCTGATGTCCCTGTGGCCCAGGCAAACCCCATGACCCCCCAACGCGTCAATAATGTCCTTGCTGCGGCCGCGTTGCTGGTCGCTTTGGCCACATGGGCCATGGGCGCCATCCATGTATACACCAAAGAAGGTGTGGAAGCCACGTCACGCATCACTAAAGTGGAAGTCAAGCAAGATGATGCGGAAAAGCGCCTCGACCGCATGGAAACCAAACTCGACTATTTGGTCGAGAAGCTGAAAAAGTGGTAAACTGGGTTATGAAACCGTGGTACCTCTCCAAGACCCTCTGGGTGAACGCCCTGGCTATAGCGATCTATGCCATCAAGGTGTATTTCAAGATCGACGCCATCCCCGCGATTGACCCGTCTGCGCTCGCCTTCGTCAATCTGCTCCTGCGGGTCATTACCAGCAAACCGCTCACCACGTAAATGTGGCGGTACGTCCAAAGTACCGGCAGGCTCTACCAGAACAGTACCTACATTTCTGTCGGGTACTCCGGCTTTGGGATTGGGCGCAACAACCCACAGGAACAAGCCACGCCTAACGTCGGGCCGATTCCCTGCGGACAATACACGATTGCCCCACCTGTGGATCTTCACGTTCCTGGCCCACACGGTCCCTTTGTACTGCCTCTGCTTCCCAACCCAGCCAATGAAATGTTTGGCCGGAGTGGCTTCCTTATTCACGGGGATGCCATTCATCATCCTGGCGATGCCTCCCATGGGTGTATCATTCTCCCTCGCGCTACCCGTGACTATCTCTGGGCCTCCGGAGACCGAGCCCTGCTGGTCGTCGCACGAGAGGCCGCAGCCACAATATGTTAAGGGGACTAAACACATCGCCCTCAAACTGTTAGGACCATAAGGTTCTCCATCCCCAACCATCCCATCGTGCATGAGCGTTAACGATAACTGCCTTAACTTGAAATTGTCCTAGAACGGCACACGGATTGCTTGTGGAAACTCAATGCCCAAACCCCGAATTGTGTTGTATGACCTAGAGACATCACATAATCTGGCGGCGGTGTTCCAGCTCAAGCAGCAAGACAACTACATTCCCTACGACAACATCATTCAAGAACGATACATTATCTGTGCCTCGTGGAAGGTGCTGGGGGAAAAGGCTGTCCATGCCGTGAGTGTCCTGGATGATCCCAAGCGGTTTGCCAAGCACCCACAGGATGACTTCCATGTCTGTACCGTCCTTCACCAGGTGCTCTCTGAATCCGATGTGATCGTGGCACATAATGGCGATCAGTTTGACCAGAAGTTTGTGGCCGCACGGTTTCTCATCCATGGCTTAGACCCCCTCCCGCCCATCACTTCCATCGACACCCTCACCGTCGCCCGCTCCCGCTTCCTGTTCAACGCCAATCACCTGGATTACCTCGGCAACATCCTCAAAGTCGGACGCAAAAAGCCGACCACCGGAGGATTGTGGCTGCGGGTGCTTAAGGGTGATGCCTCAGCCGTCAGGGAGATGGTGAAGTACAACAAACAGGATGTGGCACTATTGGAGCGTGTCTTCCTCAAGCTTCGCCCCTACATGGCCAACCATGTCAATCGGGAGTTGTATGGAGAGCAGGGCTGTCCACGTTGTGGATCCCGTCGGGTGCAGGCGCGTGGCCTCCATCGCGCCATCAGTCGAGCCTATCAGCGGTGGCACTGTCAAGCCTGCGGTGGGTGGTACAAGAGCGTCAAAGCCGACCCCATTCGTACCACAAAGCGTACGCTCTAGGTCCGTATGGACCAAACCTTTCTCAAACTCGTTCCCCAACGCCACGATCAGGACTGTCTAATCTGCTGCTTGGCCATGCTGCTAGGCACCTCCTACGAGGCGACCCTGCTTGCGGTGAGCAAGGTCAAGCCCGACTCGGGCACACACGGATTGTACTGGACAGATGCACGGAAAGCGGCCAGGAAGTTAGGGTACAAGGTACGAACAGTACGCACCAAGCGAACGTACCCTAGTCTTATCGGCGTCTTAGACTGCGTGCCAACACGGGTCGATCAGCTGCACCACGCGGTGATGATTCTCCGTGGGGTGGTGGTGGATCCACACAATCAGTCGGTGTGGGATGATTGGGAGGTGTACCTGGAGATGGAGGGGTACCATGCAGGGTCGGTACTGATTCGGGCATCCTGACCCACGGATGCTGTTCAATATCACATTGTAGCTCTGCCAGAATCCGCCATGCAGCCTTCGCCAAGTGTCGGCCCCCATCCATGTCGTATCGGTGTCCCTGTCCGTGATCAAGGAGATGCCGAACGGCGGCGTTCATCTGATCCGGGGACTTGTCCCGTGACCAGTACATCGGTTCACCGGGATTGTGTTGCTGACTGCCGAGACGACTCACTTCCGACACCGCACGCAAGGCATCAGGGAAGTACATCAGAACCCCGGACCACACAGGGTACAATTTACGCTCGTCGTCGCGCATCCGCCCACGCCTCCAGCGCTGGAAGGTTGAAAAACACCGGAATCCCTTGATCCTCGGCAAAGACTTTCTCTGATCGGGCCCCTTGAGACAATTCCCAGTGCGACATCAGGAGGAGTGCATCACACCGGGTAATCAACACCATATCCCCCTCCAACCATGTCTCGTCATTCAAGGCCCCTTGGTACGGCGCGGTGTTGAGGTGTGGACAGAGACAGGTAAACCCCGCTCGCCAGACATCCAATGCCGCTTTGGCAGCCAAAAAAATGTTCATGGATATCTGCCACGCATCGCGGCCACGAAACGGGCCAGCCACGTAGATCACCAGCGAACGACGCGTCACCGTAGATACCACAACGCGGCACGGGCCAGTCCATAGCCCATGGCCCACCCTACAAGTGACAAGAGTATCGCATTTCGCACACCACGCCAGAAATTCATGTCCATTAGGGTACCGTAATTTTAATGGTCACCGTGATGGATGTCGGAGCCGCCGGCGCAACACCAGGCGTGTACGCACAGCAGAAAACACGCAATACACCCAAGAACATTTGTGTGTAGTTATCAATGCATATCTCCCCAGGAAATGCCTCGTTTCCCAGCTGATCCAATGCTGAGATGATTGCCCATTCCCCAGCCCGGATCCAGCGGCAATTGTGGAATGGGTTGCTCCATTTCTGCCTGCAATCGCTGATCCACCACATCCGCTAACGCAACGGGACACTCGCACAGGATCTCATCATGGATGAACAGACGGAGATAGGGTCCTATCGGCGTTCCGCCCCACAGCCGCTTCAACACCTCTCGCCCAATAAAGGCTGCCATGTGTTGGGGAACAGACGCAATGAGCGCCTTTCCACTGTCCCCTAATTTTGACACCCACCGGCCGTCCACCTTCGACCAATCCCGCACGCGGAAAAAGCGCATCACGAACCCGCTGGGGGCCCGGACGTACCCGGTTTGGTCCACTTGCACAGTCAATCGCTCGTGCCACTGGGGGATTTCGGGGAACAAAGCGAAATACGCCCCTTGGCGACGTGACGCCTCCTGCTTGGTCGTGAAGGTTTCAGGGTATTCCTCAAAGATTTTGGCCGGGGTACCTGCGTAATTGGACAAATGCACGACCCTCTTTGCCACGTCACGCTCGGATGGGAAACGAGCCTTGAGACTGCGGAAACAGGCACGCAAATCATCGTCTGACCACCGCAAATCGGGCAAGTCAGCATCAGCGATCATCCCCGCTGGACGAAGAATCCCATGAGCCATGAAGTAGTCATGAACACCCAATTTGGCCAACCGTGTGTACTTCGACGATCCCGCTAACCATCCCACCAGCACCGCCTCGATGCCTGAAAAGTCTCGGGCGACGAATATGTGGCCAGGTGGGGCCACAAACATCTCCTTACAGTGTCTGGCCAAGGAGGACAGCGAGTATTCACCGCGCTGAGTCGAGGGGCCTTCGATCATCGTGGGAGGTTTTGCAAATTTGGCGCCCGCATACTTGTCCGCAGCGTAGAGGGGGCGTTGGTAAATTGTGCATGAACACGGCCATCGATGCCCACGCGAAATCCCCCGACCAACGCCCCATCGACCACTTTCCCAATGTACGTGCCCGATAGCTTCCCCAACTTGCGATCGTCCATGATAAGGGGGTACAAGGGGTCCGTGTGGTACTTTGCCCGCAGCTTCTTCAGCGCCTTGATGTCAGTCGTGGGTTTCCGCTGCTCCCCTTTCCCCACCATGACCGGTTGCTGACCCTTGAGCTTCTGGTAGACCAGGATTTGCTTGGGACTGGGAATGAATGGCTGACGACGAACCCACCGGAGAACACCTTCCTGTACAGTACGTACTGTACAGGTACTACACGGATTGTCTTTTTTCTTGTACAGTTTGAAGTGGGGCTTCTTGGGGTTAAGGAGACCACACCCCGAGCACCGTTTCACTGTTTGGGCATTGAACAGATGTTCAGCCAGTACCTCCCCAGGTTCGAGGAGACCGCGCAAGGTATCAAGGTCGGGGGTGCGGACATACCCCTGCTTCGGCTCCATGCGACACGCCTCAGGCGGTACCACCTGTTGCATTTTGGCGCGACACTCCTGTTGAAGGTCGGTCAGTTCTTGCGCGAACTGGAAGCGTTTTTGAGCATCAATCGGCATCCCCGCCGAGGACATCGCCGTCCAGATCACATCCAGCGCGAGGATCTGGCCCTCATACACCCCCCACAAACCGTGTGCCTTCAAATCCTTGCAGATTTTCAAGTGGTTGACATCAGCGGCATAGGCGTCTTGTGCATTGTAGTGCGCGGGCTGGGTGCTGCTGGTGTGTTTCCACATGGCCAGCCGAGGGTTAAGGAAACTGGCGACATGACCAAGCGAGCGGCGCAAATCGCTGTTGAGCACATGCCAGGATTCCATTCCATCATGCTGTACCCCACCAACGCGCATCCCCGAAGCCAATACGCGAGGAATGTCAAACGACTTATTCCACCACAGTTTGTCGTAGGGGCTTTCCAGGAGCCGCAGATGCGCCAGGTGGTAGGGACCGGCCCATGGCATGCTTAGGACGTGTGGACCTGATTCATCGTGGTAGCTGTACCCACACCGCAAGATTGTATAACTGCGGTCCTTGATCTCTTCCTCGACCGGGTCTTCCAGCTCGTCCTCGGCCGCGTCCTTGTCAGACGTTTCAATATCGCACGACAGATGGGACACCACACCACGGGGTACGGCTGCAAGGTACGACTCAACCCACGCAAGTGCGTCCGCTGGAGTGGGGTCAAGGACGTAGAATGCCGTGTCAAGATAGCTAAAGCTGTCTCGGGCGATTTCCACTGCTTTGGTAAGGTCATGGATGAAGACCGCGGTTAACGAGGTTTGACCCCGGAGGATGCGTGCGGGGTGAATCGTGGGGACGACCCATGTCTTCCACCCATCCGGATGAATGTATTCATGGACGTATCCCCGAGCATCGTCAACGCCCACAGGGCAATCGGGCAGCATTCGACGTGTAGCCACGCTTCCACAAGCCAGCACAGCCCGAGGACGCATACGCTCAATCTCAGCCGCCAAGTACTGGTGGCACCGTGCCAGCACCTCCTCGGTGTAGGATTGTCCCGAGAGATGGTTGTTGGGAGGACGGCACCAGAGGACGTTGGCGATGCGAAAGTCGTCTCGCACATACCCAGCACGCTGGAGCATGGTGCCAAACTGGAAACCGGACTTGCCGATGACGGGGGTGCCTTCACGACTCTCTTCTTCTCCTGCCGCTTCGAGAACGACGAGGACACCATTCTTGCCGGTTCCGGCAGCGGGCACGAATCCAAACCCAGGGACAGGGCAGGGCCAAGCATATCCCGGACATCCCTCACATTGAATTCCTTTAGGCAACATGGATATGGTTACGGTTGGGACGCACGACGCATTACCACCACTCGACGACGGTCATCGCCGCACGTGTACGTCCTGTTGATCCCGCAATTCCCCCAACATCTCAGCCCGATATCGCTCAGGATCCCATCCCTGTACTTTCTGGTGCTGTTTGATCCGCAAGTGCATCTGATGCAAACGAAGCATCATCCGCTCACGCTGGATGAAACAGAAGTCTTCGAACTGGTCGTCGAACACCGCATTGGTAATCATCTCAATGTCCATTCCCGCTTCCCATCACCTGCACATCGTGTACCGCTGGCGTAGTGATGGCCACCTGTCCCCAACGATTCCCTTCCCTTTCACTCATGCTTCCGTCAAACTGCAGCTGAGCCGTGATCTCCAGTGTCACAAAATCAAAGGGATGACCAAAACCACTATCAACCGGGAAGTTGAACCCACCGGCAAATCGCTGCAAACAGTCAGTAATGCGGGCCTGATACATGGGTTCGTCCCAATCAAGCACGCGCTGATGAAGCACCCCGGTGAGTTTACCCACTTGGAGTTTCCAGTAATCGGCAGTCGTGGCTCCTGGGGCATCCACTTCGAAGGCAAAATACCCTTCCTGAAAATGGACATAGCCCAAGGTCTCTGGTTGCTGGAGCCAGACCGGAGCCAGCTGGTCAGTGAGGAATTGGACATCGGCTGGGCTCAACCACAGGCTCAGCTCCCAGCCGACACAGAACATAGGAACAACCCCCACGAGTCGGGGCAACACGAGGAGGATGTTCGTAAGGGTTTCCTGCACCGTACGTACTGTACTGCTGCTCGTTGGCTTGGCAGACAGCATGACACACGGATACCCACCATCCGCGATAATTTCTTGGCAGAGGACTGCGAACCGCTCCGGGCTGACCCCTGCGTCTTGAGCGTCCGGCCACGACAGCAACCAGTGCGTGTAGACTCCGAGGTACACACGCCTGATATGTGCGCGCGTGTCAGGATCGTAGAGATGGTAGAACCAGCTGAGGAACAGGGCAGGGTCTGCTGCCCCGCCAGGCACCGCCGGAAGCCCCGGAATTCGCATCCCACACATATTGGCGTTCCAGTACCGGGGCGCTGGCCGGAACGCCTTACGAAAAGACTCAGCGGTGAGGGTCACCGTGAGATTGTTCGCGTTTCCCAAACGAAGGTAGTACGGTCCCTCTGGAGGGGCTGTATCAGAGCCGGTGATGCGATACCCATTGGTGAGAAAGGTACACAGGTCACCTGCATTTCCTGGCATCTGATGGTTGGTATAGCCATTCCCATCAGTATACCGGCTACTCACCCACCCTAACACGTCATTATTGATGGTCACCTCCATGTTGGGGATGGGAGTGCCAGCCTTGTCATGAACGGTCACTTCAATAATCATAAACCTTCATCTCCATGTCCAGATGTCACTTGAATAGGGCGGCGCATCCTCATCTCCAAACAGGACGAGCATACAATCCTTCGGATACAACCAGTTTGGCTTGTCGGGGATGAACGGGATCCGTCCATTCAAAAACAGCACCCGCACGCCATACGCTCCATGAATGTAATCGCGAAACCAGTTGCTCCCAACAGAAGCCGGGACGAGGAAGGCGATTTTCGCGCCCTGTCGCGAGGCTTCCAGACACTTCTTCGCCCACGGGCCAATACTGGCGTAGGGTGGGTTAAGCCACCCCCAGTCCGATCCACATTGCCGTTTCCATGCCGCAGGGGGCTGTGAGAGGGCATCGTTGGTGATCATCCAATAACGTGAAGCTTTGTGGTTAGATAGATCCGCGGCGAAGTCGAAAGCAAAACGATCAATTGACAAGAGTGACTTCACTGCATTGATGAAGATCATTGGTGTAGCGTAGTCTTGCTTTGAACGATGAGGCCGCTGTTGAGGCACCGTCATCACGTCTCCTGCACCGGGGCATAGGCTCGATATTCCATGTACGCCTCTATGAACGCTTGTGCGACTTGCGGCACGATAGCATTGCCGTAACCCCGCAATCGTCCCATACGCGCGGGTACCCCATAAGCCAGCGGGAATGTGCCGGATTCAACTGGCCGCGATCTGTTGTCAATACAGGGGATCCAGTCACACGCAGTCCATGCGTGATCTGGTAGTCGAGACTGTCGCCGATCTTGTCCGGCCGACGACGAGCGCGACTGACACCCTGTCCTTTGTAGTCTCGTGCCAGTCGAGTCTTGCGACTGTTCTGTGAGTCGCCGACCTCGTTGTAGCCCTTCTGGGCGGGTGTCCCCGCCATTGGTGCCGGCCACCCCGCAAGACTGGAAGCCTGACCGAGAGTCATCCCAAATCCGTTGCCGTTCTTGTGTTGGGCCTTCAACGTCACTCGACGCCTTTGCCACGTTGTATCTCCGTCGTTTTGTGGTCCTGCGTTGGGAGTCGGCCACGATGTCAGCATCACAAAGTCTTGAAGGTTGCTGCCGTGTCGCGTCGTACCGACTGCCTGCTTGGCTTGCCCTCCACGATGGGCGTCGTGTACTTGAGTGGTCGGCCACGAAGTACAATCGTTGTCGGATATGCGGTGCCCCGACGCTGTGTGCGCCCAATATAACCGTCCCAACGGCGTAGTCTTCTCCCTCCAAGTCTCCCGAAACAAGATCGAACCACGTAGTTGCATTTGCAACTTGTTCACCAAACACGACTGAAGGGCGACACTCACGGATGAGATTGAACCAGATGGGCCAGAGGTGCCGTATATCGGCAAATCCTTTTTGCCTGCCCGCCGCCGAGAACGGCTGACACGGACAACTGCCGGTCCAGACGGGACGGTTATTGGGCCATCCAGCAAGCCGCAGCGCATAGGCCCAGCCGCCGATTCCCGCGAAGAAGTGGCAGTGGGCGTACGGCGCGAGATCGCTTGGTGCGATATCTGTGATAGATCGGTCATCCACGTCTCCATCGGGTAAGGCACCTTGTCGAATTAACTCACGCAGCCACGCCGCTGTCTTGGGATCGTTCTCATTGTAATAGGCGACCAACATATCGTCATCACGTCTCTTGGACAGGGGCATACGCCTCACCGCGTAATCCCGACAGTGACGCCACGGCATTGCGGGCAGTGAACGTCTGTGGTTTCTGACGCACGAGAAATTCCCGCTGTCGATCCTCAGACCAGTCACCCGGTGGCAACGGGCGTAGCTGTGGATCGGTACGCAACCAGTACGACTTCGCCGTTCCATCAGGTTCTGGTGTAGAGTTCAGCACGCGAATCATCACCAACGGTTCATCGCCCGGTACGTCAACCTGATACAGATCACCAAAACCATCGCAGTGGACAGGCAGTGCACCACTCTCTCGCACAAAGCGTTCCTCTCCGAAGCGCGCCAACATCACCCGCCGGACTTCCGCGTTGGGTTCTGCAAGGATCTCCGCTGGTGTCAGTGTCGCGGGTGTCTCGACCACGCGTTGAGACACACGGACACCGTGTATCGCCCACACACCCCAACCATCAGGCCAGACGATGGCTGGACCATCATTGCAATGCAAGCGGTGTGACCCCCAGCCACGAGGATGTGCCGGGTCCACGAGTTCACGATGAATGATCAACGGACGTTCGCATACCATGATGAAGTCACGATGCGGCCACCACCAGCACGCCGATTCCAGCGCGTGCTCGTAGGCCTTCCCGCGTGCCCACAGATCGCCCAGCAGTTCGAGATGACAGACTTCACGAAAAAAAGAGGTCCATGCACCGCCCCAGTACCGCCCACTACCAACCCAAAATTGCCCTCCTAAATAGTTAGTCCAAGTACGTTGTATTGTGTCCCGGACCGCGTTGCGAATTACGTTGCCAACCGCGTCGCCAACCGCGTCGCCAACCGCGCCGTGAACCGCGTCGTCAACCGCGCTGCCAACTGCGTTGTGAATCGCGCCGCCAACCGCGCCGTGAACCGCGCCGCCAACCGCGCCGTCAACCGCGCCGTGAACCGCGCCGCCAACCGCGCCGTCAACCGCGCCGCCAACCGCGCCGTCAACCGCGTTGTGAACCACGCCGTGAACCGCGCCG
>Ga0228698_1000239_pt1 | contig 47501 bp, 39 predicted proteins | sample McNCre117_Aug_MG_FD_178015 | JGI IMG/M metagenome (GOLD analysis project Ga0228698, IMG submission 178015) | Freshwater microbial communities from McNutts Creek, Athens, Georgia, United States - 1-17_Aug_MG | ecosystem: Environmental > Aquatic > Freshwater > Creek | place: USA: Georgia... | reverse complement strand
CTTTCTGCTTTAGACTCATTGATCATGTTCTTAAGACTTTTGATAAAGCCAGTCAATCCTCCGACAGAATTGCCATTCAAATCCATCGTTGGAACAACTACAAAATTTCTAATGAACAGATTCATCCCATCAACTATGAGAATTCTCATGAAGACTTTCTTTCTTTACTGATTAACTTTCTTTGAAACACCGACTCCCTTTTGAGCTGCAACTTTTCTAATGAGCTCAAGTCTGTTTGCATCCATCTTTTGAGGAGGAGCTTTTGATTCGACTTTGTGAAAGAGAGGCTTTGGATTTATGACTTTGCCGTTAACACTTGACTCTTTTTGAATTGTCACATTCGACATCTTTGTCAAGTCGTAAACTCTATACGCGTCCTTGTTTCTCAGAAATACCTTGACGAATTTCTGATAGAATGACATCGGATTCTTTATCTCCTGAATCGGATCCATTCTCTTCAAGATATCATTCACAAGAGGAATTCTGTGAATCTTTCCTTTCGTAACAGGATTGAAAACTGCCGAAAGAACTTCTCTCTCGGCAGCAGTCAATCTCTTAAGATCGATGCCATGAACTGCATTGGACCAATTCGGATTCAACACAAAAACTTCTTTGTACTTATCTCCAGTAGCCTCGTCAATTCTATCAGGAGGGTGCAGGTAAGTAAATCTAATAGTTTGCGCTGCTTTGAACTTGATCCTTGGCATCTTCTCACTCCGTTTTTTCTAGAAAGATAAACATCTTGTCTTCCATATCGAAGATTACTCTAATGTTTTCATTTTCGACATCGTCTATCATCTTTATATATTTTTCCTGTGCCAACTGCTTTGTAGAGAGACGTTTGAACTTTTCATCAGTCAAGACAAGTTTATCGCCTCTCTTCTCATATCTGTTGTACACAAGCTTATCGAAAGTTGCATAGAGTTCTGGCGGGACTTCTCCAGTTGAAGACTCTATTTCCTTTCTCATTTCCTGAGTCATAGCTCACCTTGCATCGCTGCATCGGTGACAGATTCAACGTCCATGAGAGATTCAGGATCAAGATCGAGATCTTTTGGCTTCTGATTATAGCGAACAATCATATGCATCTCAAGAAGATCTTGAATATGCTGCTTCACAGTCTTCTTTGACTTGTTTGGATCTCCCTTTGAATCTCTCTTGAACTCTCCAGTCTTTGGATCAAAAGATTCGACTTCAACTTCTTGAGAGAGAATTTCCTTGAACTGCTTCTCTCTGAACTTGAAGCCTCTATCCTTTCCGGCATTGACACCCTTATCTTCAATTCTTCCGCTTGGAATTGACTTGAGATAACACCAGCCATCTGCCTTTTCGATCTCTTCAAGTTCATGAAGCTTGCTGAACCACGAACCTTCATCATCAATTCCCGATGCAAAGAGAATGTCAAACTCAACTTTTCTCCAAGGAGGTCCAAGCCTATTCTTGACAATCTTTGCAGAAGTATGAACGCCGTAGATGTCTCCATCTTCAGCATCTTTATTCTTCTGTCCTGCCTGGAGTCTGATTCTGACTGAAGCATGATAAGGGACTGCTTTACCACCTGGAGTTGTCATCGGATCGCCATACATGACTCCGATCTTGACCTTCAGCTGATTTGTGAAGACGAGAGCAATTCTCTCCTTGCCGATTGTGTCAGTGATCTTTCTCATCATCTTAGAAAGAACCTTCGACTTTGCAAGTTGCAGATCCATTCCGAGTTCGAACGTTCCCTCAACTTCAATGTTCGTTGGAGTGCCTGCGATAGAATCCCAGATGATAAGAACAAGTTTGTTTGGAGCCCTTGTTCTCGCCATGATGATTGTCTTCTCGATTGCTTCACCGACCTCTTCAACTGTTTGAGGCTGCAAATAAACCATCTCTGAGATGTTGACACCGACTCTTGACATGAAGTCTGGGTTAGCAGAGTTTTCCGTATCGATGTAGACAGCGATGCCACCTCTTCGTTGAGTCTCTGCGATAAGATGGGCGCAAATAAGAGACTTACCTGAAGCTTCTTCACCTGAAATTTCAGTCAGCTTACAAACAGGAATACCGCCGTCTCTTCTGTTAGAGATGGCGTAATTGAGAAGAGTTGAGCCCGTGCTAATGAACTCCTTAACATCTGTCGGATTGTCTGTATCTGTCGCCAGATTCCAAGCAACCTTGCCGCTCTTGTCTTCGTCTTTGTTAAACTCGCTTATGAGAAGCTTTGCTAACTTTGCAGGACTTATGTCGTCCTTGCTCTGAGTCACCTCGGAGGCTTCTGTTGCATTCTTTTTTTTAGCCATTGGATTCCATTTCCTTTAGTTCGACTAGCTTAAAAACAAGGTCCTCGCCACTCTGATCGCCTTCTTTGAGGCACTGCTCGATTGAGTCAATCACATGCTCAAAGTTCTTATAGAAATTTTGAGACACGACTGTCTTATTTGCGATCGTATCGAAGATTGTAACCTGAAGAGCTTTTTCATATCTTGAGTAAGTTACTCTCACAGATCCGAGATCCATTCTTCCTTCAAGAATGAACTTACCATACGGATTGTCAGAAGCAAACTGCCTTGTTGCAACTCCCTGATCTTCAGACAAAGCGAGATTGTCAGAATGAATTAAAAGAGAGTGAAGAGGAATTTGAACAGAGACAAGTCTATCTCCATTGAAAGAATTCTCTTCAATGATTCTTGAGACAACAAAGTACTTGTCATTGTCTAAACTTTGCTCTGCTTGCACAACTAGCCCATCAAAACCTGGAGCTAGGTTTTGAACTTTGTAGAATTTACCTGTCATAGTTTCCTTGAGAAAAAGGCGACAGGGGAAATGAATCCCCTGAAGCCTAAAAAGAAATTCTCAACTTAGTCGTCAGCAACCATGTCGCCAAAGGCTTCATCAATGGAACGAGTTCCAGAAACCTTAGCATTTTCTTTCGTGTTTGCTGGCTTAACAGCCTGCTTTTCAGAGCCAGAATACTTCTCAACTCCACCTTCGGGCTTTGCCTCTTCAGAAGAGCGACCAACAAACTTCTTCAAGATCTTCTCAATATCAGTTGAACTGACCTTTGGGAAGAGTTCTGAAAGATCCTTTGCTGAATCAATAATCTTCTTTGCATCTGCATCACTCTTTGCAAGAGGAGACTGCTTGATTCTTCCCTTGATTGTGATGTTTGTATACTGCTTTGCATTACCCTTCTCGCCAGGCTTTGCATAGCTGACAGTCAGGTCATAGCCCTTCTTGGGATCAAAGAGAATCTTCAAAGATTCACTGTCTCCGCTTGAAAGACCGAGAGCTTCAAGACGATCACCGTCAGTGCAAACATCAAGAGCCTGATTGACTTGAGCTGAAGTCATTCCCCACCACTTTGCAGTTTCAGAATCGGGAGCTCCCTTCTGACCTCTCTCTATCATTCGAGTAAAGATTCTTGCCTTTGCCTGAATCTTCTTGAAGATTTCGAAGTCGGCCTTTCTCTCATTGTCCGGCTTCTTCTCACCATCAGGTCCATTCCAAGACTTGAGAACATCTGCGAAATCACAGATGGCACATTCCTCACCATGATTCATCTTTGGGCAAGGAATCTGCTGATTGTCACCAAGCTCATAGTGGAAGTAAACTTCCTTGAAAGGGTCCGAACCGTCAGCAGAAGGAACGAGTCTAACCTGATGCTCGTCCTTTGGCTTCCAAAGATCATCAGCCTTCGATGTCTTCTTGTTCAGTGAATTGAGTCTCTCTCTAAGTGCATTAAAATCCATAAGTTTTGTCCTTTGTGTTATGTGTTATTGTGCATTTGCCGTATGGCCTACTCGCACATTATAAATAGGATTCACACATACAGGAAGGACAAAAAGTTATTTCTTGCAATGCTCTTTATGAAGTTTAGAAATGACTGAAAAAAGAATGGGATTTTTCTTCTTCATGAATCTTTTTTCTTCATCTGTACCACAATAAAAGACTTCAAAGCCAACAGCAAAATACTCAAACACATCTTTTCTTGCGTACTTGTCTTTCATGTACTTCGACTTCTTTTTCTTCTCTCTCAAGATAGAGTCATCATCAGTGATATTATTCGTGCAATCAACATGATGAGCAAGCTCATGAACAAAGATCTTGTCCATAAGAGATTGAGTTGTTTTATCTGAAGAGAGACGGATAACTCCATTCAGATAATCTCCGTGATCTCCATTTCTAAGTTGAGTGAATTTGATCTCTGTGAGTTCAGAAGTATAACTCAAAGGAACACCTCGCTCTTCCATTTTACTCATGAGAAGAGCGAGGTCAAATTTTGAAGCATTACTGAATTTTATTGAAGTTAGACTGCTATTGAGAAGTTGATACTCTTTGTCTTCTACGAATATAGCATTCCAACTCTGCATCAAGTTTGCTCTATGTTCGGAAAATCAAGCCCTACTTTGCTAAATAGCTTTCTTGCTTCTTCTTCTGCTTTCTTGACGTCTTGTTCTTTCTTCTGAAGTTCTTCTGGACTTGTCTTTCTCTTCTTTGCATTATCAAGAATGCTCAGCTTTCTCTTGAACACATCGAGTGCATCTGAAGCAACCTTTGACTTCTTATCAAGAATGTTCTTATACTCCGGACTCATGAAGTCTATTTGACCCTGAGGCAGTTTTGTCTTCTTTGATGTAGCTTGTCCTTGAGTCTTTGGCTTCTTTGGTTTCTGTTCACCTGGCTGAGGCTGGACTTGTCCTGCTGTCTTAAGTTCCTTTCTGGGACGAAGTTGCTGAGTTGACTTGGAAATTCCAGCTGGTCCGTACCACTTAAGAAGATCTTTTGGTTGCATGATAAAGAATCCCTTTTCCTTATCAACTATGATAATCTTTTCATCTTCACCGAGAATCTTTTCTGGATCGAATGCTTCTTTCCAGTGATTGACAACTTCCTGAGTCAAGTTTGTCTTGTTTATTCCATTCTCAGTGAGAGAACTTTCTAGAATTTGAAGAGCACCAATGTCATTCAGATCACTAACTGATCCTTGAGGAGCTGACTTCTTAAGCATCTTCATCAAGTATTTTATGTCAGAGATATCCATATCTCCGCTGAACAAGTCTTTTGCATCTTGCCCATCGCCTAGAGAGATCTTTAGCTTGCCACTTTTCTTTGCTTTCTCAGATTCTTTTATGAATGAGTCAAGAGCTTTTGCAACTTCAAGATAGTTTGGATGAGCAGCGCTTTTTGAAAAACCAGACAATCCAACTGGGACGTTTCCATTCGTAACTGCGCTCATTGATTTCTCAGCAAACTTTTCAAGAGATGGAGAATTTAGCTTTCCAATCTTGAAAACATCTTCTCCAAGATTTAGAGTCTTTATTTCTTCAAGTGCTTGCTTAATAGATTCTGAGAATGAATAGAAAAAGTTCAGAGTTGTTCTAATCTGCTTTTGTCCTGTCGTTTCTATTCTTATTGGTTTGAACTCTTTAACTTCCCAGCGCTTCCCATTTACAAGAAGGTCAAATGATCCTTCTCCCTTTCCTTCACTCTCTTCTTTTACATCGTATCCTCTAAGCTCAAGTTCAGCAGCAAGCTTAGCTTCTCCTCTTCCTGAACCGGCTCTCTTCTTCAAATCAAAGTCAACTGTGTCAGTTTTTTCTGACCACTTGATCCACTTCTCTTCCTCAAGCTTTCCAAGCTTCTGAGAATCTACTTCTCCTGAAGAGAACATCTCTTGATTGTCTTCCTGCAGATCTGAATTAGGATTCTTTAAACTTACTCTTGACAATTGATTCTGCCACAACTCTTCTGAGTCGGGATCAACTCTGTTTTTGAATCTTGAAACAGCTGAAGACCCTGCATTCAAACCTGTCTGGCTGAATCCGTATCCATTCATTGCTCCAAGTTCTGAAATAACCATCTCAGTTATAGATTCAAGAACGTCATCTGGATTCTTTGATTCAAGATGCTTTATTCCGGATTTATCAAGACCACCACCCGACCTTCCAAGATCATTGATGACGTAATCATTTCCTCTTTTCATAACATTTCCCGAGTGAAAATCTGAAAATTCTATTCCAAGAGATTTCAGATCCTGAATCATTTCACGAAGCTTGAAGTGCTCTGCTGTTTTCTTGTAAACGTCAAACTTTCTATTTGCTATATCTTCTGGATTTCTTCCAGCGATGCTCTTTATACCTTGAGGCTTTTTGTCTATTTGAGGGGCCTTTTGTTGAGATGGGTTTTTTCTAAACACTCCATGCTTTGCAGTTGGAGCAGTTGATGCTTCTACCACAGCAAGCGGATCACCTTTTCTTTCTGCTTCAAGGAAAACTTCATAAACAATGTTAAGAAGCTTGTCATAGTTTCCCTCTCTGATTGCGTCAAGAATTTGATTTGATCTTGAATCTTTCTCGTCTGTCAACCAAAATGCTGAAATGAAATCGTACTTCTCTTCTTCATCTCTTGAAAGCTTTGTCAATCTTTCTGTGACAATTCCAAAGAGTTCTATATTTTTCTTGACTCCCTTTCTAAATCTGAACACATCAAAGAAATGAACTACGTGCTTCAGATTCTTGCCACTTGAAATGATCTTAAGAGCAGTCTGAGCTTCGCCAACGTCAGTTGTGACCTTCAAGGCTCTGTTATTGTTTACTTGATACGCAACACCATCCTTGCCAGATCCAAGTTCTCCACCGACCTCAATTCCTCTCTTCTTTAGCTCTTCTTCATTCTGTGTTACAACATCTTCGACATCATGTTTATCAAAGTATGTCGAGAGAGCTTCTGTAACTTTCTCTTTCTTCTTGACAGGTTGACTTGCTGACAGTTGATTCTTAAGTTCAGAGTAAATCTTTTCAAAATCAGATTCATTTGAAACAAGATGAGGATCCATTAACTTCTTGACCTCCTCCTTGTTATCACTAGCAAGAGCTTCTCTAACTTTGGTGCCAGAAACTCTTCCAGAATCATCGTCATTCTTGACATCGGGAAGAGCTTGAATCATGACAGCATCAAGATCAAAATTGAAGGCGATTCCTTTATTCTCTCTTGCATTCTTTGCAAGATCAAACTGTTTTTTTATTGTTTCAATTCTGTCTTCTCCGACAAGAACATGGAACGCAGTGTCTGGAGTGAGTTTGGTCTTACCCATTCCGACAAGCTCAGAAATGATGCCTGGAATGAAACCCGAACCCTTTCCTTCTATTTCAGCTTTGTGAATCTCTAGCTTTGAGAAAACATCAGGAAGAGACTTTTTCATTATCTCTTTTCTCAACTCAAACGAGAAAGGATTCTTCTTTTCCTTTGAGTTTCCAGCAATGATCACGATGACCTTGTTGAACTTCTTTGTGAGGTTTCTTATAATCTCTGCGTGACCCGCATGAAAAGGCTGAAAGCGACCTATAGTAACACCTACTTGATCACTTGTCGCTTCCCTGAGTGAATTCTGTGACATCTGAGCTATCCTTTCAAGAATAGGTGGCTCTTGTGCACCTTCAGACTTTGAATAACCCAAGTCTATCAGAACATACTTATCACCACGCTTCATAAAGTTACCAGCATGATAATCAGTGTAGTGTATTCTTGCTTGATACAGCTCATCCATTATTTTGTCGACATTGAATTTTTCAAGAATCTTCAGAGAATTCAAGAATTTTTCTTTATCTCTGTTGTGTCTGTCAATTATGTTCTCTGCATTGCTCTTGAAAGTTTCCCATGTCTCTATCTTTCCAGGTGAAATCATTCTGAGAAGAGAATTGTCTATTGCTCTTTCAAGTTCAAATGATTCTTTATGAGAAAGCTTATCAAGCTTTTCCTGAAGAATACCGAAGAACTCTCTATTTCCGACTCTCAGGTTGAACTTGAAAACATCAAGAACTTTTGTAAGATGCTCGCTATTTGAATCTTTCAACTTCATTGATGCTTTAGCTTCAGAAGCGTCATTTGTTATCTTCAGAACTTTCCCATCTTGAGTTTCAAAAGCCTGGCCTCTTGATCCAGAGCCGAGTGGAGTTTCATTCTTAATCTTTATTCCCTTCTTCTCAAGTTTATCGGCAAATTTCTTGAGTATTGCAGGAATCTCTTTGTGTTGTTCTTCTCTTAACTTCTTCTCAAGAACATTTGGTGGCTTTCCGGGAGACTCTGAGCGACCGCCAAGATCTACAAGAACAAGAACTCCATTCTTCATCATGAAGTTTCCGCCGTGAACATCTGAATAATTGACTCTATTCTTCTCAAGTTCCTTCATAAGATCTGGGAACCTGAGTTCTTCTAGATAGTCGAGATTTTCTTGAGTGACTTCTTCATCCCATGCATTGTGAAGAGCTTTCTTCTTTATGAGACCCCACGACATTGTCCAAGGATTATGATGAACTTCACCGTCAGCAGTTACACTTCTTATAACGTCTTTTGTTGCACTGTCAAATCTTTCCTCGTCTTGAAGCGGTTCTGCTTTATCTTCGACAATACCGTACCACTTTACTCCCCTCCTGATTGGGAAAGCAAAAACATCGTGAATAAAGATGACGTGCTTAAGTTTCTTTCCTTTAAGATGATTTGCAGTTCTTGCTTCAGAATCATCTTTTGTTATCTTGAGAACTCTTCCGTCTGACAATTCAAAGACCGAGCCATTATTACCAGAGCCAAGTTCCTTCATGCTGTCAGCATTCATTCCTTTGCTTGCCAGCTTTTCCTTAAATGAATTGAGAACTTGTCTCTCATGATCAAACTTCTTGTCAGAAACATCATCCTTTTCAAGGATTGCTATTGACTCATTCGCCTGTTCTTCATCATCGGCATTTCCAACAAGCTTGTTGAATCTATTCTGCCCCATGACAAGTTTGAGAAGAGCAGTCTTCTTTGTGTCGTCATTTGACATTCCTTTGATGACTTCAGCAGTTGACTTCATCGAGTCAATAAGCTTTCCCATCTCTTCATACGAAGTATCAGTTCTGTCCTTGATGAGCTTGTCCATCTTGACAGTCTTTACGACATTCCCCTCGTCGTCTTTTATTTCATAGTTGATGTCATCTTGCTTTCTCTTATCCCAAGATGCTTTGACTTCATCATAATTCTTCTTCGCATCAGCTACTGCTTTCTCAAACTGAAGAATGTAATCTCCAGACATCAAATTATTCTTCTTGATGTAGTAAGCGAGAGTATAGTCGGCTTTCTTTTCAGCAGTATCTACATTTTCTGGGAATTGGATCTCATCCTGAATTTTCTTGAGTCTCGAGACAAATGTTGTGAGTCTTATGTCTTCTGAACCGATTACGTTTTTGCCAACATTCTGTAGGAACTTCTGGAATACTCCGAGCTCCATCTTGTCACCGACTTTATTTCCTCTGTCGAGATCATTTCTGAAACTCCAAAGAAACTGATTGAGCTTTGAGAAAAGATCCTTGTCAACAAGCTTGACCATCCCACCAGAGTCAAGATCTCTGAAGACAATTCCCTCTATTGCTCCGCCTTCGGGTCCGTAAACAGATTTCTGCTTTCTAAGCTGAGTGAGAAGCTTCTTCTTGACTGCAAGCTGAATTGCTTTGAAGCTTTCAAGAGCAGCCTTGTAAGGTCCCTTACCGTCTTTCTTTAACTTGTTTGGTTCAAGTTCTCTGAGTCTCTTGAGAACATCTCCAAGAGAATCATACTCATTCTTGACATCAAGCATGACGTCTTTGTTTGGAATAATTCTCTTGTACTCAAACTTCCACTCTTCTTGACCGTCATTTAGCTTTCCATGAGCTGCAGTTGTCACTGCAGTTGCAAGCTTTCTAGACTCTTCGTCGCTTATAACAGATCCGTCTTTTTTCTGAACACCGTGAATCATGATCACATTTGGACCATACTCAATTGTGTTAGGGATCTTTGTGTATAGGATCTCTCCAGTCATGAATTCTATGTCTTTTGGCCAGGCACCTATAATCTCCTTACTCTTTGATTGGAGTGCTTCGTGGGCCATTCTGAGTGGCTTGAACATAGGCTTGTCACCATACTGTGATGATGAGAAGAACTTCATGCCCTTCTTTGACTGAGTCCAGAGTTTTCCATTCTCGACACCGAATACGAGAGCAGCTGAACCGTCTACTTTCTCAGAAACTTCAAGACCACCATCTAACTCAAGACTCTGATATTTCTCAAGGAATGTTACGAAGTCTTCATAATTCAAGTCTTCAAGATGCTGAATTCCAGTTGGCATTCCCTTCCTTGAAGCTTCATCAAGCTCCTTAGGAACGGGCTTCTTTATGCTTCCCATGAATTCCTTCATTGTATTCTTGACTTGTTCTATTTGCTCAGGAGTGAAGCTCTTCTTTGCCTTTAGCCAGATCTTTTCAAATGGTTGATTTAGATCGTCGACAGACCACTGCTCTGAGCTTTTTGCACTCAAGAGAGCAGCAGCTTGCTTTGGATCATTCATGTACTTCTTATCCTTGCTCTTATCTCCGCTCGTGAAGAATCCCCTTGCTGGAGAAACTGAATGACCCGTGACTGCCTTCATCATTGCGATGAAGAGAGCTCTTGCTTGAACACCAGAATACTGTGACTCACCTTCACTTGGAGAATAAAATGCAAATTCGATCCACTCTCTTGGACCGAACATGAGGTCTATTTGAACGTGCTTGCCATTTTCCTGTTGCTCACTATCAACTTGAGGGAACTTTATGCTGATAACCCCAAGTCCCTTCATTGCTTTGTTTTCAAGTCCAAGATCATCTACAATCTTCTCGACATCACCAATTGAAAGATCTGAATCGAAGCCAATGTCTATATCACCGCTTGTTGACTTCTTTCCAGTAGATCCAATTGGACCTGCCCACTTGTGCTTGAGTTTTGAAAGAACTTCTTTTGAGAATTTCTCAAGTGTCGGAGCAATATCTTTCTTCTCTATTCTGTCTCCCTTGACAGCTGCTCCACCTTCTCCAAGAAGTTTTGAAATAACACTCTTGACAACAATGTCTAAAACATCTGACTTCTTTACAAAGTCAGAATCATTGTGTTGTTTCTTTGAAACAGAAAAGTCAACAGGAGAAAGAGAAAGAAGATCTTCCTCAACTGGAGCTAGATTGTTCTTGAGATTATCTGGGAGTGGGTACCCAGGCTTGCCGCCTCCGCCATTTCCACGAGAGCCTGCAGCACCTTGTCTTACGTTAAGTTTTGGATTCAATTTGATTGTCCTCTCACCCAATAAGTAGAGCGACAATCTCCTTTATACCAATAGCACCGCCACCTGCAGCAGCGAGACCAGCAATAAGCTTTAAAGCAAGTTTGAATGTGAATGCTTGCTTCTCAAGAGGTTCTATCTTTCCTTCTAGAATTCTCTTGTCATTCTCTACTTTTGTTTCAAGCAGATTCGTTCTTCTAACGTGTTCGTCAAGAATGGCTTGTTGCTTTACAAGAATTCCATCAATGCCATTCATCTGAGTCTGGACTTCTGAGAATCTCTTTGAGACCTCTGTCATGTTTCCGTCAAAGTGTTCCTTGAACAGATCGAGCTTCACCTCGACTCTATTAAGCAACTCACTTGTCTCATTCTTCTTGGGAGCCATTTTACTTACCCTATACGAAAAACTTCCATCAAGGAAGGAATAGATTTGCTTTCTGATACGAACTTCATGATTCTATCCCATCCCATGGGAAGACGTAGAAGACGACTTGCAGCATTTTTATCAATAACTTCTACAGTGTAGTCTGGCTTGAAATGAAAATACTCTCCGCCAACTTCGCCAACGACACCGCTTTTAGAAAAGGCTCTAAAAATTCTGTCCTTATCTTCTTTCGACACTGGATATTTCTCAACATTCAGATCTACAACTTTAACATCTTTTCCGTTTATTTCAATATCAGCTTCTAGATGTGGCATTTCACTTACGTGTTTTACCCAACGTTTAGCCATTGCTGGCTCGTTTGCAAACATCCACCTTCTCTGCTTGTCTGACTTGAAAGGCATTATAGATTTCTCTTGAAAACTTCTCCCAACCTGATCTGAATGGGGGCTTTCTTAAATTCGTTTCTTAAATTTGCTATTTCAATTTTCATGTTTACATCTTGTTATGAAGTCCCTTGAAGTAAAACTTTACCTGTCCAGACTTCGTAACAAGAATCTTCAGTGGATCTTGAATTTCTTTGAATGTAAAATTGACTTCTATTGCTCCTGGAAGAGTCTTTGACTTGGGCTCCATCGTTACGGACTGAATTGTCTTGCCAGTTATTTCATCGGCAATCTTTCCGCCAGTCACATCTTCTGCATCTTCAGACTCTGCATCGGCTTCAGGATCAGCAACATCTTTCTCAAGAGGCTTATCTGCTTCATCATCATCTACCTTGAGATCTTTTGCTTGATTCTTGACAGGCTCTTTTGCTGGCTTCTTTTCAGCATTCTTGTCAGAATTCTTCTTATCTTTTGACTTTTTGTCTTCTTTTTCGGCATCAACAACATCAGGTTCATCTGCTTCTGTGAGACTTCTGATGTGAGCAGCAAGCTCTTCTTTAATGATGCTTTCAAGGACTGATCGTTTGATCTTCATTTTTAGACTCCAAGAGTTTACAAAGTAAGTATGTGTCTTGAATCTTTTGCTTCAAATTACAGAGATTTCTCTTGCTTAACACTCAGCATGTCTGCCCAGTGAGTCAGGAGAGCAAACTCTGGCTCTTTCATCTTGTAAGACTTATTTGTCTCATCATACTGACCGTCATTTAATCTGATTGCAAGATATTCATCTGATGAAAGTTCAATTCCATTCTTTTGAAGAACGAAAAGACCTCTTTCAGACGTTGGCAAGTACAGGCAATTCTTGTTTATTTCGAACAGAATACCGTTCTTGATATGCCAATCTGACTTGTTCGGAGTGTAATATTCATTCTCTCCGTCTCCAGCTTTGCCGAGGTCATGAAAGAGTCCAGCAATAATGATGCTTTCATCTGGATATTTCTTTGTGGCGACTGTCGTTGTCAGCTTCTTGAGGTTCTTGACGACATTCAAAGAATGGGCCAGAAGTCCTCCGACAAAACAATTATGAAATTCTGTCTTTGAAGAAGCAGGAGCCATGAAGTAGCTATTTCCGAACTTCGATTCAAAAAGCTTTGTGATCTTTGACAGTCTCTGTCCCTGAATCTGATTCACTAGATTCCAGAAAGTGTCATGATTCTTCATAATTTCTGCTTCACTTAGTTGCTTCTGCATAGTTCTTACCTTTCTTCATCTTAATCTTGAAACCTGTTTTTGCTTGAATTGCTTCAACAAGCTTTGAAAAATCATCTTCATCGTCTGGATGAACGTCAAAAATAAGCTCATCATGAACTGTGAAAAGAAGTTTGCTCTTCCTATTATCAAGAAAGTTTAGAGCAACTGAGATTGTCTCATTTAGAATGAATGAGCTGAATGTCTGTGCAAAAAGTCCAATGACTTTACCATCATGATCATCCTTTTCTACAATAACTTTGTGACCGCCCGGAGTGAACAGAAAACCTCTCTCTCTTGACTCTGATGAAAGCTTGCTTCTAAAAAGAGAAATCGGAGTAAATTTCTTCTCTAGAACAGAGAGCATCTCTACGATCTTGATTCTGTTCAGAATTGTATTTTTCTGGAGAGTTTCTACTGATCCACCATAGATGTGAACGTACGTTATCTTCTTTGTTCTGTCTCTGAGATTTTCGATTGAGCTATCAAAAAGAGAAGATGTTCTAGCATGAAAATCATCACAGTTCTCATAGAACGAATTCAAATCTGGATCATTCACTGTCTTGATGATGCATCTATAATCGATTGCATTGAAGTCAAGAGAGGCAATCTTTCCATTTTCAAATCTGCTTACAATTGCTTCTCTGCAGATTCCATGTGGAACTGACATGCACATGAAACCCTTCTCTACTCTCAGTCTCCATGTCTTTGAGCCGACTGGGCTTATTCTAGTTTTAAGAAACCCGTCAGTTGACAAGTCATTCATGTGATGAAGAAACTTTCTCTCATGAACTCCGATGTCATTTTTCTTGATTGACCTTGAAATGAATTCCTTGTCGACAAAGATCTTTGACTCTTCAATCTTTAGAATGTTTTTGTATACTGGCCAGATATTCTTTTCGTAATTCAGAATATCTTCGTCTGTCACAACATTCCAGATCTGCTTCACTGCATTAAAGCGAGCAGACAGATAACTTGTCAGAATTTCTTCTGGTACGATTTGCTCGATGCTAAAGTCTTGAATGTCAACTTTTGACTGCTCAAGAGCTTTCAAATTTGCAGAGAATCTCTTTTCTTCAAATTCAAGATCTTGAATTGACTCTATGTTCTTCAGCTTGGCTAGTTTGATGACATCATACTCTTCACCGAATATAATCCTAAGATCAAAGATTGTTGACGGATTGTCGAGCCACCCTTCATTCTTCAGAAATCTCTTATTTCTTCTAATGTCGTAACAAACAACTACTTGATTATCAGAAAATGGATTTTGTGACGCAGTTGAATAAGTTCCCTTGCTGTCAGAAAAAGATTCAACAAAGTTTACACGAGTCATAGTGACTCAATTATAACACAAGTTGATTCACTTGTTCCACCAATTTCTCTCATCAATTGGCTTTTTAGTTGTCACATATTCAACTTGAGTTCCCTGTCCCTTCCTCTTGACAGGAACGGCAACTGTCTGATTAACAACTTTCTGCTTCTTTGGTCTTCCCTTTGTTCCGAGTGGGTCAGTTCCGGCAGAAATTGCAGTCCATGAAGTTGTGAAAGTTCCAGGAGAGATGACATCTTCTCTTTCATGAAAGTTGAAAACACCGTCCCATCTAAAGACTCCGAAGTCTATCCACACAAGAGCAAAAGTGTCAAAGACAAAATTGCCGAGCATTGTTATTTTACCTGTCAGTGTTGGAGAATAAACCTGCTGTGGAGGTGGAGCTTTATCAACTTTCTGCTGAGCATCTGGCTTCGTTGTTTTCTCTTCTCTTGTCGTGTCATTCTTTCCGTAGTATCTATTGATCATGATTGCGGACATCTTCTCATCTTGATTCGAAGTGAATGATGATTCAAGTATGAAAGAGTTTCCAGATACAAGAGAGATGAAAGGAACATTTTTCTTTTCAACTTCTTTTCTTATTGTTGCGCGAGGTGCGTTGATGCCGAGATCTTTTTCGTCATCATTTGCAGACAAACCGCAAAATGCTTCATTGACATCAAAGAGATAGACTGCTACTTCGTTTGGTCCGACTTTATTCTTGTTTGTTGTTGTCTTCATCACAATGTGCGGAATTGTCTGCTCTGACGGATCGTGCCCCTTTTGACCAGAACGATCCCAGATTTCTTGGGTGCACATCAAGTCAAGAAATGGATTGATGAAATTGTAAATCGTCATCTGAGTTCCAGCTGAGATAAGATCTCTGAAGACTCTCTCAATTTGATCAAGCGGAAGAATGAAGTCACTGATTGGAAGTCCAGACATGTCGACACCGCCATACTTGTCAACAGGAGTTCCAGCTCTTGCATTGAACCTTCCCATGAAGATGCCTTTTAATTCAGTCGTTCCAAAGACTTCTTTTATTTTGGGTGCAAAGACAGTATCAAACAGGAAGCCAAATCTGATGCTCGCCGTTTTTGTTTTTGAGTTCTTTACAATTGCACCATTGGTATTCTTAACTGCATTCTTGAATGAACTCAGAAGCTCTTTAAGTGGTTTAGAGTCATTTTCGTATGGAGTGACAATCTCGTTAGCCCCCCTATTCTGCTTAACAAGAAATGCTCTTCTCATTCCAACTTCACCGTTTTCAAAAGCAGATATGACAAACTTCATTTGACCGTCTGCACCAATATCAAATTTGTATTCTGTAACCTTGAATCTTATTTGCTGTCTAGACGGAATGACAACTGGAGTTGTCTTGCCGAATTCGTCAACTTTGTTTTCGATAGGGCTGAATTCACCTGTCAAAACTGAATTTGTCAATCCAGCTGGAGCTGACCAACCAAAGTCCATACAAAATGCTTGACCTGGAGTAATGAGAGAAGACCAAGAGTCTGCATCTCCTGAATGAACTCCATTGTCATCTATGTGCATGTCAAATACGACGTCTGGACGATGCACAGTCATTGCAAATTCAAGTCTCCTGTACAAAATTGTCCCTCTTGGATTCTCTGTCTTTATCGTGATTCTCTCAAGAGAGACAGGCGGTCTTTCAAGAAATCTTTCATCTCCGCTCAGAGATCTTCCGAAGTCAGGTGTCTCAACGAGCTGCATCGTGAGAGGTTTGAGTGGTTCAAACGGATTTGAAGAGATGGGATGCATCGCATGACCATTCATCTCGTCTATTTCCCAGATTGCAACATAGGGAACAGCTTGAGCTTTATCAGATGCTTCAATCTTTTCAAGTTCATGAACAGCAGAAATTGCTGCCTCAGAGAAAGGCTTTGATCCGCTGTTTATGATATAGAAATCTTTTGGAGTGTAAGAAGCTTGATTTGGCATGTTATCTCAAAATCTGATTCAAAACATCTGATGCATTGATTGGTATTCTCAAAACTCTTCCAGGTGTCAAACCACCAGATGGAAATGGATAATTTATCCCGTTTATGAGAGCTATGATCCACCAGTATTGATCATCTCCGAGAAATTTTGCAGCGAGCTGGTCTAGTCTTTCTCCAAACACATAGACATGCTCTCTTGTCTTTATAGAAGAAATAAAGTCCGGTGTTACAAGACCCATTGCTCTTGATGGAATTGCAAAGGTTTTGTAAAACTTTCCATCGACAACTTCTGTATTTGAGTATCTGTTCTTAGACATTTATTTACTTTCCCTTAGGAACAGTCCAATCTGACTGAGTTGAAGTCGTGTAATCTGGATAGAGCTGCTTCAGAGGAGTTATCTGTGTCACTGGAGCAGGAGGAGGGATGTAACTATTTATTGTTCTATTTCCAGAGAGAGCTGCACCTTTCGACGCAACAAAGCTCTTTGCCGTCTTAGGTTTTCCTGCGTTTATCTGAGCTTGTTCAGTTACTGCTGGAGGATCTGGTATTCCGATAGCCGGTGAATTTATCTGAGCTACGTTACTTTCTGCTGGCTGTTGTTCAGCGAACTTTCTTGACAAGTTTGGATTAATGCCGATGAATGTGTTTCCTGAAGAAACTGTTCTGAAAATTCCACCGAACATTGACTGACCAACATCAAGCATTCCCATTGGGGAATCATGAAGAACAGTGAATCTCAATGATACGGCAACTCTTCTTGGAAGTTTCATTCCTTTCTTAAGTTCCCACTCAGTCTCATTGTAATCGAAGTCGAGAGATTCTATGACACCAGGAAGACCTTTCAAGAAAGAATTTCCTTCAGAGTTTATGACATCTCCAACTCTCAATCTTACAACTGGTCCAGACTTGTATGACAAATTGACGTCATACTGCGGATAGACCATTGACGTTAGCCAATGAAGCTTCTGATAGATTGAAGAGAGATCGAGGGGATCAAACGCAACAATCGAGAAGCTAACACTGAAAGATCTCTCAGTGCTCTGATATGTCATGACAGGATCAACTCTGCCAAAATAATTCTGTTTGTTCCAAGATGGAGCAAAACTCTCAGCAACTTTCAAATCAAGAGCTCTAAAGGCAACAGATCTGTAACCTGCTCCATTGTTGTCTTTTCTTAGATCAGTGAATGAGAGAGGGAAGTAATCTTGATCATCATCTTGTGAAAGATCACTGTTCAAAAATCTCAGAGAGAACTGATTGTCGTTAAACAACTTGACTGGGATTATTCCGTCAGAGAAAGAAAACTTTGCAGCTGGGTCATTAAGAAATTCAAATGAATCTGATGTCTTGACTGTATCGAATGCCGGAGTCATCTCTGTTGACTGAAGAAAAGGATCTGGATTGATCATCAGAGGATTCCAGACATTTCCATTTGAGTTCCCAGCAAAGAGAGCCAGCTGTTCAAGAGAGAAAAGCAGAGTCTTGCCAGGCATATCTCCTCTTGTCAATCTCTCAACTGATCTTTCCCACAAGACAGGATCCATCTTGTGAGATCCCATTGGACCTCCGCCAAGAGGAGAATACGTTTGTGGGAGAAGTTTGTAACCAGAGTTCACATTGGGAACTGGTTGCTCAACTGTCTTTGATGGAACGGGAACTGCTTGATGAACCTGCGGTCCAGGAGGTGGAACAAATCTTCCGGGATAGACAAACTTCGTATCAAGCTTTGCTGGATCTGGTTCGTGTTTTCCTGTTTTGAATGGAAGAGGCTCAGGAAGACTATCTGAAATGCTTTTTCCCACAGTTGGTGGTTGAGGAAGTTGTGTTGCCGTTGACAACTGAACAGAAGGAATTGCTGGCAACTGAGCTGGACTTGACAGCTGAACTGCAGGAGGAAGTGGAAGAGAAGACGGACCTACTTGAGAAAAAGCTGGCGGCTGAGGCAGCTGAGATCTCGTTGACAATTGAACTGCTGGTGGTTGAGGAAGATCTGCTGGTCCCGTTGCTGGAGGGGCTGGTTCAAATGGATATTGTGCCGGAGAAGACAGTGAAACACTGGGAGGCTGTGGAAGCGCAGCTGGAGAGCTCAGAGTGACATCTGGAGACATCGGAAGCTTAGCTGGGCCAGTTAATACAACCATTGGTGGAGGAGGCAACTGAGTGCCTCCGAGTGACACAAATGGTACTTCAGGAAGATTGAGCTCAAGAAAGCTTTCTTTCTGAACATTGTAAGGATCTGCTACTGTGTCTGGGCTCTTTAGTCTGAGAGCTAGAAATTGTCCGATTGTTAGTCCCATCTAATAAACCTCATGTTGTGGCTGCTCTCTTAAGCAAAACCTTTCCAACTTTTTCAGAGTCAAGATAGACATCACTTGAAATAAGTTTTATTTCTTGAGCATATCTCTGTTCTTGTCTAGTGAGTCCAGTATTAGAAGACATAACTGACTCAGGAGATTTCTGAAAAGTTACTTCAGCTGGTTTCGGTGCCGTTGGTGTAGCAACTGCTGCGGGAGTTGGAGTTTGTGTTCCTTGAGATTGAGCTCTCAGCTCTGCTACGCTCATTCCCACAACATTCTTAGACTCATCAATAACAGTCTTTACAAGAGCAGCTTCCATCGTTCCACTCTTTTCGAGTCTATCAGCCATCTTTCTTGACAACTCCTTGTTGCCTCTCAGTTCGTCAAGAATTGCTTTTGTACTCGAATCGACTCCTTTCCCACTCTTTTCTGCAGCTTGAGCCTTCTGAATTGCCATCAAATAAGTGCCGCTGTTTTCCTCTATCTTCTTGTCAACATCTGAATCAAGAAGTTTGCTAGTCCAAGATATTAGACCTTCAGTCGCAGAATCAACGCCTGGGATTAATCTTAACAGTGAACCGACAGCAACACCGATCATCCCAGAGAAGATAACTCCTGCTGCTCCCATTTCCGCAATGATAGCTCCAACTGTTGCAAAGCCTTCACCGACTGTCGCCAAAATTGGTCCGAGTGTAGAAATAGCAGATGTTATTGCAGACCAAATTTTTGCTGCACCTCCAAGAAGTGTTACAATACTTGCAAGTCCCTGAAGAACAGAAACGGCCCCAAGAATTGACTTCAAGACCACAAATGTTTCAAGTATCTCTGGCATGTTTTTTGCAAGAGTACCAGCAAACAAAATTGCAGCGTCTATGTTCTGTCTAGTAAGAACTTTCTCAAAAACATCTTTTACTGTTACAAGAATTCCCTTTAGACCCACTGCGAAGTCTGCAGCTGAGTCAACAAGTCGATCCATTGATTTGTTGGCTTCTGGCCCATCACTTAAGAATGCAGCAAATATCTGATCGAAAGTTCCAGATATCGTCGTCATCATTTCCATGACTTTAGGATTGCTTGCAAGTCTGTCAAAAAATTCTTTAATCTTTCCCTTTGCTTTTCCAACGAGTTCAGATAGAGATCTGAAATCTTCTTTTCCGTCGCTCACAAGCCCGAATGTCTTTAGAAGAGGTTTGAACATTCCCATTGCAGCACGTGTTATGTCATCAAAAACTTGACCCCAATTCATAAGAGTCTGAGAAGTCTTGAGCAATGCTCTTCTTATTTGGTCTTCATCTGAAACTTGTTGCTTCTTTCTTTGCTCCTGCTTCTTTCTGAACTTGTCAAGAGTCATTCCACTGTTGAGAACACCCGCAGCTTCTTCTTCTGTTAACTGCATTGTTTGAGAAAAGAACAGCTTTTCTTGTCTGCTCATTGTTTCCCAAGATTTTCCCTGTTGTTTGAATTGCTTTCTGACCATCTCAAGTCTTTTGCTAGGATCTTGTTCAAGCATCATTTGAAGAGAATTGATTGTTGTTCCAAACACAGCGTTCATCTTTGCTGCAGCTTCTGCCGATGATGAGAATGTGTCTGTCATATCAGTGAACTTTGCCATGCTTGCAATTGAAACACCGAGCTTCTTAGCATAAGCTGCCATGTTTAAGAAGACTTTCTGTCCAGACTTTCCAAAAGAAGTCATGAAACCTTTTGAACTAACAATCTCTTTTCCAAAGTCAGCAACTGAAACTCCAGCATCATTTGCTGCATCTGAGATCTTTACAAAGTTTGAATACGTATCTTTTGAGGTGTCTCCCATCTGAGAAAATGCTCTTGAAAGTTCACCAGCAGCAGCGCCACCGATTCCCAAAGCTCGTCCAGCGATTGTAGATTTCTTTGCTATCTCGTCAAAATCGCCACCAATAAAGCCAAGAGCATGAGAAGTTTCAGCAAACATTTCAAGACCAATGCCAAGTCCCCCGCCAGTGAGAGCACGCATTTGACCTTCAAGCTCCCATGCTTTTTGTCTTGTAGCATCGAGTCCACTTGTAGTAGCTCCCATTGAAAGATTGAAAGTGCCAACTGCCTTTGTTGTTCTCTCTAGAAGATCATAAATCTTCAAGAAGCCATCTTTCATTTTTTCAAGAGAAAGAACTGTCAAATCTATGACAGCAAAGATTGCAGTATCTGCTAAATGATCAAGAGCAGAAAGCATATCATTTGCAAGAGTTTTTGCTACAGTCTTTGTAGCAGAATCAAGCTTTTCCTGTCCTGATCTTAACTCTCGAATTTGTTTAATCGATTCTCTAATTGCTTCGTTTATGTCTTCTGTTCTACTCTTTTTTTCTATGTCAGTTATTTTTCCAAGCTTATATTGCTCGCGAAGATCTCTCACAAGTTTTTTCTGTTGTTCTATAAACTTGTTTCCCTCTTTTACTTTACCATTGATGTCTTTGTGTGTTGAAGCAAGCTTCTTTAGATTCTTTTCAACATTTGAATTTCCCTTTGCAAGAAGATTCAAAAGTTTGTTTGAAGTGCCAATCTTTTTGCTGAAGTCTTCAATATCACTCGTGTCAATCTTAAGTTTGAAAACTCCATCAAACTTTTGTCCGAGAGAAGAAAGCTTGATTGTCAAATCACCGATGAGATCACCAGCTTTTTGAAGAGATGGATTAAAGTCTTTGGGAATTCTTGGTACAGACTTTCTTCCTTTCCCGCTGTTGTTCTCATCGGTCATTTTGTCTTACCTCATTTCCTGTTCCACGGAGCAGGTCCTCTATTTTCAGGCTCACTCCCTTCAGGAGATTTCTTCTTTAATTCTTCAGTCGTTCTATTGATCCACCACTTTCTTATTTGAACGGGAAGAGTTATTGCTGTTTCATACGAAATGTTACAGTGATAAGTAAGTTGAAACAGCTCTTCTAGAATGTACTTCTTATCTTCAGGCTTCAGGCCAAAAAAATTCAACTCCCATTGGTACCTCGACTTCAGACTCTTCACTGCATGATGAGCAAATGAATGTCTGCTTCATGTCTACGCCTGGAGAGATCTTTTCAATGTAACTCCTTAGATCTCTTGAATCTCTTGCTGGCATGTTTCTTACGAGATTGGGAAGTTTTGCTCTATCTCTTTCTCCACCCAAAGAAACAATCTGCATGAGAAGTCTTGTTGTAACAAGAGAATCAATTCCGCCAGATGACTTCTTCATTCTCTCAATGTATTGAGAAAGTTCCTGTTCATCTGCTCCAGATAGAAGTCTGAAAACAACTTCTTTCTTGCTGACTGGAAGAGTGAAAGAGAATTCATTCACGTTGGGAGCTATTGGACTTGCTCCTAGTTGTTTGACTGGAAGCCGTGCAAGATCAAATTCATTACGAACTCTTGCTTCACATTTTGGGCATGGAACTTCCACTTCGTATCCTTGACCGTAGCCAGTGATTCTTATTGCAACAAGAGCAGCATTTCTATCACCAACGAGCATCTGATCGACGTTGATGCTTCTGTCTACAATGCAACTCTTCAAGAGAACGTCTAGAACCTTTCCAGACTTTAATAGAGCTTTTGATGTCAAAATGTCTTCATCTTTTGCAGTCATTGCTCTAATCTCGATTGTCTCTTTATTGGCAAGAGTTGTTGATGAAGCATAGACCTTTCCCTGACTTGGCAAAGGAACTGCTGCAACTGGAGGTGTATAGTCTGAATCTGCTGGATGAGACTGTGTATCTGACAACGAAATTCTTTCTTCTGACATTTTGTTTCCTTTTCTTGTTGTAACTTCAGAAATAAATAGAGGGTCAATCTGCTTTTAACAGAAAGACCCTCTTGAGGTAAAGCCCTATTTGGGAGTTTAACCCAACTTGTGAATGTCATTACTATTCACATGATCACGGATCATAAGGCAAAAATGGTGATGGGGTTGAATTTGACATCAACATCTTCAAAATAAATCTTGACGCTTTCAGTTAAGCTACCCGTCATAAGCGCCCTCGACTAGATTGCGATCTAGTGGCCTCTAGGTTAAATACCTAGCGCTCTTCACTGAGCTACAAGGGCATGGTGCACAGGGAGTGAATCGACACTCATCTCTCCGTCGAGCGTCCTAGTCATTAGACGACCCGTGCATATTCAATTTTGCTTCGAACTAAATAAACTTTCTTTATCTCAAGAGCTTTAGTTTGCTAAAAAATTTCTTCAATTCTTTTCTAGGAGCGGGACACACTCCTATTGCCATTATTTGCCCGTTCCAAGGAGCATCAGGTTCTAGAATTGATTTATGAGGAATTCCAGCCATGAAAAGATCATAGCTTAAGTTTTTCAACTCTTCTTCATTATTCACAACTAAGGCAAAGGCAAAAGTTCTAGAATCTAAGTTTCCAGGTGAACTTTCTCCTGCAGCATGAATAAGCTGAGCAGCTTGCACTCCGTGAGGAAGATCTGCTCTTGTTATACAGTAGTGTGCCAGCACTTCATTTCTTTCAGTTTGAGTCGCAATGGCAGCAATGGTTTGAGTTTGTCATATACTAATTTAGTCTTCTTAAACAAAAATGCCCAAGAAAATCTCAGGCACTTTGTAAAACTTGTCTAGATAAGCTCGATTCAATCAATACTGCAAAGTAGCATTGTCAAACCTCAATGTAAATGAAATTTCAACATTGTCTGAAGAAGCATAATCAAGATCTCCCCAGTTGATGTCTTGAGGCCATGCGCCAGTTAGATCCCAGAGTTCAACAACAGTTCCTTGAGGATCAAGAACCTTTAGAGAGATATTCTTCTTGTAGAAAGAAGCATAGCCCATTCTTCCTGTCAAAGGTTCATAGTTGAGTCTCAACCAATCCATTATCTTCTGAGAAGCAGATGGAGCGACAGGATCATGCATTGTAACCTGAATTGGGTTCCAAGACATCTTACCTGAAACATAACGCTTTGCATTGATGTAGTCGATGACAGTTTCTTCGAATGTAGCTTGAGGGCGTGCAGCTGTCTTGAGAACATATGCATCGATGCCATCGATCTGCAAGAACCACCTGAACTTTCTTTTTGGCTCGTACGTATTTGCCAACAAATCATTTACACCAAGAATTTCTGCAGCCATATCTTTCACTCTCCGAAAAGTTGTTAAACTATACAACCTTCATCACTAAGTATCGCACCTTTTTGTTTTTCAGCAAATTTCAAAAAAACTTCAGCAAAAAGTCTGTGACACTCAGTTACTCTAACTAGAGTGACCATATGATTTATCAACAAATAAAAGAAAAAGTCCCCAGAGTGACCCAGGGACTTCGAGGCAATAATCTAAATACCTATCGTTACTTTACTTTCATCGACTTAAGAGTTGCATCCCAGTCTATGATTACATTCCAATAGTTGTTCATTCTCATGTTCGATGTCTCTTGGTTTAGAAGAGTTATCTCAACTGGAACTGTTGGAACAACATTCACTGCGAAATTGCAGTTTGAACGATAATGGTCAAGAAGATTGATCTTTCTCCACTCTTCATTCAAATACAAGAATGTTTCTGCAGGAATGAATCTCCTATGAGTTGGATCCTGAAAAGCCCTGTTGTTTCTTAGAGCGGGACAAATGATCTTCATTGACCCACCCGGAGCCAAAATTCTATAACACTCGTCAAAGAATGCAAAGAAGTGATCTTTACCGAGAAGATCTGTCCTCTTCTTGTCAGCGAGATCTCTCTCTTCAATTTCTCTTGCTGGAATGTGCTCGATGTAGTGAGAGCAGTGAAGCTCTTCTACTGAATTGTCTTCAAAAGGCCACGGGAACTTTGTCAAGTCTACACGATGCTGAGACTTCTCCCAAATGTCAACTCCTTCGAATCCCTCTCTTGGTCTCTGACCAGCAGCAAGATCTAGCTTCTTCAGTGTTGTCGGACTTGACAGTTGAGGAGCAACAATCGCTTCGAGTGGTGGACCACTGTATGGAGCTGACCATGCAGGAATTTCAGAGTTAGACTGAACTACTTTTTCACTTTTCTTTTTAGCCATTTTATCCTCAGTAAACTACGCCAGAATTGACGTCAAGATGTCCGACCTTGACTCTCATATCTACAGCAAATCTCTTTCCAGCTTTGACTGCTTTTTCACAGAAGTAGAGATCTTGCGTGAAGCATGCAACTCCCTTGTCTGGAACGACATCATTCAGAGTCACAAACCACGGACCCTGAATCTCTTTGAACATATCCATTCTGTACAGACTGCAGCCCATTGCAATGCCATTTACTGGCATGACATGTCCTCTCTTAAGAGCTTCTCTTACATCTCTTGGCTTGAAGTCCAGAACACCTGTTCTCAAATATTCTTCTGGATCTCCGTATGCCATTGGCATTCCGTACTCACCTTTAGTGAAATACAGACCAGAAACAGCATCAAACTTTCCCCACTCTATCGTTTCAAGAAGTCTGATGTGAGCATCTGCTGGTTGGATATTGTCATCTTCCAGAGTCATGATATACTTCCACTTTGACAATTCTGGATTTGATATGATGTTCTTGATCATCTCATTGTAAGCATGACCGACTTCATGACCTTGAGCAAAGATGATTGCTCTCTTCTGATTCATTGGAGCAATCAAGTTCTGCCAAGACTGTACAACTCTATGAGAGATCATTCCTCTTGTCGGAATGATTATCACAGTGGAGCTATCTTTGTATGTTGTTCCAGAGATAAGCTCAACATTCTCGAAACCTTTTCCCTTCAAGTTGTCAACAACTTCTTGAACAGGAATGTTCTTATTTTCCATGCATTACCTTTCAGGCAAAAATCCTAAAATACCTAGGACTTCTTTACGCATGAATTTATGTGCTTAAAATTGTTACGAGAGGAAGAAGAGTGACTGTATGAGCAATACCTGACAGGAACATTGAAGCAGAGGGGATTCCAACACCACCATAACCAGCAGAACCAGTTGATGTATAGACACCGAGACCATACAGAGGATCTCTCAGCGCGAAATTCGTTGTGTTTGCAGAAGTTGCAAGTCCAAATGGAGCAACGTTGTTTATAGCTGCAACAACGTTTCCGACCATAGAAGCAGAAACTCCGATAGCGTTGCTTGAAGAAGAGAATCTCTGATGAACTGCAAGCCAATAGATTCCAGGTGTCATTGACATTGAATTTCCAAACTGAAGATCAAATTGTCTAAATCCAACTGTTCCAAACAGAGAGTGTATCTGAGCTGTTGTTGAAGCTGTCAACGTGTTATATGCGTACCCAGTTGTTGCAGTTGTCAAAGGAGCACTTACTGTTGCAGAAACGCTTGAGTTTGAAATAGCTATTGAGAATGAGTTTGAAGAGATTAGAGATAGAGTGCTTGCATTGTTGCTGTATAGACCAAACTGACTTGTTATCGTCTGGCTTCCTGCAGCTGTTGAAGTGACATAAGAATTGCTGAAAAGCATTCTTATTGCATTGAAGTTTAAGTAAGCTCCGACAGAGATAGGGAATACAAACGCGCTTGCTGTTGTTGCGTTAAGAGCTCCCAAAGTCTGACCTGCAGTTGATGCTGGCCAATAAGGAACATGATCATTCAATGTAAGAGCGCCACCACCGCCTCCAGCGCCAGCAGAAATTGCGATTGTCTGACCATTCTGCGACAGAGTTACGTTTGGTCCACCAGACAAATAGAAAGTTCCATTTGCAGATACTGTTGACTGAGCACCTGCAGTATTTCCCACTATTGCAAGATTGTCATTGTCGTAGATTACGATGTCGTTTGAATTGTTTTGTGAGACTATTATCCCGTTAGATCCATTAAGTCTAACTGTTGCAGATATTGAAGACCAAGTTGAACCCGTTGTGCCAGTTGTTCCAGCCTGAACAATATTGTAACCATCTCCACCACCGCCTCCAGCAGGAACAGAAATGATGACAGAACCTCCAGAGTAACCGACGCTCGCTATACCTGCACCAGAGAAACTGATTGTTCTTGCATCAAATGTTGAAGATGAAGATTGTCCTGTTGTGTTTCCACCAGCGTACAGTCCGATTGTCTGAACAGACTGAGTTGGCACAGTATATGAAGCTGTAATTGTGCCAGCATTCATTCCGAAGCTTATACCGTTGCTGTTTGAAAGGACGACTGTGTTGTTTGTTGCCTGAGTTGTTCCAGCAGATATTGCAGAAGGAGCTGTTGACTGCGTATAAGAGAATGAAGCAGTTATTCTCGAAGAACCAGACATACCAAACGAAACGTTATTCGAATTCGAGAATACCATCGTTCCAGTTGAGATTGACTGAGTTCCAGCAGAAATGCCAAATGGAGTTTCTGAAACAGATGCTGTTATCGTTCCTGCATTCATTCCAAATGAAATGTTGTTTGAATTACTGAATACGACAGTATTGTTCGTTGCCTGTGTTGTTCCTGCTGAAATTGCAGAGGGAGCTGTTGACTGAGAATATGAGAATGAAGCAGTGACCTGACTGCTGTTTGTCATTCCAAATGATACATTGTTGCTGTTCAGGAATGCAACCGTTCCAGTTGTGTTAGCAGTCTGAGTTCCGGCTGCAATGATGTTTACACCATCTGCTCCACCTCCGCCTGCTCCAGTTGCAGAGATGATGATGGAACCACCAGAGTAACCGACAGAAACGTTTCCAGCTCCTTGAATTGTTACTGATCTTGCATCAAATGTAGAAGATGAAGACTGTCCTGTAGTGTTTCCAGCAGCATAGAATCCTTCTGTCTGGTTTGTCTGAGCTGGAACAGTATACGAAGCTGTTATTGTGGAACCATTTCCACCGAATGAAATTCCGTTTGCATTGCCGAAGCTTATGTTTCCTGAAGATCCCAGAACCTGAACAGAGTTTTGAGTCTGGACAGACTGAGTTGCAGAAATCTGGAATGCTCCGCCTGAGTTGCCGACAGAAATTATTCCGGCTCCAGAGAAGCTTATTGATCTAGCATCATATGTAGAAGAACTTGATTGCCCCGTTGTGTTGTTCGATGCGTAAAGGCCAACAGTCTGATTTGTCTGTGTTGGGACTGTGTAAGAAGCAGTAATTGTTCCTGCATTCATTCCGAATGAAATGCCATTACTGTTTGACAAAACAACTGTGTTGTTCGTTGCTTGAGTTGTTCCGGCAGATATTGCAGAAGGAGCTGTTGACTGTGTATAAGAGAATGAAGCAGTTATCTGGTTAGAACCAGACATCCCGAATGTTATATTGTTTGAATTTGCAAAAGTTACTGTTCCAGATGTCGCAGTCTGTGTTCCTGCTCCTATTGCTCCGAAATTTCCTGTTGCCGTTGCTCCAGCTGCAACTGACGCTGTCACTGTCGAAGCGTTTGCTCCGAATGTAACTCCGTTTGCATTACCAAACGAGATATTTCCTGAGGAACCAAGAACTTGAACTGAATTCTGAGTCTGAACAGATTGTGAAGTTGTTGCAGAAACTATCAGTGAACCGCCTGAATTACCAATTGAAATTATTCCTGCAGCGCTGAGAGTTATGCTTCTTGCATCGTAAGTTGAAGAAGATGACTGTCCAGTCGTGTTTCCCGTTGCATAGTAACCGACTGTTTGTGCTGTCTGGGCTGGAACGTTGGGAACTGTATATGAAGCTGTGATTGTGCCCGCGTTCATTCCAAAGCTGATTCCGTTTGAATTAGAAAGAGCGATCGTCCCGTTTGTTGCCTGAGTTGTTCCTGCTGAGACTGCAGAAGGAGCAGTTGATTGTGTGTATGAGAATGAAGCAGTTATCTGACTGCTATTTGACATTCCGAATGAAATGTTGTTGCTGTTCAGGAATGCAACTGTTCCGTTTGACGTTGCTGTTTGAGTTCCTGCTGCAAGAATATTGACACCGTCAGCTGCTCCTGCTGCCACAACTGAAACGACTATTGCTCCATTTGAGTAACCCAAACTTGCGTTGCCTGCGGCACTCAATGTCAAACTTCTTGCATCTATCGTCGTAGATGAAGATTGTCCTGTTGTATTTCCAGAAGCATAAAGTCCCAGAGTCTGATTTGTCTGAGCAGGGACGTTTGGAACAGTGTATGAAGCAGTAATTGTTCCTGCATTCATTCCAAATGAAATGCCGTTACTGTTTGAGAGAGCAACAGTTCCATTTGAAGCAAGAGTAGTTCCTGCTGAGAATGCTGCTGGTGCTGTCGACTGCGTATAAGAGAATGAAGCAGTGATTTGGCTGCTATTGCTCATTCCGAATGAAATGCTGTTGCTGTTAAGGAAAGCTATCGTTCCTGTCGTGTTAGCAGTCTGTGTTCCTGCAGCAATGATATTGTAACCATCACCAACTCCAGCAGCATTTGCAGAAGCTGTGATTGTTCCGTTGTTCATACCGAACGTTACATTGTTCGAGTTTGAGAACACTACAGTGCCTGTAGAAGCAAGAGTAGTTCCAGCTGATATAGCATTAGGCGCGACTGACTGAGTGTAACTGAATGAAGCTGTGATGACTGAGCTATTGCTCATGCCAAAGGATATGTTATTGCTATTCGCAAATGAAACAGTTCCCGACGTATTTGCAGTCTGAGTTCCTGCTGCAAGAATATTGTATGACTGAACAGACTGAGTTGGAACAGTGTATGAAGCAGTTATTTGACTGCTATTTGACATTCCAAATGAGATACCGTTTGAGTTGACAAGAGCAATCGTGCCAGATGATCCTGTTTGTGTTCCTGCAGCTAGAGCTCCAAGATTACCAGTTGCTGTTGCCCCTGCTGGAATTGATGCTGTTATTGTGGAAGCATTTGCCCCGAATGTTACATTATTTGCATTTCCAAAAGAAACATTGCCGCTAGATCCTAGAACCTGAACAGAGTTTTGAGTCTGAACAGATTGATTAGAAGAAGCTGAGATAATAACTGAGCCACCAGAATTGCCAATTGAGATTATGCCTGCAGCGCTCAGTGTTATACTTCTGGCATCGTAAGTTGAAGAAGATGACTGACCAGTCGTGTTTCCAACAGCATACCAACCCTCTGTCTGATTTGTCTGTGTTGGAACTGTATATGAAGCTGTAACAGTTCCAGCATTCATTCCAAAGCTTATACCATTTGAATTTGAAAGAATGACAGTGTTGTTTGTTGCCTGTGTCGTTCCAGCTGATATTCCTCCAAAGTTTCCTGTTGCTGTAGCACCAGCTGCAACAGAAGCAGTGACAGTTGAAGCATTTGCTCCAAATGACACGCCATTTCCATTGGCAAACGAGATATTTCCGCTTGATCCAAGAACTTGAATTGAATTCTGAGTCTGAATTGACTGAGCTGTTGTTGCAGAAATTATGATAGATCCACCAGAATTTCCGACAGAGACTATTCCAGCTCCGCTTACTGTCAAGCTTCTTGCATCGTATGTAGAAGAAGATGACTGTCCAGCTGTATTTCCTACTCCGTAAATTCCCTGGGTCTGATTTGTCTGAGTTGGCACAGTGTATGAAGCTGTGATCGTTGAACCATTTCCACCGAATGAAATTCCATTGGCATTTCCAAATGAAATGTTTCCAGAAGATCCCAGAACTTGAACAGAATTTTGAGTCTGAACAGATTGCGTTGGAACTGTGTATGAAGCAGTTATAGTTCCAGCATTCATACCAAAGCTTATTCCGTTGCTGTTAGAGAGAGCAACTGTGCCATTTGTTGCCAAAGTTGTTCCAGCTGAGATGCCGCCTAGATTTCCCGTTGCAGTTGCTCCTGCTGCAACTGAGGCCGTTATTGTAGAAGCATTACCGCCAAATGACACACCATTAGCGTTTCCAAAAGAAACATTGCCAGATGATCCTAGAACTTGAACTGAATTCTGTGTTTGAACTGACTGTGCAGTTGTTGCAGAAATTATAAGCTGCCCGCCAGATTCTCCAACTGAGACTATTCCCACTCCAGAAACTGACAATGATCTAGCATCAAAAGTTGAAGAGCTTGACTGCCCTGTTGTATTTCCAGAAGCATAAAGTCCAATTGACTGATTTGTCTGAACTGGAACGTTTGGAACAGTATATGAAGCAGTTATAGTTCCAGCATTCATTCCGAATGAGATGCCGTTTGAATTTGCAAGAGCAACTGTTCCATTTGTTGCTATAGCTGTTCCTGCTGATATTGCAGAAGGAGCTGTTGACTGAGAATAACTTACTGAAGCAGTTATGACAGAGTTGTTGCTCATTCCAAATGAGACATTGTTGCTGTTGACAAAAGCAACAGTCCCTGTTGAATTTGCTGTTTGAGTTCCTGCTGCAAGAATGTTGTAGCTTCCTGCTCCGCCTCCGCCGCCTCCAGCAACAGAAGCTGTGATTGTGCCATTGTTCATTCCAAATGACACACCATTCGAATTGGAGAATACAAGCTCTCCAGAGCTCATCGAAGACAAACCTGCAGACACAGTGGCAACTCCACTTATTGTCTGAGATAGATTAACTGTTATCTGTTGGCCTGGTGGTTGATATAGTGGCATTATGTATACTCAGTTACCTGTGCACTTCCTGTTACTGGGCTGTCCCAGACTCCTGCTACTGGTCCAGAATAGTGATTCGAAGACTCGTAAAAGCCATTTGACAACAGAGCAACAGAGAATGATGAAGTTGAAGCAACGTCTCCAAATGTTAAGTATAAGACTGAAGTCGAATGATTATAGACAGAGAAACTATCTCTCGTTTTTGCCGTCAAAAGCAAACCACCAGATCCCGTCATCGCATGAACAATCTTAAGAGACGAACTGACTGGCGTAATAGAGATAGACGCAGAAACATGAAGAGAGCCATCTCTGTCAACTCTGACAGAATTTCCTGTTGCTGGATCTATTACGTGAATGTCTAAGGGCAAGTCCTACCTCAGATTATAGTTCTTCAGAAAGTTGATCTTCAAGAATGAATCTAACTGCGAAGCTAAGCTTCGAAATGCCATTTCCTGATGCCCAAATTGCAAGAGTCTTATTTGGAGGAATGACTCTCGAGCTATTTGTGTTTATAGAAACAGGGATTCCTGGAAGGAAGCCTGAGATTATAGCATGCCCGTCATTTGAAATTCCATCAAAAGTTGCTAGACCTGACCAAAATTCTATGTCAAGATCTGTTGGAACAAGATCAAAAAGAAGATCGTTGAATGGCAATGTCTTTATATTGTTCGCTGGGGTGCCTATTGTATTCCCTGCTTCAATTCTAAATCTCATTCCGACACTTGCTTCAGCAGAAAGAACAAGTTCAGTCACTATTGCATTCTGTGTCTTTGAATTATTCGTAACATATGCGAGATATGATCCACTGACTGGAGGCACATAAGCTCCGCCATTCAAGGCTATGTCTGACGAGACAATATACGAATTTCCTTCAGTTGTCTCAAATGCTTCTCTTGTTTGAGCAACTGATGATGTTCTCAATCTTCCATCACCGACAACGAATGCTCCTAGGCTTGTTCTTGGGTCTTTTATGACTGTCATTTATTCTCACCTCTTAATCTTCATATTCTTCGCCAGTCATCTTTCTAAGATGAAAATTCATCTCTTTTAGCTGGTCAAGAATGTCTTCTAAAGTATTCTCTATTTTCTCAGATCTGACAAACGCATTGTCAGAAAGAGTCACTGTTCCTGTAACTGGCTGAACAAATGTTCCTGTCAGTCTTGCTATAATTGGTTCAGAAATTTTTACTGAGCCAGTTATTTGAGCAACTCCAGCAATTGATGCTGTTACTTGCCCAGTTACATTCTGCTGTTGTTGATTTATTACATAGACAGAACCAGTGATTGGAACTGTGTTTACTATCGTAGAAGCAACAGAACCTGACACTCTCACAACATCTGGTATAGATGCAGTTACTTGTCCCGTTACATTCTGCTGGTTTATTACAAAAACTGATCCTGTAACTTGAGCTACACCGTTGAGTGATGCTGTAACTTGCCCAGTTACTTGAGTAACTCCTGTTGATCCACTCTGTGTTACAACAAGAGGATTTGCAAGAGTTCCAACTTGATTTGTTCCGTCAGACAGAACAGTTTGAATCTTTCCGACATTTCTGACAGGAAGAGCCCAAGCATTATCAGGTGGAGTTAGATTTGTTGGTTCTACAGCATTTGATCCTGTTCCAAGGATCTTGACTGGCATGTGCAGGACGCCAGTGTTCTCATCACCAACTCCTACGTTGACCCAATTTGTATTGCTCAGATCTCTTACGACGGTCGTAGAAGCAAAAGAAGCAGAGCCTATAGAGATACTACCACCCGCCAACTCGACCTTAACGGCGCCCCCTGCGCCATCTCCAATGGGTCTAACGACAAGACCAAAGTCTGAGCTTACGGGAGAACGGTTAATTATGCTTTCAGCAAAAAATGGCATTAACCAGTTACCTCACGAAATAATTAGGCGGTATGATTGACTCTTTGATGAATACAATCATACCGCCTCAAACTATCTTCTAGATTTTATTATTCGCCGAAGCTTACACCAGCATTTGTGATGACAAATGACAGGTCAATAAATTCTGAAGTCTTTGTTGGCTCAAGGAAAATCTTTCCTGTCATGATGTTTCTATCCATCAGGTCGGCAGTATTTGTCGTTGAATCCATGACAACCTTGAATCTGTTGAGACCCTGATTCTGACGAACATTCTCGAGAATTGGGTTAACAGTGTTGAGGAAGCGCTGCCAAGTTGCGGAGTTGTTTGGCTCGAAGAGCAAGAGCTTAGCTGCAGAAGCAATTGTCTTCTTTGCAAAAATCAGCAATCTACGAACGTTAATTCTGTCAAGAGCAGATGCTTTGATCTGAAGAGTCTTCTGTCCGAAAACAACAATTCCTTCTGTTGGGAAAGTTGCGATTGGATTGATTCTGTTGTCATACAGATCATTTCTATCCTGGAATGTCAACTTGTCCATGACGTCTGCTACATCAAACTGTCCAAGTCCGCCTCTATTCAAACCAGCTGGAGCAAACCATGCTTGTCCAACTCTGTCTGAGAATGCAATTGCGCCAAGAACTGCAACAGAAGGAGATACTCTCACAATCTTGTTGTTTGTCTTGTCGCTGATCTTGACGTCTGGATAGTAGCATGCAGTGTAGTTGTCATCGATTTCTCTTGCCTTCAAGAGTCCGACTGCTTCTGCAACTGATGAACCAGTGATGTCCATGACATAGAGAGCATCGCCTCTATCATTGACAATTCCACGAGCCTTGTCAGAAACCTTAATATTTGTCACACCAGGAACTGCAAGGAGGTTCATGTCAAATGCATCTGGATTTGAGATTGTATCTAGTGATCTCTTGAGAGAAACAACTCCGATGTCTGTGTCGTCAGCGACATACGAGATATTTAGTGGATCTACAACTCTTAGATCCCATCCATCAAATCCGCCTTGGAATGGAAGAGTGAACTTGTAAAGAGATGCTGATGCATAAACTGCTTGATGCTGAGAAGCAGCTGGAATTGTTCCCGTCATGTAGTTCCAAACTTGTCTTCCATTATATGAGGAAGCACTTAGAGCTGCAAGTGAGAAATCGGCGTCTGTATCTATGATTGCGTTATTTGGCTTTGCGCGCATTCTGTCTTCAATACCACCAGAGATGAAGCTAATTCCCCAGCAAATTGAAGGATCGACATTTCCAGACTTATCAAATTGATTTGAAACATACTTGAAATCAGGAACTAGTGGAATTCCTAGTGATCCTGAGAATGACTCTGCAGTATAGCCTCTGTGTCCCCAAGGCAATGCTTCAAGAGGATAGTTGTCAGTTGTGTTCAATTCAACTCTGATGTATCTGCTCTTGTTTGCAAAATCACCAGTTCCAATGAACTTTCTCTGAGAAGTATCAAAGACTTCATTGTGATCACCAATCATTCTTGCAACGTAGTTCTTCGAAGAAGGATCTAGATTGCAGCCAGGGAATGTTTCAAGAGTCGTTACTCTCTGATCAGTATCTGAGAATCTTCTAACGACAACATCGAATGTTCCAAATGGAGTTGCAGATGGAGCAGGAGAAGGCTTGATATTTGCAATCGTGACCTTGATGTCATTGTTTGTTGCTCTTCCATGAGCCATTGTGTGGAACTTGAAGAGGTTGTACTCTTGCCCACCGACTGGCTGAGACTTGACCCATGGAGTAACTCCTTCCTCGAAGTTTCTTGTGAAAGCAACTGTTGATCCGCTTATCTGAGAAAGACCCCAAGATGCAGAAGCTGCTGGCGAAACATATGAGAAATTCTGAGCAAGATAGTGTCCATACGTAGAATACTTTGTAGGATCAGAATTTAGAACTTTCTCGATATAGTTTGCTGCAGTTGTTACAAAAGATGCTGTTGCTGCGAATGCCGGTGAAGTAACTCTGAACACAAAGTCTGTTGTACTTCCAGAAACACCAACAACTGTGACGTTTGAGCTTGATCCAGTTGCATGCACTACTGCAAGAACTTGACCTGCATTTGCATCAGTTATTGCCTGAATGTTTCCGACAGTGTAACCGTTTGTGACTGATGTTCCATCATCATGTCCAAGAACTCTAACAACAGTTAGTGAATTTGAGTTCTTCAAGTAATTCTTAGCAGCGTACGTCAATTGATTTGAAGGTGTGACTTCCCCAAATAAAGCTGCAAAAGAATCAAGACCGTTTACTAGCATTGGAACCATGGCAGGGCCTTTAGGAGTTCTTCCTATGACCACAGCTCCAATTCCTGCTACTCCCTGAGCCAAGAAGCTTAAATCAACTTCTGTTGTAAAGACTCCAGGAGAAATAAATTTCTGAGCCATTGATTTTTATCTCCAAAAATTGAGAGTGCTTATATTTACAGAAGATGCACTTCTCACGTTCTAAATAGTTTGTTCTTGCTTGAAAAGCAACTTTCGCAAGAAACTTATCTTTTACCGAAAATCTTGTCAAGATCTCTTGGATCATCAACAAACTTGACAGTCTCTTCAGCAAAGTTAAAACCGAAAGCAGTTCTCTCTACTTTTATTGCTGGTTTCTCACCTTCTGGATCTAGTTGAAGAACAGCTGGAACTCTTATAGAAGTATTGAATCTAACAATTCTTTCTTGATCTGTAAACTCTTCAAGATTACCACCATCAGACAGAGTTGAATCAAAGAAGCCAACGACATATTCTCCTTCCATTTTCTTTCTATCTTGAAACTCTTCTCCAATCTTTGGATGCCTTCCATCATTGAAGAGAGGAGCCACAAAAGACTTTCCAATATCAAGCTCATGGAATATCTTTTCAAGAATAGCATTCATTTGCATGATATACTGAGCTTGAACTTGGACTTCATATGATATGATGTTTCTATCTGGAAATGGAATTGAAGTTACTTCATACACAACAGGATCTTCTGGAAGCTTGTGACCAGCATCTCTCTTCATCCAAAGATTTCTCAGATTGTTAGTTTTCATTGAGACTCTTTTTGCGATCTGAATGTTTGCAGATTCAGCTCCCAGAGCACTCATTGTTGGACTTGGTTCAATAGATGATCTTCTTATTGAGATGATTGGAAGAATCAGGACACCATTGTCATCTCTTATTCCTTTCTTTTCTCTTCCAGAAATCCATCTTTCACCAGCAGACCATCCAACAGACACTTTCTTTCTATCACCGTTGACATGCTGAACATGTGCGTCAACAGTCTTGTCAAACCAATCTTTTATTGCAAGATCGATTGTTTCAAGAGTTACATTCGTGATCTGTGGATGTTCTGTTGGCATTCACCATTTCTCCATTGCTCTCTTCAGTGTCTCCTTTAAGTAAGGAAGAGGTGCAACAAAAGTTATGTGTTCATAACTTGAAGACTTCTTTGAGACTATGCCAATGACTTTTCCATCTGCAAAAACTCCAGATCCAGAATTTCCCTTTGCTACAGGAGCTGTGATGACAACATCTGTTGTTATATCACTCTCTGGACCTACGTAGCGACCCTCAGTCACAAGAAAAGAATTTCTTGGATGAACACCAAGGCCAGCTCCAACAACTGAAACAGAGTCACCTGGCTGAGGAAGAGACTGAGCTAGCGGTGCCACATCTCCAGCAATGCACTCTGCTTTCAGAGCTCCAACGTCAGTATCTTCATCTTGAATAAGAACAGACGCCTTGCAGATTGTCCCATCATTCTTCTCGACAGTTTCCTCGAAACTTTCCACAATCATCACAATTGGAAGTCCGTCTTCTCCTTGTTGAACAAAAAGCTTTGGGACATTCACAACATGAGCTGCACTTAAAATGATGCTCTCTCCGCCATTTTTTGTCTTATCAACAGCAACGACAACTCCCGTTCCAATCCAGGAAATTTCATGAGGAGTCTTTGAGATCTCTGTTTCATTCTTCTTCTGTACAAGAATACCTTTGACTTCAACATTTACTTTTACAGTTTGTGACATCATTCTTCTTGCTTCTACTCCACTAAGATTGCAGTTGGAATGCATGCAAGAAGACAGTGCCAAGAATAGCACCATCGAGAAAACAACTATGTGATTTTTCATATGTAGTCCTTTTTGTGTTTCGTGTTTGAAATTGGGTGTGTGTTCTTGACTCCTTCTGAGTTTCTTCCACCATTCTGAAACTGGCCTTCGCGAGAAGGAACACAAACACACTTAGTCATCAGCCTGTTGTTAACTTGTCCAAAGACAATTTGAGGCTGTGTAACAGACGTTATTTCAAAAAAGACTTCGCCGAATTCGACAAAATCTCCTTCTTTAGGGACTACATTTCTTTCCTTGAGTTCAAGATCATGGAAGTAAACTTCGCATGTGTACTTTGAATCTATACCAAAACTTGTTGCAGCCGACTGAGTATTGTCCCACATGACTCTTGCGTTTACAAGAATTGGCGGATCCCATACTTTCTCTATTGCTTCTCCATACAGTGAATTTATTCTACTCTTCTCAGCTGATATGGCGTAATACGAAACTTCCTGTCCCGTGACCTTCTGAATCAATTCTTTGTTGATCCTGTCAATGAAAGCTAGCTCTCTTTCAGTTATGAACTTTTTTGACATTAGGCTCCGAATTACAGCAATTAACTGCCCATATAACTACATAGTGAACATCTTCATCAAAATGCTGATTTGATTCTAGACCACATCCCTGGCTTCTTTTCAGGCTCCTTTTTTACAACAGTCTTATCTTCTTTTCCAAAAATGAAATTTGAAAATTCTTGAGTTGATTCGTCGTTTATTTCGCCTTGTGTATTAAAGTCTGAAGACTTAGTAAGACCCATGAAGTGAACAAAATCTTTTGCTTTTTCCCAGTATTTTCTGTCTGGATCTTTATTCTGCTTGCCTCTCATCTGTACAAGCTCTTTTCCCTTAACATCTGCAGTCAAGTGAGGTTTGTCATTTGCATCTCTATATGAGTACATGTCACCTGTTGAGAGACCGCAATGCTGCATATCACAAGCTTCTTTTTCTTTTGCTTTCATTGAAAGAACTTCAACCCAGTAACTTCCATCTGAGTATTCTTTCTTTGCTTTTTCTTTTGACAATTCAGAAGAGTCCCAATTATAAAGATCATCTTGAATAAACTTGTCGAGGCTATCTTTGTTCATTGATCTCAATTCTTTTGCTTTGTTTGGAAAGGTCTTCAAATATGCTTTTACAAGAGTTCCTAAAACAACATCTGCCCCAATTCCCGTTCCAGCTTCACCAGTGTAAAAGTCAGCAGAAGACTTCCACATTGACTTATCCCAGTTTTTTCCTTGACCTCTTACCATGTCAGCATTGAAGATTTTTGCGTGAATATCTGCATTCTTTGGATCAAAAGCATTTAACTGGTTTGCAACTTCTATTGGAAGTTTATGCATCTGTGATAAAGTCGTTACATTTACTTCATGAAGTCTAAAAACTTCTGTCATTCTTGGATATTTCATTTTCAGCCAATATAAATTCCGAGTGGAACTCTTTTCATAACTTCTTCAAGAGCTGCAGCCTTTTGAGCTTGCTTCTCTGCAATCTTGTCATAAGTCATTTCTTCAAGAATCGTCTTAAGCTCCTCTCTTAGTCTATCTTGCTCCTGTCTTGCATCATTTATTAGCTCTGGACCATTCAGAGTAAGATCTCCATTTGGAATTGGGATCGTATTCATCTTAGCTCTGATTTGTCCTTCTATTTCTTTTGCAAGAGAGAATGCAAATCTTCTTATCCAAGTCTTTGAAACTGAATTGAGTTTTGAATATTCAATGTTTCCAAATGGAATGTTTGAGAGATTTGAAACTCCGAAGTACGCCTTGTCAACTCCAGCAGACCCACTCAAACCTGTGATTGTTGTTGGCTGAGTTGCATCTGGCGGATACTGCCATGTTATCCACAGAGGCATATTCACTGATGGAGCTGGAAATAGTGTCAGAACATTGTTGTGAAGTTCATAACTGTAGTTTGATCTTCTAACTCTGTTAGACGTCTCAAACTGCATTCCTCTTAGAATATCTTCCCAGATTGGAAGCAGGTAGAAGATTGTTTCTGGAGTGAAAGATTCAAAATTGAATTGATTGTTCAGATAATTCATTGCGGAAGTTGTTCCGAAGAATCTCTGAGCAGACAAGGGACTGAAGTGATAAATGTCTTTCACGACAAGTCTATTGCTTGAACCTGTCAAAGATGAAGAAAATATCTCGTTCAGATTATACTTCTGAACTCCTGTTTGAAGATTTATAGAACCGCTGTACAAAGGAACAGACGTGTTTACTCTGAAAGGTCCCTGATCTCCATAAGGATCTGCTTGTTTTCTTTCAAACTCGAGATTGGGAGTTATGTATCTCTGTTCTGAGCCAGAGAGAGATCCAGTGGCAGCACCCAAAAAGGATGCAAGCATAGACTTTGCTTGATATGAGTTTATGATCGAAGAATACTCAAGACAAGCTTCTTCAAAAGATGCATAGATCTGACTTGACGAGATGTGAGTTTCCATCACTGGATCACCCAACTTCAATCTCGTGAAGTTGATCATTCTATCTGCATCTGTTTGAAAATCAGGATCATTGTCAAAGATCCCAAATGGAGTGCTGCCTGCTGAAAATGGCATTAGCTTTTCCCTCTGCTCAGTTTACAGTTGATTCAGTCGCTAGAATCCCAGTTTGAGTTTGCAAGCTCAAGCTGCCCGTCATCTCCAATCTTGAAGACTGATGATCCCCATTCTGCAGACTTGTTGTTATCAATTTTTGTTCCTTTCAACATGTCTGATGGGATTGACTGATATGTGTGACCAGTCTGTTGAATGAAATATGGAGATAGGCCGTTGCTCTGTCCAACGTGGAGATACTGACCCTTGACCTGATCAAGAGGCTTTCTTCCATCTTGAGAAGCTGGCAGAGATCCTGGCTTTGGAGGTGGCTTTGTTGAATAGACATCCTTCATTCCTGGCAAATTCTTCTGCTTCAGATCGTTGTCGTTCTTTCCCTTCTTTGAAGCTGCAGCATTTCTCTGTTGAGACTTTCTTGCTACATCCTTAGCAGTTGTCTTTCTCATTGGCATTGAGCTTGCTCTTGCTGCTCCTGCCTTTGCACCCGCTACTGAGTGGCTTGTCTTATCATCACCCAAATCAAGTTCACCTTGCTTTGGAGCAACCTCACTCAGAGTGACTCCAGGGACGCTGAAGAACTCTTTTAGTGTTGGTGTATATTTCCCTATCTCTCTGCTCTCGTACTTATCAGAGTGAACGTGGGGCTCTAGATCTATATGTACATTTTTTGCTGACACGTTTACTTCCTCCTCTTCGTTTTGCTCGTATGCTTCTTTTTCAATCTTCTTCAACTTCTCGTAATAATCGGGATCTTCAGATTCATGATCCATAGCTATTTCCTTTGCATAATGTGGATCATCTGTGTGCTCCATCTCATGCTTTGTTCCTGTTGCTAACTTCTTTTTATCAAAGTCAGATGGCTTTTTCTTATCTGCCAGCCCGCCCTTTAATTTGTCTGTCCATGCACTCATATAAGAATCTCCAAGTCTTGTATAAGTAAGAAGACTCTTCGTAAGATACTCGTTTTTCAGATTTTCTTTAAGTATACAGCATGCCCGCATCCAAATACTTTTCTGACACCATTCAAGTCTGCAATTTCCTTTTCAGTCTTGCCATCAGAAGCTCTAAACTTGAATCTATCAAATCTTGATTTTCCATCAGTATAGAAGTAATCTATTCCAGTATCTTGCATTCTATTGAAGCCAAGCTTGCTATACACATTGCCAGAACCAAATCTGAGATCTGAATATGAAAGAATCTGTTCAAATCCCATCTCTTTCAACTTTTGTTCTGAATGTTTCATGAGTTTGGAAGCTCCTCCATTGACAAGAGTGTTTAGCTTCGTTGAAAATCTTGCAAGTTCAGCTGTATTGATATACTTCTTCTGAATTGGCTTTCTGAAAGACATTGCACAAATGAGCTTTTCTTGTCTGTCAAATAATCCAAATGCTATGAAGTTTCTTGTATTGCCTGAAATATGAGTCTCTTCAAAGAAATATTTTGACAGAGTTTTATCCACCTGCTTAAATGTAAGATCTCTAGCATTAAGCTTCTGTTTTACACAGCCTAGACGTTGAGAGATCATAGACTCACAGATTTCTCTCTTGTTTTCCCACTCATCTGAAAAGATCTGGATCAGCGAATATCCTTTAAGATTCATGTTGAGCATTTTGTTTCTATGCTGTCCTCTTTCAGTCACTCCACTTCTTCCACCAGAATGCCAATACAGCCCATGAAATTCAATGCCGAGTTTCTTCTCTTCGACAAAGATGTCTATCTCTTTTGGAGCTATGATTTTTCTTGAGTTTCTTTCAGTCTTAAATCCAAGACTCTTGACAAATTCGTTGATCTCATCTTCTTGAACTGAACCAACTCCAAAACATGAGTGGCATCTTGTTCCTCTCTCAAGATCCATTAAACATCTTTTATCTTTTGATCCACACTTGCTGCATACTACTCCAATTGGAGTTTGCCAAGTTTCATAGTCAGAATATAAGAAGTCCTCTTTCCAGAATTGAGAACTTAAAGACTCTCTGATTCTTTTTCTCAATTCTTCTTCTGTCAACTTTAAGCTCGATGACATGTCTTCAATCGTTTTGCTTGAATGTTGCTTACCAAAGAATGGGTTGTCTTTTCCGAACAGCTGCTTTATTCTGCTGTCTTCTTCATGAGTCTTTCCTTTATTCCATGTCTTCTTTATAGATCCCCCAACCTTGCCCGCTTCGGACTCAGCAATTTTTGAATGATTCTTGCAATACTTTTTGAATTTGAAAGCAGAATACCTTACTTCATTCTTGCACAGAATGCACGATGGTTCAGAATCAAGTTTGAAAATAAATCTCCAGCTATACTCCTTAGAAGACATTCCGTGCTTTGTTAGATGATTAGAAAATTTCTTACCAGTTCCAGAAAAAGAAGAGCAGATTAAACAATCCATATTACACCTTTCCTTGAACATAAATAACTTTTCAAGAACAAAAAGAAAGGCTCCCGAAACTTAAGGAGCCTAACTTTAAGATTTCAAGTCAGATTAGATGACGTTGAGGTCTTGGACTGTAACTGTGCCGTAGAAGTCTGAGCGGACCATCTTCTTAGCATAGCGAGTCATAACACCCTTTCTTGGAGTGAAATCTTCTGGTGCATAGATTGTTGGAGTTACAATGAGTGGAACGTATGGAGCATAAACGTATCCAGTCTCAAGGAAGCTTGATCCCTTGTAACCAACGAGGATTCTGTTACGTGGGAAGTAAGGATCCTTGTAAACAGTGAAGCGGCTGTTCAATGTACCGACCTTCTCAGTTCCAACAGTGAACATTGTCTCGTTTGGATCCATTGAGAGAGTTGGCTTGTAGAGAACTGAAGCCTCGAGGATAGAAGCAACATCTGGGCTTGTAACAACGAAGTTTGCAGCTCCACGGAGTGTCTTTCTGTGGATTGTGTTAGCAGCCTGAATGATTGTCTCAATGAGAGTTTCATACCATTCACGAACAGTTCCTGTGAAAGAAGCTCCTGTAACTGCTGCTCCTGTTGTATAGTCAAGGAAGTTACCTGGCTTACGTGACCAGAAGAAGTTTGCTCCAGTTGCAGAGTAGAGAAGATCTGCAAGGATTTCTCTATCGATTTCGAGAGCGATTGCTTCTGAGAGCACTTGAGTTAACTCAACTTCTGCATCCAAGTTCTGGTATGCAGCGAGATCCTGAGCTAGTTCAGGAGTCCACTTTGCACGTAGCTTACGGCTTGAAGCTGTAACAGCCTGTGACTGAATCTGGATATCCAACTCTGGGATAACTGGCATTGGAGAAGCTCCAAGGTCAGATTCAAAGTCAGGAGTTGTTATTGTTCCAGAAGTTCCACCTGTGAGAGTAGAGCCAACGATGTATGAGATCTTGACTGTTCCGAGGTCTGTTGCTGCACCATCAGTTGTGTCAAGGATGAACAACAGATCGTTTCCAGAAATTGCAGTGTGACGACGAACAACAGTTGCAAGACCAAGTCTTACAGGAACACCATCAGTTGATGCTGATGCTGATGTTGATGAACCTGAAACAACGACCCACTGCTTGACACCAGCTGCATCCGAAACTGCACCTGCAAGAGCAGCTACAGTGCTGTAACCGTTTGTGACAGTTAGCAGCTTGACTGTGCCAGCACCGATTGATGCTGAGAGTTCAGGATCATAGTTGATCTGAGCGAGTGTTGGAGTTGTAAGAGCACCAGACAATGTTGTTGTAGTGATCTTTTCACGCTGTGAGAATGATGTCTGAAGGTTGTACAGAGAACCTGCACCCTTTGCATCATTGAGTGAGTTTCTATCACCAAAGATAGAACCACCTGAAGCGAAATCCTTTGCCTTGTCACCAGCTTTGACTGAGTCATAGCGGTAATCTAGATAGAAAAGGAGGCCTGATGGCAAGCTCATTGGCTGAACAGAAACCAATTCATTTGCAATCAAACCACCGAATACTCTACGAACGATTGGGAATGCTACGTTCTGGAATCCCTGGATATCACCAACTGATGAAGCTTCCTTAAGGAGCTGCCCAGCTTGGTTCTCCATGAGGCGAGCCATGTTTGACTTAAGAGGGTTAGTCTTGGAGTCAGATAGACCCTTGAGAAGACCAGTCTTCTCCCACTTCTCAACGAGACGTACAGATTCCTTCTGACGGTTGATCTCGCTGATTCCTTCTGTTAGATTTCTTAAATTCATTTTTTGTTTTCCTCTGCCAAAAAGCGGCTTCTTACTTTAGAAGACCTGCAAGCTGTGCAAGTCTTGAGTATGAATCACTTACGTTACGGTCCGCAGATTCGCTGAGGACTTTCTGATCAGCGCCGCCGCTTGTGCGTGCACGCTGTGAGTTAGCAAGTGGCTTACGTGATTCTGTTAGCTTACCTGCAACTGCGAAAGAGCTTGTTACAACTTCATAGACAGTCTTTACTTCATCGATTGTCTTTGCCTTGTCAATTGACTCAAGAACAACTCTCTTTTGTTCTGATGTCAGACCAGCATTCTTGTTAAGAATTCTATTTACGTGAAGAACCTTTGAGTTGAAGAGATTGACTTCGTGTAGTCTATTTCCAAGAACCTTGATCATCTGAACAGCCTTCTTGAGATTCTCACGAAGTGCCTTGTTCTCTGCCATTCCCTTCTTGATCATTTCCTTGACAACGAAGTCTTGCTTTGCAGGAGGTGTTTCTTTATCCCACTCATGCTCGCCCTTCTTGACGTCAGCTAGACCCTTATCAACGTCCTTGACAACATCATCAAGTTCACCGTTAGGAGTCATCTCTGAGAATCCCTTCTTGACCTGTACTTCAGTCTGAAGAGCAGCTTCATAAACCTTACGAAGTTCTGCTTCTGAAATCTCGATGCTCTCGTCCATCTCCTCACCTCCTTTCTTCTTAGCCTCGTTCTTCTCCTCTTCTTCCTCTTCCTCTTCGTGTCCTTCACCTAGAGTAGGGATTGAAGCTTCGTCCATTTCTGGCTCTTCTGCTTCAGAGAAGAAACCGCTAAGTCCTTCCATCTCCAATGCTTCGTCAACTTCTGCTTCATCGTGCTTTGCCATCTCTGAATCTCCTTTTGCTTCTTCTATGCCCGGGGTGCCGCCTGGCAGATAATCTGCTTGTGCTTGTCCAGATCCTGCATCTGTTTTAGATGAGTAACCTTTTCTTTCACCCAGAGCTTCCTTGATATTCTTCTCAAGGAGATTTTTGATAGCAGGTGCCATCGACTCCAAGAGTTCGTTTTTTGCTGCTGCAATTGCTGCTTCTTTCAAAGCAGTAGCATCATTAACAGCCTCTGACACTAAATCTCTTCCTTCTTTTTTCATCTCAGATTCTCCTAAGAATCTACAGCTAATTAAAAATGATGAAAAAAATTATGACAAATGACAAGAAAATTTAGTCATTATTATCATCATTTACTTTCACTTGAGATAGTCTACTCTTTCTTTTTCTTTTCTCGGAAGGCTTCTCATAGTGCTTTCTCATCAACAATTCTTGAATGAGTCCGCTATTCCTAACCTTCTTAGTAAAAGTTCTTATAGCTTGTTTTGCAGATTCTTCTTGATCTGATCCAATAGATACTTCGACAACAAGACTATCTTTTCTTGGGTTCTTCACTTATTTCCTCACTTCTTTTTCTTCTTTTTCTTTTGTTCAATTCCATCTGGAGTTTGACGACCCAGACCTAAACCTTCACTGTCATACCAGTGATTTGCAGCTTCCCAAACATTTGAGATGCTCTTTGACTCATTTAGAGGAGCCCAAGCTGACTTGCTCTCTTTTACAACAATGCCTTGAAGAAGAGACTGCAAGTTTGTTCTCTGACCAAGAATTCTATCGTCTATCTTTGAACCTGGTCCAGTCATTGGTCCCCAGTTGACAGTTCCCTGCGTTCTGTAAAGATTGTATGCGCCAAGAGGAGCTGAGAAGTCAAATGCTTCAGAATAAGCATATGCGTGAGGTTCAGGATCTTTTCTGAGATCTTCCACCTTTTCCTTCTTCTTCTTTTTCTCAGTAAGAAGTTTCTCTGTAAGAACTTCTAACTGTCTTATCTGCTCAAAAATCTTGTTAGTCATCAGGAAATCCTCTTTGTAAATAGACTTTCTTTTCTGTTTGTTCTGTTTTAAGAAATTTCTCTTTTGTTGAGAGTCATTCCTGTTACTCTATCCCAAGCAGATTCTTTTGGCATTAAGCCATAAAGACCTCTTGAAGTCAATCTCGTATTGACAACGCTCCACGGATCTGGAGCTATTACATGCGAATCGGGGCTTGCAAACATATTGGGATCGACAAAATTAAGATTGTCTTCTCTTCCCCAGATTCTATCAAGTCTATTTTCCATGTCGTCATCTGTCTGATAGTGAAAATCGGGAAGATGAGAATTTGGAACCTCTTCTGTTTCAGGAGGACTAGTATCTATATTGAGTGTGTTCAAAATAGACTCACTAAATTCTCCTTCCTCCCAGTCCTTTGGAGGATTGTTTGCCCAACCTGAGACACCAGCAAGAGTTGAGCCACCGCCTGTTGAATTTGCTTTTCCCATGAAATATGGAGTATTTATTGCCTCATCAACATCTTCACTTTCAAGATTCATTAGTTTCAAAGAGAATTCAGAATCATCATGGGGAATGAGAGGACCATTCAAATTACCGACATTAGAAGAGCCTCTATCATAACCGACTGGTTGCCCATAGAATGTATCTCTATCATATGGAAAATTGCCAAGACGTCTATCTGGCTCTCTCTTGAGTCCTTGTCCTCTTATTCCAGAAGAGTCTGGACGACCAGCTAAATTGCCAGGATCAAGTTCATCTAATCTTCTAACAACTTCAACTAGTCTAGAAATTTTCATTTACTTTCTCTCGACCACTGCTGGAACATCAAGAGCTCTTCTCTTCATTTCAAGCTCTCTCATTCTTGATTCACCACTCAATTGCATTGGTCCCTTTGAGCTTGTTGCTTCAAGAAGTCTATTCATCCTTGAAAAATCAGGAGTCAAATCTTCAACTGGCACATCTGGCATCTCTGATTCTTCACCAGGCAACTTGACACCTTCAAAGATATTTGCTCCCAGAGACTGCTGAAGCTTTCTTACATTCTCATTCTTGCTCATATTGTTGTCGTTATAGATTCCTCTATCGACATTCTTCTTTGGAGCGGGAATTTCATCTTCATCAACATTCGAATTAACTGTCAAAAGCTCTGCAAGACTTGAATTAGTTTTTTGCTTTCTTTCTGGCTGTCTTTCTGACAACTTCTCAGTTAAAGCTTTCTTGATATACTCTTCCGACAAGTGTCTTGAAATCATCTCTGGCACAGACTTTGAGATTTCGTCTCTTACAACTTGTCTTATAACTTCAAAGAGTTCTTTTGCATTTGCCTTCATTTTAGCTCACTTTCTTACGATGTCATTTAGAGCTCTGAAAATTCTGTCTTCTTTTGAGAATCTGGTTTCTTCATTGTTATACTTCTTAGATTCTCCAAAGAGATAAGCTCCAGGAGTAGATGGCTCAGAAACGATGTCGAAGCAAATGATCTGGAAGTCTGGCTGAACAACATCATGACCCTCATTTGTTTGCTCAGTTGAGCCAACTCCTCTGCTTGAAATACCGATTGTCACGCCGGAATCAATAAGTGATTCGAGAATTTTTCCCTGAGGTGTTGGAAGAATCTCGACTCTTCCCATAACATCTTTGTCATTCCACCACATTTCTCTGATTATGTGAGATACATTCTTTAGAGAAACTGATGAGGATTCAGGATGATCAAGCTCACCAACAGCTCTATTCTCACGAACAGCTTTCTGATAGTTCTCTATTTCTCTCATCAAAAGAGAACGAGGATAGATTCTCTTGTTCTGGTTTTTTGTGTCTGCCTTTTGAATGATGCCTTGAAGAATGAGTTTGCCGCCATTCTTTTCACGTGATTCTTTGATAAGATCAGCTTTATAATCAAG
>Ga0228698_1000238_pt1 | contig 47685 bp, 45 predicted proteins | sample McNCre117_Aug_MG_FD_178015 | JGI IMG/M metagenome (GOLD analysis project Ga0228698, IMG submission 178015) | Freshwater microbial communities from McNutts Creek, Athens, Georgia, United States - 1-17_Aug_MG | ecosystem: Environmental > Aquatic > Freshwater > Creek | place: USA: Georgia... | reverse complement strand
AAGTTCGCCAAGCAGTACCCGAAGGTGACGCTCTTCACCATCGAGGACGTCTTCGGCGGCTGGACGAAAGCGCAGAAGACGCACTTCGCCGATGGCGGGTCCTTCGACCAGGTATTCACGCGCAAATAAAGATCGTGCAATCGAATTGCGCTTCGCGGTGAGTGCTTATCTGTTTTTCAAATAAGCAAGTTCGAATTCGTTTGTTGGCCCTGGCCGGCGCGCTTCTTACGATGCGCGCCGGCTTGTCCATTGCCGGGCGCTGAGCCCTGTCCACCATGTCTCACCTCAATCGTCGCCGCATGGCAGGCCTCGCGATGGCTGCACTGATGCCGCTGACGGCGGCCCAGGCCGCTGGCGTGACACTGCTCAATGTCAGCTACGACGTGTCCCGCGAGTTCTACAAGGACTTCAATGCCGCTTTTGCTGCGCATTGGAAGAAGACCGCTGGGGAGGATCTGACCCTCAACCAGAGCCACGGGGGATCCAGTAAGCAGGCGCGCAGCGTGGCCGATGGGCTGGAAGCCGATGTCATCACGATGAATCAGCACAACGACATCGACATCCTGGCCGAGCGCGCCAAGCTGATTCCCGCCGACTGGGCCCAACGGCTGCCCAACCACAGTGCGCCGACCACGTCGATCTCGGTGATCCTGGTGCGCAAGGGCAACCCCAAGGCGATCCGCGACTGGAGTGACCTCGGTCGTCCGGGGGTGAGCGTGATCATCCCGAACCCCAAGACCAGCGGCAACGGGCGCTACACCTACCTCGCAGCCTGGGGCGCCGGTGTACAGGCGGGGCTGAGCCCGGAGGCGGCCCGGGCGCTGGTGACGCGCATCTTCGCCAACGTGCCGGTGCTCGACGGCGGCGGTCGAGGCGCCACCACCACCTTTGCGCAGCGCAACCTGGGTGACGCGCTGGTCACTTTCGAGAGCGAGGCGCCGCTGATTTCCAAGGAGTTCGGTGACCAGTTCGAGGTGGTCTATCCCAGCCGCACGATCCTGGCCGAGAACCCGGTCAGCCTTGTCGACCAAGTGGTGGACAAGAAGGGCACGCGCCGTCAGGCCGAGGCCTACCTGAAGTACCTGTACTCGCCCGAGGGCCAGGAAATCGCCGCGAAGCACCACCTGCGTCCACGTGACGCCAAGGTGCTGGCGAAATACGCCAAGGCTTTCCCGAAGGTGGCCACCTTCACGGTCGACCAGGTCTTTGGCGGTTGGGCCCAAGCGCAGAAAACCCACTTCAACGACGGCGCGACCTACGACCAGGTCATTGCCACTGCAAAACGATGATCTTCACCCGCACCCTGTTGCGGCGCCACAGCGTGCTGCCGGGCTTCGACCTGGCGCTCGGTTTTGCGCTGCTGTACCTCAGCCTGATCGTGCTGGTGCCGCTGTCGGCGGCCTTCCTGAAGACGGCCACGCTGAGCTGGGGCCAGTTCCTGGAGGCCACCACCACGCCGCGGGTGCTGGCGTCGTACCGGCTGACCTTCGGCGCGTCCTTGCTGGCGGCGATGCTCAACGCTGTGTTCGGCCTGATCGTCGCCTGGGTGCTGGTGCGCTACGACTTTCCCTTCAAGCGCCTCGTCGACGCCCTGGTGGACCTGCCCTTTGCGCTGCCCACCGCGGTGGCGGGCATCGCGCTCACCGCGATCTGGGCCCAGAACGGCTGGCTCGGCCAGTGGCTGCCCTTCAAGGTCAGCTTCACCCCGCTGGGCGTGTGGGTGGCGCTGGTCTTCATCGGCCTGCCCTTCGTCGTGCGCACCGTGCAGCCCGTGCTCGAAGACGTCAACCAGGAGCTCGAAGAAGCCGCCGCCACGCTGGGCGCCAGCCGCTGGCAGGCCTTCTGGCACGTCATCCTGCCCGTCGTCTCACCGGCCCTGCTCACCGGCTTCGCGCTGGCCTTCGCCCGCGCGCTGGGCGAGTACGGCTCGGTCATCTTCATCGCCGGCAACATGCCCATGATCAGCGAGATCACCCCGCTCATCATCATCAGCAAGCTCGAACAGTACGACTACGCCGGCGCCACCGCGGTGGCCGTGGTGATGCTGGTCGTGTCCTTCGCGCTGCTGCTGATGATCAACAGCCTGCAGGCCTGGGCCCGCAAGCGCCAGGGGATGCTATGACTGCCGCTGCCGTCACCAACGTGCGGGCCGAGCGCCGGGCCGCTCCCAAGCCGGCCCGCATCCCCTCGGGGGATCGACCGGCGTACTCGACGGGCGAGAGGCGCACAGCCACGGAGGAGCCCGCCTGGGTGCGCTGGCTGCTCATCGCCCTGGCGCTGGGCTTCATGACGCTGTTCCTCTTCGTGCCGCTGGCCACCGTCTTCGTCGAGGCGCTGAAGAAGGGCTGGGGCGTCTACCTGGCCGCCATCACCGACGACGACGCGCTCAGCGCGATCAAGCTCACCCTCATCGCCACCCTGATCAGCGTGCCGCTGAACGTCGTCTTCGGCGTGGCCGCGGCCTGGGCGATCACCAAGTTCGACTTCCGCGGCAAGAACCTGCTGCTCACGCTGATCGACCTGCCGTTCTCGGTCAGCCCGGTCATCGCCGGGCTGATCTACGTGCTCGTCTTCGGCCTGCAGGGCTGGTTCGGCGAGTGGCTGCGCGACCACGACCTGAAGGTCATCTTCGCGGTGCCCGGCATCGTGCTGGCCACGATCTTCGTGACCTTCCCCTTCGTCGCGCGCGAGCTGATCCCGCTGATGCAGGCCCAGGGCATCGAGCAGGAAGAAGCCGCCCGCGTGCTGGGCGCCAACGGCTGGCAGATGTTCCGCCGCGTCACCCTGCCCAACATCCAGTGGGCGCTGCTGTACGGCGTGATCCTGTGCAACGCCCGGGCGATGGGCGAGTTCGGTGCGGTCAGCGTGGTCTCCGGCCACATCCGCGGCCAGACCAACACCATGCCCCTGCACATCGAGATCGCCTACAACGAGTACCAGTTCGCCGCGGCGTTTGCCGTCGCCTCGCTGCTGGCCGGGCTGGCGCTGGTGACGCTGGGGGCCAAGTACATCGTCGAACAGCGCGTGCACCGCGACAAGCGCGAGGCCCTGACCCAGGGCGAACCCAGCTGAGGCATGAATCCAGAATGAGCATCGAGATCCGCAACCTCAACAAGCGCTTCGGCGCCACGGTGGCCTGCGACCACATCGACCTGGACATCCCCTCGGGCGAGCTGGTGGCGCTGCTGGGCCCCTCGGGCTGCGGCAAGACCACGCTGCTGCGCATCATCGCGGGGCTGGAAGTCGCCGACAGCGGCAGCGTGCTCTTCCACGGCGAGGACACCACCCACACCCACGTGCGCGAGCGCAACGTCGGCTTCGTCTTCCAGCACTACGCGCTGTTCGGCCACATGACGATCTTCGAGAACGTCGCCTTCGGCCTGAGGGTGCGACCGAAGTCGACCCGCCCCGACAACGCAGCGATCCGTCGCAAGGTCATGCAGCTGCTGGAGCTCGTGCAGCTGGACTGGGTGGCCGACCGCTACCCGCACCAGCTCTCGGGCGGCCAGCGCCAGCGCATCGCCCTGGCGCGCGCGCTGGCGGTGGAGCCCCAGGTGCTGCTGCTCGACGAGCCCTTCGGCGCGCTGGACGCCAAGGTGCGCAAGGAGCTGCGCCGCTGGCTGCGCCGCCTGCACGACGAGGTGCACGTGACCAGCGTCTTCGTCACCCACGACCAGGAAGAGGCGATGGAGGTGGCCGACCGCATCGTCGTGCTCAACAAGGGCCACATCGAGCAGCAGGGCCGCCCGGACGACGTCTACGACCGACCGGCCACGCCCTTCGTGCTGCAGTTCCTGGGCGACGTGAACCTCTTCCACGGCCGGCTGGGGCACAGCCCGGGCGGCGCCACCGCGCACGAGGACGTCACCTACGTGCGCCCGCACGAGCTGGAGGTGCTGGGCGAGCCGATCGCGCTCGACGGGGCCCAGGGCGAGGCCCCGGTCTGGCCCGTCACCTTCAGCCAGGCGCTGACGGTGGGCCCGCGCACGCGCCTGGAGTTCAAGCGCGACGACGGCAGCTACGTGGACGTCGAGCTGCCGCGCGCACGCTGGCAGGGCCTGCGCGAGCAGCTGGGGCTGGACGCCGGCCAGCGCGCCTGGCTGCGCCCGCGCCAGGTCACGCGCTTCGTCGCCGGCGGCCAGGTGGCGGTGCCCGACGATCCGGCTGCGGCCATCTGATCCTGTTGTTTTCTGACTCTGCGGTGCAACGCCGCAGGGGGATCTGGGTGGGCAGGGTGCCTGAGAGGGGATCCTGCGTTGGTTCGGCGCCCTGCCGAGCCCATGCACCCCGCGGCCCCGACGCTGGGCGGTGTGCGGGTCGTTCTGCGTTCCACGCATAACGAAGCACACAAAGCTTCCTTCTCATGCGCAAAGGGGCGGCCTACGCTGGCGACTGCTGGCTTTAGCCATCACGCCCCTACCCACACACCACTGCGCATCAAAGCCGATTGCACCAGGGCCAAGACCCGGTGCAGGGCCCACCCCAGGAGTTCGACATGTCCGCCGTCCTTGCCGATCTGCTGCCTCCCGTCGAGGCCGTGTCCGCCGATCACCCGCTGCTTGTGGCTGCCCGCGAGCAGGCTCAATCCGAAGGCCTGCCCTATGCCGGGCGGGTTTCGCCCGGCGATGCCTGGGCCTTGGTGCAAGCCGGGGCGGCGGTGTTGATCGACGTGCGGACCACCGAGGAGCGCAAGTTCGTCGGCCACGTGCCCGGCAGCGCGCATGTGGCCTGGGCCACCGGCACCGCGCTGACGCGCAACCCCCGCTTCGTGCGTGAGCTGGAGGCCAAGGCGGGGAAGACCGCGCCCGTGCTGCTGCTGTGCCGCAGCGGCAAGCGCTCCGCCCTCGCTGCCGAGGCGGCGGCGAAGGCCGGCTTCACCCGCGTATTCAACGTCAGTGAAGGCTTCGAGGGCGAGCTCGACGAGGCCCGCCACCGAGGCAGCGCCGATGGCTGGCGCTTCCACGGCCTGCCCTGGGTGCAGGACTGATCGTCACCGAATCCCGACCGATTTCTCGCTGTCAACACCTTCTCTTCCTTGGAGTCGAATCCCATGAGCTCACCGCACTGGTTCCAGGACAACTCACTGTCCATCGGCCGCACGCCGCTCGTGCGCTTGAACCGCGTCACCGATGGCGCCGCGGCCACGGTGCTGGCCAAGATCGAAGGACGCAATCCCGCCTATTCGGTCAAGTGCCGCATCGGCGCGGCGCTGATCTGGGACGCCGAGAAGCGCGGCCTGCTCGGTCCGGGCAAGGAGCTGGTCGAGCCCACCAGTGGCAACACCGGCATCGCGCTGGCCTTCGTGGCCGCGGCGCGCGGCATCCCGCTGACGCTGACCATGCCCGAGACGATGAGCCTGGAGCGCCGCAAGCTGCTGCTGGCCTACGGCGCCAAGCTGGTGCTGACCGAAGGCGCCAAGGGCATGAAGGGCGCCGTGGCCAAGGCCGAGGAAATTGCCGCCAGCGACCCGAAGTACGTGCTGCTGCAGCAGTTCAAGAACCCGGCCAACCCGGCGATCCACGAAAGCAGCACCGGCCCGGAGATCTGGGAGGACACGGCCGGCGCGATCGACATCCTGGTCTCGGGCGTGGGCACCGGCGGCACGATCACCGGCGTATCGCGCTACATCAAGGGCACGAAGGGCAAGGCGATCACCTCGGTGGCGGTGGAACCCTCGGCCAGCCCGATCCTGACGCAGACGCGCGCCGGCGAGGAGCTCAAGCCGGGGCCGCACAAGATCCAGGGCATCGGCGCGGGCTTCGTGCCCGAGGTGCTGGACCTGTCGCAGGTCGATCTGATCGAGCCCGTCAGCAACGAGGAGGCGATCCACTTCGCACGGCGCCTGACGCGTGAGGAAGGCATCCTCAGCGGCATTTCCGGCGGTGCCGCGGCGGCCGTTGCAGCACGCCTGGCGCACCGGCCGGAGAACGCCGGCAAGACCATCGTGGTGATCCTGCCCGACTCGGGCGAGCGCTACCTCAGCTCGGTGCTGTTCGAGAGCGTGTTCGACGCCAGCGGCCTGCCGCCGCAACCGCAACCGACGCAGCCTGCGGCACAGGCGGCCTGAACCATGTCCAGTTCCCTGGAGAGTTGGCGCTGGTCCGTGACGGCGCCGGCCCCCTTGTCGAGTGACGCGGCGCTGCTGGACATCGCCGGCATCGTCGGTCAGTTGCGCGAGGTGCGTGAAGACTGGCGCGGGGCGCAGGAGCGGCCGCGCGACCTGGGGGTGCGGGAGCTGCCCTCGCGCGAGGCGCTGGCGCAGATCCTGGCTGACCTGCGCGGCGCGCTCTTTCCGATGCGACTGGGGCCGCCCGACCTGCGTCAGGAGAGCGAGGACTACTACGTCGGCCACACCCTCGACGTCGCGCTGAATCGGCTGCTCACGCAGGTCCGGCTGGAGTTGAGGTATCAGCAGCGTGTGCTGTCGCGCCAGGACCAGGGGGGGCTCAGCAGCGCCGAGCTGGAGTCCCGGGCCTTGGGCCTGGTGCGCGACTTTGGTGCTGCGCTACCGGGTATTCGCCGCCTGCTCGACAGCGACGTGCTGGCGGCCTTCTATGGCGATCCGGCGGCGCGCAGCGTCGACGAGGTGCTGCTGTGCTACCCAGGCGTGCAGGCGGTGATCCACCACCGCATCGCCCACCGGCTCTACCAGCTCGGCGCGCCGTTGCTGGCTCGCCTGGTGGCCGAGCTGGCGCATGGCGACACCGGCATCGACATCCATCCCGGCGCGCAGATCGGGCCGGGCTTCTTCATCGATCACGGCACCGGCGTCGTGATCGGCGAGACGGCGGTGCTGGGCCGCAACGTGAGGCTGTACCAGGCGGTGACGCTGGGCGCCAAGAGCTTTGCCACCGACGCCGAGGGCCACCTCGCCAAGGGCGGTGCCCGTCACCCGATCGTCGAAGACGACGTCGTCGTGTACGCGGGGGCGACGATCCTGGGGCGCGTGACGATCGGCCAAGGCTCGACCATCGGGGGCAACGTCTGGCTGACCCGCAGCGTGCCCCCGGGCAGCCGCATCGCCCAGGCCCAGACGCGTGACCGCGACGACAGCGTCGGCGCAGGCGGTGGCATCTGAGTGGCCGCCTTCGATGTCCCGATGACTCACGTGCAACACCGCTTTGGGCTGGAGGTGAGGCGCCGGCGGCTTGCGCTGGGCTGGTCGCAGGAGCGACTGGCCGGCGCCGCCGATTTGAACCGGTCCTACATGGGCGAGATTGAGCGCGGCAGCGTCACCCCGTCACTTGAGACGGCCGCGAAGCTGGCGCGGGCATTGGGGGTGCCGCTGTGGGAGCTGATCTATCGCAGCGAGGTGCCGGCCTGTGCCTGACTTGCTGAGGCAGCGCGATCCAGATCCGTCCACTTCCTCACGGTGATTTTGATGGCGATAGCCGGTTGATCGTCGTCGTGTCGCGCCCCGACACTTCCCGGTGGATTTTTCGCATAAGCACATCTGTTTTTCGAATGAAGGAGCCGATCCATGGCCGATACGACACCCGCTCAGCTTGCTCTGAATGACGCCGCCGCCCGGCAGCTGGCCAACGCCACCAAGACCGCGCCGGTCCTGTCGACGATCACGCCGCGCTGGCTGACGCACCTGCTGCAGTGGCAACCGGTGGAGGCCGGCATCTACCGCCTCAACCAGGTCAAGGACCCTGAGAGCGTGCAGGTGCGCTGTGCCAAGCGCGACGAATCCGAGCTGCCCACCACCTTCGTGGACTACGAAGAGCCCGCGCGCGAATACTTCCTGAACGCGGTGAGCACTGTGCTCGACGTGCACACCCGCGTGTCCGACCTGTACAGCAGCCCGCACGACCAGATCAAGGAACAGCTGCGCCTTACGATCGAGACGATCAAGGAGAAGCAGGAGTCCGAGCTGATCAACAACGCCGACTACGGCCTGCTGGCCAGCGTCCACCCGGATCAGATCGTCTATCCGCTGACCGGCGCCCCCACGCCCGATGACCTGGATGAGCTGCTGACCAAGGTCTGGAAGGAGCCGGCCTTTTTCCTGACCCACCCGCTGGCGATCGCCGCCTTCGGCCGCGAATGCACCCGCCGAGGCGTGCCGCCCCCGACGGTGAGCCTGTTCGGCAGCCAGTTCCTGACTTGGCGCGGCATCCCGCTGGTGCCCAGCGACAAGGTGCCGGTGGCCGACGGCAAGACCAAGATCCTGCTGCTGCGCGTGGGCGAGAAGCGCCAGGGCGTGGTCGGCCTGTTCCAGCCGGGGCTGCCGGGTGAACAGAGCCCGGGTCTGTCGGTGCGCTTCATGGGCATCAACCGCAACGCCATCGCCTCCTACCTGATCAGCCTGTACTGCAGCCTGGTGGTGCAGACGCCCGATGCCCTTGCGGTGCTGGAAGACGTCGAGATCGGCAAGTACCACGACTATCCGGACACCTACAAGTGATCGGGGTGAGTGGCCATGTCCTCTCCTGATCAATTGGGCACTGCGGTGTCACCCGTGCCGCCCGCGGGGCTGCCGGATCCGAGCGTCCTCGCTCGGCTGGCCGGCGAGTTCCTGCGTGCGCTGCCGGGGTCTTCGCCCGCTGGCGCCGCCAGCATCCCGGCTGCTGGCGGTGTGCCGTTGCCGGTCAATCCGCAACCGGCTGGATTCACCCCGCCTCCTGGCTTGCCAGCACCGGCCACGCCGGCGGCTGAGCCGCCGCTGGGCGTGGTCGGCGGGCCACCGCCCGGTTCGAACCTGTTGCCTTCGTCGCCACAGGCGCCGGCCAATGCCGCGGCGTCGGCGCCATCGCTCGTGCCCCACGCCCAGGCCCCCAACGGCGTGCCCGACCACGCGCTGGTGGCCGCACCCGGCTACGACGGCCGGATCGGCGGCCACGTGCTCGGGGAACCGCGTGCGGCGGCCGATCCGCTGGATGCCCTGGTGCTGCCGGCACTCGGCCCCGTGGCGTTGCCCGGGCAGGATCCGCTGCAGGCCCTCCTGCGCGACCTGGGCGCCGGCAGCCAGCGGCCGTCGGCCCCCGCCGCACCAGCGGCAGGCGCGTCGTACTACTTTCTCGACCCGGGCCGACCCGGCGTCGCTGAGCGGGACGTTCCGCAGCTGCCCGCTGCGGCGCATCCGCCCTTCGACGTCAACGCGGTGCGCCGTGACTTCCCGATCCTGCAGGAAAAGGTCAACGGCCGGCCCCTGGTGTGGTTCGATAACGCGGCCACGACGCACAAGCCTCAGTCGGTGATCGACCGCATCGCGTACTTCTACGCGCACGAGAACTCCAACATCCACCGCGCCGCGCACGAGCTGGCGGCACGCGCGACCGACGCCTACGAGAAGGCGCGTGAGACCGTGCGCCGCTTCATCGGCGCCGGCTCCGTGGATGAGATCATCTTCGTGCGCGGCACCACCGAGGCCATCAACCTGGTGGCCAAGAGCTGGGGCGCGGCCAACGTCGGTGCGGGCGACGAGATCGTCGTCAGCCACCTGGAGCACCACGCCAACATCGTGCCCTGGCAGCAGCTCGCTGCGGCCAAGGGCGCCAAGATCCGCGTGATTCCGGTGGACGACGACGGCCAGGTGCTGCTCGACGAGTACCAGAAGCTGCTCAATGACCGCACCAAGATCGTCTCGGTGACGCAGGTGAGCAATGCGCTGGGCACGGTGGTGCCGGTCAAGGAGATCGTCGAGATCGCCCACCGCCGCGGCATTCGGACGCTGGTGGATGGTGCCCAGTCCGTCAGCCACATGCGCGTGGACGTGCGCCAGCTCGACACGGACTTCTTCGTCTTCTCCGGCCACAAGATCTTCGGCCCGACCGGGATTGGTGTGGTCTACGGCAAGAAGGCGGTGCTCGACGACATGCCGCCCTGGCAGGGCGGGGGCAACATGATCGCCGACGTCACCTTCGAGAAGACCGTCTACCACGGACCGCCCACGCGCTTCGAAGCCGGCACCGGCAACATCGCCGACGCCGTGGGGCTGGGGGCGGCGCTGGAGTACGTGGAGCGCATCGGCATCGAGGCCATCGGCCAGTATGAACACGCGCTGCTGGACTACGCCACTCAGCACATGAAGCCCATTCCAGGGGTTCGGCTGGTGGGGACCGCCCGAGACAAGGCCAGCGTGCTGAGTTTCGTGCTCGACGGCACCAGCACCGACGAGGTGGGCAAGGCCCTGAACGCCGAAGGCATCGCCGTGCGCACGGGCCACCACTGCGCCCAGCCGATCCTGCGGCGCTTCGGGCTGGAGACCACGGTGCGGCCCTCGCTGGCGTTCTACAACACCTGCGAGGAAGTTGATCGCCTGGTGGCCGTCGTCAGGCGACTGGCGGGGCAGCGGCGCTGACGGCGCGGTGCCTGTGACGGTTGGGGGAAACTCACGGCCGATTCTTCTTCGAGTCCTCGCCGATGACGTTTTCTCCAGCCGAATGTCCAGACGTCCAGACCACTGAACCGGCATCCGCCGGGACCCCGAATGCGCCTGGGGGTCCGCATTGGCAGGTGGTTTGCCTGTGCGCCGGTTGGTGCCGGACCTGCGATGCCTACCGCGCCACCTTCGATGAATTGGCCGCCGAGTTCGATGGCCTGGCCACCTTCCGGTGGATCGACATCGAGGACGAGGCGGACCTGGTCGGCGACCTTGACATCGACAACTTCCCGACCTTGCTCGTCGCCTCGGCCGAGGCCACGGCCTTCTTCGGTACCGTGCTGCCCCATGCGCAGTCGGCCAGGGCGCTCATCGAGCGGGCGCTGGCCGGGTCGTTGACTGCTGCTCGGACCGATGCGTCGGTCACCGCGCTGACGCGTGCGCTTCAGCGGCGCTGAGTCCCCGAGCCGCGCTGCTCAGGCCGCCGCCCGCAGTTCGGCCTGCACATCGAGGATGAAGCGATCCAGATCGGGCTGCAGGGCGTGCTCGGCGTCCTCCGTGGCGTGGGCCACCCAGCCTTCGGGCTGCGAGAACAGCCGCAGCGCATCGAAGGCCGGGCGCTCGCCCGCGTCGAAGGCATGGGGGATGTGCGGAGGCAGGGCGACCCAGTCGCCCGGCTCGCACAGCAATTGGACTTGCGTGCCGCTGGGACCGGGCAGCTCGAACAGGCCACGGCCGGAGACGAACACTCGGATTTCGTGGTCCGCGTGCGTGTGGCGGCGGCGGAACTGGGCGCGCAAGGCGGGCCAGCGTGGGTCGGCGGGTCGCAGCGCGACGCGGTCGGCGCTGCGAATCGAAAAGCGCCGTTGCAGCGCCGCCAGAGCCCGTGGGTCGGAGACTTGCGTGCTGACGCTGCCCGGAGCGGCCGGGCCGACGTCGATGCGACCGACTTCCACCCCCAGTGGACGCAGCTGCAGTCCGATGTCCTCGTGGCGGTCGTGGTGACTCAACACGCGACCGGTGGCTTGTCTGATGATGAGCAGCATCGCTCAACCCTCCTTCAATTTGAGACGCCGCCCAGCGAACGCTGGCGGCGGTCGGGCACGTAGCGGTCGGCCTGAACGTCCGGGGTGAGGCCGTGGGTGAACACCTCGTCGGTGATGGGCAGCATCTGCGCGTCCCATTCGGCCCAGGCGGCCTTGAGCCGCTCGAACACCTCAGGGTGGCGGTGCCGCAGGTTGGCGCGTTCCCGGGCGTCGACCTGCACGTTGAACAGAAACTCCTGGTCGTTGATCTTCAGGTACTTCCAATCGCCGTCGCGCACGGCGCGCTGGGCCTGCGCCTTGTAGCGCCAGAACAGGGCGCGTGCCCAGTTGCGGCGGGCACCGGTCAATGCGCCCAGGATGTCCTGGCCGTCGCTCGGGAAGTCGGGGTGGGGCGCCAACCCCGCCGCGCCCAGCAGCGTGGGCAGCCAGTCCATCGTGATCGTGACCTGGTCGCTGACCTGCGGGATCAGCCGGGCCGGCCAGCGCAGCAGCGTGGGCACGCGCAGGCCGCCTTCGAGCAGTTCGGTCTTCTGGCCCGTGAAGGGCCAGGTCTTGCTGAAGCGCTCGCCGCCGTTGTCGCTGGTGAACACGACGATCGTGTTGTCGGCCAGCCCCGAGTCATCCAACGCCGCCAGCACCTGACCGACGGCGGCATCCAGCGAGCGCACCATCTTCGCGTAGGTCTGGAGGTTGCCGCCGTCGTAGTGGAACAGGTCCGTGAGGCTGCGCGACACCGCCTCGTCCTCCGGCCCCACCCAGGGCCAGTGCGGGGCGGTGAAGTGCAGCGACAGGAAGAAGGGCTGCTCGGCGCTTTGCTGGCGCACGTAGGCCGAGGCCTCGTCGGCCAGGATCTGGGTGTAGTAGCCCACCCGTTCGACCGGCACGTCGTCTTCCCAGAGGTCGCGGGGGACCTGTTCGCCCACGCCGGGCTTGTGGGTGAAGTAGTCGATCACCCCGGAGTAGTTGCCGAAGAACTTGTCGTAGCCGCTCTTGAGCGGCCCGAAGTCCGGCAGCGTGCCCAGGTGCCACTTGCCGATCAGCGCGGTGCGGTAGCCCGACTCGCGCAGGATCGACGGCAGCGTCGGGTGCTCGGGCGGCAGGCCGATGTGGCGGCCGGCCCGGGCGATGGGCTCTTCCAGCCCGCCGCGCAGCCGGTACTGGTAGCGCCCGGTGATGAGCGCGAAGCGGGTGGCCGAGCAGACTGCGGAGTTCGAATAGGCCTGTGTGAAGCGCACGCCCTGGGCCGCCAGACGGTCCAGGTGGGGCGTTTCGTAGTCGGTCTGGCCGTAGACGCTCAGGTCGGCCCAGCCGAGGTCGTCGGCCACGATGAAGACGATGTTGGGGCGCTGGTCCGGCGTGGTGCCTGGGGTGACGGCAGCGGGGGGGGATGCGGTGGCGGTCATGGGGTGCGGCTCCGGGGATTCAGGGCTTGGCCTTGCCGTTGCCGTCCAGGCGCGGCCAGTACCGTTCGAGCTTGAGTTCCTTGACCGCCGCTTCGACGAACTGCGGCGCGACCCAGGCCTCGACGTCGTAGCCCTGGCGCACCAAGCCCCACTTCGTGCCATCGGCCAGCACGGCCTTGTAGGCGGTGAGGGCCTCGTCGTCCAGCAGGGGCGAGAAGTGCGTCTTCAGGGAAGTGCCCTCCAGATCGGCCTGGTAGATGGCCGGGCCGTGCCCGCTTTGTTCGCCGAACAGGGCGATCAGTGCGCTGCGGTTGGCCTCGTCGCTGGACCAGCGTGCGGCGCGCACGATCTGGGTCACCAGGCGCTGCGTGTGGGCGGGGTAGCGGGTGATGAAGTCCTCGGTGGCCAGCACCGCGGCGTGGATGTTGTAGGCCGGGCCCCGGCCCTTGGTGCTGAGGGGCAGCGTCACGCCCTTGTACTGCAGCACGTGCAGATCCGCGCCGCCGAAGGTGGCATCGACGTCCTTGTTCACCACCGCGGCCTTGGCGGTGGGCCAGTCCATGTTGACCAGCTTGACGTCCTTTTCGGTCAGGCCGGCGTTGGCCAGCAGGGCATCGAAGGGGCGCTGGTAGGCGGTGCCCTTGAGCACCGCGACCTTGCGGCCCTTGAGGTCGGCGAAGGACTTGACCGTCACGCCGCTCGCCACGGCCAGGTAGCTGGCCGACTCCCGGCCGGTGAGGGCGATCAGGCGGGTGGGCAGGCCGCGAGAGCGGCCGATCACGGAGGCAAGATCGCCGAGGAACACCACGTCGAGCTGCTTGGCCGCCAGGGCTTCGGCGACGGCCGGACCCGCGCCGCGGAAGAAGGTCCACTCGACCTTCACGCCGTCCTTGGCGAATTCCTGCTCCAGCCACTGGTTGGTGCGCGCCACGGCCAGTGCGCCTGCGCCGGGGAAGGACTTGCCGTTGCTGCCCAGTTCGGGCGAGCCGATGCGGATCACGGCGGGGGCGGATTCCGCTGCGCGAGCCGGCATGGCCGTGGCCATCAAGCCGGAGGCGCCAGCGAAGGCGAAGGCGGCGGAGGCCACAAGGGCGAGGCGACGGGAGATCGGGTTCATGAGAGGCAGACGCTGGCGAACGACAGGGTGTCGATGCTAGGCAGCGCGCACGTCGGGCCCAACGAAGTTCTGCGACTAAGCAAGCTTGGATTGCGTCGTAGCCCGGTCGGCCGCGCGGCCCTAGGCTTGATCCTGGCTCCTGGGGTGCCTGCGTGGTGCGCGCACCCTCCGGAGCCAGCCTCTTCTTCGTTCGTCGAATTGCCGCCTGATTGACCATGGAATGGATGGAGCGTCACCTGCTGCTGATCATCGCGGTCGTGTGGATCGCCGGGGTGGTTTGGCTGCGCAAGCGCCTGGTGATCGGGCTGCCGGGGGATCCCGACGATGAGGGATTCACCCTTGCGCCCACGGGCGGCGTCCGCAACCGATCGGCCCCTGAAACTTCGGGGCGCGGCTGAACGATGTGTGAGCTGTTGGCTTTGAACAGCAACGTGCCGACGGCGATGACGTTTTCGTTCACGGGCTTTTCTGCCAGGGGTGGGGGCACGGGCCATCACGCCGATGGCTACGGACTGGCGTTTCACGACGGGAAGGACTGCCGCGTCTTCGTCGATGCCGCACCGGCGCACGATGCGGCGCTCGCCTCCTTCCTGCGCAGCCACCCCATTCGGGCGAGGACGGTGCTGGCGCACATTCGCAAGGCCACGCAGGGCCCGGTGCGGCTGTCCAACTGCCACCCCTTTGTGCGCGAATGGAACGGCCGCACCTGATCCTTCGCACACAACGGCCACCTGCAGGACTTCGAACCGAGGCTGGAGGGGCCCTTTCATCCCGTCGGTGCCACCGACAGCGAACGCGCCTTCTGCTGGATCCTGCAGGAGCTGCGCCGGCGGGTGGGCGCCCTCGGGGCCGACGGCTGGGAGGCGCTGGCGCCGGAGCTGGCCGAGCTGGCGGGCCAGGTGTCACGCCACGGGCGCTTTGCCGATGCTTTGTGCCGCGGCGACCAGCCCGAGGCGCAACGGGTCCGCCCCCAGGTGCACCGCGTACAGGGTCGTGGTGACCTTGGCCAGCCCGACGCTGACGCCCATGAAGGACGACAGCAGGATGAAGCCGAGCAGGAAGCGGTGGCGCTCCAGCCAGGCCCTCCAGGCGGGCGCAGCGGCGGTGGTGGGCAGGGGCTGGTTCATGCGCGCGGCTGATCGCTCAGCAGCTCGCTGGCGCGGCCGTCCACGCCCACCGGCACTTCACCCTTGACGGTGACGCGGCGCACGACGCGGTGCGCCGTTCCATAGTCGTTGATGGCGATGTGCTGGGTGGCGCGGTTGTCCCAGATCGCGACGTCGCCCTCCTGCCAGTGCCAGCGCACGGTGTTCTCCAACCGGGTGATGTGCGATTGGAAGATCTCGAACAGGCGACGGCTGTCCTGGATGTTGAGGCCGACGAAGCGCTTGATGAAGTGGCCGGCCACCAGCGTGCGCTCGCCCGTCTCCGGATGGACGCGCACCAGCGGGTGCTCGCTCGACACATTGCGGGCGGTGAACACCTCGTGATAGCGCTGCTTGCCGTGGTCCAGGTTCTGGACCCGGGTGGCGGCGTAGTCGTAGTCGTTGGCATGCACCGCACGCAACTGGTCGGCCAGGGCCTTGAGTTCCGGCGGCAGCTGTTCGTAGGCGCGCGCGGTGTTGGCCCACACCGTGTCACCGCCCACGGGCGGGATCACCACACCGCGCAGCACCGCCACCTTGGGGTAGGCGAGCTCGAAGGTGACGTCGGTGTGCCAAGAATCGGCGCGGCCACCATGATCCGAATCCAGCTCCAGGATCTGCGTGCCGGCCTTGGACGGCACGGTGGGGTGGTCCACCAGGTCACCGAACAGGCGGGCAAAGGCCTGGTGCTCCGCATCGTCCAGGTGCTGCTGGCCGCGAAAGAACAGCACCTTGTGCTGCAGCAGCGCCCGCCGCAGGGCCGCGAAGGACTCCGGCGCCAGCGAGCCGGACAGGCGAATGCCACGCACTTCGGCGCCCAGGGCGCCGGCGAGCGGGGTCAGGTCGAGGTCGACCTGTTCGGTCGAGGCGGGGTGTTGCACGGTGGTGGTGCTCATGGTCGGAGGTTCCTGGTTGGCGTGTGGGAACGTGGAGGGGGCTCAGTGGAAGGGGTGTGCGTCGTGGTGGTGGGGGGCGATGGCGGTGGCGATGGCCGCACACAGCGCGGTGTCGCTGCCCCCGCTGCCGCGCTCGCTGAGCAGGCCGTGGCGTTTGAGCAGGGTGCGCAGCGTGTTGCGGGTCACGCCCAGCAGGCGGGCTGCCTGGACCTGGTTGGACCCGCTGCGCTCGAAGGCCAGCTGCACCAGCGCCTGCTCGACGCGGGCGTACAGCTCGGGCGTGCGCTGATCGAGCAGGTCCTTCAGGCGCAGCTGCAGCTGTGCGTCGACCGGTTCGTGCGCGGGTGCACTCGCGGCCGTTACGGCGGGGCCCGCAGCGATTGCAGTGGTCGCGTCGGTGGCCGATTCGTCGGGCGCATCGCTGCGCGCCAAGATTGGGCTCTCGATCTGCACCAGGCGCAGGTCAGCGGCACGCACCTGGGCGTCCGGGCAGACGATCAGCGCGAAATGAATGACGTTCTCCAGCTCGCGGATGTTGCCCGGCCAGGCATAACGGACGAGCGCCGCTTCGGCGTCTGGCGTGAGGCGAGGATTGCCCCGCCCCAGGCGGGCCCCGTAGTGCTGCAGGAAGTGCCGGGCCAGCGGCAGCACGTCCCCCACCCGCTTGCGCAGCGGGGGCAGCTCCAACGTGGCCACGCTCAGGCGCCAGTACAGATCCTCCCGAAAATGCTGGGCCTGCACCGCCTGGCGCAGGTCGATGTGGGTGGCTGCCACCAGTCGCACGTCCAGCGCGATGGTCTTGCGGGACCCCAGGCGTACCACCTGGCGCTCCTGCAGAACACGCAGGAGCTTGACCTGAAGCGACAGAGGAAAGTCGCCGATCTCGTCCAGGAACAGCGTGCCCCCCTGCGCGGCCTCGAACCAGCCGGCGCGGGCCTGGGTCGCCCCGGTGAAGGCGCCCGCCTCGTGGCCAAACAGTTCGGCGTCGATGAGCGACTCGCTGAAAGCACCGCAGTTCACCGCCACGAAGGGCCCCTGCCGGCCACTTTGCTGGTGCAGGTGGCGCGCGATCAGTTCTTTGCCGGTCCCGCTCTCGCCGATCACGAGCACGGTGGCATCGCTGCGGGCCACACGTTCCGTGTGTTCGAGAAGCCGCAGAGAGGCCGGGTCTTCGAACAGCAGGGCCTTGGCCCGGATGGACAAGGGGCTTGCCGAGCTGTCAGGCAGGGTCAGCACGCGGGTGCCGGCCGGGATCTCATTGGGAGGCGTAGCGACATCGGTCATGGACCGCACGTTAGGGACAGCAGCCTACGCGGTGAACCGATCATTTCTTCTTTGCTTATGCAGGCTTGTTCGGGCTGCGGGCCAATCCGAGGGCATGCGCGATGCAGATAAGCAAGCGCGATTTGCTTCGTTGGCATGCGCGGCCGGCCTGCCTATCGTCCGGTCCGTTGCATGCCTTCGGTGGGCTCCTCGATCCATCGTTTAGTTGTCTCCTCGCCATAACAGGCGATTGGCCCTCTGGCTTCGGTCAGAGGGCGCCTTTTTGGGTCGGGCGGCGCCCTTGGCGAGTCGTTCGAAGGCATGCAGGTCGGTTCCCTTGTCGTCCCTCCCCATCCGTGCATCCCATGAGTGCCCACACCGCCCTTGCTCCCCGCTCGTCAGGACCCGCGATGCAGCACTCCCCTGAGCAAGATCTTCGTGTGCGTGCGGCCATCCTTGCGGTGACCACGTCTCAGTGGTGGCCCGACGGGCGGGTGGTGCTGGGGCGGCGCTCAGGCAATTCCCGACGGGCGCCCCAGGCCGGTTCTGCCGCTGTCAGGCCGGTGCACCGCACGCCCGCGTTGCCCAGCGTCGTCGACTTTGCCCTGGCGCGACGGCGTCATGTGCCGTTGAGCTGGGCGGTTTGAGATCGCCGCGCAGCCCGAAAGGGCTTCGGCCCACCTGAAGAAAGCATTGACCATGAACGTTACGACGACGGCGCAGGCGTCCCGCCGTGCCGGGCTTTGGCGGCGGTTGCAGCCCTGGCTCCTGCCCTTGACCGTCCTTTTGGCTTGGGAGGCGGCGTCCCGATTGGGCTGGCTGTCCAGCAGGGTGTTGCCTGAGCCCTGGTCCGTGGCCACGGCCTTCTGGCGCCTGTTGAGTTCCGGGGAGTTGGGGCAGCACGTGGCCGTCAGCAGCGGGCGAGCGCTTGCCGGTCTGGCCATTGGCGGTGGGCTGGGCCTACTGCTGGGGCTGCTGACCGGCAGTTTCCGTGCGGCCGAACAGTTGCTGGACACCACCTTGCAAATGCTGCGCAACATCCCAGCGTTGGCGCTGATCCCGCTGGTGATCCTGTGGTTCGGCATCGATGAGACCGCCAAGCTCTTCCTGGTGTCCGTCGGGGTGTTCTTTCCGATCTACCTCAACACCTTCCACGGCATACGCTCGGTCGACCGGGGACTGATCGAAATGGCGCGCAGTTATGGGCTGAGTGGCTGGGCGCTGTATCGCCACGTCATCCTGCCCGGCGCCTTGCCCTCGGTGCTGGTGGGGCTGCGCTTCTCGTTGGGGCTGATGTGGGTGCTGCTGATCGTGGCCGAAACCATCTCGGCGCAGGCCGGCATCGGCTACCTGACGATGAATGCGCGTGAGTTCCTCCAGACCGACGTGGTGCTCGTGGGCATCGGGCTGTATGCGGCGCTGGGCAAGTTGGCCGATGTGCTGGCGCGAGCGCTCGAGCGCAGCTGGCTGCGCTGGCACCCGGGCTATCAGGCGCAGCTGGCCACCTGAGTTCGCCCCTCGTCCCCCCGTGCCCCTCCATCGCGTCAGCGGCCGCCCAGGTCGTTGGCGCGCCACCGTTGGACCACCACCATGTACCTTTCAGAAATCGACGGCGCTGCGCTGCGCGTGGGCAACCTGTCTCCCGAGCTGCTGCGCCTGCGTGCCGAGTTGGAGCAACCCGCCGTGTGGGCGGGACCGCCAGAGGCGACGCTGCCGCGCGGGCTGGGCCTGCAGCTGCAGGCGGTGGGCAAGGCTTACGGGCAACGCGAGGTGCTTGCGGGCATCGACTTGCGCATCGAGCCGGGTGAGTTCGTGGCCATCGTGGGGCGCAGCGGCTGCGGCAAGAGCACGCTGCTGCGGCTGCTGGCGGGGTTGGAGCAGGCCAGTTCCGGGCGGATCGAGGGGGATGGCCAGGCGCTGGAGGCGCACCGCGAAGAGATCCGGTTGATGTTCCAGGACGCGCGGCTGCTGCCGTGGAAGCGGGTGCTGGACAACATCGCGCTGGGGCTGGATGGCCCCCAGGCGCTGGGGCGCGCGCGCCGTGCGCTCGAACAGGTGGGGTTGGCCGAGCGCGCGCACGAGTGGCCGGCGGTGCTCTCGGGCGGGCAGCGCCAGCGCGTGGCCCTCGCCCGCGCGCTGGTGCACACGCCCCGGCTGCTGCTGCTCGACGAGCCGCTGGGCGCGTTGGACGCACTCACGCGCATCGAGATGCAGCGGCTGATCGAAGCGCTGTGGCGTGAGCACGGCTTCACGGCGCTGCTGGTCACGCACGATGTGGCCGAGGCGGTGGCGTTGGCCGATCGGGTGCTGCTGATCGAGCAGGGGCGCATCGCGCTGGACGAGCGCGTGCGCCTGCCGCGTCCGCGCTCGCGAGGCCATGCCGACTTTGCCGCGCTCGAGGAGCGCGTGCTCGAGCGCGTGCTGCAGGGCTGATCCCTCACCGGGGCAGCGCTGCGACGGGCACGCCCCATTCAGCCCCATCCCTTGTCGACACCGGCTGTGGTCATGCGAAGCTCACGCCGCCGGCGGCCGAGACCGTGACCGTGCGCCCGGTGCTGGCGGCGTAGGTCGTCGAGGTGATGGTGTCGACGAAGATGTACTCGCCCTTCACCTCGCTGGCCGAGACGGTCAGCTTCAGGTAGCCGCGCCGGCTGGTGTCTGAGTAGGCCACGTCGTCCACCAGGCCGAGGCCCGCGCCGATGGCCGCGTTGCCGAGCTGGGGTTGCAGGGCGCTGCCGTCGATGGACGGCGCCAGGCTGCCCAAGCCGACGCTCTCGAAGCCCGGCGAAGACACCGAGGTGCCGGCGAACTCGACGCCCACCTTCTGACCCGCCAGCGTGGTGACCTGGTTGAACCAGGCGTTGTGCGAGTCGCCCGACAGCACCACCAGCCGCTGCCCCGTGGCGCGGATGGACTGCAGCAGGGCCTCGCGGTTGGCGGGGTAGCCGTCCCAGGCGTCGAGGTTGTAGGGCAGGCGCGGGTTGCTGGTCGTGTTCAGCAGGGCGGTCTGGGTGGCCGACAGGCTGGCGCCAGCGGCGCGGGTGGCCTTGGCGGTCAGGAAGTCGGTAATGGCTTGGCTGACGGCCGTCAGGTTCGCGGCGCTGGGGCTGGCGGCCGCGGTGGCCTGGGCAGTGATGACCGAGGCCGGGAACCAGATGCGCGCCATGATGTCCTGGTTGCCGATGACCTGCCAGGTCGCGGTGGACTTGCCGATGCCGTCGAGCAGCCAGGCCTGCTGGGTGGCGCTGATCATGGTGCGCGAGGCGTCCGGCAGCACCCCATTGACCGGGGTGAGGCCGGCGAGGTAGTCGGCGTACTGGTAGCCCGCGCTCAGCGGGTCGCCGTAGTTGGCGTACTGGCGCACGCGACCTTCCATGCGGGTGTCCAGCATGTGCAGCGTGAACAGCGAGCCGAAGTCGAAGCGGCGGTAGATCTTCAGCAGGTTGCTCGCATCCGGCGTGCGGATGGGCAGCCACTCGTGGTACGCCTGCGCGGCGGCGGCGCGGCGCGTGGCCCAGTCGCCCTGCGTGGCCGGGTCGTGGTTCTCGGCGCCGCTGCCGCTCGCGCTGTGGTAAGCGTTGTTGGCGAACTCGTGGTCGTCCCAGACCGCGATCCAGGGCATCTTGGCGTGCAGGGCCTGCAGGGTCGCGTCCGAGCGGTACTGCGCGTAGCGGGTGCGGTAGTCGGCCAGGGTGACCAGGTCGTTGGCGGGCTGCACCACTCGCCCCAGGGCCGCGGCGCTGCCGTTGCCGAATTCCGCGGCGCCGGCGCCGTACTCGTAGAGGTAGTCGCCCAGATGCAGCGCGTACTGCGCGTCGGACTGGGTGGCGTGCTGGTAGGCGTTGAAGAAGCCCGCCGAGTACAGCGTGCAGGAGAACACCGCCAGCTTCACCGGCGTGCTGCCGGTGGGCAGCGTGCGGGTGCTGCCCACGGCAGAGAGGGCCCCGGCGTCGTCGATGAAGCGGTAGAAGTAGCCGGTGGCCGCCGTCAAGCCCGTGGCGTCGACCTTGGCGGTGAAGCCGGTGGCCGCGCTGGCCTGGGTGCGCCCGCTGGCCACGACGTTGGCGAAGGCCGCATCGCTGGCCACCTGCCAGCGCAGGCCGACGGTGTCGCTGCTGCCGGCGATCTTCGCGTAGGTCCAGAGGATGACGCGGTCGGCCAGCGGGTCGCCGCTGGCCACGCCATAGGTGAACTGCGACGGTTGGCTCTGCACCGGGGGGGTGCCCGCGGCGCTGTCCGTGGCGTCGTCCCCGCTGCCGCAGGCGGTCAATCCCGCCACGGCGATCGAGCCGCCGGTGGCGGCCAGGAATTGGCGACGGTTGATGGGGCTGGTCATGGGCGGTCCTGAATGCGGTGGAATGAAATGAATCAAAAAGAGCCTGGGCGAGTTTTCAAGGAACTCGTCACAGGCTCGGTGGCCGCTCGAACGGCAGAAAGATGGGGGGACGATTTGCCATCCCCCCGCCGGGCGCCCTCAGCGGCCCATTTCCTTCAGGTACTTGGCGCGCGTGGGCACGGCGGTGTTCGAGAAATCGGTGAAAACGCCGTCGACGCCAGCGCGCAGGTACGTCAGCAGTTCCGCTTCGGGGTCGCCCTTGAACACGCCGGCGAGGTATTTGGATTCGTTGCGGAAGGTGTAGACGTGAACGAACAGGCCCGCCTTGTGCGCGTCGGCGATCAGCGAGGTCGGCACGGCGGAATCCACCCCGGCAAAGGTGCCGGCACTGCCGCTGAGTTTCATGACCTGCGGTTTCCACGGCCCGATGCCGTCGGCGTAGGTCTTGATTTCAGCCAAGCCGGCCGGCGTCAGCATCGCGTCGAAATAACGGCCGTCCCCCACGAGCGTCCAGCTGTAAGGCCGGCCGTCGACGATGGTCCAGTAATCGTTGGTTTCGTAGATCATCGCGCCGGTCTTGTAATTGACGTCGTTGCCGTCAATCAGCTGAACCATGCGCGTGGCCAGGCCCTTGGAGCGCATGTACTTCAGGCTCGTGGGGTCGAAGGACTGCAGGAAGATCGGCGCCGTCTTGCTGTTCCAGCCGTTGTCGTTGACCAGCTTGACGACCGCGTCCTCAAAGGGGTGGCCGGTGCCGGCGGTGTCGCAGCCGTTGGCGATGCCCTGGGCGTTGTTCCAGTACGGGTTCTTGGTTTCCGGGTAGACCGTGATCGTGCGGCCGGTCAGCTTGCTCTTGGCCTTGGCCAGGTCGATGATTTCCTGCATCGACAGCACGGGATATTGACCATTGAGCGTGCTCGGGCGCAGCGTGGCGGCGTCGTAGGTCGTGCCGCCAATCCACTTCTTCAATTCGGTGGCGGTGAAATCGCTGATGGACCAATCGTTGCTGTGGTCTTCACCGTCCACCACCAGAGGTTTGAGAACCGAGGTCGGGTCGGCCGCCAGGATGCGGTCGGTCAGGTAAGTGGCCGTGCCGCCGGCCAGCGGCGGGGTGGCGGCTTGATAGGTGATCGTCGCGGTGATGCCGGCCGTCGTGCGCTTGCGCGCGGCCACGGTCGGATTGGTGGCCGCGATGTCGGCGATGTTGGTGTTGTCGCTCAGCCAGGGGTTATGGCGGGCCACCAGCACGCAATCCTTGGACAGGTGCAGGTCTTCTTCCAGGGAATCTGCGCCGGCATCCACCGCGCCTTCGTAGGCGGGCAGGGTTTCTTCCGGATAAAGGCCCGGCAGGCCACGGTGGGCAATGATCAAGGGGGCATTGCCGTCGAGCGTGGACAGCGCCGGCAACGGGGCCGACGTGGTGTCGTCACCGCCGCACGCGCCGAGCGCCAGGCACAGGCTGCCCGACATGGCCATCGCCGACCGGCGAACAAAATGGATTCGAGCGGCTGCGCTCTTGATCGATGGAACCTTCACCGTCACTCCTACTCAGTGGAGCGGCGATCTTTCTTTACATCGGTGACACGCCTGTGAACCAGATCACGGCTTGTGGCCGTCGCAAGTCGGCCGGCGCTGTGGCGCTGGGCGGCTCGGTGTGCAGCCAGCTCGCGAAGCGGTGGTGTTCAAGCACCGTCGGCAGGGCGCGGCCATGGCCGCGCAGCACGGCCCGCGACAGGCCCTGCTCGATGTAGACGTAGGAGTTGTGCACCGTCACGTGCTGCACCGGCGAATGACCGACGTAGGTCAGCGGCAGCTCGCCCAGCACCTGGCCACTCAGCTGCACGCTGTGGTCATCAAATCGGCGCAGCCGCAGCGGCGCCTTGAGCGCGTGGGCCAGGTTGTCGCGCGAGGAGGTGATCGTCTCGGCCTTGTGGACCGAGATGCTGGCGTTGCGCAGCAACTTGTCCTGCCGCGAGCCGATGGGCAGCAGATCGCCGTGCATGACGTTGAAAGGCAGGGCGCTGTTGATGTGCAGGGCCATCGGCAGCGCCGCCACGCGGTCCGCCAGCCGCTGGACGACGCGGCGCTGCTGCGACAGCGCCTCGACGATCCAGGCGCCGCCGCCGTTGGCAAAGCCTTTGCCCCATTGCAGGCGGCTGCGGTAGTAGCCGAGGTGGTCGAGCAGCATCAGCTCGTGGTTGCCGAGCACGGCGTGAAACCAGGGCTCCTCGATCAGCGCCAGGGTGGCCAGCGAGTCCGGCCCGCGATCGATGAGGTCGCCCACCGAGAACAGCCGGTCGCAGTGCGTGTCAAACCCCAGGATCTCCAGCTGCCGCTCCAGCAGGCTGCGGTGGCCGTGCAGGTCGCCCACCACAAAGTCCCGACCGGCGTCGTTGCCGGGCAGCACGGTGCAGCGTTTGACCCTGGAGAGCGTGACCACGGCAGGCGGGTGAATGAGGGACCGGTACCTTAAGACAGCGCTTTGACAGGGGGATGACGATTTCGTGTCTTCGAAGCCGCGAGTCAAAGGCGTCAGCCGACCTGCCAGCCCCAGACCTCGGTGTGCGACCCCGTCTTGCGGTTGATGAAGCTGGCCAGCCAGCGCCAGCCGGCCTTGGTGAGGACCTTCTTCTGCGCCTCGTTGCCGCCATCCACGGTGCAGACCGCAAAGTCGTACTGCAGCTCGTGCAGCACCTGGTTCTGGCACTGCTTCAGCCCATGGGCCCGGCCCTGTCCGCGTTTGCTGTGCTGGACGAAAAACCCGTGGCACAGCGCCATCTGGGGCTGGCTGGGCATCGGGTCGATCAGGAAGGCCCCGTCGTCGTTGATGAAGCGGTCGCTCAAGCGGCGTCCCCGAAGGTCGGTGCGAGCGGGTCACGGCCGCTCGGGCCCGGGCGAATCGATTGGGGGGAGGGCATCGGACGGACCGGGTGATGGATATCGACCCATGCTGGGGGCCCTCGGTGTCACCCGGATGAAAGCCCCGGCGTGGCCAGCCGGGGGGTGACAGCGGCGGGGCGGATCGGCAGCATCACGGCTTTGTCACCGTCGGGCAGGGCAACGCGATGTGGGAGTGGTCTTCGGTCGGTGTGGGCGTGGGCTGGGGGGCGGGCTGCGGCCTCGGGGCCTGGGGACTGGGCCTGTCCACGCTGGCCTGCGCGCAGCGGCGGCTGATCTTTCGACGCCCGACCCACATCCGCAGCCTGCCGCAAGGCCCCTGGAGCGATTCGTTCGAGATCGAGCCACTGAGTTTCGACGTCGCACCGGGGGTGCGCTTGCAGGGCTGGCGCTCCAGGCCGAAAGAAGGCGCGCCGCGCGGCACGCTGCTGCACTTCGGCGGGCGTGGCGAGCATGTGGCCTGGGCGCCTCACATGAGCGGCTGGTTGCGCAATTGGTCGGTGCTGAGCTTCAACTACCGCGGCTTCGGCGCCTCCACGGGCCGGCCAGGCGAGGTCGAGCTGATGCACGACGCGCTGGCCATCCACGCGCGCTACGTCGCGCCGCTGGCGCCCGAGCACCCGCTGGTCATTTCAGGTCGAAGCCTGGGCAGTGCGGTGGCGGTGCGCAGCGCGGGGGCCATCGCGCCCCGTGCGCTGCTGCTGTTTTCGCCGCTGTGCAGTGTGCGCAGCCTCGTGCGCCGGCACCCGATGCTCGCGCCCGCGAGCTGGCTGCTGCGTCACCCGATGGACGCACTGGCTCACGCCGGCAGCATCCACTGCCCGACGCTGGTGCTGCTCGCGCCGGGCGACCGGCAGATTCCCCAGGCCCACAGCCGCCGCTTGGCCGCCGCGTTGCGCGGGCCGGTGACGCTGCGCGAAGTGCCGGGCTGCGCGCACCGCACGCTGCCGCGCAGCGCGGGAACGCAGCAGGCGGTGCTCGCCTTCTTCCGCTCGGAGGGGCTGTTGGACGAGGTCTGAGGCGCCGGGGTCAGCGCAGGCGGCGAAACACCAAGTCGGTGATGCAGTCCTGCTGCGCACGCCGCTCAACTTGGCGGGAAACGATTTCCATCAGCCCGGCTTTTGCCATTTCGATCAGCGCTCGGGCGGCGGCGTCGTAGTCGAGCGGGTCGCACAGCCCCATGTCGTCATGGGGCAATGACGTCGCTACGCCGGCCTTGGCTTCCCGCCAGATTTGCAGTTCTCGGAAGGTTTCCATCGGGCATTCGCTTCTGGTCACTGATGTTATCCGAGTCAATTCATTGCAATCCCCAAAACAGGTGAGCAGGTGGGGTCAATCTAAATGTGGTTGGGCGCCGTGCCGGTGGTGGCGACTATTTGATTCATCGAATTGATCAGTATTTCAATTGCTTGAATCAAATCCGGCTCGTCGATGGTCAAAGGCGGCGCCAGCACCAGCACCTGACCCTGGCCGATCTTGAAGGACAGCCCCTCTGACAGGCAGCGGTAGAGCACCGCCTCGGCCAGATCGGTGGCTCGGTGGCCGGCGGCGTCCTGCAGCTCGATGGCCAGCAGCAGACCGCGCCCACGCACCTCGGCCACGCAGGGCAGGGCGGCGGTGGCGCTGCGCAGGCGCTCCAGGGCGAGCGCGCCGAGCCGGTGGGCGCGTGCGAGCAGGCCCTCCGATTCGATCACGTCCAGCACCGCCAGCGCGGCGGCGCAGGCCACCGGGTTCTTCTCGTGGGTGTAGTGGCCCAGCGAGACGTGGCCGCCGACGTCAAAGCGGGCCCGGGCGATCAGCGCGGCCAGCGGCAGGCTGGCACCGCCCAGGCCCTTGCCGATCACCAGCATGTCCGGCTCGATGCCGTAGGGCTCGATGGCGAAGAGGTGGCCGGTGCGGCCCAGCGCGATCGGGATCTCATCGAGGATCAGCAGCGCGCCGTGCCGGTCGCAGGCCGCGCGCAGGCGGCGGTAGTACTCGGGCGGCGGCAACTGAACGTCGGTGGATCGCACCGTCTCGACGACCACCGCGGCCACGTCGCCCTCCTTGCGCAGCACGTAGTCGATGTAGTCCACGCAGCGCAGTGCGCAGCGGCCACCGCAGCCGAAGACGCAGCCGCGCGGGTCGCAGGGCGGCACGTGCTCGGTGCCGGGCAGCAGCGGGCCGATGCCGCGGCGGAACACCGCCTCGCCGCCCAGCGAGATGGCGTCCAGCGAGGCGCCGTGAAAGGCGTCCCACATCGACAGCGTCTTGTGCCGGCCGGTGACCAGACGCGCCAGCTTGATCGCCATGCCGATGGCCGCCGTGCCGCTGGGCGCCAGCAGCAGCTTGGCCTCGGCCATCGGCGCGGCCTGGCACAGCCGCCGTGCCAGCTCGACCGCCGGGCGGTTGGTGAATCGCCGCGGGCTGAAGGGCAGCTCGGCCAGCGTCCGCTGGATCGCCTCGACGACGCGGGGGTGGCCGTAGCCGACCTGGTGCAGGCTGTTGCCGTGAAAGTCCAGGAAGCGCCGTCCGGCCAGGTCGGTCAGCCAGGCGCCCTCGGCCGACTGCAGCGCATCCAGGCAGGGCGTGGACATCGACTGGTGGAAGAACCAGCGGGCGTCCTCGTCCAGGAGGGCGCGAGTCGGCCCGTCGAGGTGGCGGGCCTGCCAGGCCTGGCGCTGCGCGCTGAGGTTGATGTCGCCCTCGGAGGCGTCGGGGGTCGTCCCAGGGTGGTCGGGCATGAGGGAAGGGCTCTCGGTGGCAGGTGGGCGCGGTCGTCTGAGCCACCGTCAACAAGCCGACATCAATCCTGCCTAAGGTCGCGGGCTGTCGCTGATTTGCAGCATCTTCACCGTCCCCGGAGTCACCTTGATGACGTACGCCAAGACCCCTTCTTCCCCGGTTGGCCTGACTGCCGCGCTGCTGGCTTTGGTGGCCGCCGGGCCGGCACAGGCCGAGGGCCAGAAGGTGGCCCTCAACGTCTACACCGCGCTGGAGACCGACCAGCTCAAGGCCTACCAGGAGGCCTTCAACAAGGTCCACCCGGACATCGAGATCAAGTGGACGCGCGACTCCACGGGCATCGTCACCGCCAAGCTGCTGGCCGAGAAGGCCAAGCCGGTGGCCGATGTGATCATGGGCGTGGCCGCGTCGAGCATGGTGGTCTTCGAGCACGAAGGCCTGCTGCAGCCCTATGCGCCGGCCAACCTGAAGGCGATCAACCCGAAGTACCGCCCCGCAGGCGCCACGCCGGCCTGGGTGGGCATGGACGTCTGGGGCGCGGCGATTTGCTACAACGTGGTCGAGGCGCAGAAGCTCGGCCTGCCGCGCATCGAGAGCTGGAAGGACCTGCTCAAGCCCGAGTTCAAGGGCAAGGTCGTGATGCCCAACCCGAACTCCTCGGGCACTGGCTTCCTGGACGTGACGGCCTGGCTGCAGATCTTCGGCGACAAGGGCGGCTGGGAGTTCATGGACAAGCTCCATGACAACGTGGCCGTCTACACCCACTCCGGCTCCAAGCCCTGCGTGATGGCGGGCAACGGCGAGTTCCCGGTGGGCATCTCCTTCGAGTACCGCGCCAACACGCTGCGCAGCAAGGGCGCGCCCATCGACGTGGTGTTCCCGAAGGAAGGCCTGGGCTGGGACCTGGAAGCCACCGCGATCGTCAAGGGCACGCCGCAGCTGGAGGCGGCCAAGAAGCTGGCCGACTGGTCCGCCACCCGCGAGGCCAACGAGCTGTACGCGAAGAACTTCGCCGTCACCGCGATTCCCGGCATCGCCACGCGCCTGAAGTACGTGCCCAGCGACTACGAGGCCCGCCTGGTCAAGAACGACTACACCTGGATGGGCAAGAACCGCGACGCCGTGCTGACCGAGTGGCAAAAGCGCTATTCGGCCAAGTCCGAAGCGAAGAAGTAACCCGCGCAGCGACTCCCGCCATGGCGCACCTCCAGATCGAATCGCTCGGCAAGCGCTACGGCGACTTCGTGGCGCTGGCGGGCATCGACCTGGCCATCGAGCGCGGCGAGTTCGTCGTGCTGCTGGGCCCGTCGGGCTGCGGCAAGACGACGCTGCTGCGCGCCATCGCCGGGCTGGAGCGCCAGGACGAGGGCCGCATCGTCCACGCCGGGCGCGACATCTCGGCGCTGCCACCCGGGCAGCGCGACTACGGCATCGTCTTCCAGTCCTACGCGCTGTTCCCGAACCTCGACGTGGGCGACAACGTCGCCTACGGCCTGGACGCCCGGCGCTCGGCGCGCGAGGGCGTGCGCCGCCGCGTCGAGGAGATGCTGCAGCTGGTCGGCCTGCCGGGCAGTGAGCGCAAGGTCCCGGCGCAGCTCTCCGGCGGGCAGCAGCAGCGCATCGCGCTGGCCCGCGCGTTGGCCACGCGGCCGGACCTGTTGCTGCTTGACGAGCCGCTGTCGGCGCTGGACGCCATCGAGCGCGTGCGCCTGCGCGGCGAGATCCGCGCGCTGCAGCAGCGCCTGGGCGTGACCACGCTGATGGTCACGCACGACCAGGAGGAGGCGCTGGCGATGGCCGACCGCATCGTGGTGATGCGCGCCGGGCGCCTGCAGCAGGTGGGCGACCCGCAGGCCATCTACCGCCAGCCGACCAACGCCTTCGTGGCGGAGTTCATCGGCCGCAGCAACCTGATCGAGGCGGTGGCCAGCGACGCACACCACCTGCAGCTCGGCGCGCTGCGCCTGCGCTGTGGCGGCACGCTGCAGCCGGGGCGGACCTACCGCTTCAGCCTGCGCCCGGAGGACATCCGCCTGCACGATTCGCTGCACGCGGTCGATCCCAGCGTCCTGGCCCAAGTCGAGCGCTGCGAGTTTCTCGGCGCCGTCTGGCTGGTCACGCTGCGTCTGACCGGGGCGGCGGCAGGTTCGGCCGCGCCGAGCTTGGTGGCGCAGTTTTCCAGCAACTACCTCGCCGGGCGGCCGGTACAAGCGGGTTCGACGCTGCGCATCGGCATCGCGCCCGAGCACCTGCAGCCGCTGCCGGAGGCGGCGTGAACCTGGTCGGCACCGCCGGGGTGAGGCCGGGAGCTCCCGGCTGGGCGCGCAACCTCCCCTCGGGCAGCCAGGCGCTGCTTGGACTGGCCGCGCTGGGCCTGGCGCTGTTTCTGCTCGCGCCACTGGCCGCGCTGCTGCGCCACAGCCTGATCGACGACGCCGGGCGCCTGAGCCTGCAGCGCTTTGCCGATTTCGCCGCCACCCCGGGCATGGCCACCGCGGCCTGGAACACGCTCTGGGTGGCGCTGCTGGTCACGGCGCTGACGCTGCCGCTGGCCTTCGTCTACGCCTACGCGATCCAGCGCAGCACGCTGCCGGGCAAGGCGCTGTGGCGCAGCCTGGGCCTGGCGCCGCTGCTCGGGCCCTCGCTGATCGGCGCGATCGGCTTCATCCAGTGGTTCGGCAACCAGGGCGTGCTCAAGGCCTGGCTGGGCGGGCATTCGGTCTACGGCCCGATCGGCATCGTGCTGGCCACGGTGTTCGCCGCCTTTCCGCATGCGCTGATGATCCTGGTGGTGGCGCTGGCCACCGCGGACGCGCGGCTGTATGAGGCCGCCGACGCGCTGGGCGCCTCGCGCTGGCGCCGCTTCACGACGGTCACCCTGCCGGCCGCCCGCTACGGCCTGATCAGCGCCGCGCTGGTCGTGTTTGCCTACTCGGTCAGCGAGTTCGGCATTCCCAAGGTCATCGGCGGCAACTTCCAGGTGCTGGCCGTGGAGGTCTACATCCAGGCGGTCGGGCTGCAGAACTTCGGCCGCGGCGCGGTGGTGGCGTTGCTGCTGCTGCTGCCGGTGGCGCTGGCGCTCGTGATCGACCGCCGGGTGCAGCGCCGGCAGCAGGCCAGCCTCACCGCCCGGGCCGTGCCCTACGCGCCCCGGCCGGACTGGCGGCGCGATTGGCCGCTGCAGGCCTTCGTCGCGCTGGTGGCCACCGCGCTGCTGGCCGTGCTGGCGATGGCGGTCACCACCTCCTTCATCGCCTTCTGGCCCTACAACCTCACGCCCACGCTGCGCCACTACGTCTACGGCGTGGCCGAGGCCGGCGTCGGCGACGCCTACCTGAACAGCCTGCGGCTGGCCGGCTGGACGGCGCTGCTGGGCACGCCGATCGTCTTCGTCACCGCCTACCTGCTGGAGAAGACCGGCGCGCGCGGCGGCCGCCTGGCCAGCGCGGTGCAGGTGCTGGCGGCGCTGCCGATGGGCGTGCCGGGGCTGGTGCTGGGCATCGGCAGCATCCTCTTCTTCAACCACCCGGACAACCCGCTGGGCGGGCTGTACAAAACGTTGGCGCTGCTGGTGGCCACCAGCGTGGTGCACTACTACAGCGCCTGCCACCTCACCGCGCTGACGGCGCTCAAGAGCCTGGACCGGGAGTTCGAGGCGGTGTCGGCCTCGCTCAAGGTGCCGCGCTGGCGCACCTTCTGGCGCGTCACGCTCCCGGTGTGCCTGCCCGCGGTGCTGGAGATCGCCCGCTACCTGGCCATCAACGCGATGACGACCGTCTCGGCGGTGGTCTTTCTCTACGCGCCGCAGACGCTGCCGGCCTCGGTGTCGATCCTGAATCTCGACGAGGCCGGCGAGCTCGGCCCCGCCGCCGCGATGGCCACGCTGATCGTCGCCACCACCGCCAGCTTCAGCGCCCTGCACGCGCTGGTCGAGCGCCGGCTGCTGCGCCGCCAGCAGGCCTGGCGCCGAGGCGCGCGCTGAGCCCCGTTTCGTCGCATTGCTGAACCGCCGCATCGATCTGCCTTTCGCCTTCGTCACCATGCCCCTCATCGACCGCGACCCGCTGCTGCTGACCCCCGGCCCGCTCACCACCTCGCTGCGCAGCAAGCAGGCGATGCTGCACGACTGGGGCTCCTGGGACGCTGCGTTCAACCGCATCACCGGCGAGGTCTGCCAGCAGCTGCTGGACATCGCCCAGGCCAGCGACACGCACGTCTGCGTGCCGCTGCAGGGCAGCGGGACCTTTGCGGTCGAAGCCGCGCTCGGCACGCTCGTCCCGCGCCAGGGCAAGGTGCTGGTGCCCAACCACGGCGCCTACTGCGCGCGCATCCTGAAGATCCTGGGCGTGCTCGGGCGCGCCGCGGTCGAGCTGCCGTTCGCCGAGCATGAGCCGATGGACCCGGCCGCGATCGACGCCGCGCTGGCCGCCGACCCGTCGATCAGCCACGTCGCGGTGGTGCACTGCGAGACAGGCACCGGCATCCTCAACCCGCTGGACGACATCGCCCAGGTCGTCGCGGACCGGGGCGGGGCCCTGATCGTCGACGCGATGAGCTCCTTCGGCGCGATCCCGATCGACGCGCGCAGCCTGCGCTTCGACGCGCTGATCGCCGCCTCCGGCAAATGCCTGGAGGGCGTGCCCGGCATGGGCTTCGTGATCGCGCGGCGCAGCGCGCTGGAGGCCAGCGCCGGGCGCAGCCCTTCGCTCGCGCTGGACCTGCACGACCAGTGGACCTACATGGCGCGCACCACGCAGTGGCGCTTCACGCCGCCCACGCACGTGGTCGTCGCGCTGGCCGAGGCGCTGGCCCAGTACCGGGAAGAGGGCGGCCTGGTCGCGCGCGGCACGCGCTACGTGGCCAACTGCGAGCGCCTGGTCGTCGGCCTGGGCGCGCTGGGCCTGCAGCCCTTCCTCGCGCCCGAGGTGCAGGCGCCGATCATCGTCACCTTCCACGCCCCGCTGCACCCGGCCTGGAACTTCCAGGCCTTCTACGCCGGGGTGCGCAAGCGCGGCTTCATCCTCTACCCGGGCAAGCTGACGCAGGTGGAGACCTTCCGCGTCGGCTGCATCGGCGCGCTCACGCCGCACGACATCGACCAGGTGGTGCACGCCATCGCCGCCACGCTGCGGGACCTGGGCATCTCCCTCCAACCCGTCGTCGCCTGACGCCGGCCCCCTGAATCGGAACCCCCACCCCATGACCCACGCACTCGAGGCCGTGATCTTCGACTGGGCCGGCACCATCGTCGACTTCGGCTCCTTCGCGCCCACGCAGATCTTCGTCGACGCCTTCCGCGCCGCCTTCGACTTCGAGCTCAGCCTGGCCGAGGCCCGCCGCCCCATGGGGCTGGGCAAGTGGCAGCACATCGAGGCGCTGGGTCGCGACCCGGACGTCGCCGCGCGCTGGCTGGCCCGCTTCGGCCGGCCGATGGGGCCCGACGAGATCGAGCTCATCTACCGCAGCTTCATTCCCCTGCAGGTCGAGCGCGTGGGCCAGCACGCCGACCTGGTGCCCGGCGCGCTCGACTGCGTGGCCGACCTGCGTACGCTGGGCTTGAAGATCGGCTCGACCACCGGCTACCCGCGCGAGGTGATGCACCGCCTGATCGAGGCCGCCGCCGAGCGCGGCTACGCGCCCGACTGCGTCGTCTGCGCCGATGACCTGGCCGCCGGCGCCCGCCCCGGGCCCTGGATGGCGCTGGACTGCGTGCAGCAGCTGCGCATCGGCGCCGTGGCGCACTGCGTCAAGGTCGACGACACGCTGCCCGGCCTGCACGAGGGGCGCAGCGCCGGCATGTGGACCGTCGGCGTCGCGCTGTCAGGCAGCCCCGCCGGCTGGACCGAGGCGGAGTTCAAGGCGGCTTCGCCTGCCGACCGAGAGGTCGTGCGCGAACACGTCAGGTCCGAATTCGCGCCGGCCCATCCGCACTATGTGATCGACAGCGTGGCGGACCTGCTGCCGGTGGTGGCGCACATCGAACGCCGCCTGGCCGCTGGCGAGCGACCCTGACGACGGGCGGCCCAGGGAAACCGGGCCGCCGCCGCCGTGCAGGGCCTTACCGCCAGGCCTGCAGGGCCCGCAGCAGGGCGCGCTTTTTGGTCTGGTGCTCCTGCATCCGACGCAGGATGTCGTCGAGCGTGTGGATGGCCTCGACGATGTGCGGGCCCTTGTTGAGCATCACGCACTCGGCGCGCTCGCCCATCGCCGCGTCGGTGACCTCGGCGCGTGAGGGCTGGCCGGTCTTGGCCAGCGTCTCCAGCACCTGGGTGGCCCAGACCACCGGCATGTGCGCGGCCTCGGCGGCCCAGAGGATCTCCTCCTGCACCTCGGCCAGCCGCTCGTAGCCGCACTCGACCGCCAGGTCGCCGCGGGCGATCATCACGCCGGCGGCCGGGCTGCCCATCGCCGCGAGGATCAACGCCGGCAGGTTCTCGAAGGCCTCGCGGGTCTCGATCTTCAGCAGCAGCCCCAGCTGCGGGGCGCCCAGGCGCGCCAGCCGCTCGCGCAGGGCCGCCACGTCCTCGGCGCGCTGCACGAAGGACAGGCCGACCACATCGGCCGCCTGCACCACGGTGGCCAAGTCGGCGCCGTCCTTGTCGGTCAGCGCGGGCAGCGACAGGCGGCTGTCCGGCAGGTTGATGCCCTTGTCGGCGGCGAGCGTCTGGCCTCCGGGGCGGTTGTGGGTGATCTCAACGTCCAGCCCCTGCGCATCGGCCGCGCGGATCACCGCGCCGATGTGGCCGTCGTCGAAGAGGATGCGCTCGCCCGCCCGCACCTGCTCGAACACCTCCGGGAGCGTGCAGGCGATCCAGGCGGGCAGGTCGCCCGGCTGCACGTCGTCGCGCAGCCGCGAAGGGGCCAGCCCCTCGCGGGTCACGCGCAGGCGGTCGCCCACGCGCAGGAAGAGGCCGCCGGGCCGCCCGGCGATGCCGCTGACCGCACTCTCCACCGGCCCGTCGATCGCGTGGACGCGGCGCAGGCGGGTGTCCGGGACGATGTAGAGCGTTTGATCGGCCTCGACGCGCACGCCCAACCCCTCCAGGCCGTCGAGCGTCTGGCCGCGCTCGACCACCCGCAGCGTGCGCCGCGCATCGCGGGCGTCGACGAGCTCGATGCGGTCACCCACGCCGAGCTGCTTGAGCCACTGGGCATCGACGTCGAGGTGATGCTGCGCCTGGGGCAGTTGAACCGCGCTGCCCCGGGCCCGCAGGCCCAGCACCGCAGGCTTGACGACGCGACCGAAGAGGTCGCGCTCAGGTCGCAGTCGCAGCACCGCCGGACCGGCGGCGATGGGGCCGGTGCGCAGCTTGGGGCCACCCAGGTCCATCAGGATGCGCAGCTCGCGACCGGTGCGCGCCGCGGCCGCCCGAACGTGTGCGGCCATGGCCAGCCAGGCCGTCGGGCCGTCGTGGGCGCAGTTGATGCGCGCCACGTCCATGCCGGCGTCCGCCAGGGCATCGATCAACCCGGCGTTGCCGGCCGCCTCCGACGGCAGCGTGACCATGATGCGCACGGCGCGCCCTGGGGCTGCCGGGCCGAGCAGCGCGTCGGTGTGCGCGGCCAGCGTGCGCTGACTGCTGTGCAGGCCCACCGGCTCGTCGTCCGACAGCGCCTGCCAGGGCCGCCCGACCACCCGATGCAAGATGCCCAGGACCTTGTCCAAATTCGCCAGCACGGCCGATTCGCAGCGCCCCAAAGACGACGCGCCGAGTTCGGCCAGGCGCTCTTGCAACTCGCGGCGGTCGGCCTGGCGCAGCGCCAGGTAGTGCGCGAAGTTGCGGGCGCTGGCGGCGTAGGTCTCGGTGACGCCTGCCAGATCGGGCGACAGCGCCGCTTCGTTGCGCAGCAGGTCGGCGCGCAGAGCGTGCAGTTCGTCGATCAGCGTGGCGCAGGCCTGGGCGTCCCAGGGGTGGGATTCCGGGGGCGGCGCTGCGGGCTCCGGTGCGCCGGCCAGGGCGCGGTGTTCAACGGCAAGGGGGGCGTTCATGTCGGCGTGATCCGTGAAGTCACGCGACCGCCGGGGCAGCCGGGGCCGCGTGAAGTCACGTTACGCCGCGTGCATGACAGCGCCGTGGCGCCCGCGTGTGCGCGAGCGCCGACCTGGGCTCAGCGCGCGCCGGCCTTGTCCTTGTGAGCGCCGGCCTTGCCCTCGTCGCGGGGCGGGCGGCCGGTCTTGATCGCCGGCACCGCCTGAAGGCTGGCCTGCAGAGCGGAATCGGACATGGCGCGCAGCAGCATCAGCCCGGCACGCAGCAGTTCGCTCTTCTTCACCGGCTGGGCCAGACCCAGCGCGCGCTGCTTCAGCTCGGCGATGGCCGCGTACTCACCCTTGGGCATGGTGAAGCTGTCGCGCACCAGCTTGTCGCGCTTCGGCTCGGTCGATGCGGAGGCGTCGGCGCCAGCCTCAACCGGCGCGGCCTTGACCACCTTGACCACCTTGGGCGTCTTCGGCGCCTTGGCCGGCTTGACGGGCTTGGCGGCGGCTTCGACCTTCTTGGCCGAACTCGCAGGCACAGCGTCTGCCGCAGGCCTGCTGGTGTGTTGCGCGCGTGCCGGCCGCTTGGCCGCCTTCGGGGCCGCAACGGCAGGCGCAGCGGCCTGCTCGGTCGAGGCTGAAGCGGCAGCGGCCACCGGAGCCTTCACGGCGCGCTTGCGCGCGGCGGCACGGCGCGGTGCGGCGGTGGCCTTGGCGTCGTCTTCCGCGGCGGCGACTGCCGGGGCATTGGCCGTCGGGGCTGCCGCTTGGGCGGCAGAGGGTGCGTCGGTCGATGCGGCGACGGGCGCCTGGGACTCGGTGTTCATGCTGGGATCCTTTCAAACAGTGTAAACAGTATATACACTTTCATGGTGAATCAAAGGATCACTCGATGAGCCCGAGGGCCTTCTGTCTCATCGGGTGGGGGCCGAAATTGGGCTTCAAATGAAAAACGCCCCGACTGGCGGGGCGTTTCTTGGGATGCCGGATGAACTCCGGCGGCGCGCGATCAGACGCGCTTGCGGTACTCGGCCGTGCGGGTGTCGATTTCGATGCGGTCGCCTTGGTCGACGAACAGCGGCACCGGCACTTCAAAGCCGGTGGAGATCTTTGCGGGCTTCATGACCTTGCCGGAGGTGTCGCCCTTGACGGCGGGCTCGGTCCAGGTGACTTCGCGCTCCAGGCTGGTCGGCAGTTCGACGGAGATGGCCTTGCCCTCGTAGAACACCACTTCAGCGGGCATGTTCTCTTCGAGGTAGTTCAGCGCGTCGCCCATGTTCTCGGCTTCGACTTCGTACTGGTTGAACTCGGCGTCCATCCAGACGTACATCGGGTCGGCGAAGTAGCTGTAGGTGCAGTCCTTCTTGTCGAGCACGATCTGGTCGATCTTGTCGTCGGCCTTGAACACGACTTCGGTGTTGAAGTTGCTCAGCAGGCTCTTCATCTTCATGCGCACGGTGGCTGCGTTGCGGCCGCCTCGGGCGTATTCGGTCTTGAGCACGACCATCGGGTCCTTGCCCTGCATGATGACGTTGCCGGCGCGGATTTCCTGTGCGATCTTCATAACGATGTCCATGAGGCCCCGCCAGGGGGCACGGTTGGGTGCAACTCAGGCACACGTTCCGCCTGAACCGAAGGCCGGGGGAGACGCGGCACACGCCTGCGTGCAGCTGGAGCAAGGGTTTCGCGGGGCTGGGCGTGTGCCTCTGCTGCGCCTCTGGCTCCGCAAAGCCTTAGATTCTAACCCGATCGTGTGAAGCCTTCCGCACAGCCCGGCCGCGCGTCGCGCCGCTGGGCCACGAAGTCCAGCAGTTGCTGGCTGAGGTCGGGCTGGGTCGCCAGCGCCTGGGACTGGTGGCGGGCCCACTGCGCCCAGGGCGCTTGCCAACGGGCCCAGAGCTCGGCCCAGCGCAGGGAGGCGTCAGGCGACGAGGCGTTCCAGGCGGCAAAGGCCTGACGCAGCGCGGTGGCCAAATCCGCGGGGGCGCCCGCCAGGTAGAGGTCGAGGAAGGCCTGCAGCTTCGGCCACTGCGCGCCATCGTCTTGCACATAGAGCTGCCAGAGAAACGGCCGGCCGGCCCAGAGGGCGCGCACCGCGGAGTCCTCGCCGCGCACCAGGGCCCAGTCGCTGCTCCAAAGGAGGCGGTCGAAGTCGGTCTGGCTGACCGGGGGCAGGAAGTGCAGCCGCAGCGTCCCGTGCGCCCACTCACTGCCCGGGGCGGGGAGATCGGTCAGGCCGAGCGCCTCGGCCACCGCCCGGGCACTGTGGCCGGGGGTGACCAGCAGCGTCATGGGCGTGTCCCGGAAGTCCGCCAGCCAGGCCGCGAGCGCCGGCTGCGGGTAACCGAAGAGCAGCACCACGGTTTCAGCGCGGTCGGCGCCCGAGGCCGGATCGGCGCTGCGGCGCAGCGTCAGGCCCAGCCGCTCGCGCAGGAAGGATTCGCGGTTGTGCGCGTCGCGCTGGGCCAGCAGGTTCGGCTCGCGCAGCAGCCCGCCGGTGGCCGGGGTGTAGCCGGGGTAGAAGAACCACTTCGTCAGGCCTTGCCCTGGGCCGCTCCACTGCGGCGAGGGCAGGCGGTGCGAGCGCTCGACGTAGGCCTCGGCGCTCAGGTATTCGAGGTTCAGCCAGACGGGCGCGGGCTGCCGCTGGGCCATGCGGGCGACGAACGCGGCGGGAGGTTCGCAGCCGAAAGCTTCGATGACCACGTCGCCGGGCGCTTCATCGGCGGTGGGGTCGCGCCAGGGGCGCAGTTCGACCCCCGGTTCGCCCTGGGGCGCCATCCAGGCCAGGGCACGGGCGTCGTCCACCCACAGCCGCACGCGCTGGCCACGGCGGGCCAGATCGACCGCCAGGCGCCAGCACACGCCGAGGTCGCCGTGGTTGTCGATCACGCGGCAGAAGACGTCCCAGACGAGGGCAGGGTGGGGGGCTGTGGGCATCGACAGGGCGGGCATCGGGCGATTATGGGCAGCGGCAGAATCCCGCCCATGCCCGATCCGCACGCCAGCGCCCCAACGCCGCCCTCTGCCTCCCCCTCCGCGCCGGCCTCCGATGGCCCGACGGCCGGGCCCAGCGAGGCCGCCCAGGCCTGGGAGCGCCTGCTGACCGAGGTGGCCGCGCTGCCGGGGCTGCCGGGGGTGTACCGCTACTTCGATGCGCAGGACCAGCTGCTCTACGTGGGCAAGGCGCGCAACCTGAAGAAGCGCGTCTCCAGCTACTTCCACAAAGACCACGGCGGCACCCGCATCGGCCACATGGTCGGCCGCATCCGCCGGCTGGAGACGACGGTGGTGCGCTCCGAGGCCGAGGCGCTGCTGCTCGAAAACAACCTGATCAAGACGCAGCACCCGCGCTTCAACATCCTCTTTCGCGACGACAAGAGCTACCCCTACCTGAAGCTGGTCACGCACGAGTTCCCGCGCGTGGCCTACTTCCGCGGGGCGGTGGACCGGCGCCACCGCTACTTCGGCCCCTACCCGAGCGCCTGGGCGGTGAAGGAGGGCATTCAGCTGCTGCAGAAGGTCTTCCGCCTGCGCACCTGCGAGGACACGGTCTACAACCACCGCACCCGCCCCTGCCTGCTCTACCAGATCCACCGCTGCTCGGGGCCCTGCGTCGGCGCCATCAGCGCCGAGGGCTACGCGCAGGACGTCACCCACGCGGTGCGCTTCCTGGAGGGGCACACGCAGGAGGTGGTCGACGGCCTGCAGGTGCAGATGATGGAGGCCGCCGAGCGGCTGGACTTCGAGACCGCCGCGCAGCTGCGTGACCAGATCGGCGCGCTGGCCAAGGTGCTGCACCAGCAGGCGGTGGACACCGACGCCGAGCGCGACACCGACATCCTGGCCGTCAAGGTGCAGGGCGGGCGCGCCTGCGTCAACCTGGCCATGGTGCGCGGCGGGCGGCACCTGGGCGACCGGGCCTACTTCCCGACCCACGTCGAGGAGGCCGCGGCCATCGGGGCGATGGACGAGCTGGACGAGACCGATGGCGAGGGCAGCAAGGACGGCGGTGAGGGCAGCGGTGAGGGCGTCCGCGATGCCGGCGGACCGGACCTGACGCAGATCGAGGTGCAGGTGCTGCAGGCCTTCCTGGCGCAGCACTACCTGGGCAGCCCCTGCCCGCCGCTGCTGATCTGCAGCCACCCGGTGGACCGCGAGCTGCTGGCTGCGTTGGGCGAGCAGGTCGGCCACAAGGTCACGGCCCAGCACCAGCCCCGCGAGCAGCGCCGCGCCTGGCTGGACATGGCCCTGCAGGGCTGCGAGCTGGCGATGGCGCGGCTGCTGGCCGAGGAGGGCTCGCAGCAGGCCCGCACCCGCGCCCTGGTCGAGGTGCTGGACCTCGCGCCCGAAGGCATGGACGCCGGCCTGGAGGGCCTGCGCATCGAGTGCTTCGACATCAGCCACACGGCGGGCGAGGCGACGCAGGCCTCCTGCGTGGTGTTCGAGCAGCACCGCATGCAGCCCTCGCAGTACCGGCGCTTCAACATCGGCGGCATCACCGGCGGGGACGACTACGCCGCGATGCGCCAGGTCCTCACCCGCCGCTACGCCAAGGTGGCCGAGGCGGCGCAGCAGGGCGAGGGGCGCATGCCCGACCTGGTGCTGGTCGACGGCGGTCGCGGCCAGGTGGCGATGGCGCGCGAGGTCTTCGAGTCGCTCGGGCTGGATCTGGGCCTGATCGTGGGCGTCGAGAAGGGCGAGGGCCGCAAGGTCGGGCTCGAAGAGTTGGTCTTTGCCGACGGTCGCGAGAAGGTCACCCTCGGGCGCGACTCGGCCGCGCTGATGCTGGTGGCGCAGATCCGCGACGAGGCGCACCGCTTCGCGATCACCGGCATGCGCGCCAAGCGGGCCTCGGTGCGCACCTCGGGCAGCCGGCTGGAGGACATCCCCGGCGTCGGGCCCAAGAAGCGCGCCCGCCTGCTGCAGCGCTTCGGTGGCGTGCGCGGCGTGGCGGCAGCCAGCGTGGACGACCTGGCCAGCGTCGAAGGCATCTCCCGCGAGCTGGCCGACGAGATCTTTCGCGCCCTGCACTGACCGGACGCCGGGGCGCGGATCTGCGCCTTGGGCCCGCCCAGGTCACGGAACCTGTGCACAATGTCATCATGTTCCTGACCCTGCCCACGCTGCTCACCTGGGCGCGCATCGTCGCGATCCCGCTCATCATCGGGATCTACTACCTGCCGATCACCGTTGACGAGAAGAACTTCGGTGCGACGGTGATCTTCGTGCTCGTGGCGGTGACCGACTGGCTGGACGGCTACCTGGCGCGGCTGCTGAATCAGACCTCGTCGTTCGGCGCCTTCCTCGACCCGGTGGCCGACAAGCTGCTGGTCAGCGCCGCGCTGCTGATCCTGCTGCAGCTCGACCGCGTCAATGCGCTGGTGGCGTTGATCATCATCGGGCGCGAGATCACCATCTCCGCGCTGCGCGAATGGATGGCGCAGATCGGGGCCTCGCGCAGCGTCGCGGTGCACATGCTGGGCAAGCTCAAGACCACCGCGCAGCTGGTGGCGATCCCCTTCCTGCTCTACGACGGGCGGCTCTTCGGTGTCGTCGACACCCATTGGTGGGGCACGCTGGCGATCTACGTGGCCAGCGTGTTGACCGTCTGGTCGATGGTGTACTACCTCCAGAAGGCCCTGCCGGAAATCCGGGCCAAGGCGCGCTGAGCGGTGGCGGCCGACGGATCGCCGGGTACGGGGGCGCGCTCGTCCTGGCTGCTGCGGGCCATGCCCGGCGTCTTCGTCGTCATCTGGAGCACCGGCTTCATCGTGGCGCGCTACGGCATGCCGCATGCGCCGCCGCTGACTTTCCTGAGCCTGCGCTATGCGCTGTCGGTGGGCTGCTTCCTGGTCTGGATCGCGCTGGTGCGCGCGGCCTGGCCGGTGGGGCTGGCGCAGTGGCGGCATTTGGCGATCACCGGTGTGCTGATGCACGCGGGCTACCTGGGCGGCGTCTGGGCCGCGGTGCGCCTGGGCATCGGCGCGGGCACGGTGGCGCTGATCGTCGGCCTGCAGCCGCTGCTGACGGCCCTGTGGGTGGCCTGGCTGGCCCGGTCGCCGATCACCGGTGCGCCCTCGCGCGAGGCGGTGTCGCCTCGTCAGTGGGCCGGCCTGCTGCTGGGTCTGGGCGGGCTGATGCTGGTGGTCTGGCACAAGCTGGGTGCGGGCGAAATCACCGCGGGCAACCTGGGGCTGGCCCTGTTGGCGCTGGCGAGCATCACGGTGGGTACGCTCTACCAGAAGCGCCACGTCGCGCCCTGCGACGTGCGCACCGCCAACACGGTGCAGCTGCTCGGCGCGCTGGCCGTTTCTGCGCCCCTGGCCTGGCTGGAGCCCGCAGCGGTGCAGTGGGCGCCGGAGATGATCGGTGCGCTGGCCTGGTCGGTGCTGGCCCTCACGCTGGGCGGCAGCTCGCTGCTGTACCTGCTGATCCAACGTGGCGCCGCCACGCGCGTGACCAGCTTGCTCTACCTGGTGCCGCCCTGCACTGCGCTGATGGCCTGGTTGCTCTTTGGCGAACGGCTGGGCGGGCTGACGCTGTTGGGCATGGCGCTGACCGGGGCCGGCGTCGCGTGGGTGGTGCGCGCGCCACGCTGAGGGCGAGCGTTCGCGCTGCGATCCGTTGGGGCGCGACGGGAACCGGCTCTGAAAGTGCATAGAATGCGCGCCTGTCATTCGACCGGTGCTCGCCCGGTCCGGCGCCAAGGTGGCGTGGGTGGCCGCCTCGATCGCGCTGCGACTGGGCGGCCGACCGCCGCGGCGGGCCGTTTTTTAGGGGTAGTTTGTGAACAAGTCCGAATTGATCGATCACATCGCTGAACAGGCTGACATCTCGAAGGCGGCAGCCGCGCGCGCACTCGAGGCTCTGCTCGGTGGCGTGACGGACGCACTGGCCCGTGGCGACAGCGTCACGCTGGTGGGCTTCGGGACCTTCGCGGTCAGCAGCCGTGAAGAGCGCAGTGGCCGCAATCCGCGCACCGGTGAGACGATCACGATCGCCTCGTCCAAGGTGCCGAAGTTCCGTCCCGGCAAGGCGCTGCGCGACGCGATCGTCTGATCCGACTGGGGCAACCGCAGGGTCGCCGCTGTGGCGGTCTTGCAAGGGCCGGGTGCTTAGCTCAGTTGGTAGAGCGGCGCCCTTACAAGGCGTAGGTCGGGGGTTCGAGCCCCTCAGCACCCACCATCACCGGCCCCGGACCCATTTCAAGCGGGAATGCCCACGGTGCTTGAAGGCACCCGACGCAGGTCCCGCAGCGAAGAAGGCGAACCCCGGTTCGCCTTTGTCGCATCTGGCGCAGCGCGCGGTCTCCGGGCCAACGCCGCGCCGCGCAAGGAAACACCGATGTTCGAATTCGTCCGCCGACACAACCGCGTGCTGCAGTTCGTGCTCATGCTGCTGATCTTCCCGTCGTTCGTGGTCTTCGGCATCCAGGGCTACCAGCGTTTCGCCGACGGCAACGCTGCGGTGGCGAAGGTTGATGGCCATTCGATCACGCAGACGGAGTGGGACGCCGCGCACCGGGAGCAGGCCGAGCGCATGCGCCAGCAGGCGCCGGGCATCGACGCCAAGCTGCTCGATACCCCCGAGTTCAAGCGCCAGACGCTTGAGCAGCTGCTGCGCCAGCGCGTGCTCTTCGCCGCCGTGGCCGACCAGCACCTGGCGCCGACGGACGACCAGCTCGCGCGCTTCTATCAAACCGAGCCCAACTATTCGTGGCTGCTCAAGGCCGACAAGGCTGCGCGCCGCGACCTGCTGGCCGCACGCGGTTTGACCGAGGCGATGCTCGACGCGCAGGTGCGCCAAGAGCTCGCGCTGCGCCAGGTGACGCTGGGCGTGACCAGCTCGGTGCTCGCGCCGCAGTCGGCCTCGCGCGCTGCGCTGGATGCCTACTTCCAGCAGCGCGAAGTCCAGCTGGTGCGCCTGGACAGCAAGGAGTACCTGGCCAAGGTGCAGGCCAGCGACGCCGAGCTGCAGGCCTTCTACGACGAGCCGGCCAACGCCCGCCGCTTCCTGTCTCAAGAGGCCGCCAGCGTCGACTACGTCGTGCTCGACCTGGCCTCGATTGGCCGCGGCATCACCGTCGCCGACGACGATCTGCGCAAGTACTACGAGGAAAACGCCGCCCGCTACGCTCAGCCTGAAGAGCGCCGGGCGCGCCACATCCTCATCGCCGCGGCCGCTGGCGCGTCGAGCGACGACAAGGCCAAGGCCCGGGCCCGCGCCGAAGCGCTGATCGCCGAGCTGGGCAAGTCGCGGGGTGGGTTTGCCGACGCGGCGCGCAAGCAATCGGCCGATCCGGATTCCGGCGCCCGCGGGGGCGACCTGGACTGGGCCGCGCGCGGCGGCATGGTCTCCAAGTCCTTCGAGGACGCCGTCTTCGGCCTGAAGAAGGGCGAACTCGCGGCCAAGCCGGTGGAAACCGAATTTGGCTTCCACGTCGTCGAGCTGCTGGATGTCCGGGGGGGTGAGCGTCGCGCCTTCGAGTCGGTGAAGGGCGAAATCGAGACCGAAGTCCGCAAGCAGCTCGCGCAGCGCCGCTATGCCGAGGTGGCTGAGCAATTCACCAACCTGGTCGAGCAGGAAGACTCGCTCAAGCCGGTGGCCGACAAGCTCAAGCTCGAGCTGCGTCACCTCGACGGCGTCGGCCGGACGGGCGCGGGCGATGCGGCCGGCGCGCTGCGCCAGCCCAAGCTGCTCGAGGCGCTCTTCCAGAGCCAGAACCTGACCGGCAAGCGCAACACCGAGGTGGTCGAAATTGGCGCCAACCAGCTCGCTGCCGCCCACGTCCTGAAGTACGACGCCGCTCGCCGCCTGCCGTTGGCTGAGGTCAAGGAGCAGATTCGTACCGCGGTGCTGCAACGCAAGGCCGCCCAGCTCGCTCGCGACGACGGCGCCGCCAAGCTCAAGAGCTGGCAGGCCAGCCCGGACGCTGCGGGCACGCTGCCGCCGGCCATCGTGGTCTCGCGCGCCAAGCCAGGCGCTCTGTCGCCCACGTTGCTCGACGCGGCCCTGCGCGCCGCCCCCACCGGCCTGCCGCGTTGGGTCGGCGTCGACCTGGGGGCCGAGGGCTACGCACTGCTGCGTCTGAACAAGACGCTGCCGGCCGATGCCGCTGCGCTGGGCGACGAGGGCCAAGCCCGCTCGCAGTACGCCCAGATTTGGGGCCGGGCGGAGTCCGAGGCGTATTTCGACGCCCTGCGCAAGCGCTACAAGGCCGAGGTCATCAACAAAGGCGCGGCATCCACCGCAGCCGCTGCGGGCGCCTCGGCTCCCCAGTGAGGGGTTTCGCTCGCCGGACGGGCGATTCTGAAGAATCTTCAGAAATTGCTTGCTGAGCGACCGATTTTCGATCTATAATCTTTTTCTGCGCTGCGGTGGCTGTAGCTCAGTTGGTAGAGTCCCAGATTGTGATTCTGGTCGTCGTGGGTTCGAGTCCCATCAGCCACCCCACCAAATATTCAGTGAAAACAACGACTTAGGCCCTTCGGGGCGTTTTTCGTTGGTGCCCAGGGTCAGCCTGGGGTCACAGTCTCCGGCTGTGTTTGACGTCGTAGCACCGGCGGGCGCTAGGATCTGGGCGTGGAAAAGCGCACTCCAAGGACGCAGGGGCCGGCACTGCTGCAACTGCTGAACGATGATGAGCTGTCGTGCCTCTTGGGGCGCCAAGTGGTGCTGTGGCTTGCAGCGCGAAGGCAAGGCACCGACTGGCTCGTCAACTCCGCAGGACTGGACGCGAACACACTGGAGGCTGTCTTGCAGGGCCGAGGCATGATGCGCGATCTCGTGGCTGAGGCGCGGGCGCTGGAAGTCATGCCGGACCTGCTGGACGCGATGCGCCCCCGACCGCGCACGTTGGATGAGCTAGAGCGCGTCGAGTCGGCCAGGCTGGATGTGAACGTGGGCGGAGCCCACGACTGACGGTACAAGCGCCGGCGTGACTGCGTACCACTCCGGCGCCCTGATGACCGCGGATGCCTGCCGGAACGGATTCCCATCCGGTGCCTCCTCGACAAGGGCGGCTGCAATCGCTGCATGCGACGACTGCGGCAGTCTTTCCCACGCCTCCAGATTGTTGCTGGCCCCCCAAATGCTCGGCGCGCCAGGTTTCACACGCCGCGCGTGCAGAGGCAATTAGCGGATCTGCATCTGAGCTGCCTGCTGACATGGCAGCGGTGATCCGGCGATGCCTTTCAGCGCGCGACCCGGTCACCACGTCTGCCCGCGGCGGTCGATGAGCTGCAGCGCCACACGAAGCGCTCCTGCGTACGTTCCTCCGCGAGATTCGCGAGCACCACGCTCCACGAGCTCGAGCAGGGTATGGTCTTAGGCAAGCGCGTTGAGCAACTCCTCGTCGGCGTTTCGCAGTGCGACCAGGGCCAACAGCACGCCGCCTCGTTGAGCCTCACGGAGCTGCTCTGCCGGTGTCATCGCAGCCACCAGCCCGGCAGGTCGATCAGCCACCGACCTGACGAGGCCTGCGCCGCCACACCAACAGCCCCAAGCGACCCCGCCCATACGAGCACGAGCGCCAGCACCACGAGCATGCGGATCAGGTGGCTGCAGGCTGAGAAGATGAGCCCTGAGAGCGGCTCTTCAGCATTGCATCCACGCGGGCCAACTCCTGGAGATCGTTCGCGGATTCGATCCATTTGGCGTAGTCCTTGAAGAAGGTCTGCAGGGTGTGCCCCATCTGCCTGGCTGCCAGAGCGGGCGGGACGCCTGCCATCAGGAGCATAGTCGCGCAGGTGTGGCGCAAGTTGTACGGGCGACGGTAGCGGATGCCATGCGCACGCAGGGCTGGCCGCCAGTAGCTACGCAAAAAATCGCGGTATCCGTCCCATGGCAGGCCGTCGACGGGGTTGACCCAGACGATGCCGTCCGCCAGCTGCGTCCTCGCGCGCTGCCGCTCAATGCAAACCCGCGCCCTGGCGTTGAGGCGCACCGTGCGAGCCCTGCTGGTCTTCGTGCTGTCCTTGTGCTCGCCAGCGATCAGGACTTCGTGAACCAGCACAGTCCACTCGCGCAGATCGACGGAATCCCATCGCAGGCCGTTGATCTCAGATGTGCGCAGCCCAGTCATGGCCCAAAACTCGGCGTAGTCTCCGGCGGCCAGCGCCTTCCGCGCGATGTGAGCAAGAACCATATCGAGCTCGTCCATGCTGAGCGGGTCCGGGTCTTCCTTCTGCACCTTGGCACGAAGTTTCTTGCCTTCACCCGCAGGCGTCTTCGCGATCAGACCGTCATCGAGGGCCAAATCGAGTGCGCTCCTCAAGACTGCCAGATAGTTGTTGGACGTCTTCGGCTTGAGTGGCTTCGGGTCCGCGGGCTTCCCTCTTCGGGTCCGTGACGTGCCTGCGGCCAGGGCGTGGCGTACCTGGGAGAAAACGACATCGATAAGTGGGACGTCGACGAGAAGTGGAACGATTCCGTCTTCCGAGGCGGGCCCGCATGGGGCGGACTTCCAGAAGCGGATGGCCGACTCGTAGCCTTTGCGGGTGCTAGGTGCCACAGTCAGGCCGGCGAGCCAGGTGTCAAGCTGGTCGCCGACCGTGATCGCGGCAGGGGGTGGGGCCGTGGGTGCTTGCGCCAGGTGCGGGAAGTGCTGCGCGAGGTCTAGGTTGCCGAGGTGGATGGCTGCCTGGATGTCGGCCATGGTGCGCTCGGCGGCGCGGATGTTCGCCACCGTTGGGGGCAGGGGGCGCCCCCCTGCGTCCTTCAGCGTGATGCGGTGCCGTGTGCCAGCGGGGTCCGTGAATTGGAGGCGGATCGAGGTGGTGCGCACGTCAACGCCTGTCGTCTTCACCGGCTTCTTTTCTGCCTTCGTCATTGGCCTCCTCCCTTCGTGCCGCGGATCCAGTTTCTAATCGCATCGAGATCGATGAAAATGCCGTGGTCGGGCGATACGTGGTAGTGGTGGCCACGCTGCCACTTGCCAACCTCGATCTTGCGTCGAATGGCTTTCTCCGTCAGGCCGGTCACCGTTGACGCCTTCCTCACGGTCACGAGGTTGTTCGAGGGTTCTCCAAACATGGCTCATCTCCTCAGGTAGCTGACGGACGACCGCCGCTGCGATTTGCGCGCCAGTTTTGGGTGTACTTGGCGACATTGAAGAGCGTCATGTCGGCGTACTCCAGCGCCTCGGCATAGGTACTGCGCTTGCCTCGGGCGTGAGCCTTCTGGGCGAGCTGCGCTCGCAGCTTCTGTTTGTCCATGCCGCGGCGCAGTTGTTCGCGGGCCCAGCGGAACTCCTGAACACTTTCGGAGTTGTCCGGTGCCTTCTCATCCGAGGTGGTGTTCGCCGCCGCCGCGGGTACGGCTGCGTCTGCCTTCCACTTGGCCGGCTTTCGGGAACCCACGGTTTGCTGGCCATCCTGGATCAGGGCGTCCGTCTCACTTGCGCTGAGCACGGCGTTCCTGTCGTTCGGCAACCGGGCGATCCGAGTCACGAAGGCCTCTGACAGCTTCGGCTTGTTGTTGAGCGAGCCCGGCAAGCGGCGGAGCTGATTGCTGGCCAGGGCGCCGGGGTCGCCCTGGAACTTCCATACG
>Ga0228698_1000237_pt1 | contig 47822 bp, 53 predicted proteins | sample McNCre117_Aug_MG_FD_178015 | JGI IMG/M metagenome (GOLD analysis project Ga0228698, IMG submission 178015) | Freshwater microbial communities from McNutts Creek, Athens, Georgia, United States - 1-17_Aug_MG | ecosystem: Environmental > Aquatic > Freshwater > Creek | place: USA: Georgia... | reverse complement strand
GCGCGACCGAGGCCCCGATGCAGGACCCGATGCTGGCCGCCGCGGGCGCCGCGATCCGCCAGGCACTGACACCAACCTCGCCGTCGGCGTCGCAGATCCCGGGGGCCCTCGCTGCCGGCGCCGGGCGCGAGCTCGGCATGGGCCCGGCGCCGTTCGCGATGCCACGTGGGGCCCCTCCTCCGGGGATGTCGACGATGGGTGGTGGCAGCGGACCGCAGCCCGCACCGATCGATGCCCGGGAGATCGCGGCGATGGGGTACGGCCCTCAGTTGCCCGGTGCGAGCATGCCTCCTGGTGGACCGCCCCCGCGCTCGGGGCCGCCGCCGTCGTTCATGTCGAGGATCACCAGCGCGCTCGGGTCCAACCCCACCTCGATGGACCCCAGTGCCGCGGCCGGGATCGCCCCGCCGGTGCGCCCGTCGTTCCAGACCACGGTCGCGGAGCCGAAGCACTTCCCGCGCGACGACGAGCTCACGACGATGCAGTTGCCCGGGGGCCGCACCGCTCGCCTCATGCCGGATGCCGCGCAGGCCTTCGGCGGCGTGCTCTCCGACCCGTCGCTCACCCCGCAGCAGCGACAGATCCTGTCGCAGGTGGCGAGCTCGACGCGTTCGCCCGCCGACCAGGACATGCTCGCGTGGGATCGCCAACTCGGCGACCCGCTGCACAAGCTCGCGCGGAACGAGGACGGCAGCCTCGTCCCCGCGCCCGAGGCAGGGTCGGTGCCGCCCGAGAGCGGCCACCTGGCAGGCACGGGCCTCGACCTCCCCGAGAGCATCGCGGCCGATCCCGCTCTCGTGAAGCTCCTCGAGGCCAAGGGGTGGCGTCGGAAGCTCGGTGGCCGCGACCCCGTGCACTGGGAATACCGCGCGAAGTGGTGAGGTGATGCTTGGACCCGGAAGAGCTCAAGAAGCAGTACGCCGCGCTCGCGGCGCAGCTCTCGCCGGCCGAGTACCAGGCGCACGTCGCCGCGCTCCAGGCCGAGGCTGACGCGCGCGCGCAGCAGGCCTCGCAGTACACCGCGCTCAAGAACGCCCAGCGTGTGCAGACCGCGGCGTCGCAACCCACGAAGACGCTCGTCGACATCAACGTGCGCGAGGGCATGGCGAAGAACCCGCCGTCTCCGTTCGCCCAGGCGATCGTGCCCGGGCAGAAGCTCGTCACGCCCGACACCGCGGACCTCGCCGACATCAAGGCCCGCGGCGTGGCGACGGGTGCGTTCACCCCCGCGGGGCGCGAGGGTGCGGACCTCCCGCGCGACCTCGAGGGGGTGAGGGCAGCGCGCGACGCCCGCGGCCTGAAGACGATCGAGCAGGTCGCGGGCGACCAACGGCTCCTCACCGACGAAGCAGGCAACGCGCTCGCCACTCGCGACGAGTACCCCGACCTCGTGACGCACTGGAACACCGACCGAAGCAACGGTGGTGCGTCCATCCTCGGCAAGTTCCTCAACGTCATCGGTGCGCCCGCGCGCGTGACGACAACTGCGATCAACATGGGCTCGGATGCCATCCGCGGCCGCAAAACGCCCGAGATCGGCGACGTCCCAGGCCTCCTCGACGAAGCTCTCCTGAACAAGAAGGGGCACACCGTCGCCGAGGGCGGGCCGGTGACATCGCGTGGATCTGGTTTCGGCGACCTCCTGCGTGCTCGTGCTCAGATGCTCCTCGAGCAGAACCCGAACGCAACCGTCGCCGATCTCCTTGCGACGCCAGAGATCGGCCGCACCGGCGCCGCGCGCATCTCCGATGCCCTCACCAAGCTCGTCTCTGGATCGGCGTTCCCCGAGGAGAACCCGGTCGGCCCGGAGACCAAGCTCTCGTCGTGGGACAAGAACGACCCGAACTTCGACTTCATCGGCGACGCGATCGGCATCGTCGACGACCCGGTGAACTTCATCCCCGTTGGCGACATCGCCGGGATCGGCGCCAAGGCTGCGGGACGCGCGCTCAGGCCCGCGGCGAAGTTGCTGCCCACCGCCGTCGTCGACGCCGCCCGCGCCGCCGGTGAGGGCATCGCTCGGGCAGGGTCGATCCTCAAGAAGAGCGGCGACGAGCGCGCCATTGTGTCCGGCCTCCGCGATGCCGGCGAGAGCGCGAAGAACGCCGACGTCATCGCGTCGAAGATGACCGAGTACAAGGAGATCGGCGGCGCCGAGACTGCGATCCAGAAGTCCGACTTCATCGACCGCGAGCGTGCAGCGAAGTCGAAGATGGAGATCGGCGACCGCCCGACGGTCGAGGCCCTCGTGCAGGGGTCGGACGGGCTTCCGATCGTCGACGTCGCCCACCCCGCCGAACAGGTCTCGCGCCTCGCTGACGTCGCCGAGAAGCACTGGAACGCGCTCACCACCAAGGAGCAGTCGCTCTTCGCCCCGGTCATCGCGGCGAAGCGCGCTGGCAAGACGGCCGACGAGGTGCTGGCGGCGGCGCCGGATCTCCTGCGCCTATCGACACACGAGATCGCGCAGAAGTTCAAGTCGCTGGACCCCGACATCGTCAAGAAGATGATGCGGGACCACCCGTGGCAGCACCTCGCCGGTGACGAGGTGAAAGCCCGTCAACTCGAAGCCGCGCGAGCGCGTGTGCACGAGAACAGCATCGAGCGCCAGGCAGCACAGCGCGTGGGGCTCCTAGGCCGCGGGCTCACGCAGAACGCCGGTCACCTCGCGAGCCCGCCGCGCAGCGCCGAAGCGGTGAAGCTCCTGAAGGTCGGCGTCCCCGAGGAGGGTGTTCGCTTCCTCGAGCGACACTTCGACGCCTTCGGCGATCGTCCGGGGTACGACCCGTTCAAGCGCCGCACCATGGCGCTGAACAAGGACGCCGACATCGTGCGGCGAGCTGCGCAGAGCCTCGTCGACAGCGGCGCGACCAAGGGCAACAAGAACCTCGCCCTCGTCGAGGAGTACGCGCGCAACCCTGCCATCCAGTCCGACCGCGCCATCACCGACCAGGTGCGCACCGCCGTCGAGGCTGCGTGGGGCCGCCCGCTCCCGCGCACCACGGGCACGCTCAGCGAGCGCCAGGCCCTCGTCGGAGCTCGGAACACGAGGGTGAAGGGCTTCGTCGGCGACATGCACGACGCTGCCGCCATCAGCCGACAGGCTGCAGAAGCGCGGATCGCGAAGGCGAAGCTCGGGCAGCGCGTCGCCTCGATCGTGGATGCCCAGCACCGCCCCATCGTGCAGAGCCTCGACGACGCCCTTCTGCGTCCCCGTGACCGCGCACCGGACGCCGGTATCCTGCGCAGGCGCTACCGCGCCGACAAGAACGGTGTGCTGCAGCGCCTCGAGGGGCAGTTCTTCCAGATGACCCCGGTGGGGAACGGCGGCACCGTCGCGAAGCTCCCCGACGACATCAAGAACTACCTCGGTCAGGCACACCTCAAGTACATCGACCCGAGCGATCCGCTCTTCACCGAGATGCCCGCGTTCAAGCACAAGGTGATCCCCGAGGCCATCCACGCCGACCTGATGAAGATCTCGCAGCGCATGCACCCCGGCGCCTTCGAGCGCTACGCGTCCGTCGCTGGGCGGGTGAAGAACGCGTGGGCGCCGATCATCCTCAACACGCCCGGGTTCCACACCCGCAACGCGTTCTTCGGCATGTTCCAGACCTTCCTTGCGAACAAGGCGGCGGCCGTCGCGGACCCGAGTCTCTGGAAGCTCGCCGGCGCCATCGGCGACGCCGCCGAGCACAACAGGGCGCTCGAGGGCGTCATCCACTGGGGTGGCCACGACTGGAAGCTCGCTGACCTCGTCGACGAGGCTCGCCGCTACGGCATCGTCGAGGGCGGGCGCTACGCGGACCTCGAGCGCAACGCTGCGCAGAAGTTCTTCTACAAGGACGAGAAGGGCGCTCGGGTCATGTCGCGCCTGAGCCCGATCTCCGACCGTGGCCTCGTCACCGACGAGCCGCTGTTCAAGGCCACCGTCGCACGCGGTGCAGGCAAGCTCATGACCGGCAAGGGGATCACCGCGGAGAACGCGCAGCGCCTCTTCACGTACCTGAACCACCGCCTCAACGAGCACGCGACCGCCGCCGAGGCAATGAACGTCGTCGCCAAGTTCCACTTCGACTACACCGGCTCGCGCCTGTCCGGCGTCGAGAAGACGCTGCGGAAGATCTTCCCGTTCTACTCGTGGGTGAAGCAGTCCACGGTCCTCACCGTCGAGCAGATGCTCAAGAACCCCGGCAAGTACGCCGCCGTCAACCACCTCTACCAGGCGTTCTCCGCGGCGGGTGAGGATCGCAACGTCGACCCGCGGATGCGCCCGAAGTTCCTCGGTGAGACCGGCGCCGTGCACGTCCCCGGCGTGGCCGACGACGATGAGAAGCAGAACTGGGCGGCGATGGAGCGCCCGGGGACGCAGTTGTCGTGGATGGGCTCGTCGATCCCCGAGGCGATCGCGGGTCTCGGCTCGCAGCTCGGGCCCGTGGAGAAGGCGGCGCTCGAGCGCGTCACCGGCAAGTCCGCATTCGGCGACAAGCCGGTCGACCGCAACTACGATCCGGTGCGGGCGTCTCCGCTCGAGTACCTCTTCGGCATGCGCGAGCAGAACATCCCGGGCTACGTCGCCAGGAGTGTCGGCGGCCTGCCTGGCATGGTGACGAACGACGTCCTGCTGCCGCAGTTCGCCCCCGAGTATGCGAACCAGAGCGCGAAGATGAGCGGCGTCGACAGCGACCGGCGCTTGCTCGCGAAAGCCATCTCGACGATCCTCGGTCCACGGTGGTCGGTGACGAGCCCCGTTGCCGTGGCCGACCAGGCGCGTGCACAATCGAAGGCGTCGCTCGACCTCGAGAAGGGCGCGACGCAGGAACGCAAGACGCGCCTGCTGCGCCCAAAGCCTCTCGACGAAGCATTCAGGAGATCCCGATGAAGAAGATGTTCCTCGCAGTCCTCCTCGCCCTCGCCGTCGCCCCGGCGGACGCGGCGCCGCCTCTCGAGCTCGCGCAGCAGATGCCCGCCGAGGCTGGGGTCAACGACTCGATCCTCACGGGGCTCGGGCCGCTCTTCGGCACGCTCGGCACGCCGACGAACACGATCCCGATCACGACGACCGGCATCGTCAACACGGCGGCACTCACCACCTCGGCGACGAAGGTCGTGAGCGCGGTGAACGCGACTGCCAGCCAGCGCGTGCGCCGCCTGAAGATCGTGTGCCTCACCTCGGGGCGAAACTGCTCCTACACTACCGTCGTGAAGGGGGCGTCGGCCCCGTCGCTGACGGCAGTGGGCGATGGCACCGCCACCGACGGAAGCATCATGGTCGGCGGTGGCGGTGCGGCCGAGTGGGTGAATATCCCCGACAACGTCGACTTCTACATGGCCGCCAGCGCAGCCTCCACTGCAGCGCAGATCACGCTGGTGGATCGATGAGTTGGCGCGTCCGGGCATCGCTGATTCTCTCGCTGTTCGCGATTCTTTCGAGCTCGGCGCAGGCCGGGTGGCCGTCCTGGGGTCGATCAACGTGGTGGGGGCGGTGGTCGTGGGGGACCCCGCGGTCACAGGCGGTCACCCTCTTTGCTCGAGACTTCAGGCTCGGCGCGTCGGCCACATCGACCGCGGTCCTGCCGACATGCGCAAGCGGTGACACAGCGTGCATGGTGTGCAAGCCCACCGGGACAACGTGGAGTTGCGTCTGGGGCGATGGCGCCACCGAGACCGTCACGGCGGGCACGTCGCCGACGAACTACACCGACCCGATGGGCCGAAACGCCCTCGACACGCTCACCAACGCGAAGTTGCCGATCATCAACAGCGCGAGTGCGCGCCTTCTGGCGGCCTTCAATGGCCCTCACACCGTCATCACCGTCGGCCAGGCGAACAACGTCGCCGAGGGCCTGGCGGGCGTGGAGCCCTATTGGCGGTGGACGTCGACGGGCGGCACCGGCGAGTACCAGCGCGGCGAGAACGACGCCAACACCGCCTCGGGCACGAACGTGTCCACGGTGAGCGCGGGTGGTCTCATCCATGGCTGGGGCCTCGCCGGTCACAGCATCAGCGCGCTGGCGGGCACCGTCATCAACAACCAGGACGAGACCAACAGCAACAGCGCCGCCGTCAACATCACTGGCGGCACCGGCGGCGTCATGCGGTTCATGCAGGACTGCGTCCCCGCGTGCGCGACGGGCGACATCGCATCGGGCTCCATCTCGGCGCTCATCCTCTACTCGACGGCGAAGACCGCGGCCGAGATGAACATCATGCGCTACAACGCGTTCGCGCTGGCCGACGACGCCGCAAACCCTGTCCGCATCATCCGCGACGCACGTGGGTGGGCCCCTCCGTGGCTCACCGGCAACCGCGCGGAGCCCTTCACCCGCGGCACTCCGATCGTGACGTCACGCGGCCTCGAGATTCACCCCGGCAGCGAGGGCGCACGCCCTGCAGGGACGGGCTGGGTTCTCGACAACGCGACGACGGGCGGCGCCCACTCGGGCCTGAATGCGACGACGTGGACGGACACGGTGAGCCCACCAACGGTGAACCAGAACGTGGCCGCGGGGTACTTTGGTGCGTGGGCCACCAACAACACCGCCGGCCTCGAAATGGACGAGATCGTGGACGACAACGCGGCCGGCGACGAAGGCAAGACCGGCGCCCTCAACTGCGGCGACAGCGCCGCGGCCGGATCCTACTCCGTCGGCATTGTCGCGCGCACAGGCACGACCGGCGTCACGACCGACAAGATGCGCTTGGCCATCAGCACCGACGGCACTGTGGGGTCGCCCTGCACGACGTGGCAGCGTGTGCGCGATGGCGCGAGCGTGACGACGCTGACGGCCACGCCCGAGTTCTATCGCTGCGACTTCGCCGTCACCGGCGCGCCCACCTTCGTTCGCGGCCAGGTGCTCGTGGGCAACACCGCGGCACAGACGGGGTCGATCATCGTCGAGGCTCCAACGTGCACCGCGCTCGTGAACGGCGGCGTGCCCATCCCGCTCCCAGACTCGGTGACGACGAACCCGGACATCGCGTGGATCAACTTTGCCGAGGTGCATTCGTGGCCGAGCGGTGCATCGTCGACGGTGAACATCGAGATCGTCTTCACGCTCGACTACGACATGCCGGGTTCACCCACGAACGCAGGCGAGTACCTCATCAACACGAGCGACGGCGCCACAGCTGAGCACAAGCTCCTGATGTTCCAGACGGGCACTTCGGATGGGCACGCGGCTACCGACGTGTTCGTTCGCAGCGGCTGGCGCTCCGCGGCCTACGCGGGCACCTGCCCCGGCGGTGCCTTCGGCAACTCGGGCACCGACATCACGAGCTCGGGAACGCTTGGGTCGTTCACTGCCGGCACGCAACTCGTCGCGCGGTTGAAGATCGTGCCAGCGGGGACCACGGCAGGCGTGCCGCGCGTCGATCAGTTCATCTTTTTCGACACCTGCCCCAATGCGTCGACGTGTCACGCGACGACGTTGCGGGCGAGTAATACGTCCCATACGATGTGCGCCGGCGACACGAGCGACACGTACGGAATCCTTGGCGGGCGCGCGAGCGGCGCCAGCCCTGCGAGCACGATCAGCGAGATGAACGGCGCGATCGCGCGCTTCACCGTGACGGAGACAAGATCATGAGTGGATCCGCAGACGAACCGTCCGGCTCGCACGCGCAGCCTCAGATGCACATCCCCTCGCCGCGCGAGGGAGGGGACATCACCATCAACGTGAAGACCGTCCTCGCCATCCTGGCATTCCTCGCTGGCGGCGGCGTCGTTGGCGGCGGGCTCTCCATCGGGAGCGGCCACGGGGGTCCCGAGGCCACGGCCGCGCTCGAGCGCCTCACCTCGCGCTTCGACTCCATGGAGCTCAAGCTCACCCAGATCCAGGCGCAGATGCAGGCGCGGGACGGCCACGACGGCGAGGTGGTGAAGAGGATCGACGACCACGAGGACCGCATCCGCGCCCTCGAGCAGGCTCGCCGACCGCACTGAGCTGCGGTAGGGTGGGCCTTCACTGGAGGCCCACCATGGACATCACCGCAATCCTCGGGGCGCTCGTCGCCCTCCTCACCGTCACCAGCACCATCGACAAGCTGCTCCACACCCTGGGGCTCAGCAAGCTCATCAGCGCTCAGGTCCGCAACCTCGGCGATGCCGCGGTGGCGAAGGCCAAGCTCACGCCCGGCACCGCGGACGACCGCATCGCGGAGGCGATCAGCGAGATCGCCCACAAGGGTGCGGACGCCTACGACCGCGGTGACGAGCAGGCCGCTCTCAGCGCCATCAAGGAGATCGCCGCCAAGCGCGCCGGGACCGCCAAGTAGAACTTGCGGAGGACCCACGGCGGCGTCACCATGAATCCCCAGGAGGGTCACAATGACCGATAAGGATTCAGCAGGGCGTCGCAAGGGCAAGAAGGTCTTCGAGGTCGCAGCGGCGTTCCTCGACAAGGGCGAGGATCAGATCATCGCGTGGTACGAGGCGGGTGAGCTCTCCCGCAACGTGCTGCGCCAGGCGATCAAGTCGATGTCGAAGGCCAATGGCGACAAGCTGCAGGCCGTGTACGCGAAGCTCGCGCTCCACCGCGTCCGCGACCTCAACTCCGAGCGCACGATCGTGGCCGACCGCAACAACGACAAGGGCCCGTGCTTCATCCGCTTCGCGGTGGGTGCCGAGCGCGCGCTCTACTCGATCACCCCGCTCGCGGAGGAGGACGGCTTCAAGGTCGTGCGCCTGTCGACGACGCCGCCTCCGAAGCGCCCTCGCGCCGCGAAGCCCGAGGCTGCCGCCACCACCGCTTCCGCGTAAGCGGGATCAGGAACGGCAGCACGAGGACGTTCTGATGGATGACGTGAGCTAGCGCGAACGAGAACACCGCGAGCATCACGAGCCCCAGCAGGACTTCCCCGAGCGGGTCGTTCTCCGTCACGCTGCACCGATCCTTCGGAGCAGGCAGATAAGCGCCCTCGGGGCGCTTTTTTTGCGCGCGTTGCACCGCACCGTCTTCTGCCCGGGGAAGCGCACGACGATCTCGCCGCTGTCGCGATCGAGCGTGCAGCCGGACAGTGCGGCGACCGTGAGAGCGTCCTCGAGGTTGATGCCCTGGTGGATGCCCATGGTCACAGCCCCATCGTCGCGCGGGCCGCCGTGGCCGCCACCACCTGGCTCTTGCGCTCGAGGGTGTGGGCCGACCGCAAGTACCCTTGCGTGGTGGTGATGCTCGCGTGGCCGAGGGCGGCCCGGATGTCCTCGATGGACACGCCCACCTCGTGCATCTGACGTGCGGCAGAGTGCCGCAGGCGGTGCGGCGTGATGTGGCGGAAGATGCCGGCGGCCTGGAGGATCTTCCCCAGCTCGCGCGCGATCGCGCCGTCGGGCACCGACCAGATCATCTCGTCCTCGCCGCGCTTCGGGAGGAAGCGCAGGAGCTCGTGGGGGAAGGGGACCTCGATGTCCTGTCTCTCCTTGCGGTCCTCTGCGCGGTACCGCAGCACGCCGGCCGCCGGCGCGTAGCGGGCGGGGTCGAGGACGAGTTGCTCCCAGCGCAGCCTCTCCGCTTCCTGCTGGCGCAGCCCGAGGACCGCCATGAGCGCGATCGGGCCACCGAGGGGGCTCATGGTGCAGGCCGCGAGGAACGACGGCATCTCGGCCGGGCTCACGCTCTCCGTCGGCGGCGGCGACCTACGGGGGAGCGTGACCGTGCGGAACGTGGGCACCCGCGGCAGGTGAGCATGCGTCCCGTCCGGCATCGGGGCGCCGACCTCGGCGATCTCCCCGACGAACATCTTGAAGGTGGAGGCCACACCGATGATCGTCTTGCCGCTCAGGGGCTTCCGGCGCGCGCGGTCGCCGAACTTCGACTGCATGCTCTTCACGATCGCGGCGAGATGGTGCGCCTCGATCTGATCGATGGGGACCTTCCCGACCACGGGGAGGATGTGCATCTCGAAGCTCGTCGCGACATCCTGAGGGTAGTTGGAGCGCTTGCTGTAGACGTGCCCCCACGAGCGCTTATCGAAGCGTTCCTTGTACCACCAGTTGTAGCACGTAGTTACGTCAGGGAAGTTGCTCATTTGAATCTCCCGGTGGAGCGCCACGTTTGAAGCACGCCGGACCATCCGATGTGCGATATCCATGCGCTCATAGATATACACATAGACTCGCTGGCGTCAACTTTGATTCCCCCGCGTGGTCCGATCATGGGTTGCAGATCCAGTTCGGTGGTCACCTTCTCGGCCAGCGCGACCGCCAGGTGCTTGAGGCGCACGCGGTCTGCGCTCGGCAGCCCGAGCGTCCCGCGCCACTCGGCCGGGTAGACGCGCTCCGCGAAGCTCGCGCGGTCCTCGGCGCGCGCGAGCCACCACCCGACGACCTCGGACGAGAGGAGCTGCGTCTGAATGGAGGCGGTCCCCTGGGCCCCGTCCTCGGCGCGCTGCGTGCCGAAGCACCGCTCCACCCGGATGTGGGTCGGCTTGCCGGCGAGGGTGATGAAGTTGTCGAGCTCGGCGAGGGCCTTCCGCGCCGCCCCGAGGCTGTCCCCGGAGTGCTGGCACCACGCCAGGGGGCCCTTGCTACTCCAGGCTGTCCACGCTCTCGGCGGGTCCACTCCCACGACGTAGGGCTCCTTCATCGCGCTCCTCCTTCACCTTCGACGTGTGCAGGCTCGTCGAGATCTTGATGGGCGCGCCGGCGGCGCAGGCCTCGAGCAGCGCCTTCCGGGTCTTCGCCGGGATGGCCGCCTCCTTCATCGCATTGTCGATCGAGGTCTTCGTCACCGCGAACGCGCGCCGCACCTGCGACTCGGTCATGTGCTCGATGAGCACCTCGACGACGCGGGCGGCGTCGTAGCTCACGGCGCGCTTCTCGATGTACTTCATCACGCTCGCGCCGTCGGTGATCTCCCCGCGGTCGGCTAGGTCACCGCGCAGGCTCTCCTCGAGGGCCTCGACGATGCGCTCGGCGAGCTTCTTCGCCACGAGCTTCTCCTCGGGCGTCATCTGCTCGAGCGCCAGGATCTCGTACGGGTAGCGCTGGGCGGCGTCGCAACCGTTGAACAGGTCGCAGTGCCGGCAGTGGGCGCCAACGACGCGCTCGGGCACTCGAGCAATCGCCCCCGGCGCTGCGGCCTCATCGAGGCGGGCCTCGAGCATCTTGATCGGCGTGACGACGTGGGTCTGCCACGCCTCGTCAAGATCGGACTTCGAGAAGACCGCGTGCTCGAAGTAGCCGCGTCGAGGGTACGCGAGCCACGCGACGACGGCGTCGTCGTTCGGGTAGAGGGCGGCGGCGTAGCGGCGAAGCTGGCGGTTGTTCGACGGCGACGTGACGTGCTCGACGTGGTGGTGCGTCTTCCAGTCGAGGATGTGCGCGACACCGTCGCCACCGAGTTGCGTGAAGCTGATGGGGTGCGGGCCGTCGCCTCGCCACCGGAGATCCGCGGTGAACCGGAACACCGGCGCCGTGAGCTCATGCACGCGCTCGGGCGGGACGCGCTGCCGATCGAGGGTGACGAAGATGCTCTCCTCCTCGGCCTGCTCGGTGCCGTTCAGGTACCAGGCAAAGCTGTGGTCGAGGTGCTCGGCGACCACGGCCGCAATCCCGTCCTCGTCATCAGGGGTGAGGCGCGCCGACACCGAGTTCCAGATGCGCCGACCCTCCTCGAGGTCGCTCACCTGGCGCGTCACCCGAAGGTGGCGCACGTAGAGCTCGCTCCACTTGTGCCACGCCTGCCCCTGACGGGACGCGCCTTCCTTCGAGTGCCGTGGCTTGAGGGTGTCGAGGCCCTTCGCCTGGCAGGCGGCGAACGCGTCGAGGGTGGAGTCGGAGTACACGCGGCCCATGGATCACCTACCCAGATCTGTCGGTTGGAGAATGGTTGCGAAGAGGTCCCCCGCGGCGGGCTCGGGGGGGGGCATGTCGTCAGGCAGCATCTGGAACGCCAGGAGGCCAGCCTTCGTCTCGCCGACGAGGCGGAATCCGGCTGCAAGGAAGCACGCGCCGGGGTTGGACTTCGCCTTCACCTTGTCGGCGTCGACGAAAGTCACCATCCCCATCTCGGGCGGGTCCCCCATGTAGAACCGCGTATGCGCGATCGCGTAGCGGATCATCGTCGAGGCCTGGTGCCCTCGTCGTCGCTCCCGTCTGAACGCGCTGCACATCCATGCACCGGGCCATGCGTGCTTCACGAACTGGGGGAAGGGCCACGACGTCACCCAGAACGCGCGCGGAGCACTGAGGACAAGGCATCGGCCGGGTGGGACGAACTGGGCGCTCCCGATCGACTGCCGGTTGTAGTGCCGGTCAGCGATCAGGCGCACGCGTCCATCGGCCCGCGTCGTCTTCGTCCACGGCGTACTCACTCGAGCACCACCGGGTCGATGCTATGCCACTTCCCGTCGTTCGGGAGCCCATACAGCGCCAGAAACCAACTGGCACGATCGCACGCGCTGGCGTGGGTGGCGCAGATGGCGACGCGGTGCCACTGGTCGCCACCGCGCCGGATCTCAACGACGAACACCACCTGGCTCGATGACGGCACGCTCACGGCTTCGCACTCGGCGGCAGGATCTCGAAGGCGCCGCCCGGGGCCTGCTCGCGCTCGAGGGGGTGCTGCGGGCGACCGAACTCGCCGTCGTCGGGCTCATCGATCACGTCCACGCGGGCCGCGGCGAGAAGGCGGCGGCTCTCCTCCACGGCCCCGAGCGAGCGCATCTGCTGCTGCAGGTTGGCCTCGATGAGGCGCACGGTGTCCTCGGGGTTGAGGCGCAGCTCGATGTGGCAGACGGGCTGCAGCGCGGTCCTGCCGCCGGGCCGAGAGATCTGCTTCATCTCGAGCACCAGGTCGAGCGGGACATTGCGCAGGATGCCGCCGGGCATCTGCCGCTTGATCTCCATGAGGCTCTCGACGACGTAGTCCGCGCTCGAGTGCGCATGCGAGCGGTAGCGGCAGAACGCGCCCATGTTCGCCACCACGTCGCTGCGGCAGATCAGCGTCGTCACCGGCTTGCAGCAGGCGCCGAGCATCGGGTCGGTGTTCTGCGCGAACGGGCAGCGCTTGCCGTCGTTCGGGTCGTGCTTCGACGCCCCGGCTTCGATCGCCTCCGCGAGCTCGCGCTGCGTGCGCGCGGGGTACTCGGGCGAGGAGCAGCAGCGGATCTGGTTGAACACCTTCATGTCGCGGCCGAGGCGCTGCGCCATCTCGCCGTCGCCGTGGCACCACACCGTCGGGCGCTTCGCGACCTTGCCGTTGCTGTCGGTGAGCGGCGCGCCGTCGACGAGGATCGGGAGCATCGCCGTGCTCTCGTACCTCTGCGTGAGGAAGTCGGAGATCTCGTCGCTGTCGACGCGGATCGGGATGCGCCGCGGCTTCACTGGCTTCTCCGGGTCGGCGGGCGCCCCGTAGCGCTCCCCGAACTCGGGCGAGCGCAGGCGGTCCATCGCGGCCTTGTCGACGTTGTACGCCGACTGCGCGCTCGCACGCTCGAAGGTCGTGATCTCGAGGTAGTCGAGCTTCTCGGGACGGTTCGATCCGGGGCGACCGCAGGCGATGCGGTGCGTGACGACGGGGCGGCGCCTTCTATCCTTCAACACGCTGGTCTCCTGGGCACTTCGGGTTCACGCACGTTCCGTCGAAGGAGAGGATGCACTCGCAGTGCGGGCACTCGCGGTCCTTGTGAAAGAAGGGGCACGGCTTCGGCTTCTGTCGTCGACAACTCCAGTACGCACCGAAGCCACCGCCGGCGAGCCCGTACCCAACCTCGAGGGCCATGCCGCACAGAGGGCACTTCACAGCAGCCTCCACTGGCGCTGGCGCCCGATCAGCTTTCCCGTCGTGGCGTCGCGTGATCGCACGCGCCCCGCCTTCACGCCGGGGCCGAAGGTCACGAGGGCCGACGCGAACGAGGTGCCCTTCACGGGGCGCCCGCGGTCGTCGAGGAACGCGATGCGCCCCTCGTAGAAGTCCACTGTGCCCCGCTCGAATGTCATCGGCCGCCAGTACTGTGACGACGTCGACGCCATCACGAGGTGGCACGAGAGCACGCCCTCGGTCTCGGCGAGGTACGCGCCGCGTGCGAGCCAGCGCGCCTGTTCCTCGTACGGAGGGTTGCACCAGGTGCGTGTGGCCCACGGCAGCGCGAGCCCGTCCTCGCCGCGCTCGAGCAGCGAGTACCAGCGGTCGGCTTTCGCCGACGAACGCTCGGCGCACGCGTCGAGGTCGAACTTGCCGACACCGCGCGGCAGCGCAGCCTCGACGATGTGCCAGGGCGTGGCCCACCGCTGGTTGCCGTCGCCGCGCGCAGGAAGAGCGAGGTCGAGCTTGGCGTCGACTGCGTCCCCCATCAGTTCACCATGTCGTCGTCGATGTCGGTCTTCGAGCCGTCGTCAGGCTTCCTGCGCATGCTGTCCATCATCCGCTGGAGTTGCTCCTTGACGACGGCGGCCTCGGCGTTCGCCTTCTTCACGAGCGCGAAGAGCGGGTCCGCGCTCGGGGCCTCGACCGTCAGCAGCAGGGTGTCCTCGGTGACGCCGGGCTTTCGCTCCCAGGTGAATCCTGCGGCCTTCAGGGCGTCCTCGAAGATGGTGAGCTTCCAGGTGTCGATGGCGATTCCGATCTTCATTCGGCGCTCCCTGAATCGATCCAGCATGTGCAGGCCTGCGACTGGGCGACGACCTCGACGCAACTCATCAGCACGCCCGCGCACTGCGCCTGCGCGTCGAGAGCGTGCTCGGCGAGGTTGGCGGCATCAACGAGGTCGGAGCGGCACTGCTTCATCGCGCGCCCGGCCTCGCGCTCCTCCTGCACCGTGGCGAGCCCCACGAGGAGCATGGACGCGAACGCGAGGACGGGCCACAGCAGCGAGACGTTCTCGCCGAGGACCACGAAGCCACGGGGAGTCACCTGGCTCAGTGTGTCACGCGTCGTCTCGAGGAGCACCATCACGCCGCTGGGGCCGCACTCGCACACCGGGTCGGCGTCATCGAGGGCCCCGAAGAGGCGCTCGAGCTGCCGACGCGCCTTGTCCAGCATGTCGACGAGATCCTTCGCCTGCTCCGGGTTCGCTGCGTGAAGCCCGGTGCGCCAGTCCTTCATGTCCTTCTCGCTGATCTTCATCGTCGCCCCTCCAAGATCTCTTTGATGCGCATCGCGGGCACCATCGCCGCGTCGACACACACTGCGTTGCCGAGTGCCGTCAGCCTCGGCTTGTCGTTCACCGGTCGTCGTCGTCGAGGTCGGTCCACCCCGGCGGGAACCCCATCATCCATTCGACGAATCGCGGATGGAGGCTCCCCCCAACATCGAGCGCAGAGGGCAGGCAGTCCTTGCCATCCCCCTTCCAATCGCGCGCGTGCGGCGTGGGGAGCGCGCCGGCTTCTGCATGCAGCGTCGGGACTTCTTTCCCGTGCGAGTTGTGCCACGTCGATCGGTTCGCCGTCGGCGTCGGGAGCATCATCGCGTCGTCGAGGTTCCGGCGCCCGCTCGCCCAGCGCGCCGTCGCCGGCATCCCGCGCTTCGGGTCGCCCAGCCTTGACGTCGGAGTCGGAAGGCGCCCCTGTCTCGCGAGCGTGTACAGCGTCGGCGTGCCCGCGCTTGGGCGGTCGCTGTTGCTGCCGTTCTGGTTGGACCCCGCCTCCGTCGCTGCGGGTGTGGGCAACAATCCAGATGCGATCCCTCTGGTGAGGGGCGCCGACGGCGGCAGCTGGTACGCAGTCCCACTCCGCGTCATACCCGCACGAGGCCAGCTCGACGAGAACGCCTCCGAGTCCCCGAGCAAGGAGCGCTGCGACATTCTCCAGCAGGAGGATGCGGGGTCGAAGGTGGCGAACGAGCGCCATGAGGTCGTAGAAGAGCCCGCTTCGCTCCCCGTCGAGGCCGAGCCCGCGCCCGGCGACACTGATGTCCTGGCAGGGGAAGCCACCGCAGATGACGTCGACGGGCTCGAGGGCGGCGTCGACGGCGGTGCGGATGTCGTCGTGTCGTCGTGCATGGGGCCAATGCCTCTCGAGGACTCGCCTGCAGAAGGGATCGATCTCGACCTGCCAACGGGTCGACGCCCCAAGGACGCGCTCGAGTGCGAGCTCGATGCCACCGATCCCTGAGAACGTCGACCCGATGGTGATCACGGCGGGGTCGCCTGCTTGATGACGTCGCGGGCCTTCGCGACAGCCTCATCGAGGGCCACGCCGCTCTTCGCGCCGATGTCGTGGGCCAGCGACTGCAGACCAGCCTCCTCCAGGAAGTCGACGAGTGCCTCGAGCAGGCTCAGCATCCGCAGGGACTGCGCCGAGGCGTAGGCCAGCTCGACGCCGTCGCCGATCACGTCGCCCACATCGGACGCCGTCATGCCCACGGTCTCGATGATGCGGTCGCCAACGGCGAACACAGGGAAGCCCGACAGCGCGGGGGCCACGCCGTTCTCGATCGCCTGCGGCACGACGCGCAGGCTCGGGTGCCGGCGGTTCTTCTGGATGAGATCCCTCACGCGATCTCCGCGATGTAGGCGCGCACGGCGGCGTCCTTGCACTCGAGCAGCTTCCGCAGGGCGACCGTGCGCTCCGCGTTGCGCGGGAGCGTCTTCACGATCTGCTCGGCGAGCAGGCAGAACGGCTTGCTCACTTCCTGAAGCTCGGGCTTCAGGTGCTCGTACTTGAAGAACTGCATGATCGGTTCCATCGTTTCCTCCATCGCTTCGGCGCGATGCCGACGTCGTGAGCGCGCGCAGGGTCTCGTCGATGCGCGTTGGTTGATGCTCACGGCGTCGGCGCAGCGCCGAGCTGCGCGGTCCTACTTCCGCTTCTTCTTCGGTGCCCCGGCCTTGACCTTCGGCATGGGCTTCGCCGCGCGCGGGTCACCCCGCCGCACCTTGATCTTCTTCATCTTGAGCTCCTTCTTTGTGAGCAGTGCGCTCATCTCCTTGAACCTGTTGACGATGCGGGCGACGACGAGGGCGACCGGCTCGAGGTCTGCCGTCTCGACAAGGCCGTCGATGAGCGTGTGGATCTTGTCCAGTTCGAACCCGGCCTTGCTCGCGGCCTCGTGCTCGTTCTGCGCCATCCGCTCCATGTTCGCCGCGTGCTCGCGCATCGAGGCAACGTCGCGACGGAGCGCCTCGATCGTGTGTGCGCCGTCGGCGAGGCGCCGGGCCGCCGCCTCGAGCAGGTGGCCGCTCTCCACGTTGAGGAGCAGCGGCGCAACGATGTCGCGCTCGAGGAGCCCGCGGTGGTTCGTCGGTGCCCGCTCCCACGGTGCGATCGGAGAGGCAAGCGCGCTCCATGAACGCTCAGCGGCCTGGCCATGCTCCACTCGCGCTGGCTCGTCGAGCGGCGGGTGCTTCGGCTTGTCGGTCACGCGAGCACCCCCCACTGCACCAACTCGGAGCCCTGCTCGGGGCGCGCGTTCTTCTTGAGGTAGCTGGCGATCTTCGCCACGGCGTCGAGCTTCCAGGCGTCGCCGCCGGCCGCGAACAGCGCCACGCCGGGCAGCCCGCCGGCGCCCTGCGCCTTCGCACGCACGATGAAGGCCTCGGGCTCGAGGGTGATCTCGCCGAACGTGCGGCGCGGGATGAGCATCACCGGGCTCTTGATAACCTCGCTGCCCACACGCACCGAGCCCGTCTTGACGACGACCTCTTGTGCGATGCCGCTGTCGCCGACGGCGCGCACCGACTCGGCCTGCAGGCTCGACACCATCTTGAGCAGGTCGGCGCGATCCGGCGACGGCAGGAACGCGGTCTGCAGCCACACGATCAGGCTCTCCTGATCGAGGAACTTGCCGAGGTGCGGCTGCACGACGTCGCCGAGCGCGGGGGCTGCCGAGATGCGGACCGTGCGGTGGCCGTCCTTCTCGGGAGGCGTCACAGCGAACACCGAGCCCGGGGTGACGATCACGCTCACGTCCTCGAGGGTCAGCGCGTCGCGGTTGTCCGCCAGGTAGTCGATGATCGCCGACAGCGTCGACACCTGCAGGGGGTCGTCGTGCGTCGTCGGGATCGGCAGGTACTCGTCGCCACCCACGGACTGGCGCGTGCGGCCGTCCAGTACCTTGATGTCGGGCGGGGCGCGGCCCTTGTCGGCGAGCTTCTGGATCGTTTCGATGGCTTCTTTGATCATCGTGGCCTCCATCGCGCGTCACTGCGCGGTGAGCATGCACCGAGGCCCGTGCGTTGGTGGGGACCTCGGGGGGACGGGTGCTCGGCACCTCGGTGCATGCTCACGGCGCGTGCCGTGAGCGGGCTTCAACCGTGCCCGGCGTTCTCCTCGGTGACGATGTCGACCACGGGGAGCACGACGACGTTGTGCCCCTTGCGACGCATCTCCTCCTGCAGGCCCGCCGCGATCTCCTGCGGGCTGCGGTTGAAGAGGTCGTTCTGCCGTGCGTTCTTCTCGGCGAGGACGGCCTGGTTCTGCTTCGTCTTGCCGAGGAACAGCGTCGTCGACACGGGCTTGTCCGGCGCGGGCTTCGCCACCACCTGGCAGTCGAGGTCCACCACCTCGCGGTTCACGTTCGGCTTGAGCTTCACGGTGAGGCTCACCGTGCGCGTGGCCGTGGCCTCCGTGTTCGGGTCGAGGCAGTTCTCGGCCGCTAGGCGCAGCGCCTCGTCGAACTGCTCGACGATGCCGCCCTCCATCAGGGTCGCCAGGCTCACCATGTCCCTCAGGTCGCTCACTTCTTCCTCCAGAGCCATCGCGTGTTGCGGTGGCGGTCTTTGTTGACGATGCGCGTGGCCTTGCCCGTGGCGCGCAGGCGCTCGAGCGCGGCGTTGACGTGCCGGTGCGTGATCTGGTGCCCGTTCGCCCGCAGGCCGCGCGTGATACTGATGCTCGTGCGGTAGTCCGCGGCCCACAGCTCGCCGGCGACAAGCGCCAGGGTCTCCTCGCCCACGTAGCGGTGGGCCTCGGCGACGCGCCCGCGGATGGGCTCAGGGTCCGGCACCTGCGACGCCATGACAGCGTCCTCGGGTGCCCGTGCGGCGGTGGGCGCGGTGTACGGCTCAAGCCCCCCGAACGTGGTGGTGGGGATGGAGCACAGCACGAAGTCGAGGTGGGGGTTGGCTTTCACGTGCCCTCCCAGAACGCGCGCGTGGTCCGGCGTGGCCGCCACGAGCTCACAGGGGCCGGGTGCACGCCCGTGCCCGCCAGGTACTCGCGGATCCCGGCTTCGACGGCGGCCTCCTCCGCGCTCTCCCGTGCGAGCTCAAGGGCACAGGAGGCACAAACGCGACCAGGCCCGCAGGTCAGGCCACAGTTGTGGCAGACCCCGGGCCTGGCCTTCCTATCGCGCGCGCAGTCACCGCACTCGGCTGCCGTACACGCGCGATCGCACGTCTCGCACCTGCTGATGTCCCGTTCCATTGCTCTCCCGTGCCCCACACGCGGCACAGTGCCAATGGATGCCACTGCTGTCAACAGAAACCCGCACGGTTTGACCTACGTGGATCATACGACCGCACGCGTCACACGGTGCCTCTTGACTCGGGTCTGTGATCGTCATCGCACGCCCATACCCGGAGCACTTTCGATCTCGCGGATGAGGTCCGCCGCGCGCAACTCCCACCCCGGGACCGTCATCCCGACGCCCGCCGGTTGGCCGGTGTAGGCCTCGACGACGTCCCGCAGCACGTATGCCGCGATGCGGTTCCATGGAGCATCGCCCAGATCAAGGGCCGCGCGGTAACGCGTGCCGTCGATCGCGCGCCCGATCTGGAGCTGCAGATAGTCGCACGTCTCCCGTGCCCGCGTGATCTGATCCTCGTATGACCACACCTCAGACGGCAGCGCATCGCGCGCCTTTTGCCGCAGGCCTTGCAACGCGGCTTCAGCTTTGAACCGGGCAATGATGACCACGCCGATCCGCTCTGCAGCATCGGCACGTTTCGCGCGCGCTTTCTCGTCATGGTTGGCCTGCATTGCGGCAATGACGCCACGTTCGGTTGTGATATCTCCAGCCTTGCGCAAGAGACCGCGCGCAAGTTCGCCAGGTGCCTTCTTAGGTGCCATTCTATCCTCCGATCGCGCTTGGGTGCGCGCTGGTAGCAGCATGGCGGCACGCTGCTACAGGCGAGCATCTAACCGCTACTGGATGATCGGTAGGCCCACCGAACGCTTGGCAGCACCATGTGCGCGGATAGCGATCGAGGGTGCCTCATTACGCGCACCATGGCATGCGTTGCACGTCGCACACGTGAGACCGCGAGATTCCGCAAGACACTCAATCTCGCGCGCCTCAAGATTGAGCACGTCGTGAGGTGTCACCCGAAACGTGCGCCAGCCTGCGCGCGTGGCGTCGTGGTGCTCCTCGAGGCTGTCAACGGATGCCATGACAAGCCCCATGAGGTCCGGCCTACGTCGCCATTGGTGAGTGTATCCGGTGTGCCTTCTCCCGAGGATGCGGGCCCACACGTGCCCTGGGACAGCTCCCGGATCGCCATACGACCCGGCGCGCACCTTCATGCTCTGCATCGCGGCAAGCTGCCAACCGGTCGCGCGCTTATAGCCCCCTCGACGATATTTCGCCCACACCGAACGCGGCGCATTGTGGACTGTCACATAGCACGTTCGGGTGCCGTTAGGCTGGCGACGATGTGGGCAATCACCGCAGATCGAGACATCCTCCCCAGTCCGCACTGCAACGTGCGGCGCGACATCCCGACGCATGATCCACGTTTGGATCATGTCACCGGTCTTACGGTTGTCGCTGTCGACTGTTGCGATCACGACGATGGGAGCGCCATCAATCTCCGAGGGACCTTCCCACAGGATCAACGGTGCGGTGATAGGTTGCCACGGTTTCATGCGTCCACCTTCCCATGGTGCAGCCGAGCTGCAACGCCTCCCTTGCCGCACCCATCGAACCATCGCCGCGCGTTGATCGTGATAGAATCAGGGGCACGCATTAGAGCACCTCGCCATCAAACGCCCATGCCGCCGGGCTAGACATATCCTCCAGATCCACATAGTCGAGGGCATCCACGATCGCATCGATGGCCTCGCGAGCTTCGATGCGATCGATGAGAGATTCCGCCGCACGCGAACCGACGCGCGCCGCAGGCGGACGCCGCATGGCATGGGCGATCATAGCAGGGTTGCAGAATCGACGGGACATGTTGCACCTCATTGACGGCAAAAGCGCCGCATCCCAAGTGTAACCGAGACCGGTCATGAGTCAATCCCGAGATCTGCAGAATGGATGACGGATGTCACGCGTGGAATGATGCAAGAGGGGACGTGGGTGTGGTGCGGCGTTTTGCCGCAGCCGACGAGCGTGCACCCCTGTTGCAATAGGCACCTACATAACTGGCCGGACAAGGGCCGGTCTCTACGCGGCGTCAAGAGCAAGGCCGCATCATGCAACGGAGGGCATGCACCCCCCGGCAAATGGAACGATGCGCCGGCGGCCTGGATGGGTTCCCTCCCCTGTGCAAACCCGGAAAAGTGGCTCGTTTTCGGAGCGGCTGCTGCATAGGAAACCGACTCGATCACTGAAACGGTGCGTCACAGAAAATACCGTGACCGAACCGTTCGGACTGGTGCATACCGTATAATCCCTAGGTAGATGGAAGTATCTAGAAACATTAGAGTTAGTATGGGGGGGTATGAGATCAAGGTACCGGGGGGGGGTAACCTCCAAAGAGGGCTTGATTTCCAGTGCAGTACAGCCTATACCCCCCCCACCCCGTGATCCCTTACTTGAGGTATGAACGATGGACGAGTTTTCCCTGCGCCTGACCGCACTCGAGGAGAAGGTCGCCGAGCTCGAGGCGCGCCTCATCCCGGTGCATGTCGATGAGAGCCCTGAGCATGCCAAGGAGTTCCTCCTTGAGCACCTCGAAGTGGTGGATGCTGTGGCCGATGGGACGTGGGCCGGAGAGCTGTACGCGTGGTATTGCGCGTGGTGCGTCATCCAGGGAAAGACCCCCCAGATGACTGGGATCCCGTTCGTTCGGAATATGCGGGCATTGGGGGTTGCTTTTCGGCAGCACCGCGTGAACAATAAGACCGACACTCGTCAGGGGGTCGTATACATGGTTCAGCCCAGCAAAGAGCTTCGCGCGAGCGCCGCCGATGTGTGGGGCAAGCTGATGCCCGTCGGGGATGGCCTCGCCGGCGCGCTCATCTTCAAACGGACGTACCTCAACGCGAGGGGAATGATCCCATGACCACCACCACCGACGACACCATCCCACCGAAGTTCTGCAAACACGGAGTTCCGATATGCTCCGGCTGCGAGGCCGCTGCGCTCCGCGCCGACCTCGCCCGCGCTCGCGCCAATCTTCGGGAGATCACGGAGACCTACAAGCCGGGGTGGGCGCAGGGCCTTCACGCGCTTGCGATTCAGCTCGGGTGGGTCGAGGACAGGGCGTTCGCGGGCGACTACGACCCCGCGTCTTTCCTTGACGAGAAGATGCGCGCAGCGGCTGACGACCTCGCCCGCGTGACGGCGGAGAGGGATGCAGCGTTGAGCGATTCCCTTGCGGTGGCAAAGTCGTGCGCAGAACTCCTCGCCGAGCGCGACCGCGCAACCGCTGCGGCGGCGGCGATGAGGGAGCAACTCGAAGAAGATGCGTGCGTCTTCGAGGACGTCGACGGCAGCGACTGCCCGAATGCGGTGACGGTGCGTACACTCCTTGCCTCCACCGACGTCGGCGCCGCCTACGCCCGCGAGCACGAGGAGATGCGCACGACGCTCAAGTTGACGCATGGTCGGCTGACCCATCTCGCCGGGAACAACGACGCCGAGGCATCCGTCTTGCGTAGCGCCATTCGCGACATCGAGCGCGTGCTGAAGGGTGGTGGGAAGTGAAGCGCATCATCGTCCCCACAGAAGTGGCCGACTGCGACGTCATCGCAAGCGTGAGCGGCGGGAAGGACAGCTCCGCGCTAGCGCTATCACTTCGTGAGGCCGACGTGCCATTCCGTATGGTGTTCGCTGACACGGGATGGGAGGCACCCGAGACATACGCACACCTCGATACGCTGCGCAGACTCATCGGGCCGATCGATGTCGTGAAACCGAAACGCGACATGCGCGATAGTATCAAGCATCGTGCAGGGTTCCCCGCGCGCATGCAGCGTTGGTGCACGCAGGAGCTCAAGATCATGCCTTTGCGCGCATACCACGACGAACACGAGGACCGCACCGGCAGGGAGACGGTGTGTGCCATGGGTGTGCGCGCCGAGGAGAGCGCGTCCCGTTCGAAGATGGCAGTCTTTGACGACGAGCCCGCGCGCGATTCGGAGGGCGAGCGCGGGTGGGGCGGCTACGTGTGGCGTCCGATCCTCGACTGGACTGTCGCTGACGTCATCGAGATCCACCGTCGCCACGGCGTGCCTATGAACCCGCTCTATCACGCGGGATTCGACCGCGTCGGATGCTACCCGTGCATATTCTCGCGCAAAGAGGAAATCCGACTACTCGCCATGCGTTCGCCCGAACGCATCGACGAGATCGATGGGATGGAGCGCGCGGTCACTGATGACCGCGCGCTCCGGAATGCTGAGCACCGCGCGGCCGGCAACGACGAGGACCGATACAAGCACCCACAGGGGACGTTCTTCCAGGGGCGCGCGGGAGTCGGCGCCAGCGACGGCTACGTCAAGATCCGCGATGTCGTTTCGTGGGCGATGACGGACAAGGGCGGGCGTCAGTTCCCGATCCTGCAGGACCCACCGCGCGGTGGGTGTATGCGGTGGGGCCTATGCGAGGCACCTCCGACAGAGGATGCCGACATCGAGCGCGTGCTGAAGGTGAAGCCATGAGCGTCGACGTTGGCATGAGCCTAAAGGGTGTGTCGCGGGTCGTCACAGCCACCACTTACGAGCATCTCGCGCTATGGCGCGAGTTTCACGAGGCCAGGGGCATTCCCTGGGAGCAACTGCCGGGCGGCTTCTGGATCCAGATTGGCAGCCTCGATCGAAGACCCGTCTGTATCTCGTTTTCGTTCGACCTCATCGCGGGAGGGAAGGTCGCGTTCCTCGAAGCGATCTCACAAGTCGTCGATCACACGATGGTGGACGGCTGGATCGCAGCCAACCTGCCCGGCGTCGAGAAGACGGATGCGATGAACTTCGCGCCTCGGGTCGTCGATGGAGGTGCGCCGTGACGGATGGCAACTGGGGCAGTTGGGAACCACGGATCATGATCATCCGGTGCAACCACTGCGGGCAGTGGCGCGACATCGGAGATACCTCACGACTCAACTCGGTCGAACTTGAGCCGCTCCTCATCTGCCCAAACGGCTGCCCAAAGGACGCGGGATACGTCGGCCGACAGAAACTCACGCCCCTCAACAGAGGGTGGAAGGGACCACGATGAAGAACAGCGACATCTACGAGCGCCAGCTCGCCGAGCGGAACAAGGCCTACTACAACATGGCCGCCAACCTCACCAAGGCCGGGCTTGCCGTCGCCTCGGAGCGTGTGCGCGCGCTCGCGCTCTCACGGGAGCCCGAGCAGCCTGGCGCCTTCATCCGGGCTCTGATGGGGGACGAGGTCGGCGAGGACGACATCCTCATGCTCCAGGCCTCCACGGACGTCCTGCACGTCCTGAGCTCGAACGGCTACGTGACGAAGGGCGGCAAGATCCCGGTGATCGGGTTCATCAAGGCCCTTGCTGCGGCATCGGCCCACTTCGAGCGCATGGCGAAGGACTACCTCCAGCTCGACGACGGCCAGCCGGTGACGGACGTGCAGATCACCGGATGGAAGGAGGAGGCCGCCAAGCTGCAGAAGGAGGCCGCCGACCTCGTCGAGATCGCGTCCGGCCCCGATGAGCATGTGGACGTGTGATGCAGTGGCGGCACTGCGGTGAGATCAAGCCCGACGGCGAACCGTGCATGGCGCCAGTGTTCAGGGAGCACGGGTGCTCCGTCTGCAGGCTCCTGTGGATGACGTCGCAGGAAGTGCTCGACAACAGCAAGCAGAAGAAGACCTTCAACAAGTACCTGTTCACTGGCGCGAAGAGGGTCGAACGTCACCTCCTTGAGAAGGAGCACGCACCTCAGAAGGCGTACGCCAATACCTGGGACTTCCTCTTCCTCGTGTCGCCAGAGGAGATCAAACTCGTATGCGATGTCGTGAGGCCACATCCTGTGGCCCGTATGAGCGATGTCGAACGGTGGTTCGCAAATGCGGTCAGGAGCGACCTCGTCATGGCGGGCGATGGAACCATGCGCTATGGGTTCATCCCGGAGACGGACGCAGCCTTCATGGCCATCGACTTCATCCTCATGCACAGGCAGCGCCTGAGGATCCCACGTGAGAGTTCGCGCCTGATGCTGCTGGGGAAGCAGCGCCATGACGCAGAACTCGCGTTCGCCGAGCTCGGCGAGTTCGGCGGGCCCGTCTTGCGCTCGAGAGACGACTGACGCTATACACGGGATGCCGCTGGAGCTCGTGATGCGCCTGCGCTTGGCCGCGCAGGACGTAGTCTGGAACCGGAACAGTGGACCAGTCCGGGTGCTAACCCGGACCACCTCTGTGACGAGTGGATTCGAATACCACCCAAGCCAGGCGGCAGCCTCAGTCGTCGCTGCCGTAGGCCTGCGGCCTCACCCTCACCGGAACGAACCACCTCCCCGCGGCATCCTGCGAGGCCTTCACGTTGAGGGCCTCGAGGCGCTCGCGGAAGCGCGTCCGCCCGATCATCTTGTGGCCGCTCCGCGCGCACCATGAGCGGTAGCCGCGGTACACGTCGTCGACGCTGAACTCGGCGTCCTTGCTCTCGACGACCTCCTCCTCGAGGAACGTCGCCACCTGGTCGCTGCCCTTGCGCCAGCGATCGAGCGCGGCCGTCGACGACTTCACGGTCTGCAGTGAGCCACGTCGGATGGCCCGGCCCGCACCCTCGATCGCCCAGTAGACGATCCCGGGGATCTCCTCCTTGAGCTTCGCGAGCAGCCGCTCCTTCGCCTCGGCCTCGCCGCCAGTGAAGGCGCGGTTGAAGGCGATGAGCGTCCATCGTCGCCAGAAGCCCGGAGAGAAGTCGTTCACCTGCGGGAGCGGTGGATTGCTCGCGAAGATGTGGCCCGCGCGCGGGCGGAAGTCGAAGGGGTTCTCTCGAGGACGCCGCGCCGTCACGAGGTCCCCGGAGATCACCTGCTTGAGGCTGTTGCTCTCGAGCAGTTCGCGCTGCGGAAGCTCGGAGACGACGTTGATGGCGGACCCGTCGAGGCGTGCCAGGTGGTAGTCCTCCATCCACATCTGCGGTGGCACGGAGCTGCGCGCCTTCGGGGGGAAGATGTCGAGGATGGTCTGCAGCAGGACGCTCTTCCCGTTGCTGCCGGCGCCGAAGAGGATGAGCGACTTCTCGAAGGGGACGATGCGCCCGAGCAGGCAGAGCCCGACGAACTCGCGGATGCACTCGATCTTCTCGAGGATGTCCTCGTCGGCGATGAAGAGGTCACGGAGGAACGCGCGCCACTGCGGGCAGCCGTGCTCGCGGTACGCATAGGGCAGCGAGAAGCGCGCGCGGTTCTCGGGCCCGTGGGCGATCTGGATGATCTCCCCGACGTCGGAGATGCTGACGAAGCTGTTCTTGAACGCGATGCCCGGCGGCGCCTGGTCGAAGTAGCCCTCTTGGTGAAGGAGGGTCTGCGCGCACCTCACCGTCCCCTCGACGCGCCCGCTGTTGAGCTTCAGCGCCCGCGTGATGTCCTCGCCCGCCTTGTCCTTGCCGGCGAAGACCTTGCGTCCCGCGTAGGTCATGACGAGGGCGCGGATGTCCTCGGTGTGCTGCGGCTCCCACGCGCCGCTGTCGTTCTCGTAGGACCAGAACTGCTCGGCGCTGTGCACCCAGGGAGCGTCCTTTTGCAGGACGCCGACGACGTCGGCAGCGATCTCGACGTCATCCCCACGCTGAAAGGTCTTCTCGCGGGCGGGCGGCTTCTCGACGGAGGCCAGCTCGAGCACCTTCGCCTCGAGCGCCTTGTTGATGGAGTCGCTCACGCCACCGCCCCGACGACGTCGCGGAACGCGGAGCCCGCCTTGTGGAAGCCAACATGGAGGACGTCGCCGAGATCCTTCGCTGTCACGCCGAGCACCCCCATGAAGCGATCCCAGTCGAAGAAGGTGGCCGGAATGTCGGCAGCGCGCAACTCGGACATGAGCTTTGCCGCCGCCCGCGGGCCCGCCTCCTCCTTGTTGCTGTCGAGGTGCGGCACGATCACGGTGCGCCCGCGCGCGCGCCGGCGCAGCCACCGCCCGAGCTCGGCCATCTGGGCCGCATGGAGGCAGCCGATCACGGAGGCGCCCGGGGTGTCGCGCACCCACAACTCGGCCGCCATCTGGTCGACGGCGCCCTCGACCACGACGAGCAGGTCCGCGTCGAGCGCGCGCGCCGGCAGCCCGTAGACGCGCGGCGCCTTCGTCGGAGACCACGCCCAGCAGCCCGGGATGAAGCGTCGCGAGTCAGCGCCGTGCGTCAGAATCGGTCGCAGGTGGACGTTGCAGACGAGGCCGGTCTCGGCGTCGCGGATCGGCACGCCCATCGTCGTGCCGAACTCCTGCAGCCGCCAGGCGATCCATGGCCGGATGTCGATCGGCCACGACGTCAGCGTCGAGGCGTTGAGCGTGACGAAGCCGCTGTCGACGATGTGGCCGACCTCGCGCGGGAAGTGCCTCTTCGACGTCAGCCACCGCGCGGCGGCGTCGGCGCGGTCGCGCGGCATGCGCGCAACGAGGTCCTCCCACACGATGTGGAGGTCTTCTCTCCCCGGATCAGGGGGGCGCTCAGGGAGGACGACACCTGTGACACCTGCACCGAACTGCCGCATGAACTCAGGCAGCCCCATGTCGAACGCCTCACGAGCGAACACTGCAGCACCCCCCGACTTGCCTGTCTTGTGGTCTTTGAATGATCCATGAGCGACGTTGATCGATACATTCTGCTTTCGGCCCTCACGCCAGAACCCATTGCAATGTATCCAGTCGCCTATCTGACGGACCTTCTTTGCATTGGCGCGCACTGCGCGCTCCATCGCGATGCCAAGATCTGCGCTTGTCCACTCATTTCGCGCCATGCGGGCGTTGACCTCTACGCTTACTCATGGGAAAAGACAAGCACAGATGCGTGACTCATCGCGCAACGGAGGACGGGCGTGAAGCCACTGCACTTTGATGCGACGTGTCGGGACCTCGACCTGAAGAAGCCGCGCGTCCTGGCCGAGCTTCACCCCATCCTCCAGGCGAAGGTCCAGCAGATCGTCGTGATGACCGGTGGCCGCCTCACCCCATACTGCGGGTACCGTGGCCCGGTCGAGCAGGCCGCGGCGCTCCAGCGCGGCGCGTCCTTCGCGAAGTTCGGCGAGAGCCCGCACAACTTCCACCCCGCCCTCGCCTGTGACCTCGTCCTCGACCCCCGGTTCGTGGAGGTCAACACCGTCCCCGACGACGCCCACCCCGGCATCCCGAACCTCTGGGAGCGGCGCACGCGCGCGGCGACGGAGGCATGGGCGGACCTCGAGCAGGCGGCCCGCGACCTGTCGCTCGAGCGCGTGAACATCGGCACGGAGCGGGATTGGCCGCACGTCCAACTGCCGGGGTGGCGCGCCCTCGTGGGGCGCTCGTGAGGCAGGAGCTTCGGGCAGATCAGGCGAAGGTGGTCGCAGATCTCGAGGGTGTCCTGCGCGGCGGCCGGCGCCGCCCGCTCGTCCGAGCTGTGACCGGCTACGGCAAGACGACCTGCATCGCGGCGCTCTCGGAGCGCGCGCAGGCGAAGGCGTCGTCGCAGTGGGTGATCGTGCACCGCGCCGAGCTCGCGAAGCAGGCCCACGCGCGCCTCGCCGGCCAGGGCGTCCGCGCCGGGATCCTCCGCGCGGGCTCCAGCACAGATCCCGACGCGATCTGCCAGGTCGTGTCCGTGGACACCATCGCACGCCGCCTATCCATGCAGGAGAAGGGGCGCGTGTACAGCGAGGCCGACCTCCCGCCGCCGCCGCGGCTCGCGTTCGTCGACGAAGCCCACCACGTCACAGCTGCGACGTGGCAGCGCGTGATGGACTACCTCGGCGACGCCGTCGTGATCGGCTGGTCGGCCACGCCGTGGGGCCAGACTGGTACCGGGCTGCCGTTCTTCGACGCCCTCGTCGAGGGTCCCGCCGCCCGCTCTCTCGTCGGCCCCGGGCTCCCGCTCGTGGAGCCCGAGATCTACTGCGGCCCGGCGCCGGCGCTCGACAAGATCGGGACCAGCGTCGGCGACTTCAACCAGGCCGAGCTCGACCTCGCCTCCACGGCGCTGATCGCCGACGTCGTCGAGACACGGAAGAAGAAGGCGCCCGGGCTGCGCACGATCTGCTTCGCCGTGAGCAAGAAGCACAGCCTCGAACTCGTCGATCAGTGGCGCCGCGCGGGCGTGGCCGCCGAGCACGTCGACGACGAGACGGGTGATGACGAGCGCGACGCCATCTTCGAGCGGCTCCGCACCGGCGAGACCCTTGTCGTCTCCAACGTCGGCATCGTCACGGAGGGCTTCGACGCCCCCGTCGTGGAGTGCGTCGTGCTCGCGCGCGCCACGAAGAGCGAGCGCCTCTACCTGCAGGCCGTCGGCCGCGGGCTCCGCGCCGCCCCGGGCAAGGACCGCGCGATCGTGCTCGACCACGGAAACAACGCGCTGCGCCACGGGCACCCCTTTGCCCTGCGTCCGGTGACGCTCGCCGGCGGGCGCCCGAAGCAGAAGCGCGTCAACGAGGCGCGCCTCACGAAGGAGTCGGAGCACTTCCGCCTCTGTGAGGCGTGCTTGCGTCTCTGTGCCCCCGGCGCCGACGGGTGCGAGTGCGGCTTCTCGTTCGGCAAGACGCCGACCGTGGACACCAGCCGCGAACTCGTGCTGCTCGTCGGTGAGCCCGGGCCGAGCCAGAAGATGAAGGACGCCGAGAGATCGCGCTTCTGGCACACCATCAAGGGTAAGATGATGACGCCCGTCGCCATCAAGCTCTACACGAACCGCTACGGGATCTCTCCGTACGACGACAGCTGGTACCTTCGGGCGAAGAGGAAGAGGGCCAGATGAAAGACGACGACATCGTGACCTCGCTGCCCGCCGTGGCCGCCCGCATCAACCGCCTCGTGGACGCCAAGACCCGCCAGCGTGGGCCGCGCCCCGAGACGAAGACCGGCATCGAGCGCCTCTCCGACGCCCATATCCGCGAGCAGTTGCTGGCGACGATGACGGACCTGTCGACCGCCGGCATCGACGTGAACCAGCCCGCCCTCTGGCCGCCCGGCGCCCGCGACGAGATCTTCGGCTTCGTCCAACTCGCGTGGGCGGCGACCGCGTTCAACGTCCCCGCCGCCGCGCACATCCTCGGCGTCTCCCGGGTCATCCTCGACGGGTGGATGCAGAGCTCGTCGTTCGACGACTGGACGCGCGACCCGAAGCGGCGCACGACGAAGCTCGGCAGCGTGGCCGACCTCGCCCTCGCGCGCGCGGCCGAACTGCTCACCATGCAGAGCAACGACCCGAAGATCATCTCGCAGCAGGGGAACATCATCCGCGCGGTGCTGGTCGCCACGGCGGGCGCCCGCCGCAAGGCCGTCCTCGACGAGCCCGCGCCGCCGCCGCCGCCAGCACCTGTCGAGGAACCGACCCCGAGCATGCACGACACGGCAGCGCCGGCCGAGCTCGTTCCCGTCGTGGAGTGATCTATGGCGCGTGCCGACCTGCAGTGGCTGTTCGACACGTCGCGGCCGATCATCATCGAGGACAGCAGTTGGCGCGACAAGCGCGAGCAGGTGCTCGCGCTCCCGCACTGGTTCTACGAGCCCGATGACGAGGTGAAGGCCGCCTTCGCGTGGATGCGCAAGGAGGGACCGAAGCCCGAAAAGATCGCGTGGGAGAAGGTCCGCGCGCACATCAAGAAGGACTTCATCGCCTTCTTCTGGCACCTCTGCTTCTACAAGGAGCGCGACCCGCCACGGCGCCTGCTGCTGGCGACGCCGACGGTGTCGCAGCTCATCCTCGCCTGGCGCTTCATGCGCCTGGTGCACGAGAAGAAGCCCGTTCGCCTCGACCTCCTGAAGGAGCGTCAGGGCGGCTTCTCGTGGGAACTCACGCAGATCGTCGGGTGGATCACCTGCTTCCACGAGCGACAGGCGGCACTGCAGGTTGCACAGGACAAGGAGACGACGAGGAAGGTCTTCCGGTACCTGCGTGACCTCCACGAATGGCTGCCGAGCGAGCTTCGGCCCGCGGCCGAGTACTCGACGCGCACCGAGCTCGTGCTCCGCGAGAAGCGCGCCGAGCGCGAGAGGGGCAACCTCGGCCTCGACTCGAGCGTCGACGTGCAGACCGCCGGCAACGACTTCGTCGGTACCGGCCAGCCGGTGCAGGTTCTGCATGTCAGCGAGATCGGCAAGTGGCACGAGGTGTGTGACCCCGAGGTCGTCTACACCTCCGTCGTCAACGCCATCCAGATGCTGCCCGGCACGTACATCTTCCGCGAGTCGACGGCGCACGGTGCGAACACCTATTGGCACGCCGAGTGGAAGGCCGCCCTGCTCATGGGCAAGCCCGGATGGAACGGGCACACGCCGCTCTTCCTACCCTGGTACCTCGACGAGCGAAACGCGATCAAGGCGCCGCCCGACATGCAGTTGTCCGGCGACCCGGAGAGCGAGTTCGGCAACGAGCTCGAGGAGAAGCGCCGCTACGGGCTGACGAACGACCAACTCGAGTGGCGCCGCCGCACGATCCAGAAGCAGGCGACAGCGACGTCGGAGGTGTCGCGTGGCCGCAAGGTCGATCTGTTCCGCCAGGAGCACCCCGCCAACCAGATCGAGGCGTGGCTCCACGCGTTCGGCAAGTGGATCGAGGCCGCGCTCATGGACGTCCTGCGCAAGCGCATCGACGCCGAGATGGAGAATGGGACACTGCGCCCGATCTTCGTCGGCGACATCTTCCCGCGGCGCGAACTCGGCACTGACCTGCTGTACCTGAAGGAGGGCGAGGACTCCAACGAGTGGCTTCGTCGACGTCGCGCTGGCGACTTCGTCCTCTACCGCCTCCCCGACTGGCACCACGACTACATGGTCGTCGCCGACGTCAGCGAGGGCACCGGCGGCGACGCGTCGTGCGTGAAGGTCTACCAGCGCATCGGCAGTGGCCGCGACGGTGATCGCAAGGGCCGCATCTGCGCCGAGTTCCACGGGCAACTCGGCGAGGACGAGCTCGCTGACCTGATGTGGCGCCTCGGGTGGTTCTTCTCCGTCGGAAAGGGCAAGGACCGCATGGCAGCGATGCTCGTCTGGGAGCGGACGGGGCCCGGGCGCGCGCTCGGAAAGTGGCTCAAGCGCGGCGCCACCGGCGATCGCAGCGACGCGTACCCAAACAGCCGCATGTACCGACGCCACGTCGTCGACGACCCGCGGTTCAAGACCGAGCACTCCCTCGGCATCAGCACGAACTCGTCGACGAAGCCGGTGATGCTGTCGGCGTGGAAGACCCTCGCGCGCGAGGGCGACATCCAACTCACCCCCGACGATCTCGACGAGGTGGCCACGCTCGTCGTCGACGACCGCGGCCACGTCGACACACAGGGGCGGGACCGCTTCATGTCGTCGTGCATGTACGTCTACGCGGCGATGTTCTCGCCGGTGTACTGGGGCAAGGAGGAGAAGAAGGAGGTCCCGCTCGTGCGCGACACGGTTGCGTGGGCGCTCGCAATCGAGGAGAACGCGAAGAAAGACACCCGGCAGGACATGCTGGAGCAACGCATCAACGCATTGGAGGATCCATGAACGAGAAGTTGGGAGAGCTTCTGCGCGCAGTCACCGAGGACGCGAGCAGTGGAAGTGATGTCGGAGCCGCACTCCGTGAGATGACGAAGCAGCACGAGATGATGGCGAAGATGATGCTGCAGACGCTCATCAACCAGCAGCAGACATTCGAGCGTGCTCTGCAGTCGAACACGCGATTGCTCGAGAAGCTCGTCGACCGGCAGATGGCAATCGTCTCTCCACAAGCGCTGCGGGTTGCTGCTACGCTCGACCGCGCTGGAACCAGAGTCAGCGCAGCGCCGGCACCCACCGGGGCACACAAAGTCTCTCCCGACGGCGAGGGCCCTGGTTCCAGCTTCTTCTTCCACGACGACGACGGTGAGGAGCGGGAGGCAGTCGACGTGACGAAGATCCTCGCTGACAGCGCCGCCTTCTCGGGAGCCGCCTTCCAGCCCCCTCAGAGGTGATCCGTGGTCTCTGCTGCAATCCCGAACGCGATGTCGATGAGCTCCGGCTCGCCGGAACTGACCATCGACGACGCCAGCGACGACGTCGCGTCTGGCATTGTCGGGAAGGTGCACGCAGAGTTCACGGCGGCGCGCACGTTGCGCTTGCCGAAGGACTACGAGTGGTGGGTCGCGTGGCAGTGGTACCACGGCAACACCACCGTCTTCTTCGACGCCAGCGCAACGCGCGCCGAGGGGCAGGTGTACCAGGTGACGTACAACCGTCGCCACCGCCGCACGCGCCCGATCAACTTCATCGGGCGCACCATCGACCTCGTCGTCGCGAAGCACATGCGCGCGCGCCCCATCTTCGACGCCCGAGCTGCGACGCAGGACGAGCACGATCGACTCGCTGCTCGAGCGATGCGCGACCTCGCACGCCACATCTGGCTCCAGAGCAAGCTCACCTCGAGGCGCCGTGATCTCTTCCTCGACCGCGCCCTCACCGGGAACGGCTTCGTGAAGGAGTACTACGACGCGACGATCCCGCCATTCACCGACGACATTCGCCCGTGCCCGACGTGCGCCGGCGCGGGCCAGATGCCGATGCCGCCCGAGCTCGGGCAGCAGATGATGATGATGGGGCAGCCCGCGTCGGTGCCGTGCTCCGATTGCGACGGCGCCGGTCAGAAGAACATGGGCCGCAAGCCCCTCGGCGACGCCGTGGTGAAGCCCGTCTCCCCGTGGGAGATCTGGCCCCTGAAGGGCGTGAAGAAGATCGAGGACGGCTGCTTCCACGCCTTCCGCCTCTCGAAGGAGAGCGCGGCCGCGCAGTACAAGCTCGACCCGGAGACGCTCAAGAGCACCCCGGAGATGCGCGAGGGCGAGAGCCAGTTCGCGAAGTTCGCTCGTCAGCAGACCATCTCGAGTGACGACGTGAACAAGGACATGGTGTGGGTGATCGAGAAGTGGCTCCCGCCCCTCCCGAACAGTGAGCGGCCGCGCATCACCATCGTCGTGGGGAACCAACTCGTGTACCCAGCGCCCGGCTCCCTTGGTTGGGAGAGCGGCTGGGGCGAGACGAAGGAGAAGCTCGGCCGCATCCCGATCCACCACTTCCGCCTGCGCCCGTGCGCCGAGGAGTTCTGGAGCGCTGGCCTCGCGATGGACATGATCGCGTGCAACGACTTCATCAACCGCGCGCGCAACAACTTCCACCGCCACATGATGACGATGGCGTACGTGAAGTGGCTCGTCGAGAAGGGCACCATCGACAAGGACGCCATCACCGACGAGGTCGGCGAGGTGATCGAGTTCACCGGCACCGAGGCCCCGCGCCAGCAGCAGCCCGCCGCGATGCCCGAGTTCTACGTGCGCCTCGTCGAGCAGGAGGAGGAGAACATCCCCAAGCTCGCCGGCCTGCAGGAGATCGATCAGGGCAAGGCACCGCCGAACGTCGAGGCCTTCCAGGCGCTGCACTTCCTCGCCGAGCAGTCCGAGACCGTGCACGGGCCCATCATGCTCGAGGACGAGGAGAACTGGCGCGAGATCGCGCGCACGGCGTGCATCATCGCGATCCAGAACTACAACCCCGCCGACATCCGCATCACGCGCGTCGCTGGCGGCGCGACGAAGCTCGAGGTGCAGGCCCTCATGTCGAGCGACATCCTCGACACCGTCGACGTTGTCTGTGAGATCGGGTCTGCGCTCGCGCACAGCCCCGCGCTTCGGCAGGAGCAGGTGTTCCGCGCCGTCGAGCTCGGCATGCTCCCGCCCGACCGCGGCATGCAGTTGATGGAGTGGGGCATCATCCTCGGCGAGGACAGCGCCGACGACCACCGCATCCAGGAGTCCGTCGCTGCCGCCGAGAACGCCGCGATGCAGGGGGGCTTGGCGCAGCACATCGTGTTGCAGCAGAGCCACGACCACGCCGTTCACATCCGCTGCCACCGCCGCGCCGCGCTCGAGGCGCAGTTGATGGGCAACCTGCAACTCGCGGAGGAGCTCGACCAGGCGTGCCTGCAACACGCGCTCGCGATGGCGCCGCAGCCCCCGCCGTCGTCGCCACCGGGCTCTCCCGGGCCGCAGCCGCCGGGTACCGCGAACGTCCCGTTTGACAGTGCCCGCCCTGGCGGCGATCATGGTGACGGGCAGATGCAGCCACAGGGAGCACAAGCGTGAGCTTCGAAGACACGATGAAGAAGGTGTTCGACACGGCCAACACCGAGTTGGCCCCGAGCGCCCCCGTCGTCGAGACGCCCGCCGCCCCTGTCACGCCGGCCGCGGCAACACCGCCGCCGGATCTGGCGGCAAAGTCCGAACCCAGCAGCGTTGATCGTTCAAGGGATGAGCAGGGTCGCTTCGCGTCCGCGCCCACCCCGACCCAATCCACCACGCCACCCGCCGTGCCGACCCCCGTGTCGACTGCGCCTGCTGCTCCCGCCGAGCCGAGCAAGCTTGAGCTCGCGCTCGAGCGCCTCGCGCACGCGCAGGCGCAGCAGGCGCAGATGTGGTCGCAGATGCAGGAGGCCTCGCGCCCGCGCGTGGAGGCGCCGCCGCCGCCGAAGCCGCCGACCGTCGACGAGGCCCTCGCCGACTTCCGCGTGCCGATGCAGCGACAGGGCGAGGACGCCGCCGCGTACGACCGTCGCGTGCAGGCCGAGGTGATGGATCACCTCTTCGCGAAGCAGCGCGAGTTCGCCCGGCAGGAGGCCCGCGGCTACGCCCGCGAGGAGGCCCAGCGGGTCCAGCAGCAGATCATCCAGGAGCGCCAGGTCGCCGAGGCCAACCGGCGCTACGAGTCGCTTCTCGACGAGGCCGCCGTGAGCGGTGGCTACCAGGCCGGGACGCCGAGCGCGCAGTTCGCTCGCGCGTACATCGACCGCACGCTGTCCGCGGCGCATGCCGCGGGCATCACGCAGGGATGGGGCGAGCGCGAGTGGCGCCAGGCGACGGCCGCCGTGGCGAAGGAGTTCGCCTCGTTCCACCCGCCGCCGCCCAAGGCTGGTGCGGCCCCTGCGCTCAGCGTCGTCGCCGGCGGCGGCGCGCCCCCGATCAGTGCCGGCGGTGGCCAGAACACCGTGCCGGGCACGCCCCCGCAGCCGCAGGCCTCGAAGCCCCGGGGCTTCGATGCGGCGATGGCCAACGTCTTCGAGGAGGCGCAGCGCGCGCTCAGGTAGTTCTTTGGGTGTGACCACGCGTCGGGAGAGCGCAAGGTTCCGCCATGACCGTCAATCCGATGTCCCTCTCGGCCCTCGATAAGGGCTTCAAGTACCACTACAGCAACGAGGTCAAGGAGCTCATCCGCAAGGAGAGCGCCCTGCTCGACATGCTCGAGGAGGACCGGAGCTTTCGGAAGCCTCTCGGCGGCCGTTCGCTGATCTGGCCGGCGGTGCTCGACCGCTCGATGAACTTCGGCGTGCGCGACGAGTCGGGCTTCCTGCCCGGCCTCGACACCACGACCGCGGGCACCAATGACGACATCGATCGCGTGTCGACCGACGAGTTCTCGCTCCCGCGCTCCTACGCGTACGCCGACGTCGCGTTCACCGAGCAGCAGATGGCCGATGCGCACAAGGATTTCGAATTCTTCAAGGGCTGGGGCTTCGCGCGCCACGTGAAGGAGATGCAGGACAACATGAAGATGCAACTCGAGCTCATGCTGCTCGGTGACCGCACCGGCCTGCTCGGGGTCATCCAGTCGGCCTCGTTCTCGACGGACACCACGATCACGCTGCAGCCCGCGAGCACGATCGGCGTCCGCGGCGTGTACGGCAACGCGCGCCTCTACAAGAACATGAAGATCAGCTTCATCCGCGCGACGCACATGAGCAACCTGCGCACCGCGCAGATCAACAGCAACGTCGGCAGCGGCGGCGTCGGCGTGTCGGTCTTCAAGGTCGGAGCCGTCAGCAACATCCACGACGTCGGCGCGACCCCGACGATCACCATCCTCGGCGTCGACCTTACCTCGGGCGCGGGCAACGCGCTCGGTTCCGGCGACGGCATCGTGATGGGCAACTCGCGCGCGACGGCGAGCGGCGGCGGCAATGCGGCCTCCGAGGCGCTCGCGACCCTGAAGTGCTTCGACGGCCTGTTCAGCTTCATCGACGACACCACGCTGACGTCGACGCTGTACGGTCTCTCGAAGACCACCTACCCGCAGCTCCAGTCGCAGACCGACCTGAGCTCCACGGGCCGCCAACTCACCTGGCAGCGCCTGCAGGTGATGTTCGACAAGCTGTACCGCCGCCGCGGGTCCGACGACTCGGACATCGAGGACGAGTACATGCTCCTCACCGAGCGCGGCGTGCGCAGCAACTACGCCGGCGCCGAGGGCGAGGCGGGCAAGCGCTACGTCCAGGAGGACAAGGCGAAGAAGCTCGTCGGCGGGTTCAAGGACGTGACGATGGCGTTCCTCGGGAACGACACGCTCCTCCCCTGGGTCTGCACGAACTGGATGTGGTACGGCCACGCCCTGCTCATGCGCAAGAAAGACCTCAAGGTCATGTGGGACATCCCGCCGAGCGTGATGTCGGCCGACGGTCTCCAGTTGCGCCAGGTCGCCGGCAAGCCCGTCTACTACATGGCGCTCCAGGCCGTGGGCAACTTCAAGAAGGACGAGCCGTGGCTCGACGGCCGCCTCTCGGGCCTCACCTCTGCCTTCACCGGCTGACGCAGACCGCAACGTGACGTAGACGAAGGGGGCCGTCCGCAGGCCCCCTTCTCACACCAGGAGCCCCGCCATGACCAACCGCAAGAAGATCGACCCGCGTTCCACGATGAGGACGCTTCACCACCTCACGCCTGCGCTCACCATCAAGAGCACCACGCGGTACCTCGCGGCGACGGCGCTCTCGACGCTCACGGTGGGCGTCGAGAAGGCAATGACGACGAAGCCGATCATCAATCCGGCTGGCCGAAACATCGTCCTCACGCTCGTCGACGCGAACAACAACTCGGTCTCCGCGTTCATCGCGCGCGGCCTCGATCAGTTCGGCCGCCCGATCACGGAGCGGCTCCCCGCCTCCGGGTCCCAGACCGGCGCCGGAAGCATCGTCGGCACGAAGATCTTCGGGCGCCTCGAGGGCATCACGCCGGTGACGCTCACGGTCGGCGACGCCGGCATCGACACCGTCTCCGTCGGTGACGGCGACAAGTGCGGTCTTCCGTTCATGCTGTCCGCTGACTGCCACGAGATCCAGCAGGCACAGCTCGAGAACGGCACGACGGTCACCGCGATCACCCCCCTCGACAGCACGCGCTTCGACACGACCAACCATGCCGTGCTCGCCGCCGCGTTCAGCGGTTCGGCGATCGCCTCCGGTGACCGAGTCGGCATCTCGTACATCGTCGACGAGAAGTCGACCGACAACCTCGACTACCCGGCGCGGTGATCTGATGCCCCTGCGCCAGAACCCGAGGACGAAGCGCTGGGAGAACGTCGAGCTCGCCGGGCCCAACCCGACGTGCGCGCCGCCCGTCGATCGTGGCTTCACCTACCACCTCGACGTCATCAGCAACCGCGTCGGCCGCAAGCACCGCCCGTACTGGATGCAGAAGTACAAGTGCTGGGGCATCCAGGCACTCAACGACGCGGGGCAGTGGCAGACGGTGTTCATGGCGTACGACGAGATGACGGCGCACAAGGGGAACGAGCACCCGTACATGCCACTCGACACGCGCATCATCGACGAGTTCGCCAACGTCTGCCTCGAGATCCGCTACAACACCGGCGACATCGAGAAGGACCGGCTCATGCGTGAGGCCGACGCCGCGTACGCGGCAGCGGTCGCCGAGCAGGCCGAGGACGCCAGGCAGATCGAGCACATCGCGGGCGTCTTCACGAAGGCGCTCGCCGGCACCGACGAGGGCGACCACAAGCGCGCGGCCAAGGCGCTGCGCTACTCGCACACCGCGATCACCGACGGCACCGGCTTCAAGGAGTTCCACCAGGTTCCTCGAGGCGAGGAGGCCGGTTGAAGTACTCGGCGATCCGATCGCGCGTCATCGAGCGCATGGCCGAGTACCACGCGGGCGCCGCCGAGACGCCCGGCACGGGCTCGACCATCTCGGGCCAGACGATCTACGACCGCATGTCCGAGGTCATTCGCGACATGCTCGACGAGATCAGCCGTCTGGACAACGCGAAGATCCTCACGTCGACGACGATGACGTACACGGCGAACGCTGAGTCGATGGCGCTGCCGGCGGGCGTCATTGGCCGCGACATCTCGACGGTGGAGCGCCAGGTCAACATCGTCGCCCCGCTCCGCTACGACCCGCTGCGCGCGATGACGCTGTCACAGAACCAGGCGGCGCTCCGCTACGGTGAACTCCCGGTGCTCGACAGCGACGCCCCGTGGAGCGGCTACGGCTACTACATCGAGGGACAGTCCTCGATCTACGTCGTGCCGACACCGACGTTCGGCCTCACGCTGCGCATCAGGTACATCGCCGCCTTCGCCGACCTCGTCAACACGACCGACGACAACAACTCGCCGACCCTGATCCCCGAAGAGCACCACGGCACGATCGCCCTCGAGACGGCCCTGCGGTTCTTGCGAGAGACGGGCACGCCTGCGAGTCTCGAGAGAGAGTTCAACGGACGCTGGCAGAAGTTCCTCCAGTGGGCCGCCGTTTCCCCGAAGCAAGGCCCGCGCACCGTGCGCGAGGTGTGAGGTCACAATGCCGTCTGTCATCTGCGTCGCGAACATCCCCGAAGCCACGAAGAACATCTTCGTGGCGCTCCTGACGAAGGGCAACGAGGACCCTCGTGACATCGACATCAACGAGGTCGACCCCGAGCAGGGTGTCGTCCCCGTCGAGACGAAGGCCGCCGCCAACGCGGTCCGCTGGACGTACGGGGGTGCCACGCGCCTCTGCCGGATCGGCGGCAAGCGCGTCCTCTCCGACGACGAGCTGCGCGCCCTCACCGGCCGCGGCCTCGGCGGTCTCTTCCAGGTGAGCTCGGACCAGGCGGCCGACGAGGCCGACGCCATCGCGATCGTGCTCGCCCAGAAGAACGCCGTGGAGAAGGAGCGCGACACCCGCTCCACCGAGCTCGACGCCGCCCGCGTCGAGGCCCAGGCGCACCAGCGTCGAGCGGAGGCGTCGGAGCGCCGCGTCGTCGACCTCCTCGCCACCATCGAGCAGCAGAAGCGTGAGATCGCCGACCGCGACATCACGATCAAGAAGCTCGAGGCCGCCGCGGCGAAGAAGGCATCGGCGAAGACCGACGCCCCGAAGACCGAGGGCTGATCCGTGAAGCGTCGGATCGGCCCCCTGCCGCTCCTTGGCGGGCTGCAGACGCAGCCTGCCGAGGGGAAGCCGACGGGCATGATCTCGATGCTCAACATGGAGCCCCGCAACGGGCTCTGCATGACGAGGCGCGGCGGCATGCCGCTCATGCGCCTGGTCCCCACCGGCGTCGCCAGCGGGGGGTTCCGCTCCCCCCTCGATATGACGGCGGCGACGGTTGGCGCGTGGGGCCTGAACCCCATCGACACGCCGACGCCCGACTCGGTGATCGCGTTCCGCATCACCGGCGGCGTCGACGACTTCTGCGACGGTGGCGCAACGTGGGAGTTCTTTGGCGTCGACAGCGCCTGGCACGCACTCGAGGTCATGAAGACGCCAGATCCGCAGACGGATGGATGGCTCTTCAGGGCTGGCCTCGACAGCGAGTTCACCTTCATCGCCCCGTTCGGGTGGGGGCTCTCCGACCCCTTCGGCGCCGGCTCCGCGTACTGGATCAGGATGACGCGCGCAGCGACGGCCGGCGCATTCGGGACGTCGATGGACCAGCCACTGGTTCCGCAGGCGATCAAGACGTCCGACGCGCCACCCGCGAACCTTGTCTACTCCCCGACGACAAGGGCAGGCCGGGGCCCATTCGCGTTCCAGTTCACCTCATACACGACGCCGTCGCGCGTGTGGTCGGTCGTCGACGTTGGCCGCCGAACACAGACGATCCCCCTCTCTGGCGCCGGGGTGCCCCAGGCATTCGCGGACGACGACGTAGTCGCCCAGTACATCCCCGCCAGCGACGCCATCCTAGCCAGCCTGGGGTCGCAGGGCTACACGGTCATCTCCCTCGACGGACCTCAGGGCCTTGTTCCCGTGTCGACCGACGAACGGTACGCGGACATCGGGACCGAGACGGATCTCCCGCCGAAGCCGAAGTGCATGGCGATGTTCGGCAAGCGCGTCTTCATCGGCGGGCCCTCCGGTGATCCGACGAAGATCATCTGGAGCGCGCCCGGTGCTTTTTGGCAGACGTGGCCCAGCGTGAATCAGGCACGCGTCGAGCTCGGCCAGGTCATCGCGATGATCCCGGTACATGAGACGCTCTACATCTTCACGACCCGCGCGATCTACCGTGCCGTGCTCGGCGACCCAACTGCCGGAAACGAAAGCAACCTGTTCCTCGATCTCGTCGAGGAGGTTCCATGCCTTGCGGGGCGGACGGTGCGGGCCGTGGGTGGGAATGCCGTCATCTTCCTCTCTGCCGACGGCGTCCGGTCGTTCAACGGCACGAGGTCGAAGCTCATCATGGATGACGCGTCATCCATCTTCCGGCCCGACTCGAGCGATCAGTTCGCAGTGAAGAGACCGGCGACGTGCCACGCGTGCTGGCACCCCATCGAGAACCAGTACCGCATGTCGTATGCGACGACGGGCGCGCTTCACAACGACACTGAGATCGTCATCGACCTCGACAATGAGACCCTGTGGGTATGGGGCGCCGATCCGATTCAGGCCATCGAGACGGGCATCATCACGCCGTCACTGGGGCCGATCGGGCAGCGCGCGCGTGGCATCCGTGCGACGGCGATGGCATGGAACCCGGCCCGCAGCTGTATCGTCGCGATCGACCCTGAGGGCATCATCTTCGAGATGGACTCTGGGCAGGATGACCTCGGTTCGAAGATCCGGTGGTACGTCGAGAGCCACAACCTGCGCATCGCACAAGACGAGCGCGCGACGCTCGAGCGCGTCGAGATCTCTGTCGTCCGTGAGCACTTCCGCCCGTTTGCCGTGAGCGTCACGCCCGACGGCGACGAGGCGCGCGCCGACACCCGCACCGTCGGCGTTGAGAGCGACGGCCTCAACACGTCGGCCGCCATCGATTCGGCCTCGCTCGCGGGGTCGATCACGCCGCTCCAGTTCGACGCGAGCATCGCGCCGATCCGCGCTCGCTTCCGCAAGGCAGGCCGCAACCACCGCGTGCGCCTCGCCGGGGTCGCGCCCAACTACGAGCCGATCGGGTTCCTCGGTGTCACCGTCGAGCTCAACGTCGACGAGAAGGGCCGATGAATGGGGGACCGCGGCGGAACAGGGCTCTCTGATGATCCGGTAGACCGCCGGCGCCAACTCCAGATCCCCGTCTCGCGCGGGCTCGACCGGGGCGTGTGCTCGGCGATCCCCATCGAAGACCTCGTCATCGGGACCGATCTCACCCTCGCCGCCGTCGACGTCGGACACATGCCGTTCGTCCTCGCAGGCCTGTCCGTGATCGCCACCGACGTCGGCGCGGGCGTGCTCGGTCTCGGGCTCTACCGCGTCGACGAGCAGGACGTCCTCCCGACGCGATGGTCGGCGCGCCTCTCCGGGTTCACCGTCATCAGGCCGTCGTCGTCGCCCTACGAGTACATGGGTACCCTCCCGCAGCCGAAGGAGATTGACCGCATCGCCGCCGCCTGGATCGTCGGCGTCGTCGGGAGCACTGCGACGATGACGGTGCGCGGGTGTGAGAGCTACACGATGCCGTCGTTCGCGGGCTGGAAGATGCCTGGCGCCGGGCTCCTGCAGCAGATCGACAGCCGCTCCCTCACCTTCAGCCGCAAGGTGCCCGCCGTCGGCCTGCTCACCCTTGCTGGTGCCCGCCTGCGCGGAACGGGTAAGATCGGCTGATGTCGTCGGCCACCCTCCCAGCATCCACGCTCCCTGGACGCGTCGCGACGCTCTACGATGCGCTGGGGAACCCGGTGCAGGTGACGCTCACGACCGATGGGGTCTACAGCCTCGCCGTCGTCGACGCCGCTCTTGAGGCTCGCCTCAAGAACCTCGAGGAGATACAGTTCCGCATGTTGCTTGCCGTCGAGTCCATCGCGCAGGCTGTGAAGAAAGTCGGAGGCTGAGATGGGTGTCGAACTCGATAACTACGGCCGCGCCTCGCGCGTGCTCCCGCAGCGCACCCCCGAGGGTGAAAACGCCGAGCTCCGCACTTCGCTCTACGGTGACCAGCATGTGGTGCCGGTCTTCAGCAACGCGTTTGCGCTCGCCGACGAGGGTGGCACCTTCGTCGCGCTCAACCCGACGCCCGGAACCGGCATCACCCAGGGCATCACCACGGCGTTCGTGGCGACGACGCCGGTCATCGCGATCCACAACCTCGAGAAGGCCTCCGACCCCGCCGCCAAGCGCGTCTACATCGACCAGATCAAGGCCCTCTGCTCCGTCGTCGGCGCCACGGCGACCAACTGGCAGTACGTCGCTGTGCGCGACAACCTGCGCATCCCGTCCGGCGGCACCCCGCTCACGCCCGCCAACGTGAACGGCGACTCCGCGCGTGCATCGATCGCGCGCATCGACTTCGGCAACCTCACGGCCCCGGCCGCCGTTGACCCGAAGATCGTCGCCAGAGGCATGCTGCGCACCGTGCTGCCGCCGGCGTTCGACGAGCACGTCCTGAAGTTCGGCGGCGTCGAGGCTGCGGCTCAGGTGCCGAACTACGCCGTCGCGACCGCCGCGCTCATCACGAAGAACCTCCCCGCCGTCATCCTCGGGCCGCAGCAGTCGCTGCTCATCTACCTCTTCGGCACCGCGCTCGCGACGACGGCGCCGACGTGGGAGCCCGAGATCATCTACCACGAGCGCTGATCATGAACCTGAAGAAGCTCCTCCTCGTCGTCGTTCTCGTCGTCGCTGCCGCCCAGGCGGACGCGTCGACGTGCGACATCACCGAGTACCCGGCGTCGGGCACGCTCACTGCCGAGCGCATGAACCAGCGCATCCGGCAGACCGAAGCGTGCATCAACGGCAACATCGACAACACGAACCTGAGCGCGAGCTCGGCCATCTCGCTGTCGAAGCTCGCGACGCAGAACGCGGTGGCAAGCCAGTCGTTCACGCTCTTCGATGAGGACGCCGACGGCAACGACGGCGAGTCGGTCGGGCCCCTGTCGACGACGCTGCGGAAGTGGCGCATCCCCTTCTCGGGGACTGTGATCGGGATGACCGTCGCGCTGCGCTGTCCTGACGACGTCACCGGCACACCGGGCGACTGCACCGGCTCGAGCCAGAGCGTGAACGTCACGCTCAAGGCCGCCGGCAGCGCCATCAAGACGTTCTCCGGGCTGGCGACCACGACGACGCAGACGGACTTCGCGCTCGCCTCGAGCGTGAGCAACGCGACAGACCTCACGCTCGAGGTGAGCGGCACCGTCACCGACGTGAACTTCATCGACGTCGTCGTCTACGAGAAGATCAACCTGCAGTAGGAGGCCGCGATGGGCGTCATCACCAACAGCACGACGGGCGCCGCGCAGCAGACTGCAGGATCGCCCACGGGTGGGCTCACGAGCCAGAACCCCGCGTACGCGCAGGGCGGCACCAACCAAACCGTCGGCGGCCAGCAGTACGCGTCGCCGGGCGGCAACGCCGTCACCAAGTACGGGCTCTTCGCCGCCCCGCCGGTGAAGGGTGGCGTGCTGCCGCCCAAGGTGCAGACGCCGCCGCCCTTCGGGACGAACGCGCCGCCGCCCCAGCTCGCGCCGGGCAGCGCGCAGTTGAACGCGCCGCCGCAGATGAGCCCCGGGCAGCAGGCCGGGCAGCAGTTGAATGGCGTCGTCAGCGGCAACCGACACGCTCGAGGTCCCCTGCAACTCGCCACCGGCAGTGCACAGTTGAACGGGCTCCCGATGAACGCTGGCCAACAGGCTGGCGTCGATCTCAACGCGGCCCTCGCCCAGCGCTCGCGCATGCAGGGCATGTCGAACGGCGGTGGCGGCGGGATCAACGTGACCGGCAGCGGCGCGTGGGGGCAGCAGGGGGGCGGGTCGAGCTCGGGTCCGGGGCAACTCCAGGCTGATCGCTCGCAGGCTCCGACGGGAATGAAGCAGGGCATGGGTGCCGGCGACGACGTCTACAACACCATCCTCAACGGCCCCTTCGGTCCGATCATCCGTGGAGTGATCGGGGCGGTCCCGGGCGCCGGTGACGCCGCGCAGGCTGGCATCGACGCGGGCAACGGCAACGGGCAGCAGGCCGCCGCCGACCTCGGCGCTGCCGGCGGCCAACTCGGCGCCGACGTCGGGAATGCCCTCGGGCAGACCTTCGCGGGCGTCGCTGGCGGCTGGGATCAGGCTGTCGGCGGCGGCGGACAGAAGGGGTTCAACGACTTCTTCAACCAGAACATGCCGCAGTGGCAGGAGTCGTCCCTCAACGACGCCGTCGGCGCGAACATGCAGCAGATGATGGATCCCGCCGCGTGGGAGCAGATGGCACGCAACCGGCTCGACGCTGCGAACTTCGCGAACACGGGCGCGCTCAACACGGCTGAACGTCGCCTCGCCGACATGGCGGGCCGCACGGGCTTCGCGAACACCGGTGGCGTGCAGGGCCAGATGTACAACGACTTCGCGAACCGCGGCCTGCAGAACGAGCGCGACATCTTCAACGACACCCTCACCAACCAGATGAACGCGATCGGTCAGGCGGGCTCGTACGCCAACACGCAGCGCGGGCAGGATCTGCAGCGCTACGGGAACCTGCTGAACATCGGCGCGATGGGCGCCGGGCAGGATCTGTCCAACTACCGCGAGGACCACCCAAGCGGAGCTGCGATGGCACAGGATCTCATGAAGGCCCTCGGCGGCGTCGCCGGGGGCGCACAGGGGAACATCGCGTCGCTGCTTCCCTTCCTTGGGATGCTGGCCGGCGCGCCGATGGGGGTGTGAGATGGCGGGCTTCTCTGGCTTCTCCGACATGACGAACGGCATCGTGCAGGGGCAGGGCGCCGTCGCCGGTGCGCTCAGCAACTTTGCGGGCAACCTCCTCGCGCGCAAGCAGGCGCAGGCCACGGCGAAGGCCGCGGCCCAGGCAAAGCTCGACGAGGAGAAGCTCAAGGCCGACAACGCCATGGCGCTCGAGCAGTTCAAGGCGGGCGCCGATGCGAAGAAGGCGCGCTTCGACGCCGAGGAGCGCGGCGCCGAGAAGGGCCTGCGCTTCGTCGACCCCCGCACCGAGACGCCGGATGAAGCCGCCGCGCGCGTCGCCGCCGACTACGCGCGCGCCACTGCGAAGACCCGGGACACCAGCACCAACCCCCTCACGCCCGCCGAGCAGGGCGCCGTCGACACGCACGGGATCGGCAGCATCGTCGCAGCGAAGGCCGCCGGTCGCCCGGTGGAGCGCTCGACGACGAACCTGCCCCACCTGCTCCCCGGCGGGTGGCAGCGCGATCCGAACATGCCCGAGAAGAAGGGCGACTGGAAAAAGGGCGCGATCTACGACATCGCCGACCAGGCGATGCAGACCGCGCACGCCGAGCACAAGAGCACGAGCGACGCGATCATGCAGGCCGCCCTCAACGGCCAGGACGTGACGACGGCCGCCGCCGCCAATGACGCCGCCGCCAATGCGCGCGCACGCGAAGTGGCGATGTCCCTCATCGACGACCACGAGCGCACCGGTGCGCTGTCCCCACAGGAGGCCGCGAACGCGCGCGCCACGATCGACTCCATGTGGTCTGGCGGTGGCCCCCGGGGTGCAGCCCCCAGCGCAGCGCCAGCCCGCGCGACCAGCCCCGCCGGGACGGACCCGTCCAAGATCGGTGACGCCGAGCTCCAGGCCCACCTCGATGCCGCGAAGGCCGCGGCGGCGGTGCCCGACAGTGGCGTGCCCTCCTCGATCGCGCGCCCCGGATGGGGCGAGGCCGAGGGCGAGGATGAGGGCCCGGCCGAGACCGCCAAGGAGGGCGGCGTCGAGGAGCCCACGTTTGAGATGGGCGAGCCCGTCGTCGGGACGGACAACCCCGGCGCCCGCGCCGTCAGCGCCTCGATGCGGGGCAAGGCCACGGACACCGGTGTCGTGCCTCAGGATCTCGCCGAGGAGAGCCCTGCGTCCTTCAAGGCGATGGGGCGGGTGTTCTCGGCCCCGAAGTTCGACCTCGGTGCGTTCACGAGCGGCCTCGCCGCCCGGCAGCCGTGGGAGCAGCCCGCGCCCGCAGATCAGGCGCAGAGGTTCAAGATGGCCGACGACGACTTCGCGAAGTTCCCGGTGATGCCGCCGCCCCCTGCTCCTCGAGCCGGGCTCGGCGGGTTCCAGCCGACCTCGCAGGCCGGCGTGGGCACCGACCTTCGCCAACTGGTCGAGGCGATGCAGGCGGCGCCACAGGTCAACACCGCACGTCCGGGCGCGCCGCCGATCGGGCAGTCGGCGCTCGTCGGCGGGGCCCCACCGACCCCGCAGACGACGATGCCGCAGAGCATGCTCGGGCTGCCGGGTCGCTCCGCTCCGCAGGCTCCTGCGCCTGCACCATTCGCCCCCAGGGGCGCCATCAACCCGATCCGCGGTGGCCGCGCCGGCGCGACCGAGGCCCCGATGCAGGACCCGATGCTGGCCGCCGCGGGCGCCGCGATCCGCCAGGCACTGACACCAACCTCGCCGTCGGCGTCGCAGATCCCGGGGGCCCTCGCTGCCGGCGCCGGGCG
>Ga0228698_1000236_pt1 | contig 47904 bp, 70 predicted proteins | sample McNCre117_Aug_MG_FD_178015 | JGI IMG/M metagenome (GOLD analysis project Ga0228698, IMG submission 178015) | Freshwater microbial communities from McNutts Creek, Athens, Georgia, United States - 1-17_Aug_MG | ecosystem: Environmental > Aquatic > Freshwater > Creek | place: USA: Georgia... | reverse complement strand
GTGCCGCTCTCGCCCGCGGTCGCCGTGCCGCCGTGGCCCGCGGTCGCCGTGCCGCCGTAGCCCGCGGTCGCCGTGCCGCCGTGGCCCGCGGTCGCCGTGCCGCTCTCGCCCGCGGTCGCCGTGCCGCTCTCGCCCGCGGTCGCCGTGCCGCTCTCGCCCGCGGTCGCCGTGCCGCCGTCGCCCGCGGTCGCCGTGCCAAAAACGCACAGCTTCCCGGCGGGCGAGTGCGCCTGCATGAAAGCGACTGCATCGTCTCGCTTGCCGACGAACCGCACGATCCCGCGCGGCGCCTTGTGTTTTGCGCCGCCATCGAGCTTGACCACGCTGGCCTCATCGACCTCGAAAACAACCCATACCGAGTCGTCTTGTAGCCGCAACTCGCACGCGCGCCCCTCGCCCCACAACAGGCCGTGCAGGCCGTAGCCACACACAGGGCGCGGGTCCCAGTCCTGCGCCTCGACCGGGCCCGAGATAGGCCAAATGAAGTTTCGCGACGGCAACACGATCCCGCGCATGCCCGGCGCGCACGTGCGGAGCATCAGTGCCCGACCGGGCGGAACGGAGTACTCAGCGGCGCTCACAGCCCGGCCGCCTCTCTCGCCGCCATCCTCCGCAGGTACAGCGGCGGGCTCGGCGGCGACTTCACGAGCGGCCCCATGCGGTCGAGGAAGTCGCGCCGCGGGCCGTTCAACTCTACGCCGTGCGCGCGCGCGAGGGCGACGATGCGGAGCGATTGTGTTTCGTTGAGCGGGCGCCGCTCGTCGAGCGTCATCAGCATGTTGCGGACGAGTGTCTTCTCGTCGCTCGGAAGGCGCTTGCCGGCGAGCGCGGTGAGTACGGCGTGAGGGTCGAGCATGATGTTCTCCGGATTCGGGTGGCGGCCACGCGGCGTAGGGCGCACGCGAGCGAGGGGTCGCGCTGTGGGAGGCAGGCGAGCACTCGCGTGCGCTCTGCGCCGCGGGGGCGCAGTGCGGCCAGCACGGCCGACAGACAGGAAGGTGAAAGTCCAGACCCGGGGCCCTGCGGAGGGAACCCGACACCGATGAGACAAGGGCGCGTTTCGCCGAGTACCGAGGATGTACGAATGCACCTCGAAGACGGCGTTCGCTGCGAGGGCGCGTCTGGTGGAAGTCGTAGGTGCGCAACCGTTTCGAGCGAAAGCGAAGTGCCGTGAGGCGTGCGCAGTGGGTGAGCCGGCTGCCGGCGGCGAAGCCCGATTTCCGTGAGAACTGCTGCATGTATGGGCGACGGGATGGGTGCGAAGTCTGTCGTGTCTTACCTGGCGAGATCTGTTGGGCTCCGCGCGAGCGGTAGGCCGTAGAACGAGAGAACGAAAGTCGATGGCCCAGCAGAAGTCCGATGGACGAACGGTACCGAAAGGGCGGCGAAAGTCGCTCCAAACGCGTGGCGTCGAGAGCCGCGCGGGAGGGACAGCGTCCACGGTCGAACAACGAGCGTGTCAACTTGGACTGCGATTCGGGACAGCCGAAGTCCGCTCTGCAAAGGCAGAGCGGGTCGACGGTCGTGCGGAGGCTCGCGAACGAGCTTCTGCGCGGCGCGCGACGCCGAAGCCGAAGCGCACGACGAGAAAGGTCACGCTGGCGACGATGGAGGAAGTGGTCTCGCGACTTCGCGAGGCGTTTGCGAACGTGGCGTCGAACAAGGGCGCTCCGGGCCCGGATCGGCAGACGATCGACGCGGTGTCTCGGCACCTCGACGAAGCGCTGACGATGCTCGAACGCTCGCTCATCGACGGGAGCTACCGAGTCGGCGACATCCGACGCGTCTGGATCCCGAAGGGCGGCGGCGGCGAGCGGGGCTTGGGTATTCCGAACGTGATCGATCGCGTGGTGCAAGAGGCGGTGCGCATGGTCCTCGAGCCTGTGTACGAACCGACGTTCCACGCGAGCAGCCACGGGTTCCGACCGAAGCGAAGCTGCCACACGGCTATCGCCGAGGCGCGCGGCTACCTGGACGAAGGGCACGAAGTGGTGGTGGATCTCGATCTGGAGAAGTTCTTCGATCGAGTCCATCACCAGCGGCTGATGGCGAGGCTCGCGCAGCGAGTGTCGGATGTCCGCCTGCTTCGACTCATCGGCCAGATGCTGAAGGCCAAGGTGGTGATGCCGGACGGCGTGAAAACGAGCACGGAAGAGGGGGTGCCGCAGGGTGGTCCGCTCTCTCCGTTGCTCAGCAACGTCGTGCTGGACGAGCTCGATCGCGAGCTCGAACGGCGTGGTCATCGCTTCGTGCGCTACGCGGATGATTGCAACATCTACGTGCGCAGCGAGCGGGCAGGGGAGCGCGTGATGGCGAGCGTGAAGGACTTCATCGAGCGGCGGATGCGCCTCAAGGTGAACGTCGCGAAGAGCGCCGTCGCGCGGCCGGAAGAGCGGCACTTTCTGGGCTTCAGTCTGCGGCGCGAGCCGACGGATGGAAGGGTGGAAACGCTGCTGTCGAAGCGCTCGAAGGAGCGCATCGACGAGAAGATTCGAAGCCTGACGCCGCGCAACTACGGCGGCAGGCTGTCGACGTGCATCGCTACGGTGAACGCGGTGCTCGCCGGCTGGATCGGCTTCTTCGGCATCTGCACGCAGCAGGTCGAACGAACGCTGCACACCCTCGACGCGCACATCCGGCGACGGATGCGCGCGATCTTGGTGAAGCAGTGGAAGCAACGCACGACGATCGTCCGGAACTGCATCCGACGCGGGGTCAAGCCGAGCACTGCGTGGCGGAGCATCTACGGGGCGCGCAAAGGCCCGTGGGCGCTCAGTCACGCGCATGCGATCGATCAAGCACTCGGCAAGGCGTATTTCGCCAAGTCGGGGCTCGTGACGCTGCACGCACAGTGGATGGCGAGACAGCGCGCCATCGCCGCGCCGGTCCAGCTCTTGCTGGGGCTGGCGTAAGCGAGGTCGTGAACCGGCCGGCGGCGGGGGTCGCAACCCGTCGTCCCGAAGAGCCGTATGTGAACAGCACTCGTACGGTTCTGTGAGAGGCGCCCTCCGTGAGGGGGGCGCCTACTCGAGGGGGCTAGTAGTCCATGGGTCCGAAATCGTCGTCGGGCGGCGGCGCGCCGTAGGCCGGGCGAGCGGCCGTGCGCGGCGCGCTCGCGGCCGGCGTCCGCGCCGTCGTCGAGCGCGTGCGAGCGGCGCCGACGACCTCGCTCTTGCCCGTCGCGTCGAACGCGCGCACACGCTCGCGCATGCGGTCGGCGAAGCTCTTGGCCTTCTCCGGTGCGAGGGCGAAGCGGCCGACGCCGCCGGTGTTGACGGATGCGGAGACGTACGTCTTGCCGTCGTTCCCCTGCTCGTGCTTCACGGCGATCGAGTGTTTCGTCTCGGTGTCGAGCGCGACGGCCGCGAGGTCGTCACCTTTCCAGCCGAGCGCGCGGAGCTGCGCGAACGTGAAGTCGGTTTGCTTGTCGGTCTTGAAACCGTATCGCGCGGTGACGAGGTCGCCGCTCGGAAGTCGGAATTCGACGACGTACTGCTCGTCGCCGTTCTTCGACTCGGTCAACGCGTACGCGTTCACGGTCGCTTGGTAGCCGCCTTCGGGTGTGTGTTCGCTCATGGTCGTGTCTCTCTCTGGCCTATCGGCCGTCGTTCTCGGGGTTGATCCATTCATCGTGTGCGCGGCTCGCGCGCTCTGCGTCGGCGAGCTCGGACGCTTGCATCTGCGCGAGCAGCGCGAGCCCTTCCTCGTCGCTCGGTCGCGCGTTCGCTTTCGGTGCTGCCGCATGGACGGCGGCCTTCGCGGCGCGCGGTTTCGCGGCCTTCGGCGCCGTGACGATGACAGCCTCGCGTGCTTCGACGACGCTCGTGCGCCACGGCATGCACGAAGCGAGGTGCGCGCACGGCCGGTTGTACTGCTCACACGCGGTCGGATTCCGTGGATAGTCCCCGCGCTCCGCAGCCTGCGCAACGCGCACAATCGTCTCGCGTGCGAGCGCCGACTCCTCCGCGAGCGCCGCCGCCGGGATGACGGTCGGCAGGTAGCGCACGCGGCGCCCGTCGCGTTTCGTCTCGCTCATGACGAGCGAATCGATCACCCCGTCGGGCTCTGCGAAGTAGTCCTCTCGATGCGTGCTCGCGAGCGCGTATGTCCCGAGCTGCACGAGGTATCGCGGCGGCGGCGACATCGCGCGCGTGGTTGTTTTCAGGTCGCGCACCGCGCTCGTCGTCTCGCAGTCGATCGTCCCCGTGAGCTCGTAGAGCGCGTCGGGCGCGTTCAACTTCGGCACGGCGATCGAGACGGAGAACGGACGCTCGCTCGCGGTCACCGTGCCGAGCGTCGGCACCACGTGCTCGACGTATCCGGCCGCGAACGCGACGGCGCGTTCGACCATCGCGACGCGCTCGCTTGCGGCGTCCTCCTCCTGCGAGAAGTCGACATCTTCGATCAGACGATCGGCCTTGTCGCGCGTCGCCGCGACGACCTCGTCGAGTGACGGCGCCGGACGTCCGGCGATGATCGCGCGGTTGTACAAGTCCGCGCCCGCGTGCGCCGCGGTGCCCGTCGCCATGCGAGGGTACGTCGGACCGCGCTGGCCCTCGATGTACTCAAGGCGAGCCTTGCGCGGACATTCGAGGAACGTCGCGACAGACGACTGCCGCAACGGGAATTCCTGGGCCATTACTGCGCCGCCTGCGCGTCGAGCGCCGCTTCGATGCGCGCGCGCGCATCGGCGAACAACCCAAGCGCGGTGCCCGCATCCTCTTCGTTGAGCGCGTCACGCGCCTTCGTCGAGTGCTCGAAAACGGAGTCGACGCGCGCGAGGTCCTTCGCCGCGTCGAGCGCGCGGCGCAATCGCGCGAGGGTGTCGGCGCCATCGTAGGGCTTCGTGGCGACGGGCTTGGGCGCGGGCGCCGGCTTCGGGGCGTCGGCGATGCGTTCGACGGTGACACGCTGAACCGACTCGACGCGCACGGGCTTGCTCTCGGCAATCTCCGCCGCCTCGTCCTCGGTGATCAGTCCGAGCAAGACGTCCGGATAGACGTCGCGCGCGAGGTACGCCTTCGCGCGCGCCGAGAGCATCCGCACCGGGTGCTTCTTGTACATCCGCGACTTGCTCATCGTGAGCTCGGCCGCTTCCGCGTCGGCCATCGTGAACGTGTAGCGCTGCGGCTCGCTGCCCTTGCGCTTCGTCTCCCACGTCGCCGTCGTGGCGGTCTGCTCGACGACGCGGAAATACTCGCAGTGGCCGCTGGCGATGCACGCGGCGATCATTCCGTCGGCGGTCAGCGTGGGCTTGCCGTCGAGTAGGTGAAACGCGCTCAACGCCTGCGTGTAGCTGAACCCGAGGTCGCGCCCGCGCATGGCGAGCATGAGCGCCTGCGGAGCGGTGTAGCCGTAAAGCCGCGAGTCCGCGGCGTCCGCCGCGAGGTCGCGCAGCTCCGCCATGTTCGTCGGTTCGATTACTGCGATCGCGGTCGTCTTCTCGTTCATGTTCGTGCTCCCTGTTCGTGACGTTGATTGTTCGCAGGCGCCGCGCGCAGTCCGTCCCACTGCGCAGCGACGTGCTCCTCGGCGGCGCGCATGGCGCGCGTGTGCATCGCGACCAGTCCGTCGCGCGCGTCGGTGCAGACCGTGTGCGCGCGTCCGTGTTGGATCGCCTGAATGACCAGAAGGGTCGCGCGCCGCGCCTTGCCGTCCTCGACGACGTGGAGGAACCGGAGCGGCGTGAGCAGGTCCGTCGAGCGAACCCAACGCACGGCGGCCGCGAGATTGTCGGCGCTCACTGCCGCCCCTCCAGCGCGTCCCACGCGCTCTGCCAGCACCAGCACGCGCAGACCGCCGCGAACGCCGCGCCGACGACGTCGAGCGCCATCGCAATCTGGTCGCGTCGAGCGCGACCGTCCAACCGCGCGCGCCACAGCGCGCGGATGTGCTCGTTGCGGTCCATCATCGCGCAACCGCCATGAAGTCGGCCACGGGTTGTCCATCCTTCCCGTGGACGGTCGCGGCGTGCGTTCCGTCGACGTGTCGCGCCGCGAACTGGCGCGCCGTCGACTCCCGGCGGAAAAAACGCACCTGAGTGGTGCACCACTGAAACGGCGCAATGCGCATGGAAACGGTCACATGGATCTGCGACTTCTTAGTCATCTGCTCTCCTCGCGGCCCCTCAGCCGCTCGTCGAATCGTCCCGTGCACTCCGATTCTCCCGTCCCCTCGCGTTGTCGCGTCCGTTGGCTCAGTGGCCCCGTAGGGCGGTCGGCTGTCCCGGAGCTGGCGAGAACACTCGCGTACGCGCTCGGTTCGTGGTCGGCGGCCCTCGCGGCCGTCGTGAGGCAGAACATAGGTGACTCCCGGCACCGGTGTCAAGTGCGCATCGTCGGAATCGACGCCGCGCGAGAATTCACGGCGGCGGGATGACGAATTCGACGACGACCGTCTTCGCGTTCCGCGCCCACTCGCACGAGGTCACGACCTCTCCGTCGCGCACGTACGGAGACGACGCGATGCACTCTGTGCCGTCGATCATGCCCATGTACACGGCGAAATCGTGGTCGACGCACGTCACCGCGTGAACGCCCGCGAGCGACGCGCGCGAACGTCCCGGCACGAGCGCCGCGGCGAACTTCTGCCCGACGGAGTTCGTTCTCGCGCACGTGACCGAGACGACTTGCGTCGTCGGCGCGCTCGCCTCCGGTGCCGATTCGGCCGGCGCGTCGTCGACCTCGATCGGTGCGGCGTCCGGCGCGTTCGAGGCGCACGAGGTGAGTATCAGAGCGATGGCGATGTGTTTCATGCGCCCATCGAAGCACGCGGACGCGACTCGCGCAACGTCCGCTTGACACCGGTGCCCGCTGTCACCTAGTGTGACGGACATGCGAAAGAAGAAACCGCCCGCTCCGACGGGTGCCGCACTGCTCACGAAAGCCATCGCGGCTCGTGGGCTTACTCAGGGTGACATCGAGCGCAAGCTCGGCGTCGCCGACGGGCTCGTGTGCCGATGGTGTTCGGGGGCTCGCGTCCCGAACCTGCGTAATGCGCTCGCGTTGGAGGCCCTCGTCGGAGTGCCCGCGACGGCGTGGTTCGCGAGGAGGGCGGCATGACGCTCGACGACCTGCTCGAAGAGCTCGCCACGGCGCCGACGCGCGCGGCGCTCGAAGCGTACTGGCGCGCGAACGGGATGCGCGAGGCCGCGCTGTTGCACCTCGCCGGCGACCGCGAGGCGTACGCCGCCGCGTGGCACGCGTTTCAGAAGGCGCGGGATGCGTTCGATGCGCCGACGGAGGTCGCATGACCCGCCGCATCGACATCGACCGCCTCGTGGCCGAGGCGTTCTACAAGCCTTCGCACATCGTCGGGAACATCTACCAGGGCGGCGCGCCGACGATCGGCCCGCACATGCGCGCGGCGGGCGTCGACTGCCTCGTGCTCGCCGCGATGGAGCTCCAAGGCCCCGCCGAGGACTACCCCGGCGTCGAGGTGCACCACGCGCCCGGCGACGACACCGACGTCAACTGGATCGATCCTGCCACGATCGCCGTATGGGATGCCGCCGCGCAGTGGGCGGCGCATCGCGCGATCGCAGGAAAAAACGTACTGATCACATGTGCGATGGGCTGGAATCGCAGCGGGTTCGTCACGGCGCTCGCCGTACGCCACCTCACTGGCTGGACCGGAGAACGCTGCGTCGACCTTGTGCAGCGGCGTCGGCCGAAGGGGCTGTCGAATCAATCGTTTGCGCGGTGGCTGCGGAAGCTGCCCGCGTGCGTGCCGCTCCCCGAACCGGCGGCGACGTGCGGGCTCGTTGATGCGTTGGGCGTCCCCATGTCTTTCGGAGAACCGCGATGAACTCCATCGATTTCCTGAACCTCTGCGCGCAGGACGTGCTCGGCATGCCCGATTGGCGATGGCGTCGGTCGGAGGCGGTCGACCCGCCCGGCACGCTCGTCCTCACCGGCGCCGTGTTCTGCGAGCTCTACAAGTCCGGCCCGAAGAAGGGGAAGCTGAACTTTGGAAAGCCGACCGCCGGCACGGAGCGAACCGTCGTGCTCACGCGGGCACAGCGGGATGCGACGGCGGCCCGACTTGAGCAGCGCACCGGCGTCTGCTCCGAATGCTTCGGCAGCGGCGAATCGATCTATCATGGGCAGCCGTCATGCAAGCGCTGTAAGGGGACCGGCGGCGTAGAGGGCGTCGGTGGCGTGATGGCGTCCGGGGACTTCACGACCACGACGCACCCGCTTGTGGGAGGCGATCGGGCAGTTCTGCGACGATGCCCTGGGCTACAACCCGGAGGACGCATGACCGCCGGCGACTTCGCCGTCCTCACTCACCCCATCGCCCGCCGCACGCACCGCTGCGCCTGGTGCGGCGCGACGACGCGGCCCGGCGACGTGTTCGCGCGGCTGCTCGCGTACCAGGCTGGGCGCGTCGACACCGAAGCGTTCTGCACGGCGTGCGTGCCGCAGGCGCGGAAGAAGCGGGGGGCGTAGGTGGCTGGCCGAATCCGAACGATCAAGCCGGAGCTGATGGAGGACGCCGCGACCGCGGGTCTCTCGCACGAGGCTTTTCGCGTGTTCATCGGGATGATCACCGTCGCCGACGACCACGGCATCCTGCGCGCCACGGACCGATACCTCGAGAGAGTCGCGTTTCTCGAGGTCGAGTCGGAACGCCCGATCGCCCACATCCGCAGCGAGCTCGCGCGCAAGCTCGTGACGTTCTACGAAGCCAGCGACGAGCGCTACGCGCACCTCCGTGGCTGGCAGAGACACCAGCGCGTCGACAACGCCGCGGAGCCTCGCCTTCCGCTCCCGCCGGGGTTCGTCAGTCGCCGTCGCGAAAGGCATGACGGCAAGCGCGCAAGGTACTGGTGGGCGATCGAACTTGTCACGGTGGCAAGGACCCAAGTGGGTGGGCCTGTCACGGTGGCAGGCACCACACCGGCGGAAGCTGCCGAAATTGCCGCCGCTGGATCACCGATCACTGATCGCGGATCACCGATCACGGAGCAGAGATCACCGCGGGCGGGCGCGGGCGCGCCCGAGACTCCGCTCCCGGTTGAGGGCACGGAGACGGCGGAGGAGCGTCGACGAATCGAGCTTGAGGACGCAGCCGTGAAGACGGCGAAGGCAGCGACCAAAAAATCGACGCCAGCTACCCTCAGCGCCCCGTGGACGCGCGATAGCGACCTCCAAGCCGCATCGGCCCATGCACACGACCAAGACGACGCAGAAGCGATTGCGGACATCCTGGCGGAGCTGCGTCAGGGCGTCCGGTGCTACCCGACGGCGAAACTCGACGACGCGCTGGACGGATCCAGGCGACTCCTGGCCGTTCTGCTCGCGTCGCCGGAGGTGCAGCGCGAGAAGCCGGGGATGAGTCTCGTTCGCACCATCGTGAATCGGCTCATCGAGGAGCGCGCGAAGTACCCTAGCGCGCCCGATGACGAGATTCTGGCTCGGCTCGGACGGTTCGCCGGTTACGAGATCAACAACTTCGCCGCTGACGTGCGGCGAGGAATTGTGCGCGGCGTCATGCGCAAGGCAGCGAACGCGTGACGCGCCCTCTCCGGTTGGCGCGCGAACGGTTCAAGCCGATCGTACAGGCGATCGATGTCTCCGGACGCGTGCCGCCGCATGACCTCGGCGCGGAGGCGGCCGTCCTTTCGGCCATCTTGCTCGACGGGTCTCAGCTCGACGTCGTGGCGTTCTTGTCTCCGGAGCACTTCTACGCCGAGGCGCATCGTCGTATCTTTGAAGCTGCTCGCGAGCTTGCGGCAAAGTGTACGCCCATCGACGTCGCGACAGTGGCTTCGTGGTTGAAAGACCGAGACTGGCTTCACGCAATCGGCGGAGTGACGATGCTCAATCGCATCGTCGACGCGACCCCTGCAATCGCACACCTTGAGGCGCATGGGCGCATCGTCGCGGAGAAGGCCAAGATACGGGCGCTCATCGACGCGTGCCAGCAAACGGCAGCGCAGGCGTATGGCGACTACGGCGATCCGGTCGAATTCTTCAACGCGCACTCCTCGAAAGTCGAGGCGATCAACGTACGCTCGCAATCGAGCGGACTCGTGCAGAGCTACGACGCGGCGGCGTCGGCGCTTGCATTCAACGTCAAGCCCGCGGTCGGGACGGGGATCGAATCGCTCGACGAAGTACTTGGCGGCGGGCTATTCGACGGCGAACTGATTGTCGTTGCTGCGTATTCTGGCGTCGGCAAGACGAGTTTCGCGATGGGCGTCGCGAAGCACATCGCGTCCGCAGAGCGCGAAGGCGGCGCAATTGTTGGCGCGGCCATCTTCTCGCTTGAGATGCCGAAAGAGCAGCTCTGGCAAAGGTTCGCCGCATCGGACTCGAACACGAGCATGGAGGCGGTGCGCCGAAACAACTTCGGCAACCAATGGGGCAACTACGTTGCCTCAATGAATCGAATCGGGCAGATGCCGCTATGGGTTGACGACAGCCCAGCGAACACCGTTGCAGAGATGACGAGCGGAGTCATGGCCTTGCAGCGAACGTTCGACATACCAGGCCGCCGCCGCATCGGCCTCGTCGTCGTCGATTACTTGCAATTGGTGCGCGGCATCGGCGACAACCGAGAGGGTGAGATCGCATCAATCTCGCGTGGCTTGAAGGGCATGGCTAAGCGTTTGCGGCTGCCAGTCGTCGCACTCTCGCAGCTCCGCAAGCCGGGCGAGGGGGCGGAATTCAAGCGGCCGCAATTGAGCCAGCTGCGCGAATCCGGCGCAATCGAGAACGACTCTGACGTGATTGTCTTCGCCCATCGACCCGAATGGGTTGAACACAAGCGAGACCCAGACCACCGGATTCCGGAGGTAGAGCCCGCAGAAATCATCGTTGCGAAGCAGCGAAACGGTCGACTCGACACTGCGCGCGTGGCGTTCGTCGGGCGCACCACGACGTTTCGTGAGCAGACTCACTCGGAGCGTGACTCGTGGTCGCGAGACCAGTCGGATGACCCGTATCAGTCAACGAAGAAGCGGAGGTTCTAGATGCAAAATAAACGCGACAAGAAACTAACGGCGACGGTCGCAGCCATCCGCAAGCGACAACTTTTCGACGGGACGGCCAGCGACAAGCGACACGTTTCGCACGCCATCGTCGAAGCGTTGGAGGCGATGATGCGGCAAAGTTCAAATGAGCAACACGGAGCGAAGCGATGAAATTCGAAAGCGACGTCGAGCGAGAATTCTGGTCTCATGTCGTGCTGGCGCTCATCGCCACGCGAGGACCGGCGGACGCGTTGACCGATGCGGACACGCTGCTCCACTGCATGCGCTCCCGCTCGTCGGACTTGCGCGATCACGGCGGACTGACGTTCTGCCTCAACGACGTCGCCGAGGCAATCGAGGCCGCGGCGAGCGGGCCGATGGACCGGGCCACGGCGGACAAGATGGCTATGGCGGCTTGGAAGGCGATGGGGGGACAATGAGCGACCCCATCGTGCGCTTCTGTGAAGAGCCCGACCGCGCAGACCTCGCGCCCGTGACCGACGCCGAACTCGCGCAGTGGCAAGAGGCGAGCGACCGGCGTCGCCAGATGGAGCACGAGAGCGAGCAGATGCGCCGCTTCATGGCCATCTTCGAGATGGCCTACGGCGAAGACGTCGTGCCCCGCCTGCTCGCCGAGGTGCGGCGATTGAGGGCGCGATGAACGCCTACGACCTGTCCCAACTCCTCGCCGCCGAGGTCGCAGGCATCCCCGGCTGGCAGTGGTCGTCATCCGAGGCCATCGACCCGCCGGGGACGCTGCTGATGACCGGCGCTGTCTACCCCGTGACGTACAAGAGCGGCCCGCGCAAGGGGCGGACGAACTACGGCAAGCCGACGCCGGGGACGGAGCGAAAGATCGTCGTCACGCGGGCGCAGCGTGACGAGTTTTTTGCGCGATGGGAGCAGTCGAGCGGCGTGTGCTCGGACTGCTTCGGCGACAAGGGGCGCGAAGTCTGGTCCACGAAGGCCAACGCGAAGCAATGGCAGACGTGCAAGCGCTGCAACGGCACCGGTGGCGTCGAAGGCGTCGAGCGCGTCGAAGATCCGGCCAAGACCGCACCCGTCGATGCGCAGGCGTCGCTATTCGGAGGCACGCGATGACCTTCCAAAGCACCCCGCCGCCCTCGCTCGACGAGCCGGACACGGACGATGCGCCGCCGCCCGACCCGGACCTCGAGCGGCTCCTCGCCGAACACGCCGCGGAGCTCGCGCCCCTGTCGCGTGACGCGCGCGCATGGCTGCGGCTCGATCGTTTCGTGTCGGCGTACCCCGACGGCGGCACGCACGACCAAGTCGGCAAAGCGCTTGGCTTGTCACGCCAGCGCATCGAGCAAATCGAGCGCATCGCGCTGCGGTCGCTGGCGTTCGCCCTGTACGCGTCGGCGGAGGAGCCCAAGCCGCCGGACGACTTCCACGCGCGCGGGCGAGGCTCGGCGGCCAAGCGCGACGAGATGAGGCGCGCCGATGCGCGGGTCATGGCGGCGCTCGCCGACGGACCGCTCGCGGGCGACGAGATAGCCGAGGCCGTCGGCGTGGACGTCGAGGACGACACGGCGCACGCGACGCTGTCTCGGCGGCTGCAACGGCTGGCCGACGAGGGGCGCATCGTGCGGCGGGGGAAGCGGTGCGGGTGGACTGTGTACGCGAGGGCGCGATGATTGCCGCACTTTTCGTCGAAACGAACGGCGTATACTTTGGGCTCCCCGACGTTGACCCGTGGGACATCCGGCGCGATGCTCGGCTGTACGATGGGCCGCATCCTGTCGTGGCGCATCCGCCGTGCCAGCGATGGGGGCGATACTGGTCGGGCGGCCCGATGTTGGCGCGCGGTCCAAACGCGAAGAAGAAAGGCGACGATGACGGATGCTTTGCATCTGCCATCGCGTCCGTGCGCCGCTTCGGCGGTGTACTTGAGCACCCTGAGGCGTCGCATGCGTGGCGTGCGTTTGGCGTTATCGCGCCTCCGAAAAGCGGCGAATGGGTGACTGGCGACCGTATCGGGTGGACGTGTTGCGTCGAGCAAGGCCACTACGGTCACCAGGCTCGCAAGGCGACGTGGCTGTACTACGTGGGCGAATGGCCGCCGCCGCCATTAGTGTGGGGACCATCCGCGGGGCGCAAGATTGACGCGGGATTCCACTCGAAAGCCGAGCGCGCGGCAGCTACAGAAGCGCAGCGAAAGGTGCCGCGCATATCTGAAAATGAACGCACCGCGACTCCGCTCGCGTTCCGAGACGCGCTGATCAACATCGTACGCGGCGCGCGTGCGCGAGGCGCAACGTGAAACGCGAACGCCGCCCGCACTCGCTGTGCATGTTCGAACTGCCCGGTGTGCGGCTGAAAAACCGCTCGAATCTGTCGCTCGGCACGACGAAGGCGGCCATGTTCGCGGCGTCGCGCGAGAAGGCCAAGCTCCGCGGACAGGCGTACACGGCCGCATCTGCGCACATCGGTCAGGCGGTCAAGGCGCGGCTCGCCGCGGGCCTGACGGTGGTCATCACGCGCGTCGCGCCGTCCGCTGGCCTCGACGAGCACGACGCGCTCGCGGCGTCAGCGAAGCAGGTCACCGATGCGGTCGCCGACGCGTTGGGCCTCGCGAGCGACCGCGACCCGCGCGTGGCGTGGCGATACGCCGCCGAGCGCGGACCGTGGGGCGTAGTCGTTGAGGTGGTCGAGCGGCGCGAGTGCGAGGCATGCGGGCAGGTGGTAGCGTAGGACATGGACTCGCTACCCTTCCGCACCTTCGACGAAATCCGCCGAGCCATCTGCGCCGGCGAGATGTCCGGTGATCCGCTCGACGGCGTCGTAGACCGCGCGAAGTTCATCGAGCGCATGAACGAACTCGATGCGGCGGCGAGGCTGGTCGAGTCGACGATGGTCGAGGTCCCGCGCGCCGAGTAGCTCACCCCGCCGCAATCGCGAGCGCCGCAAGGCACTCGACGACGCGCTGGCGTTGCTCGGCGGGCAACGACGGACACGCGAGCACGCTACGCCACACGTCCGCCGCGGCGTCGCCGAGGTCGACTGCGGCAAGGCACATCGCCAACTCGTCGCGCGCGACCCAGGCGTACACGTCGCGCTCGATGAAGCACGCGTCGCCGACGGGCAGACGCAGCGACGCCGCGAGCTTGGACCACTCGAGCGCAGCGTGGTGGTCGCCGCGGGCGCGGTACAGCCGCACGAGCGCGACCATCGGCTCGGCGCGTGTCGGGCGCATCGTAGCGGCGTCGATGTGCGCGCCGATGGCCGCGACGGTGTCGTCGAGCGATTCGAGGCATCGCCCGATCGAGTAGCGCGAGTACCACGACGACTCGCACGTGAGGCCAAGCGCGATGTGTTCGCCGAACGCGTCGATCGCACGGGCGTACTCGCCCGCAGCGTGCCACGAGACGCCCTTGTAGAACCGCATCCGCGCGTCGTACGCGTTGCCCGGCAGCGCCTGCCAGGCCTCGATGCGCCGCGCGTGCTCGGCGAACCGCTCGGGGCCTGAGTGCGTGTCCGTGTGGCGGATGTACGTGAACCCCTCGAGCAGCGGCGGCGGCGTGTACGGGTCGAGCGGTGCGGCGCGGCAGAACGGGATTTCGTGCAGCGGGTAGCGCCAGCGCCAGCCGAGCCCAGCGCGGAACACTCGCGGGAAGCGCCACTCGTGCCCGCTCGCGACTTCGACCTCGCGGAACTCCCACACGGGCTCGTCGCCGGCCGCGTCGATGGACTCGGCGAGCGTGCCGCCAGTCGCCTGTATCTCGTCGTCCGCGTCGACGTTGAGCCAGTGAGTAGTGCCGAATTGAGCCGCGTGCAGCTCCGCGTAGTGGAACAGGTCCGAGCGCATCTGCCCACCGTCGCCGCGCTTGAACGCGAAGACGTGGCCCGGGATGTCGAGCCGTTTCAGCAGCCGCACGAGCTCGCCGCCGAGCGGGTCGCCAGGCGTCACGCTGATGAACGCGCCGTCTACGTGGCCGCGGACCGACACGAGGGCGCGCTCGACGATGTCGATGCGCTCGCGCGCGTTCATGACCAGGACGGGGCGAGCGAAGCGGATGGGGCGCGGCATGCTGTAGGTGTAGCGGACGGGTCGCGGGACCGCCATTGCGCCTCTACGGGGGACACATTGCGCCTCTACGGGGGAAACTTCACCTGCCCGGCGGGCGCAGCGGTTTCGCGTATCCGTCGTCGATTTCGAACCGCGCGGCTGGGCTCGCGGGAATCGGCGGGACGTGGATTCCGAGCCGCACGCACGTGCGTTCGAGCGCGGCGCGTTGGTTCGGCGACAGCGGTCGCTGACTGCGCCGAAGGTCGCCCGCGATGGCGTCGACGAATCGGCGCACGCCTTCGGCCGCGTGGTACGGCGCGCCACTCGCGCACTTCGCGGTCACCTCGGCGGCCAACCGCGCCGCGCACTCGCTCGCCAGCGACAAGTCGCGCTGCGTCGCCGCGTCCATCGGCCGGGCGTCCCGCGCGCTCCACTGCGTTGCGCTGCCGCCTGCCCACCGTGCCGAACCGCGGTCGAAGCTGCGTTGGCTCATGCGGTGCATCGTAGCGAATCCGCTGGCCGGCAAGCGCGAAAAATAGGGACACGCGGCGCGACGGGCAGGCCACCGGACGCGATATAGTGGCTCTATGTACGGTGCGCCGGTGTGGCACACGTTGGGCAGATTGAGCCACTTGCGCTAGGGTGCCGGAGGTGGCTGAGAAGGCGAAGAAGGGGAAAGCGGGCGGCGGAAAGCGGGGCGCGGCCGTCGGTCACTCACGCGCGCGCGCGCGCGAAACACCGCCAAAATACGGTGTGCCGACTTGCGCAGCCGATGCCACGGACGTTGGCTCTCGCGTGCTCTGGATCCGCGAACTGATTTCGATCGGTGCATGGGTCCCCGGCGTGACGAGCCACGCGCTCGCGTACGAGTGGCAGTGCACGGCGAACAACGTCGGCAGGATGGCCGCCGAGGCGCACCGCCAGATGCGAATGGGGCTCACACCCGAGGCGGCGGCCGACATGCGCACGATGGCGCTTTCCTTCCACCAGAAGGTCGCGACCGAAGCGTTCGCCGCGCGCGAATTCACCGCGGCCACGAAGGCCATGCTCGCCTACTGCGCCGTCGCTGGCCTCGACGGACCGCCCCCCGCGCCGGCTGCGAAGTCGAGCGAGGCCGACCTCGCACGAGCTGCCGAGGCGGTGCGCGCGCGGTACCTCGAGGCGCAACGGCGCGAGGCAGAGGCCGCCAAGCTGCGCGCGCCGCCCGTCGAGGAGCCGACGGACGATGAGGACGAGGACGAATGACGTCGCATCTGCCCTACTGCACGAGCGACGCGGAGGACCTCGCACGCCGGTACGTGTGGGAAGTCAACGCGCGTCGCGAGCAACTGCCGCCCGATGGCGAGTGGTCGGTGTGGTTGATTCTCGCCGGGCGCGGGTTCGGGAAAGCGCTCGACCTGTCGACGGCGATTCCGACGCCGTCCGGGTGGACGCGGCTCGGCGACATCGCCGCCGGCGACGCAGTGTTCGACGAGTCCGGCAGGCCTTGCCGCGTCACCGCCGTGCACGAGGTGCCGGCGCCCGAAGTCGCGTACCGCCTGCACTTCTCCGACGGGACATCGCTCGACGCGTGCAGTGACCACCAGTGGGTCACGTGGACGCACGCCGAGCGCAAGTCGTTCCTTCGCTCGCGGTCCATGCGCGACCGCTCGCGGTTCCCGCCGGAGTGGCCGGCGTGGCGCAGTATCCACCGCGGGCCGCAGGTGCGCACGACGCAGGCCATCGTCGACACGTTCACGCACGGAACGCGCGGCGATACGAACCACTGCGTTCCGACGTGCGGGCCGCTCGAGCTACCCGACGCGGCGCTCCCCATCGACCCCTACGTGCTCGGCGCGTGGCTCGGCAACGGCGCGAGCGCGAGCGGCGACGTGTTCGGGCACGAAGACGACCTACCGCACGTGCGCGCGCAATTCGAACGCGCGGGCATCCGCACGACGACGCGGCGCGACCCGCAAGCGTTCGGCACGCGCGGGCTGCACGCCGCGTTGCGCGCCGAGGGGCTGCTACACGCCAAACGCGTGCCCGCGGTGTACCTCCGCGCGTCTGCGGCGCAGCGGCTCGCGCTGCTCCAGGGGCTCATGGACAGCGACGGCGGCGGGTCGCAGGGCTCGGGGCAGGTCGAGTTCTGCAATACGAACCACGGACTCGCGCGCGCCGTCGTCGAGCTCGCGCGGTCGCTCGGACAGAAGCCGGTCATCGCCGAGGGACGCTCGACGTTGTACGGCGTCGACAAGGGACCCAAGTGGAGGGTCACCTGGCGCCCGACGGTCAACGTGTTCCGATTGCCGCGCAAGCTCGCGCAGACCAAGCGCCCGACGTCGCAGGGGCTTCGGAATCATCATCGGATGATCGTGCGCTTCGAGCGCATCGGGTCGCGGCCGATGCGGTGCCTCACGGTCGACTCGCCGCACTCGATGTTTCTCGCGGGCGAGGCGATGATTCCGACTCACAACACAAGGTCGGGCGCCGAGTGGGTCAACACGCAGGCGCGCCTCGACCCGAACGCGCGTATCGCGCTCGTCGGCCGCACCGTCGACGACGTGCGCGACACGATGGTCAAGGGCGAGTCGGGCATCATCGCGTGCTCGCCGCCGTGGTTCCGGCCCGAGTACGTGCCGAGCGTGCGCGCGTTGCGGTGGCCCAACGGCGCAATCGCGACGACGTACAGCGCGGACAAGCCTGACCAGATGGCGGGGCCGCAGCATACGAAGGCGTGGTGCTTCATCGCGGGGACGCTGATATCCACGGCGCGCGGCGACGTCCCGATCGAGTCCGTCGTGGCCGGTGACCTCGCGTGGACGCGTCGAGGGCTGCGTCGCGTGACGGCGACGGGCCACCATGCCGCCGACGTTGGGCGCGTGCGGTTCTCGACGGGTGCGACGTTGACCGGCACGGGCGACCATCCCGTGCTCACTCCGGACGGCTGGACGTCGCTCGACGCGCTCGCAGCCGGGCAGACGGCGTTCGCATCGGCGCTGCTGTCGCTATCGCGCGGCGCGCACACGCACGCCGTGAACGTCGCGGCATCGTGGGATCCCGCGGGCGTGGCCATCGTTCACAACGTGTCCGTCGAGGGCGAGCCGGAATACTTCGCGAACGGCATCCTAGTTCACAACTGCGACGAGGCCGCCCTCTGGCGCTACTCGCGCGCGTGGGATCAGCTCATGTTCGGATTGCGCCTCGGCGCGCGCCCGCAGGTGGTCGCGACCACTACGCCGCGCGCGACGCCGTGGCTGCGCGCGTTGGTCAAGGACCCGTCGACGCGTGTCACGCGCGGGTCGACGTACGACAACGCATCGAACCTTGCGCCACTGTTTCTCAGCGAGATTCGCAAGAAGTACGAGGGCACGCGGCTCGGTCGGCAAGAGCTACGCGCCGAACTGCTTGAAGACGTCGAGGGCGCGTTGTGGACGATGCGCCAGCTCGACGCCATCCGCCTCGATGCGTTCGCCGACCTGCCCGCGATGCGGCGCACGGTGGTCGCGGTCGACCCGAGCGAGTCCGCCAACGCATCGAGCGCCGAGGCCGGCGTCGTGGTGTGCGGCATGGACCACGATGGCGTGGGCTACGCGCTCGAAGACCGCAGCGGCAAGGTGCTCCCGTCCGTGTGGGCGCGCCGTGCGATTGCGGCGTTCTACCGCTGGAACGCAGACGAAATCGTCGCCGAGATGAACGCGGGCGGCGAGATGGTGCGGACCACGATTCGATCGATTGATCCTGACGTGCCGGTGCGCGGCGTGTACGCGAGCAAGTCGAAACATGCGCGAGCCGAGCCGGTGTCTGCGCTGTACGAGCAGGGGCGAATCCGTCACCGCGCCGGGCTGGTCAAGCTCGAATCGCAGATGACCGAGTGGGACCCGTCGGCGGGCAAGTCGCCGGACCGGATTGACGCGCTCGTGCACGGGATGACCAGACTGTTCTTCGGCCGCAAGTCCGCCGAATTCAGCGAGCGCGACAACGATGCAGCGCGCACCTTCGCGCGCGACCTCACGACACCAGGGAGCGACGACGACGAATGACCAGCCTCTACGCAAACCCGCTCCCCGTCGCCGACATCGGCGTGCAGACCAACCCGCTCGCCACGCACGAGGCGCCGACGCAGCGGCGATATCGGCAGTTGCCGGTCACCGTGCCGGCGCTCAAATACGACGTCCCGACGGTGTTTTCTGCGATCAACGCGCACGAAAACGGACTCTTCAATCAATCGGCCATCCTGCACGACGCGATGATGCGCGACGACCGCTACGCCGGGTGCATGCAAACGCGCGTGCAGACCGCCGCGGGCGCGCCTCGCACGGTCAAGCTCGCCGAGCGAAGCGACGCGGAAGAGGCGCGCGTCGCGCTCGACGGTGCGGCGTCGCGGATGATTCCGAAGGGTGCGCGCGCGCAGCTCCGCGAGTGGTGCGTCGGGCTCGGCTTCGCCATCGCCCAAGTGATCAAGGTGTACGACTCGGATACGGAGTCCTGGCGCTGGTCGCTGGAGCCGTGGCACCCGCAGTACATCTACTATCGGCTCGACATCGAGAGCTACCAGCTGATCACGTACGAGGGCATCGTCGACGTTGGCCACGGCATTCCGGGTCAGTTCGTCGTGTACGAGCCGTACGGGCGCAGGTCGTGGATGAGCGGCACGCTCCGGTCACTCGGGATGAATTGGCTCGGCCGAAATTTCGCGATGAACCGCGACTGGCCGCGCCTGATGGAGCTCTACGCGCTCGGCATCCGCAAGGCGATCGTGCCGCCGGACGCTGACCAGAGAAAAAAAGGTCCATTCCTTCGCCAGGTCAACGCGCTTGGCGCGGAGACGACAATCGTCGTCGAGCAGGACACCGAGCCAGGCGGTCCGAAATATGACCTCGAAATCGTGACGCCACCCGTGGCGAATAACGCGCAGGCCTACGACACGTACATCGAGCGCACCGACAACAACTACGCGATCCGAATCCTCGGCGTGAACCTCACGACGAAGGCCAGCGCGAAGTCGTCGAGCGGCGCGGCCGCGCAGGCGCAATCGGACATTCAAGGCGAGATTGTCGCCGCCGACCTCGCGGCGGACGCCGAAACGGAGAACGCCCAATTCTTCGGCCCGTGGCTCGCCGAGCACTACGGCCCCGAGGCCGCGGCGTCTGTCACCATCGACTACGGCGCGTCGACGGACCGCTCCGAGGCGGACCGCATCAGCGCGATCACCGCCATCGCTCCGTCGCTCGCCGCGCTCCAGGCGGCCGGCGCGGACGTCGGCGAGTTGCTCAGAGAGCTCGACGTGCCGATGCTCGCCGAGCCGCCGCCCCCGGCTGCACCACCGAACGCCGATGGCACACCCTCGCCGACCGAGCCGGTACACATGGCGCTGTCGACGGGCGACGTGCGCGCGCCATCGATGCGCCACGCCATCGCGGCGCAGCAGCTGCTCGACCAGTGGCACAGCGCAGGGATGGAGCCGGCGACGGACGTCGTGAACGCCTTCGTCGAGCGGCTGGTCGCAGTGTGCGAGTCTGGGCCAACGTTTGACAGCGTGCGCCAGTCCGTGCTAGCTCTCTACGCGCAGCGCGACGTGTCGCGGAGCTTGACCGACGCCATGCAGACCGCACGGCTCCGGGCGCGGCTCCTAGGTGGGCTCGCGGTGGTAAGGGAAGGCGCATCGAATGGACCGGTCGGCGGAGCACGATTGCGGAGGGCAGCGCGTAGGCGCTGACACGCGCGTGCCCGAACTGCGCCACGTCGCGCTCGATGTCGCCGGCGACTACTTCGAGGAGATTGCGCGCCTGCCCCCCGAAGAGGCCATCGCATCGCTGCGGCGGCGCGCTGCGGTGCCGAAGGGCGAGTTCGCCAAGATGTCGGCGCGCGAGCGCGCACAGTCGTTCACGGTCGCCGGCGTCGTCGACCTGGACATCGTGAGCGACGTTCTGCGCTCAATCGAGAAGGCCGTCGCCGACGGGCAGACGCTCGAAGAGTGGCAAGAGGCCATCGGCGACACGCTGCGCAACGCGTGGGCGGGCACGGTCGCGAATCCGAGCGCGCGGATGGAAACCATCTTTCGCACGAACGTGCAGAGCGCGTACGCCGCGGGCCGTTACGCCGAGGCGACGGACCCGGACACGCTCGCGATGCGGCCCTATTGGATGTACTCGGCGGTCATGGACGACCGTACGACCGAGGTGTGCGCGGCGTGCGATGGCGTCGTGCGCCCCGCGTCGGATGCGTTCTGGCACACGCACAATCCGCCCGCGCACTACAATTGCCGGTCGACGCTCATCACGCTCTCCGAAGACCTCGCCAAGGAGTACGGCGTCTCCCACAAGCCCCCGGCATGGTTCGCGCCGCCCATGAAGGGCTTCGGCGGTCCGCCGGACCTTGCGTGGCAACCGAAGGCGACGGATTACCCGGACGACGCATGGCGCGAGTTCCACGCCAAGATGGCGGACGGCGCCGACCGGAGGCCATCATGAGCACGCAACTGCGCCGCATCCGACTCGGTCGCGAGACGCCGCCGAGCGAGTTTCTGCTCTGGACCATCGGCCCGGTCGACACGGTCAAGGGCGTTTTTCAGTTCACTGAGGCCAGCGCCGAGCTCGTCGTCGCGCGGTTCGCGGAGATTGGGAATCGACTGCCCATCCTCTACAAACACGCGTCGGAGGTCTACGAGGCCAGGCCGAACGCCGCGAGCGCGCTCATCGAGATGCGCGGCTCCGAGTTGTGGGTCACGGACATCCGATGGACGGACCCGGCGGCCGATGCAGTGGCCAATCGCGAGTGGCTCTACGTGAGCCCCGAATTCATGGCCGACAAGACGACGGGGGAGATCGTTTCTTTGGACGGCATCGCCCTGACGAACACCCCTGCAACGAAACACGCCCCGCAGCTCGTCGCTGCTTCGCGCGAAGGAATCACCATGGACGAAGAGCAGATGGCCGCCCCTCCGGTCAACGAAGCGCCCGCGCCCCACGAAGAGCCGGACGGCGACGAGGCGATGGTCGTGAAAAAGGCAATCGAGCGCCACCGCGCCGCGATGGAGGAGCTCGCCGCTTCGCACGCCGCGTGTCGCGCGATGGGTTTGCCCGGCTACGACGGCTCGCCGTACGACGCGCCCGGCAAGATGAAGATGGCCGAAGGCGACGTGCCCGAAGGCCCGCCCCCGATCAACAAGAAGGGCATGGAGGCCCAGCAGATGAGCAAGACCACCACCGCGCTCGCCGCACACGCGGGCGCAAAAAGCGCCGAGGTGCAGGCACTCTCGCGCGAAATCGAAGAGCTGAAGCGGCGTGACCGCGTGCGCGATGCGCAGGCGACCGTCGACGAGGCGGTTCGCGCCGGTCACGTCACCCCGGCAGAGCGCAGCGAGCTCGTCGCGCTCGGCACGGACAACGCGCCGGCGCTCGAGCGCATGCTCAAAATCTTCGCCAGCCGTTCGGCCGGCTCGACGCCCGTCGTGACGCCGCACGGCGCCGGTGGCGCGCTCGCGCAGACCACGGGCGTCCGCGGCGCCGGGTCGCACCCGGTCGTGCTCTCGCGCAACGGCGCCACGCACACCGTCATGCTCAGCGCCGCCGCCATCAAAGCGGGCGTCGCGATGGGCATGACGGTGGAGCAGCTCGCCGCCTCGCAACTCGACATGGACCTGCGCTTCAAGGGCGCTCTCAAGGATTCGGAGGCTGCGGAATGAGCGCCACGACTGTCGCCCGCAATACGAACACTTTCGCGACGCAGCAGCTTGTCCCCGGGCTGTTCAACTACCCCGTCACCGCTGGCTATGCGGTACTCCAGGGTACGGCCGTCGCGGTCGTATCCGGCAACCTCGTGCCCGTCACCGCGACGAGCGGCGGCGTGTTCGCCGGGTTCGCCCGTGACAACGTGGACAACACCGCCACGCTCACCCCGCAGCCCACGTGCGGCGTGTTCAACTTCCCCGCGTTCTGGACGAACGGCACCTCGACGGACGCGATCACCATCGCGGACATCGGCGCCGCCGCGTACTTCATGGACAACCAAACGGTCAGCCGTTTGAACACGAGCGGCCTGCGCACGTTCGCGGGTGTCATCCTCGGCCTCGGCGCCAGCGACAACCCGAATTCCAGCGTCGCGAACATGGTCGCGGTGTGGAATCCCCCGCCCGGCTTCGGTCAGGCGAGCATCGCCGCTGCCATCGCGGCGGGCACCATCCGTGCGGCCTCGCAGGTCGGTACCGCGACCCTCGCGGCCGGTACGGTGACCGTCGGCAGCGTCACGATCACGGCGTCGAGCCGTGTGTTCGTGTCGCGCAACGTCGCAGCGGGCACGTTGGGCAACCTGAGCGCCCCGACGACGACGTACACCGTCGGCGCGGGAACGGGCTCGTTCGTCATCAACTCGTCGAGCAACACCGAGACTTCCACGGTGTTCTACCAGATCATCGGCTGAGCCGAGGGGAACCACCATGGAACTCAATGCAACAACGATTCCCGGACTGTTGACGGCGTTTAACGCGTCATTCAGCGCCGGCTACCAGAAGCTCGTCGCGGACAAGTCCTGGGACAAGGTCGCCATGGGCGTCACCTCGTCCACGCGTTCGCAGACCTACCCTTGGATGGACAAGGTTCCCGCGCTCGCCGAGTGGCTGGGCTCGCGTACCGCGTCCAACCTAGAAACCCGCTACCAGATCGTTCAAAATCGGCGCTACACGTCGAGCCTCATGCTCGACCGGACGCTCATCGAGGACGACCAGTTCGGTGTCTACGCGCCCGTGTTCGAGGGTCTCGGAATCGCTGCCGCGAAGTGGCCGGACATCATCGTCGCGGACGCCTTGATCCACGGCACCGACAGCACCTACGGGCTCGCGCCCGATGGCGCCTACTTCTTCTCGGCGTCGCACCCGCAGGACCCGAACCAGTCCGCGTCGCCGACGCAGTCCAACCTCTACACGGGTCGCGCGCTCACGCCGGCCAACTACGGCTATGTGCGCTCGCAGATGCGCTCGCTCAAGGGTGCCGACGGCCAGCCGCTCGGAATCAAGCCGACCAAGCTCATCGTCCCGCCGTCGCTCGAGCCGATGGCGCGTCAGATCCTGATGTCCGACCAAATCGCGTCGCAGTACCTCACGGACTCCACCAACGCGCAGGTCGGCGGCCAGACCAACATCTACAAGGGGACCGCGGACCTCGTGGTGTACGACGAGCTGACCAACGGCTCCGGCGACACGCCCGGCGCGTGGTACCTCTCCGACGACTCCAAGCCGGTCAAGGGCCTCGTCTGGCAGACGCGCATCGCGCCGCAGATCATCCCGCGTTTCAACCCGGCCGACCCGAGCGTCTACGAGAACGACCAGCTCCAGATCGGCGTCTACGCGCGAGGCGCGCCGGGCTATCTCATCTGGCAATGCATCGCCAAGTGCACCCCGTGAGGAGCGCACGATGAGCGACACTCGCCAAATCGAGGCGCGTTGCACGCTGCACGTCGGCGGGTCGCAGGTCACGCACCTGTGGACCGCCGGCATGCGTGTGCCGAACGTGTGGACGGCCTTCGAGGTCGACGAGGACAAGCTCGCCGAGCTCCAGGTCGAGTCCGCGAAGGGCGCAATTCAGTTGCGCGAGCCGCAGCCGCCGGCGCCCCCGCTGGCGCCCATCGAGCCCGCGAAGCCGAAGCGAAAGAAGGTCTGACCCGTGGCTGGCGTCGTCTACGCAACGCTCTCGCAGTTTGCTATCTGGGGCGTCCAGGCTGGCATGTTTGCGGGCGTATTCGACGACGGCCAAATCACTATCGCGCTGCAAGGCGCGAGCGACCTCGCGAGCGGCTACTACGCCGACCAGTTCACGCTCCCACTACTCGAGTGGGGCACGGACTTGTCGCGCGCGGTGTGCATCATCGCAGGGTGCGACCTCGCGGACACGCGTGGTCACAACGTCGAGGGGAGCGAGGCGCTTTTCGAGACTCGTCGCCGCAACGCGATCGAGTGGCTCGAAAGAGTGTCGAAGGGCGAAGTCGCGCAACCGTTGGTCGTCGATTCGTCGACGGACGACGATGCGGAGTCGGGCGGACTCGTGACCACGGCTCCGTCGCGCGGGTACCGCACGGATGGGTTCACGCGATGAGCGTGCAGCTCACCATGGGCAGCGCGACGCTGGAATCGGTCGCCCGCAAGGTCGTCCACATTCCGGGCGCGTTGCCTCGCATCGCCGCGCAGGTCGGCAAAGAGGCGCTCTCGCGCGTGCTCTTGGGCTTTCGGCAAGAGTCCGACCCGTACGGCAACCCGTGGGCTCCGCTGCAAGTCCGTAAGGGGCGCATCCTTCAGGACAAGGGGCTCTTGCGCGCGAGCTTCGCATCTCGCGTCGAGGGGACCAACGTCGTTCTTGGCGCGGGCGGACCGGGCGGACGATGGGCGGACGTGCACCAACGCGGGCGCACCATCACGCCGAAGCGCGGGGCGTTTCTGCGCTTCAGGTTGCCGGGCGGCGGCTGGGTTCAAACGAAGAAGGTCACCATCCCGGCGCGCCCGATGGTGCCGACGCGCGCGGGCGGCGTGCCTTCGAAGTGGTCGCTCGCGTTCGTCGCGGTGGCGCGCGCCATGGTCCGCCAGGTGCTCGCGTGACCACGCCGGACCTCGCGCCGGCGACGGCCTTCATCGCGGCGATGCAAACGGCCCTGACGCCCGTCGGGCTCTTCATCGTCAATCGGCGCAACCTGCCGCAGAACAACATCTGGCCGCGGTACGTCGTCGAGCGCGTGGACATCGTCGAGGCTCCGCTTCGGACGCAGGGCAACCCGCGATCGTTCTCGGCGGATGATCACCAGATTGCGTTTCACTGCTGGGGCCAAGTCGAATCCGATTGCGAGAAGATGCGGCAAGCGCTCGTGACCTCGGCGCGGCAGTACCTCCAAGGGCGCAACTACACGGTTCAATCGTCCGTGTGGACCGAGCCGACGTGGGCGCAGACCGGGTTCGTTCTCACGGTCATGCTCGTCGTCACTCTGCCTTTCGCAAAGGCCATCCTGCCCGGCACGACGCCCCCGGCGCCCTATCCGTCGCCGTCCACATCCGTCGGAAACGACACGAAAACAACCGTCGTGGTCGAAACCGACCAGGTCGACAGCACGTTCATCTGAGAGGCATCACCGATGGCAACCGCCCCCTCGATTTCCTTCAACGTCAACACGCGCGCGTTGGGCCAGGTCCAGACCGGCATCGGCGTGCTCGTCGTGATGTTCGGCATCTGTTCCGCGGGCACTCCGAACGCGGTGTACAGCTACGCGGGCTCGGCGAGCTCGTCGCAGGCCGCGACGGACCTCGGCATCGGGCCGCTCTCCGAGGCCGTGCAGTACCAGCTGTCGCGCGCCAACGCGCAAGTGTTCGTCGTTCCGATCACGCCGACGTACCTCTCGCTTCCGAGCAACGTCACGCACGTCGGGACGAGCACCGGAACGTTCGGCGTCGTCGCGTCGGGCCCGACGGACGGCACGCACTACAGCGCGTGGGACCACGGGCAGTGGATCGTCAAATTCATCTCGGGCGGCGTGGTCGGCACCGCGACGTTCCAATTCTCGAAGGACAACGGCACGACGTGGAGCACGACGCGCACGACGGCCGCGAGCGTCACCCTGGAGACGGGCCTCGCGGTGACGTTCGTGACTTCCGCCACGACGTTCGTGGCCGGTGACACGTACTCGTTCACCGCGTACGAGCCCACGTTCTCGACGAGCGACATGGGCGCCGCAATCACGGCCGCGTTCACGCCCAACAACCCGTACCAGATGATTCACATCGTCGGGTCGGACATGGGCACGAGCGACAGCGCGTCGGCGACGGCCTACGCGTCGCGCGTGGCCGCGCTCGAGACGGCCATCGGCACACAGGCGACCCGCACGCGCTTCGTCGACGCGTTCATCGACGGGCCGCGCGTCGCCGCGAACTCGACGAGCGACGGCCTCATCATCGCGGCCTTTGCGAGTACGGTCGCCTCCGACGTGGGCGCGACGGCGGGCATGCAGACGCAGCCGAACACCCTCGACGGCTTCTCGGTCCCGCGCTCGGTCGCGTGGCCGTTCGTCGGCAAGTCGCGGCTCGTCGACCTCGCGCAGACGACGTGGGCGCGCAACGTCGTGATCGATCCGGGGATCATCTCGATCGACACGGACAGCGCCACGCGACCCGCGCTCAACACCGCGAATTTCTGCACGCTCACGACGATGGCGGGATTGCAGGGCTTCTACGGCTGCAACGCGCCGACGCTCGCCGCGGCGGGCAGCGACCTGAACTCCATCGAGCACAACAACGTGATGAACCTCGCGAAGTCGACGGCCTTCGCCGCGCTCGCGCCGGTGCTCGGGAGCGCCGTGATCGTCGACAAGACAACCGGATTCATTTCGCAGCAAAGCGCGCTCGGCATCGAGAAGAACACGCTCCTCCAACTGCGCGGCGTGCTCACGCAGACGGGCGGCGTCCAGCGCGCGAGCTTCGTTTCGTTCCAGGTCACCAGGGACAACAACATCCTCTCGACGAAGCAGCTCGTCGCGCAGCTCGGCATCGTGCCGCTCGGGTACGTCGAGACGATTCTCGTGAACATCAGCTTCGTCAATCCGACCGTCATCGCCGCGTAAGGCTGGAGGCACATCGTGACCGCTCCCCAATACCCTCTCGTCAACGGCGTGATGTACGACTTCTCGTCGATCACGGCGATGCTCGGCGCGACGCCCTACGGCGGCTTCAAGTCGATCAGCTACAAGGACAGCCTCGAAGGTGAGCTTCAGTACGGCACCTTCGCGCAGGCCGTCGGCGTCACGCGCGGGCAGTACAAGCCCGAGGCCTCGCTCGAAGTGTACCTCGCCGACTGGTACGCGTTGATCGCGGCGCTCGGCGACGGATTCGGCGTGAAAACGTTCCCGATCACCGTGCTCTACGACGAGAACGGGACGAGCCACGTCGACGTTCTTCCCAGCGTGCGCATCAAGGGTAACGCCAAGGACTACAAGCCGGGCGCCGATGGGCTCTCGGTGAAGGTCGACCTCATCGTCATCGCGCCGATCGAGTACGATGGTCTGACCATGATCGACAAGGTGATTTCGTGACCGAGCCCATCGACAGCGAGGACACTCCGAGCGCGTACCTCACGCGCGACCAAGTTGCGGCGCTCAAGGCCGCATCGCCCGGCGTGCGGCTGTACGCGCTCGACGTCCCCGACGATGGCGTCGCGGTGGTGTTCCGCGCGCCGACGGAGGTCGAGTACCGGCCTCTGATCAACGGCAAGCTCGACCGCGCCGCCGACCGCTCGACGGTGCTCGCGCAGCTGGCGATCAAGCTCGTCGTCGCGCCCGGCACCGACGAACTAGCAACGCTCTTCAAGCTCTACCCGGCGCTCGCCTCGCGCATCGCTGGTCAGGCGATGGCGATTGCCGCGGGCGAGGGGGCCGCGACGGCAAAAAAACTGTAGACCTCGCGCTCGCTGGGCTCGACAGCCCGGTAGTCGGCGGGCCGCTGCTCACGGCATGGCTCGCGCGCGAGGACTCGATTGAGGCGAATGCCGGCGCGATGATGGTCGCGCGGTTCATGGGTGCTGTGAACGCTGCTTTGGCCAAGAAGTGAGGCGTCGGTGGCGACAGACACGGTCGAATGGGTGCTCAAGCTGGTCGACCGCGTAAGCGGTCCGGCCGCGGGCATCGTTCGGTCGCTGGAGTCGATCGGCGTCACGGGCAAGGCGCTCGGGAGCGCCGCGACGTTCGGCGTCGACGCGCTCACGTCGGCGCTGCACGTGCTCACGACGGCGGCGAAAATCTCGGCGGTCGCGGTGACCGGCCTCATCGTCGCGGGCGCCAAGATGGCGTTGGACGCCGCGTCGTTCAAAGACGACATGCTTCGATCGTTCGAACTCATGCTCGGCTCGCGGCAGGCGGCGACGGACACGTACGCGGCCATCGAGGCGATCGCCGATAAGGCCCCATTCAAGACCAACGAAGTCATGGGCGTCTTCAAGACGCTGCTCGCCGGCGGCTTCAAGCAGAACGAGGCTGAGAACATCTTCGCGGCCATCTCCGACGTCGCGGCCGTGCAGGGCGACGAGGGCGCGCAGAAGCTGAAAGACCTCACGGCGATCATTTCCAAGATCAACGCGATGGGCAAGCTCGGCGGCGAAGAACTCGAGCGGCTCTCGGTCGCCGGCGGCGCTGCGGGCGCGGGGTCGAAACAACTTCTACAACAGCTCGCCACGTCGCGCGGGACGAGCGTCGACGCTGTCCGGCAAGCCATCTCAGAAGGCCAGATCAAGTCGACCGAAGCCATCGCGGCCATCATGGACACGGTCAGGGCGAACACCGACAAGGGCGGGCCGCTTGGCCAAGCGACGCTCTTGTTCGGCCAATCGTCCCTCGGCGGCGCGATGTCGACCTTCAAGTCGCGCGTCGATCAGCTGTTCCAGGACGTCGACATTGGCCCGGTGAAGGACTTGCTCGGCTTCATCAACACGTCGCTCGCGAAAGGCAGCGTCGCCGGCGACGCCTTGCGCGCGACGTTCAACGAGCTCTTCGGCGGCGTGCTCGCGGGCGGGTCGGACTTGATCCGTCAGGCGTTCACGCCCGAAAATATCCAGCGCTTTGGCGCCGCGCTTCACGACGCGTATGTGTTCGCGCGCGACTTCGTTGTGAGCATCCGCGCCGGCTGGCAGACGATGCAGCCCGCGCTCTCGGCGCTCGGAGAGCAACTCGCGCGCACGTTCGGAACTACGGGTCAAGCGTCGGGCGCGGCGTTCGCTGGCGTGCTTGTTCAGATTGCGACGGCGGTCGTCACGGTGTCGACGAACGTCCTAGGATTCATCGAAATCATGACGCCGCTCATTCGCGTCATGTTCCGAATCCAAGAGGCCTTCTGGCTCTTCCTCGGCACGCTGTACACGCTCGGGGCGACCATCGCGACCGTCGTGCTCGCGTCGCTCGGCGACCTCTACGGCGCGATGACGGGCACGGGGACACGGCTCGTCGACGGGCTCTGGCAGGGCATCAAGGGCGCTTGGAGTGGCTTGCTCGCGGGCTTCAAGGACCTCGCGATGCAGCTGCCCGAAGGCGTCAAGAAGGTCCTCGGCATCGCATCGCCGTCGCGCGTGATGATGCAGCTGGGCATGTACACCGCGGAGGGCTTCGGGCGCGGCCTCGAATCGGGCGCGGAGCGCTTCGACGCGGCTCCGGTGCTCTCGATTGCGTCGCTGTCCGCGTCGGGCTCGTCGGGCTCGCGTGGTGGCTCGGAGGGTGCGGCGCCGTCGTTCACGATCAACATCGACGCGCGCGGCACCGGGATGGACGAACGGCGTGCAGACGACCTCGCGGCGCGGATTCGGCGTGAGGTCGAGTCGCTCTTCGACGGGACCGGCATTCAGATAGGTGCAACGTGAGCACGTCCGCGCCGTACTGGAACGACGAGCCGATGGAGTGGGACGCGCTACGCGTCGCCAGCTCCACCGGGCTCACGCTGCTCGCACCGGGCATCGTCGACGACCTCAAGCCGACGGACTCTGTGAAAATCGACGAGCGCGAGGCGTCGGGCGTGCAGGGCGCGACCATCGGCTTCAACGGTCGCAAGCTCTCGCGCGTCGCGATCAAACTGCGCATCTGGTCGCCGACGCAGTTCGCTCGAATCGAGCCGTTTCTGACCGAGATTCGCCCGCGTTCGAAGGGCGGCGCGCCGGCTCCGCACGACTACTCGCACCCGATTCTGGCCCTGTGGGGGCTGACGTCGCTGCTCTACCTCGACTGCGAAGGGCCGACGATTCCGGGCGTGCGCGGTATCTCGTATCTCACCATCCGATTGATCGAGTTCGCACCGCCGCCCAAGAAGAGCGTCTCGGCGCCGATCACGAAGGGCGTCGGCCTGAACGGCACGAACGCACTCAGCGCGTACGGTGCGACCACGGGTGCCGATGGGTTCAATTTCGCGGGCACGGCCAGCGCGGCGCGTCCGACGTATCTGCCGTCGGGCTTCGACGCGACCGGTGGCGTCGGCGCGTTCGGCTCGCCGCAGCCGAGTGCGGCATGGCGCGCGGTCAAGCCGAGCTCGGGAGGGTCGACGCCGTGAGCGCCACCGTCGCGGGCTACCGCGTACTCGAGGCGGTCGTGCGCATGACACCTCGAGGCGCATGGTTCGCCGACGTCGTGAGCGATGAAGCCCCGACGACGCTCGCGGGCGTCGTCGTATTCGACGCCCCTGGCGCCACGCTGACGGGCTCCGTCGTGCGCTGCGGAGACTACAGCGTCGGCATGACCAACCGCACGTCCATGCGCCTCGTGGGCGGCCGTGGTGGGCTCTCGAAGCCGCTCGCCCCGACGACGCTCCGCAAGGTCACGCCGAGCGCCATCGCGAGCGCGACGTGCCGCGCAGCGGGCGAGGTGCTCTCGACCTCGGCGACGTTCCCGGCCGGCACGCTCGACGCGTGGGCGCGCATCGCGGGCACCGCAGGCGCGGCGTTCGATGCGTTGTGCGACGAGCAGGCAATCTCGACGTGGACCGTGCTCGATGACGGCTCGATTTGGTTCGGCGCGTACGCGTGGCAACCCTCGCCGCTCGACGCTGCGGACCCTCCGATCACCTCGATGGACTCGGACGCCGGCATCGGCTGGGCGACGTACGCGGTCGACTCGCTCGCGGCGCGCCCGGGCCAGACGATCGGCGGCATCCGCATCGCGGCCGTGGAGCATCGCATCGACGTTCGTGGTATGCGGACCGAGGTGCGGTATGCGTGACCTCGCGACTAGCCTGCGTTCGATCGTCGAGGCGCTCACCTCGCGCTTCGACTACCACGCGCTCTATCCGGCGACGGTCGTCTCACAGGCCGACGACGGCACGGTAGACGTGCGCCCGGACAACCCGCGCGCCGGCAAGGTGCTCGCGGACCTGACCGGCGTGCGCATCCGCAACGGCATTCCGGGGCTCAAGGTGGTCGTGCCGAAGGGCGCGCGCGTTCGCCTCGGATTCGAAGGCGGCGACCCTGCGCAGCCGTACGCGGCGCTGTGGGATTCTGGCTCGCTCGCGGGCGTGCAAATCTACCTCGCGGCGGATGCGTGGGCTGTGCGCGGCGGCGTCAAGGATGGCCCTCAGTCCTTCGTGGGAGTCGACGAGAACGGCGCGATTTCGCTGACAACCGCGATGGGCTCGCTCATCGCTGTCGACCCGCGCACGGGCATCGTCGAACTCACAACATACGACCCGAACAACCTCGACGCCAACGGCCGCGCGACCTGGGTTGGCACCGTGCAACTCGGACCGTCGGGGTTCAGCGGCACGTTCGCCGGCGGCGTCTGCGGATTCTCGTGGGATGCGAAGGGCGGCGCGTTCACGTCCGTCGGCGCGGGGCAGTGCTCGCTCGCGCACACCGGCGGGCAACTCGGAGTCGGAATCACGCCGACATCGCTCGCGAGCGGCATCGTGCACGGCGGGTCGCCGTCGCCGCCCCCTTCGCTGACATGGCTGGTGGCACCATGAGCCTCTGCAACTTCGTCCCGCACTTTCCGATCCCGGCCATCCCGCTGCCGTCGATTCCGTCGTTCTCGATTCCGACCATCTCTCTCACGCCCGTGCGCCTGGTGTGCATGCTGGATCGGTTCGCATGAGCGCCACCGACTACGGCTACGACCTGACGACCTACGCGCAAGGCATCCAGGGCGGCGCGGGCGGCCTCGACCCGGCGTTCCGCGTCATCAGCGGCCCGCGCGTCGTTGTCGAGGCCATCGTGCGTCGGTGGACCACGCCGCGCGGCTCGCTCATCACCGACCCGAACGCGGGAATCGACCTGCGCGCGTTCATCGGCCAGGGCGTCACGCAGAACAATGTCCGGCTCATCGCGCCGTTCTTGGTGCGCGAGGCGATGGCGGACGAGCGCGTGCTCGACGCGCAGGTGGTCCCCACGTACGACTTCGCGTCGCGGACGATGACCATCGGCGCGACAATCACCCTCGCGCAAGGGCCGTTTTCGTTCGTTGTCTCTGCCAGTGCGGAGCGCATCATCATCCTCTCGGGGCCAGCATGACCACGCCGATCACAGTCACGCTCGCCGACCTGCTCGCGACTCCGACGCAGCAATCGCTCGTCGCCGACGCGCTCGGAGTGCTGGGCCTGCCCGGCTCGCCGTTTCCTACCGCGGCGTGGCAACCGACGGATGTGCCCTACGTGCTCGTCAGCGCGAACGCCGCGGGGATGCTCGATGTCGCGGGGTTCGTGCCGCAGATTGCCGCGGGCGGCCTACTTGGCCTTGCGACGGGCGACTGGCTCACGCTGCTCGCCGCGAGCAACTTCGAGACGTACCGCAACCCCGCGGTGTCGACGATCCGCATGCTCACGCTCGTCGACACGAGCGGCGCGCCGAGCACGTTCGCCGTCGGCGACGTGACCGCCGTATCGGTGCAAGGCGTCGAGTTCACGAACGCATCGCCGGGCACTCTGCCCGCGAATGGCGTGCTGCCGATGCCCTTCGTCGCTGTCGTATCCGGCGCGACCGGCGACAACGCGTCGGGCCCCTGGACGATGCAGACGGCCATCGCCGGCGTGTCGATCACGGAGTCGACTGTTCAGATTGTGCGCCACGGGTCCAACGCGGAGAGCGACGACTCGCTCACGCTGAAGTGTGTTGAACGATGGGGCACGCTCGGAGCTGGCGCGAACGACGCGGCCTATGCCTACTGGAGCAAGACTGCGCCGGGCGTGACCGAGTCCGTCACTCGAGTGCGCGTGCTCGGCGACACACCGCTACCGGGGCAGGTCACGCTCTACCTCGCGACGGATACCGCGCCGGTCACGAGCGTCGGGACCGTCGGCCCGGTGTCGTTCAACGGCGCGGGCGTCGCGACCTTGACGGTCACCGCCGACGCGGTCGCAGCGCCGTACGTCAATGGCGTTCTCGTGGTCACCGCGCTCACGAGCGGCGCCATCGGCGCGGCGACGTTCTCGGCGTCGTTCGATGGCGGCGCGACGACGCTCGGCCCCTTCACGACTGCGGCATCGGTCGACTTTCCGGCGCAGGGCGTGACGCTCGCGTTCGCCGGCGGCGCGCTCGTCGCGGGCGACGTGTGGCAGTCGCAGTTGTACGCGTCGACGACGGGGCTCGTTCAGGCGTACATCTATCCGGGCCCGTCGCTGCAAGGCAAGGCGCCGACATGCGTCGACGTCTTCGTGTACCCCGCCGCGGCGTATCCGCTCACGCCCGTCGGAACGGTTTACCTCGCGAGCGCGGCGACGCACTCGGCGGTGGTGTCGGGCCTGCCCGGCCTGTTCGCGTCGATCGCGCAGACCATCCCAGTCGGCGGCACGCTCTACCGTGCGCTCTTGATTCAGAAAATCATGGAGCTTCCCGGCGTCGTCAACGTGACCTTCACGTCGCCGCCTGCGTTCGCGGTCGGCGGTAGCGGGCAGATCACGCTCGGCGCCAACGAAATCCTCTCGATCGGCTCGATCGCCGGCCTCGCGGTGACGCCGTGACGACCTATCAGCAGTACTTCCCAACGTTCTTGCCGCCGTGGCTCGCGAACGACGCGGGCAACGTCTGGGCGGGCTCGTTCGGGACGTTGGCGGACGGCATCGTCGATGGCGCGACGAACGCCGTGAAGTGCAGCATCATCCAGACCGCGCCGGACGACGCGCTGCCGTACCTCGGCGCCGCGCGCCCGCACGTGATTCGCTACCCCGGCGAGTCGGCGGACAGCTACCGCGCCGCGCTCGCGCAGGCGTTCGACTTCGCGGGCCTGCTGGGTACGGATTGGGGCATCATCACGATGCTCGCGCGCGCCGGGCTTTCGGCGCAGATTGTTCGAAACAATCAGTGGAACGCGGACGGTCACCCGGGCAACGTCGACCCGTACTGGGCGCGATTCTGGGTCGTGATTCAGAATCCGGGCACGTGGTCGGCGGGCTCGCGGTGGGGCGGCGGCGGCCGATGGGGCTCGTCGTTCCGATTCGGAATCACCGGGCTCTCGCAAGAGCTCGAGGACTACATCATCAACGTGTGCCTCACGTACAAGGCGAGCCACGCGCGGCTGATGCGCATCCGCTGCATCGTGTCCGGCACGCCGTGGGGCTCCGGATACACGTGGGGCGGTTCGTTCACTTGGGGCGGCGTTTACGCTGACATCTATACGGGAAGGCCAGTCACATGAGCACGACGATCACCGGCGACGGCACGCAGCCGCTCTCGCTCACCACCACTGGACCGAGCGATGGACCCATCGCTGATGCCTCCGACGTGAACACGCCCGTTCAAGCGGTTCTGAATGGCACCGTGCGCCTCGGAACGTTCCACGTCGCGAGCCTCGCCGCGCTCGCGTCGTACACCGGCCAGCAGCCCAACGAGCGGATATTTGTGCTCGGTTACGGGCTCTACCGGTACAACCAAGCGGGCGCGAACACCACGGACTCGCCGCGCTACATCGCCGCGAGCGGCGGTACCGGGCGCTTTGAGTGGGAGCTCGTCACCGCGGCTGGCGCGGCCGACGGGCTCGCGACGCTCAACAGCAGTCAGCGCCTCGTGCAGATTCCGCAGTACGCCACGCTCGCGATGTCGAGCGTGTCTCTCGCGTCCGCGGTCGCGGTGACGAGCACGACGTACGTCGACGTGACGGGCATGTCCATCTCGCTCTCGTGCGCCGCGGGCGACATCCTGAACATCAGCGGGCTCGCGTCCGCATGGCTCACGGGTGCCGCGAGCGCGTACGTCAAGGTCATCGTCGTCGACGGTGGCACACCGAGCGACGTGAACCTTCCGCAATACATCGATGGCGGCACCAACACCACGAACGCGAACCCCGCGATTCGGCCGTTCTCGGCGCTCTACACCGTGACCACGGGCCCGACGGTCGTCGTGAAATTGCAGGCGAAAACGAGCGCGAACACTCTCGACGTCGGCGGCGCCGCGCAGTCGCAGAACACGACGCTGCAGGTCGTGCAGGTCCGGCCGTGACCGATTTCTTGGGCACGCAGTTTCGCTTCGGCGGCGCGTCGACGATCACCGTCGCCGACACGTCGACGCCGACGCAAGTCGCCTCGACGGCCGCAGGCGCGCGCCTGATCACGCTCGCCGGTACGTTGACCGCCGCGCGCACCATCGTGCTCGTGACGCAGCCCGGATGGGACTGGACGATCTGGAATACGACCGCGCAGACGGTGACCGTCGCGGCGCAGAGCGGCGGGACGACGGTCCCCGTGCAGAGCGGCGCGATCCTGTCCGTAATCGCGACATCCGCGGGCATCGCGCTCCCCACCATAGCATCGAACCGCACGGTCGCCGCAGTGTCCGGTGCGGCGTATTCGATTGCTGGGCAGTACGAGGACGTCACCGTCGAGAACGGCGTGAGTTCGACGATCACACTCCGTGACGCGAGCGTCGCTGTCGTCGGCGAGTGGCACCTCATCAAGAGCGCCGCGGGCGCGAGCACCGCGGAAGTTCAATTGATCTCGGTGTCAGGCGATATCGATGGCAATTCGGGTATCAGCCTCGGACTGCACACCACGGCCGCCGCGTTCGTGCAGTACTACGGAGGCGGAAGTTGGGGCGTCATCTCGACGTCGAATTCGACGCTGCCGTTCAGCCCGTCGAACGCGGGCGCGCTCGCGGGCGACAGCCTGACCGCTACGTCGTTCGTGGCCGTTCAGACGGACGACGCGGCCGCATTCTTGTCGCTCGGAGCCACTGCACCGTGCACGTGGAAGCGCTATGGTGGCTCGCCCGAATCGCACGTTGCTGCAAATCCAGGGTCGCTCTGCTCCGACTACACGAACGGCGAACTGTACATCAAGAAGACCGGCACGGGTAACACCGGCTGGAAGCTCGTCACCCACGCGTGAGGACATCATGATACCCTTCGGCCCCATCGCCCTCGGCTCCCTCTCCGCGCCCGGCGCGCTGTCATCGGCGAGCGTACAGGCCGCCGCTGACCAGCTGCCGTGGGCGTTCAAGCTCGCGCTCCAGGTCTACGGTACCTTCACGGGCTCGTACATCATCGAGACGAGCCTCGACGGCACGAACTGGTCAACGGCTGTCACGGCGTCGACTACGGCCGGGATGTTCGATCTGGTTTCGCCGACGATTGGCGTGCGAGTGACGGCTAGCGCGATGAGCGCCGGCACGCTCTACGCTCAAATCGGCGGCCTCGACGCGCGGGGGTCGTGATGGCGCTCGGCTCACCCAACGTCGGCACGGACACGGGAAGCAACGTCGCGACGGACACGCCGTCGGGCGTCGGCGGCGGCGTCATCGCGACGATTTCGCTGCCGCTGACCATCCCGGCAATCTACAGCGGAATCGCGACCGCGACGGTCCCCTCGACGAGCGCGATGCGCGTCGGACAGTTGCTCGACTCGCGCGACAGCGCCACGGGCTACGTGTGCCTCTGGATGGTCCTCGCCGTGCAGACGCCGACGACGGTCGACCTGCTCAACCTCGGAGACTTCTACTCGTCGGCGCCTGGTAGCGTCATGTCGACGGGCACGACGAAGATTTCGCTCGCGCAGCGCGGGTTCGAAGTTCTGGTTTCGTCGTCGACGACCTACACGTATCCGCCTTGCGTGTCCGAATTGACCGTCGACGGCATGGGCGGCGCTGGCGGCGGCGCGTCGTCCACGACTTCAGGCGCGGGCGGCGGTAAGGTCGGCGGCGGGGCGTCGGGCCAAGGCGGATACGGCGGCGGCGGATGCTGTTTCACGACCAAGGTCCTATCTGTCACGCCTTCGACGATTGTCGCCGGCACGCCTGCCACTCTATCGGCTTCTACGGTCGCAATCACCATCGGCGCTGGAGGCTCCGGCGGCGTTGGTGGTGTCGCGGGCGGCAACGGGAGTGCTGCAACGGGTCAGGCTGGTGCGGCTGGCGGCACGAACGGGTCGGACGGCGGATATAGCGCGTTCGGATCTGTATTTTTCCCGTTTGGCAAAGGCGGCAACAAGACGAACCGCAGCTCTTCGGGGGGCACCAACGCGGCCGGCGGCGCCGCGGGCGGCACGTCGGGGACAAACGTAGTTATAGGTGGCGGATGGTTGCCCGTTGCGATCGGCGGGTTTTGCGGAAGCGCGTGCAGTGGCAGCCTCCCGCCGGCTGCCGCCAGCGGCGGCGGCGCTTCGACCGTTGGCGGTACGCCTTCGCTCACTGGCCCTACGTGCGTCGCAAACGGGCCCACCGATGCTCAGTACACGCAAGCGCTATGTTCACTGCAAGCGCCCACGGCTCCGTGGAACCGAAGCCTCGGCGCGGTGGGCACGCCTGGCGCGGCCAACACCGGCGGCGGAGGTGCAGCGGGTGCGCCGGGCGGATGCGGCGGGATGGGCGAAGAGGCTGGATTCTGCGGCCTGTACCCGGACGCAAACTCTGGCCGCCCGGGCGACGGCGGCAACGGTGGCGCGGGGAGCACGACCACGGGCGCCAACGGTACCGCGGGCGGCAACGGCTACGCGGGCACGTGCGGGCGCGGCGGAGGCGGCGCAGGCGGCGCTGGCGGCGGCGGCGGCGGCAACACATCCGGCGGCAACGGCGGCGCGTCGGGCAACGGCGGCGCAGGCTCGCAAGGCTACGTTCGAATTCGAGGGGTTGGCATCCTCCAATGAAGGCATATCAGGTCAAATCCGGCTCGGTCGTGAACGTGATTCTCGTCGAGTCCCAAGAATTCGTCGACTCATCGCCGCTTTTCGCCGCGTTCCGCTCGCCGGACACGCAGTGGATCGTAGTCCACGATGACACGCGCGTGCCCATTCAAATCGGATGGTCGTACGCCAACGGCGTGTTCATCCCGCCGGCGGACGTCGAGGCCGCGCCGGTGACCGATGGTGACTTGCAGGCCGCGAGCAACGCGGCGATGGAGGGCGCATGATTCCCGCTTGGTTGACTCTGCACAACATCATGGAGCTCGTCGGCTGGGTCGGCGCAGGCGCCGCGCTACTGTCGAAACTGCCGTTCATCTCGCCCGTGTGGCGCGCGAGGCTCGAACGCCTCGGCGTGATGGCCGGGCAGGCCGTCGTGAGCGAAAAGAAGCTCGTCGAGTCGACCACTGCAAGCGCTGCCGCAGTCAGCAAGGTGTCGCCGTGAACGACCGCATCGGGCTCGCCATCCTGGTCACGTCGCTCCTCGGCTTCGCTGTGTGCTGCACGCAGAGCGCGCGCGCGCCGCTGTACCCACTTGCGGACACGCTCTGCGTCGTCGCTGCGGAGGCGGCCGGCCTCGACGAGTCGGCGGCATCGAAGTCGTGCGGCATCGCGGTCGACGTCGTGCACGACATCGTCGGCGCGCGCAATGCCGCGAAGGCCAAGCTTGCGGCGGCGCCGAGTGCGTCGGCGAGCGGGAGCGCGAAGTGAGCGACGCCGACCGGTCCCCGCCGCTCGTTGCGCCACGCCGCTCGCGCGGCGCCGCGCCGCGCCACCTGGTCCGATTCCGCGCCGAGCTGCGCGCGCGCCGGCTCGTGCGGTTCGTGCCGAGCGGCAACGCGTCGACGACGGGCGGGCGGATTGTGTTGGAGGCGGCGCCGTGATCTCGAACATGCTTCCGACGTTCGGCGGCAACTACTTCGTAGTCGCGTCACCCTCGTACTTGCAGACCGTCTCGGGCGTCGTCCTCTCGACGTGTCCGCCCGACAGCAACTACGGGCACGGAGCGTTCGGCCCCGCGACGGCTGTCGAGCGTCCGCGGCAATCGCGCAAGGGCCGCGGCCGCGCGTGCTTTGCGCGTCTGCCTGTGCTCGTCGCGCCGCGCCGTGATGACCGCCCGCTCGGCCGTGAACGCCGCGCACGCACGCATTGGTACGCAGGGAGGCCACTCAGATGATCACTCGACATCTGCCCTGCCCGTTCCCCGACTGGCCCTACGCGCAGGCGACCGCCGCGCAGTGGACCGAGGTCACCGTCACGTGGGACCGCGAGCAAATCGCGTTCGAGTGCAACGCGCCGCGGCTGCTGCCGCCGGACGCGGCGTGCATCGCGGAGCAGGCGATCGAGGCGATCGAGCGCAGCATCCGCATGCACGCGTTCGTGCGGAGGGCGCCGTGACGTACATGGAACGCAAAGCGACGCCGTGGGCTCGCGCCGACTACCTCGCGGCGATGTCCTCGGCCATGCTCGCTCTCACGGGCAAGCGACCGCCGCGCGACGCGCTCGCGATTCTCTGGGCGCAGAGCATCCTCGAGTGCGGCAGACACGGCGCCATCGAGGGCCAGTCGTGTTGGCGATACAATATCGGAAATTTGAGGGGAGTCGCGCCAGACGGCGGGTTCACGGTGCTCCCCGGCGCGTGGGAGCGCGCGCCCGACGGCTCGACTGTCTACCCGGCTGACCAGCGGTTCCGTGCGTACGCAAGCCTCGAAGCCGGCGCGCTCGACATGCTCACGGTGCTCTCGAAGCAGGGCAACTTCGCGAAGGCCTGGGCCGTGCTGACGAGCGACACGCCGACGGCGCACGCGTACGTGCAGGCGTTGCACGACGGGCGTTACTTCACCGCCGACCCGACGCAGTACGAGCGCGCGGTCACGTCGCTCGCCATCGAATGCATGCGCGGGACGCCGGTCACCGACTGGCCGCCGACGTGCGCGCAGATGCCCCCCGAGCAGGGCTACCAGCCAGCGCTCGACGCCGCGCACGCGATGGAACTCGCCGCCGAGCGAGCCGACACAGACCCCGCACCCTCGCCCTACTCGGAGGTCACGTGAGCGACGAATCAGGGAGTCACAGTGCCGTACTCGTCGCGATTCAATCGCTCGGCGCCGCGATGCTCGCTCGCATCGACGCGATGGACGCGAAAATTCAGGCCATCTCGCCCCTCGTCGCAGAGCACGGGATCCACCGCGAGGCGCAGGCAGAGGCGGTGCGCGACCACGAGAATCGACTGCGGATGATCGAGTCGACTCGCATGGCCGCCGCCGACGTGGCGAAGCTCGAAGACCGAGTACGCGAGCTGGAAAAATGGCGATGGCTCGTGCTCGGCGCTGCGGTTGCCGGCGGTGGCGGCGCGGCGGCGCTCGCGCGCGCAGTGCTGGGCCACTGATGGCCGCCCGTCGCCGCCGCCGCATCGCGCCAGACTCGCCCGCAATCGAGGTCGACGCCGGGGTGATGGCCTGCATCTGCTCCGCCTCGGAGTGCGCGTGCGAGGTGCGCCGCGACGCGCCGATGTCCGACGCCGACGAGGTGCGGATGCTGTGGTCGATGGCGCGGGTCGTGGTGGATCGGGCGGAGGCGTAGGCTAGGCGTCGAACCAGTAGACGGCGCGCACGTCGGCCGGGTCTAGCCCGTGGTGGGCGCAGACCGCCGCAAGTGCGGGCACGAAGCCATTGTCGCCGAGCCCGATCGACTCCCAGTCGACCGCGAGCATCTCTGCGGCAGTCGCCCACGAGTGACTGTCTGCGAACGAGTACGAACGTGCCGCTTGGTCGCGCGTCCGCGATGATGCGTCCGAAGGCACTCCGCGGTGACCGAACGGCGTGATGTGACACCCGTCGAGGTCCCCGATCGCGTGCATCATCGCGCGGTCGTGGCCCGTGAACGGGTAGACCGACTGCGGCGACCCATCGGGATACGGGCGAGTGAGCACGATGCCGAGCGCATCGCGAGAGTCGGAGTCGTTCCCGAGGTACTGCCAGGCGCCATCGCGTCGGGCTTCGACGTGGACTGAGATGTCGAGGCCCATCATCCGCCCCCCCTTCGCCGCCGCTTCCATCGCGCTCCTCGCCCAATCCGCGAACGCCACGCCGGCCCGCTCTGCGGCGGCGTCGTAGCGCGCGGACTCTGTCGGGGAGAGGCGCACTTGACGCGTGTCAGTCCGCGCCTCTGCGCCGCTCTTGGGGCGCCCCGCGCCCGGTCGGCGGCCGCCGCGGCGGTCGGGCCAGAGGACGTCTGCGGGCGCGATCTCGCGGCCGTCGGGGGCGGTCACGCGCGCCGCGTAGACGGGGCGTCCGTTGCGCCAGCTGTCGATGATGTTCGCGCGCGCTGCCGAGTCGAGCGCGAACCTCGCAGGCTTCGCCCTGCCCTCGAGGTAGAGCACAAGCTCGGCGACGGGGACTAGGGGGCGAGTCACGGCCCCTTGTCGGTGTCGACCGGGCCGAACGGGTACGGCTCGACAATGATGCCGTTCCACACCTCGCGAAGCATGTCGTCGAGCCTCGCGCCCGAAATGTCCTCCCACCGGCACCGCGGCGCGCCGAGTTCTCGATCGACATCCGTCGAGTCGAGCCCGAGCCGCTCCGCAATGTCGGCGACGGCGTCGGCGCGCGACGAGTAACCCCGCGCGCTCACCGCGACACCGCCGCGTTGTGCCGCTCGGCGCTGTCGACCAGCGCGGAGACGAGGCGGGCGCGTGCGTCCGCGGCGAACGCGACGGCCTCGCCGTCGATGTCGCGCGCCTCGCGCTCGAGATCGTCGACCGCGTCGGACGCGGCGCAGTAGGTGTCCTCGATGAGGCCGTCCGGCGACTCGATGTACCAGGTGAAGTCGCGGCCGAATTGCCGAATCGCGTCGCACTGGTACGGGGTGCCGACGTAGCGGTCGGCGGCGCAAACTGTTTCGATAGTCGGCATGGTCTCTCCCTTGGTCCGGCGTCGTTTCGCCGCCACGCCATCCGAGATTCGAAGGGCGGTGCGGGGAAGCGAGGCTCACCAGCCGTATGCCTCGTCTTCGAGCGCGTCGTGGGCCTTCCCCCATGCGGGGTGAGACGATGGCACCTTGACCTCGTGCGCCCACTCGAAGAACGCGTTGATTTGTCGGACGCGAATCTTGCGCTCGTCGGCCGTCTTCGCTGCGTTCAACTTCGCCCAGATCATCGCGTTGGTCATGGTCATTCTCCCGGTTCGTCGCCGCGCTCCGTGCGCTGCTGACAAGAGAGAACATGTCACCCGCATTGAATCGCGCAACCGGAATCTACACGGCCGATGACGATTTGTGCTGCGTGCGGGGATTCACTGGGTTTTCGCGCGCATTATCGCCTCGCGACCCTTCGGCGTGAGCCGGTACGACGTGCCGCGCTCGGGGTAGCAGAGCGTCTGCGCTTCGTCCCATTCGGCGTGGCCGGCGTCGATGGCGCGGAGCACGCGCGGCGGCGGCAGGCCGTGGAACGCGCACGGGAACGCGCGGAGGGTGCGCAGGTCGGCGGGGTCATCGCGGCACCGTCGGCCGCTCTTCCATCGACACACACGCGTTGCCCGATGCGTTCATCGCGGCGTCCGCGGTGCGCAGAAATCTGACGAGCCCAAGGTGCGCCTCGATCGCGAACGCCCACTCTTCGTACGTCGCCGCGACCCTTCCGTTTCGCGCCTTCCCCTCGGCGCGCAGAACGGGGAGTGCCTCCGCAAGCGCGACTTGGCCGGCCTTCACGCAGACCGCGTTGACCGCCTCGTTGTACGCGATGCGCGCCTCGGCGAACGACTCGGCGATTCGCTCGACGGGCGACAGCGGCGGCAGTTCGTCGTCGACGGCCGGCGCCTTCGGCGTCTTGCGCGCGGCGTCCTCAATGGCCGCCGCGAGCGCGTCGTCCTCGATGTCGAAGATGTCCTGTCGCCATCCGGCGTCGCGGCCGTAATCGGTCCACTTGGCCGTCGCGATGTGCACGAGCTGCCCAAGCCGCAGCGTCGGCACTTCGGCCCACGCCGCGAGGATGCGTTCGACGATGGCGCTCTTCTGCGCAGGAGTGAGGGCGCGGCCGCCGGCTCGTAGGGTGTCGTCGCTCATCGCCTCTCCTTCAATTCGCCAGAACCCTCGCCGAGGCTCGTATTCGCCTTGAAAATCTCATTCACCACGTCCACCGCGTAGCTCCGCACCTCCTCGCGCACGAGCCTCGCCTCGGCGTCGCTCGACACCTTGCGCGCGCGGTGCTCGGCGATGTGGCGGAGCAGGCGAGACGGTCGCGCGCCTCATCACGCTCCGCCGTGAGGCGGTCGATGGTGTCGAGGAGGCTCGGAGCGGCGTCGTAGATGACCTCGATGATGGTTCTACGCCGCGCGATTTGGTCGCGATACGCGTCGCCTGTGGCGTTGTGGTCGAACCGCTCCGCGAGCAGCGCGCGCAGGGCGGGGATGTCGAGCGCGCTCACGGCTTCACCGTCCCGTCGAGCGCCGAGAGGGCGCGGGTCGCCTCGCAGTAGTTGCATGCGTACTTGTGGGCGCCGATCCGGCACGCCTCCGTTGGGTAAGCGACGAGCGAACGCGCCGACTCTGCGACCGACTCCAGCGCGGCCACGTAGGCGAGGAGCGACTGCACAGCGCCGGCCTGCGTTGCTCGCGGCGCACGCATCACATCTTCGTCAAGCGCTGCGTCGACCAGCGCGCGCCCGTGGCCACTGATTTCGCTCATCGCTTCCTCGCCTTCCTCTTCATCGCCTTCTTCACCTCTCGCACCCCCTCCCGCACCGCATCCTCCCCGACCAAGTGCATCGGCACCCCCGCACAGAACAGCAACCACGCGCGCACGGCCTTCGACTGCCTCCCGATGCTCGCGCGCGTCTGCGGATGCACGAGGTCGCCGCGGCCCATCGCCATCGCGATGCGCGCGTGGTGGCGGTCGCGGATCATCGCGGCACCTCCGGCGCAGGCAGGGCGCGCAACAACCCAGCGCATTCAAGGCACGTCTGCGCGCGGTCGGTTTCCAGGTCGACCTCGTCGTCCTGCGCTTCGCCGTCGGCTCGGTCGCTGTCGTCGGCGACGGCTTGCGCGTACGACTCGTGAGCGCGCTGAGCCGCTAGCAGGCGTTGTGCGCACCGTTCGCGCTCTGCCATCGCGACAGAGCGCCACGCGTCGACTTCCGCACGCGCGTCGGCAAGGTCATGTGCGAGCTTGTCGCGTTCATCCTTCGCTTTCATCGCCGCGATGACGAATGGCTCGCGCTTGTCGTCGTTGTCGCCGTCCGTGGGCGGCTCGACGAGTCGGAACGTCGAGCGAAACACGCTCGGCTGTGAGTATCCGAGCCGACCCGTGTCGACGTTGCGGTGCGCGACCTTGCCGAGTCCGTAGATTTGCACGAGCGGGTCGACGATGCGGACGCGACGGCCTCGGTCCGTCTTGACCGTGGACACCCAGACTTGGCCGACTTCGATCGGAGTGGTCACTTCTCCCCCTTCCCCGCAAGCGCCTCGACGACGGCGCGGACCGCACGAGCGAATCCGATGTTCGTGGCCGTTGGAATCGGGGCGACGAGCGCGGCGAGCGCCTCATCGCTCGGCCCGCTCGGCTTCACCGTCCCGTCAAGCGCCTCGACGACGGCGCGGATGCCGCTCGCGGTCGCGATGTAGCTCTGGCGCACCGGCAGGTACGCGCGCTCCCACGGCGTCGGCAGTCCCTTTCGCTCGTAGTACAGCCGTCCGAGCTCTTCGTCGCTTGGCCCGCTCGGCTGCGCGGGCGCGGCGGTCGGCTGCGACATCTTGACCGGCACCGAGCCGGGCAGCTTGCCCTTCTCGACGTGGACCAGCTCGGAGCGGACGTCGTCGGGCTCGACGTACGCGCCGCCCTCCAGCGTCCAGCCGTCGGCCTGAATGTGCGCGTCCGCGGTAGCCTTCGCGCGGTCCGCCGACTCGTACGGCCCGAGCGACGCGCCGTAGTCAACTTCGTAGAACCATCGTCCGTCGCTCTCGTAGGCCGTGACGCATCGGCGCCCGGTCATCTCGCGGATCCATCGGTCCTGCGGCGCGTGTGACGACCACCGCCATGCGTTCGCGTACTTCGGCGGACGGGCTACGCCAGCCGACCCGTCGCCGCCCTCCAGCGTCCAGCCGCGGTTCCGCGCGGTGCCGTCCGTCCGCTCCATGGTGAGCCGCATGTCCTCCGACGTAAACGACCAGCCTCCGTCGACACCGCCGAGCCACATGCGGCCCGTGCGGCTGACGCGGGACACCTCGCGGCCGTCGTCACCGCGTCGGATGTAGAGGCCGTCCGAAATCTCGACCCACGGTCCGAGCGTGCGGACCGGAGTCGACGGCGGAACATGCTTAGCCGCACCAGCCGACCCGTCGCCGCCGGTCGTGCAGCCCTGCGAGGCGCGCTCGGCGGCGAGGGCGACGCGGTACGATGCGATGTTGGCGAGCCAGTCCGGGCCGTTGATCGAGCTGCGCAGCGCCTGATCTGCGATGGACAGCGCCGCCTCGACCACGCCCGGCGCCCGCTTCAACAGCGCCTCGGCGCGGATCGCGCGAGCCTCCGCCGCCTTCCACTTGGCGCGAAGATCTTCGCATTCCGATTCGGCCTTCTTGCAGTCGATGTCGGATTCTTCGATCTTGTCGAGCGCGTGCGCGTGGTCGGCGTTCAACTCCTTGAGGGCCTTCTCCGCCGCCTCGCACTTGGCGCGCCATTCGTCGCGCTCCTCCGTCAACTTCGCAAGGTCCCGCAACGCCGCATCGTACGCGCGCTCGGTGGTCACACGGCTCTCGCACGACGTGCATCGCGCGCGGAGCGCATCGCACTCGACCCGCGCCGCATCCCGCTCCGCCGTCAGCCGCGCGACGTCGGCGCTGGGTGTGGCGGGGCGGAGGACGCGGACGATCTTGCACTCGATGCTCCCCGGGTAGCTTCGCACGTACTTCGCGACACCGCGCGACATCAAGGTTGCGCTTTTCGGATTCATACCGACGCACACGGGATCGAATGTGAATTCGACCAAGTGCCAGTAGTCCCCGTCCACGTCGCGCACGCGCCATCCGATCGTGCGCGCCTCGATGTCTGCCTGTTGCTCGGTGGTTCGCTTGGTCATCGGTGCCCCTTGTTCGGATCGAAGTCACGCGCGAGCGCCCACGTGCGGAGCACGGAGCACGCGACCGTCATCGGCGACTCCTCGCGACTCTTGATGTCCGCAACGGTCATCTCTTCGCCGTACGCGTCGACCTCGTAAATCATCCCGACGGTCCACACCGCATCCGATTCCGGCGGCGGCGCGATGAGCCGCATGCCCTGCTGAATGTACGGCGGGCAAGTGCCCGCGAGGAGAATCGGATCGTTTCCGTCGCCGGTCGGTTCGTTCATCGCGTCACCTCGAATTGTTTGCATTCACACAACATGCACTCGGCGCGCTCCTCATCGTCGACGGCGTGGCCCGTCGAGCGCGGCGCGCAGTTCGTCGAAGTCGCTCACGGTCGCCACCCCTGCGCGCGCAGCACCTCGGCGATGCGTGGCGGTTCATACGATGCCGATTTTGTGACCTTCCCGTCGGGCCGCATCGTGAACGGCGCCTTCGTGAAGTTCGACCGAGCCACCTCGCGATCGATGGCGTCGCCGTCGATGCCGCATGCCGCGTCGAAGCCGACCGCGACGAAGCGGAGGTCAGCGAGCGCGTCGGCGACCTCGACGAGGTCGACCTTGCCCATGAACCCGCACGCGTCGGCCTCGACTTGCCGCTCGATGAACGCGCGCACCGTCGATGCCGTTTCGGACTGCATTCCGACCGCCTCCAGAAGCTCGACGAACTCCTCCGTGAGCAGACGGACGCGAAGTAGCGTGACCTCGCGCGACGGCACCATCGGCGCGCTCGGCATCGCCTGCCCCGCGAGCGCCATGAACGCGCGGACGTCAGTGGCGAGTTGCGACGGGCGCGGGCGCGCCGCTTCGAATTGCAGCGAATCGCGAACCGGCGAGGGCAGCATCAGAGCACGCGCGGCGACGTCCGCAAGCTCAGAGCGCGCCGCAGTCAGTTCGTGCTCGTACAGCGCCTCGACGACGCTCGCCTGGTCGAGCGCGGCCTGCATGACGCGCATGCGCTCCTCGGCTGCGTCCGCCCGCTGCCGCTCCGCGCGCAAGTCGCGCTCGTACGATGCTGCGAGGGTCGCGGCGTACTCAGGGTCGCCGGTGGTCACGCTTCCTCCTTCGCGCGAACGATCTTGTGTGCGTCGTCGAGCTTGTACGCGACGCGAGCTTCGATGCCATCTTCGCCGACGTAGCCGATGACGGTTCGGTAGCGGCTGCGTGCGTAGTCGTACCAGCGCAGAAGGATCTGCCCGCTCTCGCCCGCGGTCGCCGTGCCGCG